>Ga0209191_1000032_pt1 | contig 112462 bp, 105 predicted proteins | sample S_130626_EF_Meta_FD_187320 | JGI IMG/M metagenome (GOLD analysis project Ga0209191, IMG submission 187320) | Freshwater microbial communities from Lake Simoncouche, Canada to study carbon cycling - S_130626_EF_MetaG (SPAdes) (version 2) | ecosystem: Environmental > Aquatic > Freshwater > Lake ...
TTCCTGCGCGCGCAGAGGATAGAGACCGAACTGTCTCACGACGTTCTAAACCCAGCTCGCGTGCCGCTTTAATGGGCGAACAGCCCAACCCTTGGGACCTACTCCAGCCCCAGGATGCGACGAGCCGACATCGAGGTGCCAAACCATGCCGTCGATATGGACTCTTGGGCAAGATCAGCCTGTTATCCCCGAGGTACCTTTTATCCGTTGAGCGACAGCGCTTCCACAAGCCACTGCCGGATCACTAGTCCCGACTTTCGTCCCTGCTCGACTTGTCAGTCTCACAGTCAAGCTCCCTTGTGCACTTACACTCGACACCTGATTACCAACCAGGTTGAGGGAACCTTTGGGCGCCTCCGTTACTTTTTGGGAGGCAACCGCCCCAGTTAAACTACCCATCAGGCACTGTCCCAGAACCGGATTACGGTTCGTGGTTAGATAACCAGAGTTAGCAGAGCGGTATTTCAACAACGACTCCACCTGAACTAGCGTCCAAGCTTCAAAGTCTCCCGCCTATCCTACACAACTAACGCCGATCACCAATACCAAACTATAGTAAAGGTCACGGGGTCTTTTCGTCCTTCTGCGCGTAACGAGCATCTTTACTCGTAATGCAATTTCGCCGAGTCCACGGTTGAGACAGCTTGGAAGTCGTTACGCCATTCGTGCAGGTCGGAACTTACCCGACAAGGAATTTCGCTACCTTAGGATGGTTATAGTTACCACCGCCGTTTACTGGGGCTTAAATTCTCAGCTTCGCATTGCTGCTAACCGTTCCTCTTAACCTTCCAGCACCGGGCAGGCGTCAGTCCGTATACATCGTCTTGCAACTTCGCACGGACCTGTGTTTTTAGTAAACAGTCGCTTCCAACTGGTCTCTGCGGCCATGCATGGCTTCGGAAGTAAATTCCTACACCACTCTGGCCCCCCTTCTCCCGAAGTTACGGGGGCATTTTGCCGAGTTCCTTAACCGTGGTTCTCTCGATATCCTTAGTATTCTCTACCTGACCACCTGAGTCGGTTTGGGGTACGGGCAGCTAGAACCTCACGTCGATGCTTTTCTTGGCAGCATAGGATCACCCACTTCGTCCTTGCGGACTCATCATCAGATCTCAGGCTTAATGAACGACGGATTTGCCTATCGTTCGCCCTACATCCTTAAACGGGGACAACCATCGCCCCGCGGAGGCTACCTTCCTGCGTCACACCTGTTAATACGTTAACCGCACAAGCATAGGGTCGCGACATCCAACACAACCTCACCCCGAAGGGATCAGCTGTGCCTTTTGGCACTTAGCATTACTTGATTAGTTTGGGCGGTTCTTCGCCGGTACGGGAATGTCAACCCGTTGTCCATCGACTACGCCTGTCGGCCTCGCCTTAGGTCCCGACTTACCCAGGGCGGATTAACCTGGCCCTGGAACCCTTGGTCTTTCGGACGGGGAGTTTCTCACTCCCCTTTCGCTACTCATTCCTGAATTCTCACTCGTGTGGCGTCCACGGCTGGATTACTCCGCCGCTTCACTCGCCACACGACGCTCTCCTACCCATCTGTAAGCCTGGGTCTTGCGACCGGGCAAAATACAAATGCTACAACTTCGGTGGTGTGCTTGAGCCCCGTTACATTGTCGGCGCGGAATCACTTGACCAGTGAGCTATTACGCACTCTTTCAAGGGTGGCTGCTTCTAAGCCAACCTCCTGGTTGTCTATGCAACTCCACATCCTTTTCCACTTAGCACACGCTTTGGGACCTTAGTTGGTAGTCTGGGTTGTTTCCCTCTCGACCGTGAAGCTTATCCCCCACGGACTCACTGCCTCGCTCTGACTTATTGGCATTCGGAGTTTGGCTGACGTCAGTAACCTTGTAGGGCCCATCGGCCATCCAGTAGCTCTACCTCCAATAAGAAACACGAGACGCTGCACCTAAATGCATTTCGGAGAGAACCAGCTATCACGAAGTTTGATTGGCCTTTCACCCCTACCCACAGCTCATCCCCTCCATTTTCAACTGAAGTGGGTTCGGTCCTCCACGACGTCTTACCGTCGCTTCAACCTGGCCATGGGTAGATCACCTCGCTTCGGGTCTAGGACACGCGACTGAATCGCCCTATTCAGACTCGCTTTCGCTACGGCTTCCCCTCTCGGGTTAACCTCGCCACGTATCACTAACTCTCAGGATCATTCTTCAAAAGGCACGCTGTCACCAGAACAAGCTGGCTCCAACGGTTTGTAAGCAAACGGTTTCAGGTACTATTTCACTCCCCTCCCGGGGTACTTTTCACCTTTCCCTCACGGTACTTGTCCGCTATCGGTCAGTAGGTAGTATTTAGGCTTATGAGGTGGTCCTCACAGATTCGCACAGAATTTCACGGGTTCCGTACTACTTGGGATCCTTCTCCAGTGTCCACAACATTTCGTCTACAGGGTTTTCACCTTCTATGACTGGCCTTTCAAGGCCATTCGACTATATTGCTTTCTGACTGTTGCTGGTCGGCAGACCAACTGAAAAGTCCCGCAACCCCGTACATGCAACGCCTGCCGGCTATCACACATGTACGGTTTGGCCTCTTCCGCGTTCGCTCGCCACTACTAACGGAATCACTTTTGTTTTCTCTTCCTGTGGGTACTGAGATGTTTCACTTCCCCACGTTCCCTTTATCCTGACTATATATTCATCAGGAAATAACTGGATCTAGTCCAGCTGGGTTTCCCCATTCGGAAATCCTCGGATCAAAGTCTGTTTATCGACTCCCCGAGGCTTATCGCAGATTACTACGTCCTTCTTCGGCTCCTACTGCCAAGGCATCCACCGTTTGCTCTTAAGAACTTGATATCAAAGATGACCTACGAATAAATTCGCAGATCTTTATTTTTAAGATGCTCGCGTCCACTATGTAGTTCTCAAAGTACGGGCGGCACCGAATTCATGGACTCAACACTTAGTCGAGTGTGAACCGGCCCAACCGTTCATCACCTGGGTGACGAATGGCCTTGTGAATCGGTTTCCCGATCCCCAAGGACCCAACAGTGTGCAATTTAGCGCGCTCCGCAAATCTCGCGTTCCTGACCGAAGTCGTACTAGTGATTTTTGTTTCTGCGCACCTTCTATGTGATGTTCCACCCTTGAGCTACCCAGCTAGAAACGTTTGTTCTAGATCTGGATCTCTTATGAACAACTTGCGTTGTTCGAGATGCTCCTTAGAAAGGAGGTGATCCAGCCGCACCTTCCGGTACGGCTACCTTGTTACGACTTAGTCCCAATCACCGATCCCACCTTCGACGGCTCCTTCCTTACGGTTAGGCCACCGGCTTCGGGTGTTACCGACTTTCGTGACTTGACGGGCGGTGTGTACAAGGCCCGGGAACGTATTCACCGTAGCGTTGCTGATCTACGATTACTAGCGACTCCGACTTCATGAGGTCGAGTTGCAGACCTCAATCCGAACTGAGACCAGCTTTATGGGATTCGCTCCACCTTGCGGTATCGCAGCCCTTTGTACTGGCCATTGTAGCATGCGTGAAGCCCAAGACATAAGGGGCATGATGATTTGACGTCATCCCCACCTTCCTCCGAGTTGACCCCGGCAGTCTCCCATGAGTTCCCACCATTACGTGCTGGCAACATAGGACGAGGGTTGCGCTCGTTGCGGGACTTAACCCAACATCTCACGACACGAGCTGACGACAACCATGCACCACCTGTATACAGACCTTGCGGGGAGCGTATTTCTACGCTTTTCCTGTATATGTCAAGCCTTGGTAAGGTTCTTCGCGTTGCATCGAATTAATCCGCATGCTCCGCCGCTTGTGCGGGCCCCCGTCAATTCCTTTGAGTTTTAGTCTTGCGACCGTACTCCCCAGGCGGGGTGCTTAATGTGTTAACTTCGTCACGGATCACGTGGAATGTGACCCACAACTAGCACCCACCGTTTACGGCGTGGACTACCAGGGTATCTAATCCTGTTCGCTCCCCACGCTTTCGCTCCTCAGCGTCAGTTACGGCCCAGAGATGTGCCTTCGCCATCGGTGTTCCTCCTGATATCTGCGCATTCCACCGCTACACCAGGAATTCCCATCTCCCCTACCGCACTCTAGCTTGCCCGTACCCACTGCAGGTCTGAGGTTGAGCCTCAGGTTTTCACAGCAGACGCGACAAACCGCCTACGAGCTCTTTACGCCCAATAATTCCGGACAACGCTTGCACCCTACGTATTACCGCGGCTGCTGGCACGTAGTTAGCCGGTGCTTTTTCTGCAGGTACCGTCACTTTCGCTTCTTCCCTGCTAAAAGAGGTTTACAACCCGAAGGCCTTCATCCCTCACGCGGCGTTGCTGCATCAGGCTTTCGCCCATTGTGCAATATTCCCCACTGCTGCCTCCCGTAGGAGTCTGGGCCGTGTCTCAGTCCCAGTGTGGCCGGTCACCCTCTCAGGCCGGCTACCCGTCGTCGCCTTGGTGAGCCATTACCTCACCAACTAGCTGATAGGCCGCGAGCTCATCCTTGACCGAAATTCTTTCCAGACCCGAAGATGCCTTCGAGCCTCGTATCCGGTATTAGCTACAGTTTCCCGCAGTTATCCCAGAGTCAAGGGCAGATTGCTCACGTGTTACTCACCCGTTCGCCACTAATCCACCGGAGCAAGCTCCAGCTTCATCGTTCGACTTGCATGTGTTAAGCACGCCGCCAGCGTTCGTCCTGAGCCAGGATCAAACTCTCCGTAAAAATTTTTCTCTCACCAGCAAGCTGGCAAGAAATTTTTCGAAACGCCGGAAATTTGGCGCATCAGTTTGATCTGACTAAATAGATGTCATTGCTGACAATCTGTCTAATCCAATTACTTCTCTTGGAAAGCTGCAAGCAGCTAACCAACAGGTTCTTGGCATCGACATAGATTTTTGTGCACACTGTTGAGTTCTCAAAGATCGGATGCTGCGACAGATTTTCGCTAGAAAATCCGCAGAGCAACTTCACTAACTTAGCAGAATAACCAGGTAAGTCAAAGACTGACACTTGGCTAAATTTCTAAGTTTGTAACAGGCTAACTTCGACTAAAACACTGGCCTTTGGGGCCGATGGCTAGCTTTCGCTGGTCTGTTGGTTTGTTGCACTTGAGCCGGCTTCCTAAGCAGGAATTGCCAAACTATGGTCAACAGGTCTCAACATTACGCATTTGTAACATTGATGTCAAATCGAAATGGGCATAAACGCCAATATTTATAAGGATTTGACCCTTATTTCTTGAAAATGCCCGCCAGGGTCTTCTTTCCTCGACGCAAGACGGCAAACTCATCACGGATGAAGGCCTCGAGTGTGGCACCTTCGTCCTCTACCTTGACGTTATTCAGGTAGACACCACCCTCGGCGATTGCGCGCCGACCGGCCGAGAGGCTAGCAACCAAACCGGTTTCAACCAAGAGCGAAGCTATTAGCGCACCTGACTCGGCCTGAACATTCGGCAGCTCGCTAAGCGCAGAACGCAGGGTCGAAGCATCGAGTGACGTCAACTCCCCCTGACCAAACAGAGCAGCCGCTGCATCGATCGCAGCTTGTGCGTCTTCGATTGAGTGGACGATTGCAGTGACTTCGAAAGCCAAGCGTTTTTGCGCGGCGCGAAGGTGCGGAGCCGCTGCGGTCTGTTCGGCAAGCTCTTCGATTTCAGCTCGTGTGAGAAACGTAAAAACCTTTAGTCGATCGACAACATCCGCGTCTTCGACGTTCAACCAAAATTGGTAGAACGCATACGGTGACGTGAACTCTGCGTCGAGCCAAACCGCATTGCCCTCTGACTTTCCAAACTTCTTGCCGTCGGAGTTTGTGATCAGCGGGGTGGCCAGAATGTGTGCGCTCTTGCCCTCCACTTTGTGAATCAAATCGGTTCCGCTGGTTAGGTTGCCCCACTGATCGCTGCCACCGGTTTGTAAAACGCAGTCGTATCGACGGAAGAGTTCGAGAAAATCTAGACCCTGCAAGATTTGGTAACTGAATTCGGTGTAACTGATTCCGTGGTCACTGTTTAGTCGAGCGCTGACGGCATCCTTGCTAAGCATTTTTCCAACACGGAAGTGCTTGCCAATCTCACGCAAGAAATCAATTGCCGATATCGGTGCGGTCCAATCGAGATTGTTCACCATTCGGGCGGCGTTGTTGTTTTCGAATGAGAGAAAGCGAGCCGACTGTTTTCCAAGTTTTTCTACCCACTCTGCAACTGTCTCGCGAGTATTCAGAGTTCGTTCGGCGGTCGGCCTCGGGTCACCAACCAAACCGGTTGAACCACCTATCAAAACCAGCGGCTTGTGCCCGGCCAGTTGAAGTCGACGCATGGTTAGCAGCTGCACCAAGTTGCCAAGGTGCAAGCTGGCAGCGGTCGGATCGAAACCGCAGTAGTAAGTAATTGACCCCGATGCGAGAGCATTGCGCAGCTCTTGCTCGTCGGTTGAGATGGCAACAAGTCCGCGCCACTTTAGCTCTTCGAACACATCCGTGAAGGATGAATCGTTTGACTGTTGGTCTAGAACTGAACTCACGTGAACCTTCTCTATGCGTTTCTCTTCGGTGCAATCTTGCGCAGTGCTGTGATCTGCTCGAGCACGCGAGGCAGTGCGGTCGCGCCGGCACCCGTGCGAGCCTTGATGGAGCCGCCAACGCTTAGAACATCGCGAACATCCGGGGTAAGCATCGGTGAGATTGCCGCCATGTCTGAATCGGCAACCTCGTGAAGTTCGAGCTTGTGCTGCTCACACCACGAAACCAACTTGCCGGTTATCTCGTGGGCATCGCGGAAAGGAACTTTCTTCTTTACTAACCACTCTGCGACATCGGTCGCAAGCGAGAAGCCGAGTGGGGCAAGCATCTCTAGGCGGTTTCTGTTGAATTCGAGGGTCGCAATCATTCCGGTGAAGGCCGGTAGCAGAAGTGTGAGCTGATCGATTGAATCGAATACTGGCTCTTTGTCTTCTTGCAGGTCGCGGTTGTAAGCCAGTGGAAGGCCTTTGAGTGTGGCAAGCAATCCGGTGAGGTTTCCGATGAGCCGACCCGATTTTCCGCGAGCTAACTCTGCGATGTCTGGGTTTTTCTTCTGCGGCATAATCGACGAACCAGTCGAGAAAGAATCGTGGAGTTTTATGTAGTCAAACTCGGCGCTTGCCCAGATGATTATCTCTTCGCTGAAGCGCGAGAGGTTTATTGAAATCAGAGTTGTGATGAAGAGGAACTCTGCAACAACATCGCGACTAGCGGTTGCATCTATTGAGTTCTGCGTTGGACCGACAAGACCGAGCTCGGCGGCAACCAGGTTTGGATCTAGGCCGAGAGTATTTCCCGCGAGCGCGCCTGCTCCGTAAGGAGAGAGCGATGCACGTTTCTTGAAGTCTTGCATTCGCTCTAGATCGCGAACTAGCGGCCAGGCGTGAGCGAGAAGATGGTGCGAAAGCAGAACCGGCTGGGCGTGCTGAAAATGTGTGCGCCCAGGCATGGCAACGCCGAGGTGCTCCTCTGATTTCGAGAGAATTACCTCGATTAGGTCGATGACCAGGCGGTGCAAGACCTCAGACTGGTCTAGCAGGTAGATGCGAATCAAGGTGGCAATTTGGTCGTTTCTAGAGCGACCCGCCCTGACCTTCCCGCCTAACTCTGGGCCGGCAATTTCAATTAGCCCTCGTTCGAGAGCCGAGTGAACGTCTTCGTCTGCCGGCTTGGCCGCAAAACTTCCCGCTTCGACGCGACTGGCTAGTTCGACCAGGCTTCTGTCGAGCTTCTCGTGCTCGAGGCTAGAAAGGTAACCGGCCGACATCAGCGCTTTGATGTGAGCGCGGGTTCCGGCGATGTCGTACTTGGCCAGTCTCCAGTCGAAGTGCACAGAACGACTCAGCGCCGCCAAAGCAGCGGATGGCCCGCCCTCGAATCGGCTGCCCCATAGAGAATTTGCGTCGTTCATTGGGCAAGTCTATTCGCCGAGCTTGTTGAAGAGACTTAGCGCTGCTCGGCAAGCCAAGCCATCAGCGCCTTTTGAGCGTGAAGGCGATTCTCGGCTTCATCCCAGATAACCGACTGCGGACCATCGAGCACTTCGGCAGAAACCTCGTAGCCGCGGTAGGCGGGAAGGCAGTGCAGAAAAATTGCGTCTGGCTTCGCCTTTGCCATTAGGTCGGCATCGACGGTGAAGCCGGCAAACTCTTGGATGCGCTTGGCCTTCTCGGCCTCTTGCCCCATAGAGATCCAGGTATCGGTGACAACCACATCGGCGTGGGCGGCTGCAGCGCTCGGGTCTTGATGCCGAGAAACAGACCCGCCAGTCGCTGACGCAATTGACATTGCGCGCTCAACAACTTCTTGGTTTGGCGAGTATTTGCTTGGGCTTGCCATCGAAACGTGCATGCCGGCCATTGCGCATGCGATTAGGTATGAATTCGCCATGTTGTTGGCGGCATCGCCAACATAGGCAACCTTGAGCCCAGCCAAGCGTCCCTTGTGTTCTTGGATCGTGAGCAGATCTGCCAAAAGTTGGCAGGGATGGTAGTCATCGCTCAGCGAGTTAATCACCGGCACGCTCGAGTTAGCTGCCATTTCTTCTAGCCCGCTGTGCGCGTAGGTTCGCCAGACGATTGCGGCAACCTGTCGATCGAGCACCCTTGCTGTGTCGGCCACGCTCTCTTTGCCACCCATCTGGCTCGATTGGCTGTCGATGATCAGCGGCACGCCACCGAGATCAGCGACACCGACTGCGAAAGAGACGCGGGTTCGAGTTGAGGTCTTGTCGAAGATCAGGGCGACCGTTTTTGGTCCTTCAAAAGGTCTGGCGCTGTATGGAGACTTCTTTAGTTCAATTGCGCGACGAATTATCTCGGCCTGCTCGGCCGAAGTGATGTCATCGTCTTTCAAGAAGTGGCGAACCATTTGTCTCTTTCTTTTTGCTTGCGAGGCTGCGAGAAGTTATGAGGGTAGCACCATGGTGCCAAAGCCCGATACGGTGAAAATTTCCAACAGAATGCTGTGCGGCGTGCGACCGTCGATGACGTGCGCCTGAGGAACTCCCCCGGTTACCGCGCTGAGGCAAGCCTGCATCTTGGGAATCATGCCCGATTCGAGTGTCGGCAGCAGCTTCTCGAGCTCAGTTGCCGTGATCTCAGACACGAGCGAGTCTAGGTTCGGCCAGTTGCTGTAGAGCCCGGGCACATCGGTGAGCACCATGAGCTTTTCGGCTCCGAGTGCAATCGCAAGTGAGGCAGCGGCCAGATCGGCATTGACGTTCAAGAGTTGACCCGAGGCATCTGGCGCAACCGTGCTGATTACCGGGATGCGCCCGGCTTCAAGAACTTCGAAAACGATTCGCGGATTCACCTGAACCACTTCACCCACGAGCCCGATGTCGATCGGCCCATCCGGTGAATCTAGCGTCGTCACCTCTGCGCGAAACAGATTGGCGTCTTCGCCCGAAAGAACTTGAGTTTCGGCACCGGCAAGTTGAATCAGCTGCGCGAGCGGTTCGCTGATCTCGTTTCTGAGCACATCGCGCACCACGCCGATTGACTGCTCGGTCGTGACTCGAAAACCGCCACGGAATTCTGATTCGATGTTTAGTTCGGCGAGCTTTGCAGAAATCTGCGGCCCTCCCCCGTGGACGACAACCGGGCGGATTCCGACCCAGCGCAAATAGGCCATGTCTTGTGCGAACGCGCGTTGAAGATTCTCATCGACCATCGCGTTGCCGCCAAATTTTACGACGACGACCTTTTGGTGAAAGCGCTGCAACCAGGGCAAAGACTCGATCAGGGTCTCGGCCTTGATCTTGGCTAGCACGTCGTCGTTTTGGTTTGCAGTCATTAGCTTGAGTAGTCGCTGTTCTCGGTAACGTATTCGTGAGTTAGGTCGTTTGTGTAAACCGTAGCCTCATGGCTGCCGGCATTCAAAACTATATCGATCTGAACCGCTCTCGGTGTTAGATCGACAAGGTCGCGAGACTGATCTGGCATTCCCTTGCGTGAAACTGAAACGCCGTTGATTGAGACGTCGATGTCGTAGGGGTCAAAGGCAGCATCGGTCACACCGACGGCAGCCAGTATGCGACCCCAGTTTGGATCGTTTCCATAGATGGCTGCTTTGAACAAGTTGTTTCTCGCAACCGAGCGACCGACAGAGACCGCATCTTCTTCGCTGGCCGCCTTCGAAACGCGAATCGCGATGTCGTGACTTGAACCCTCGGCGTCGCTGAGAAGTTTCATTGCGAGCGACTTGCTAACCTCACGGATGGCGGCTGCCAGTTCATCGAACTCTGGCTTGATGCCCGAAGCGCCCGAGGCCATCAGGGTCACCTGGTCGTTTGTAGACATGCAACCATCGCTGTCGAGACGGTCAAATGTGATGCGAGTTGCGGCTCGCAGGGCCTGATCCAACTCTTCGCTGGTGGCGATGGCATCGGTCGTGATTACGACCAGCATGGTTGCCAAGCCAGGTGCGAGCATTCCGGCACCCTTGGCCATTCCGCCAACGGTCCACCCGGCGGGACTGCGAAACACAGTGGTCTTCGAAACCGAATCAGTCGTCATGATTGCCTCGGCCGCCAACTGCCCGTTGCTTGCAGATAGATCATCGGCTGCGAGAGCAACTCCGGTCTGCAATTTGGCCAGGTCAAGCTGCTCGCCGATCAAACCGGTGGAACAAACCAGAACGTCACCAGAAGAAATGCCAAGTGTTTCGGCCACCGCCTCGGCGGTTGCGTGGGTCACTTGAAAACCCTGCGGGCCGGTGTAGCAGTTTGCGCCGCCCGAGTTCAGCACAATTGCAGAAACCTGGCCGTCAAGAATTACCTGTTTGCTCCAAATGATTGGATTCGCCTGGCAACGGTTTGACGTGAAAACCGCAGCAGCAGAATTCAACGGGCCAAGATTTTGCACAAGCGCCAAATCTAGATTTCCAGAATTTTTGATTCCGGCGCGCACTCCCGCGGCAACAAAACCCTTGGCCGATGTGACAGTCATTTCTTTGCGTCAATCACTTGATCAGGTCGTTCTTCGAAAGCGACTCTAGGCCGGTTCTCTCATCGAGCGAGAGCGCAATGTTCATCGACTGAATTGCTGCTCCGGCCGTTCCCTTGACCAGGTTGTCGATTGCACAAATTGTCACGAGACGGTTTGTGTGCTCATCGATTGCCAAACCGATTACAGCTTTGTTGTTTGCGATTGTGTCGACGGTGGTTGGAAATTTTCCTAGAGCGAGCACCTCGATGAAAAACTCATCGCCGTAAGCTTTTTCGAAAGCAGCCTCGATAGCGGCAATCGTCGCACCCGGCAATAGCCTTGCCGTGTTGACGGCGAGAATTCCTCTTTCGAATGAAGACAATACGGGGGTGAACGAAATCTGCACCCGCTGGTTAGCCGACTTAGAGAGGTTTTGTTCGATTTCTGGCGTGTGCCTGTGAATGCCGCCAACCTGATAGGCCTCAGCAGATCCGGTTGGTTCGAGTTCAAACAGCTTCTCGGTTGCACCTCTGCCAGCCCCCGAAGTTCCGACTGTCAAGACGCTCACGATGTCGTCAGTTTGAATCAGTCCGGCACTCAGGGCCGGTGCAAGACCAAGCGTGATGGCAGTTACATTGCAGCCGGGAACAGCAATTCGCTTGGCTGCGACCAGGTTTTTGCGCTGTTTGGCAGCGCCACCCTCTATCAACAACTCTGGCATTCCATAGGCCCAGGTGCCGGCAAAGGGAGTCTTATAAAACTTCAGCCAGTCGGCTTCGCTCTCGAGTCGAAAATCCGCTGCGCAGTCAATCACTAAAACATCCGCGGGCAACTCTTTCGCAAGCGCGGCCGACAGTGCGTGCGGAAGTGCGAGAAAAACTATGTCGTGCCCGGCAAGAAGCTCAGATTCGGTTGCAACGAATACTCGTTCTGCATAGTCGTCAAGGTGGCTGTGAACCTCACCGACAGTTTTTCCGACAGAGCTGCTTGCAGTCACCGTCTTGAGTTCTAGCTCTGGATGCTTTGCAATTAGGCGCAGAAGCTCTGCGCCAGCATTGCCGCTGGCTCCCGCGACCGCCACCGAATAAGTCAAACTATGCCCTCAGCACTGCCGCAAATTTATCGGCAGCCATGGCAACCCCGGCATCGCGAGCTTCGCTAGCCTCTGCTTGCGTTAGCGTGCGATCGTCTGCACGAAAACGTAAAGCGAACGTCAATGACTTTTTGTTGGCATCGACGTTCTCACCACGGTAGTCATCGGTCAGCACAATACTTTCGAGAAGCGCTCCAGCGCCTTCGATTATGGCTTGCTTCAATTCGGCAGCTGAGACTTCTAGATCAACCACGAGCGAAAGATCTTGAGTAGCCGCGGGCATAACTTTGATTTCACTGGCACCGATTGAACTCGGAGCAGCGGCATAGATTGCGCTCAAATTAACCTCGGCGACAGAAACTCTGCGCGGCAAGTCGTTTTGAGTCGCTAGCGCCGGATCAAGTTCGCCAGCGACGGCAACTAACACTGAATCGGCAGTGAAAAACTCCGCGCACCGTCCAGGGTGAAAGCCCTTTCGCACGGTTTGGCGAATCTCAAGTTCAAGCGAAGCCGCCCGAGCAATAGTCAAAACTGCGTTAAGCGCATCTTGGTAGCTGGCAGCGATTTCTTTCTGTCCAACCTGGCTAGGAACCCGCGCGCCGGTTAGCAGAACCGCAAGGTGCTTCGGCTGAACTGGAATCTGCGAATTCAAAAGCGAGAGTTCTTCGGGCAAAGGCCGCTTATTTCCAACTGGCACCAGCGAACTAGCCGCCACCGCCGCGGTTGGCAAGAAGACCGAGCCCTCTTCAAAGATGGCTAGGTCGACCAAGCCACGCGAAATGTTGCGCTTGGCCGCATCGATAAGACCAGGCAGCATCGAGGTTCGAAGCTCGCTCGCCTCTTCTTGCATGGCGTTGGCCAGCTTCACGGTCTTCTGCGCTGTCTCACCGGCGAACCACTGATTTTGTGCCGACGACATAAACGGATAGGTCAACACTTCGGTGTAACCGGCACCAACTAGCGCTGAAATTGCCTGACGTCGGAGTTGCTGACTGCGGGTTAATCCGCGCCCAGGTGGCGCAACCGGCAGCCTCGACGGAATTCGGTGGTAGCCACCAATGCGCGCCACCTCTTCGACGAGATCTGTCTTGTGTCTAAGGTCGGGTCTCCAGCTCGGTGGCAAAACTTCTAGGCCACCATCGACAGATGCAACGACGCATCCGATTTCAGACAAGATTCGAATCTGTTCTTCGATTTCAAAGTTGATGCCAACAATAGATTCGGCAAAACTCGTCGGCAAGAAAATTGGCAGGATGGGTTCGAGCTGGTTGTAGTCGGCCCCGAGCATGTTGCCTTCGCCAAGTGCGTGCACTTCTAACAGTTGCACAGCTCGCGCAGCGGCATTGTCAGCAATCATCGGATCAACGCCACGTTCAAATCGCTTCGAAGCTTCTGAAGAAAGCTTGTGCCGTCTAGCAGTTCTTGCAATCGAAATCGGATCGAAAGTCGCCGCTTCGATTAGAACATTTTTTGTGTTGGCATCAACCTCGGTGCTTTCACCACCCATGACTCCGGCCAAACCGATTGGGCCTGACTCGTCACAGATAAGTAGATCTTCTGGATGCAATTTGCGCACCTGACCGTCTAGAGTCTTCAGAGTTTCTGCGTTAGCCGCTCTTCGCACAGTTATTCCACCGCGAAGCTTGTCTAGGTCATAAGCGTGAATCGGTTGCCCGAGTTCTAGCATCACATAGTTGGTGATGTCTACTGCGAGCGAGATAGAACGCATGCCAGATAGTTTGAGGCGAGCAATCATCCATGGTGGCGTTGGCTTGGTCGCATCGATGCCCATCACCGAACGCAACACCATTCTTTGCATTCCGGGTTGGTTTCGAACCGGATTCGGATCTGTGAAACTCAGGGCAAAACCTTCGCCGTGGTTTAGAACCGCGTTACCCTTGGGGTCGCGGAAATCTGCGCCGGTGGCGTGCGCGTATTCGCGAGCAATTCCTCGAACTGAGAAGCAGTAGCCGCGATCCGGAGTGACGTTGACTTCTGCAGCAGAATCGGTGAGGTGCAGGAGCTCTAGGGCATCCGAGCCAATCTTTGGGTCGAGGCCCATAGTGTTCAGGCGCATTATGCCGGCGTGGTCGTCACTGAAATTTAGTTCGCGCGCCGAAGCCAGCATGCCGTCGCTGACGTGTCCGTAGGTTGAACGTGCGGCGATGTGAAAGTCACCTGGCAGGGTTGCGCCGGGCAGGCAAACAACAACCTTGTCGCCGACCTCAAAGTTGTTTGCACCGCAAACAATGCCACGAACGTCTTCACCGCCATCGGCCGCCTTGCTGCCCTCTGGCGCAACTCGAACCTGACACCACCGAATGGTCTTGCCGTTTGATTGCTCTTCGGCGGTGAACTCTAGAACCTGGCCGACGACTACCGGAACAGTTACCTCGAATGCGTGACTGCCCTCTTCTTCGAGACCGACTTTGACCAACTCGGCCATAACAGAATCAGGTGTTGCGTCGGCCGGAAGGTCGACGTATTCGGCTAACCAAGACAATGGCACGCGCATCAGAGGTTCACCCCGAACTGCTGTGAGAAGCGAATATCGGCTTCGACCATGTCGTGCATATCTCTAACGTCATTTCTGAACATCAGTGTGCGTTCGATGCCCATTCCGAATGCAAAGCCTTGATAAATCTCTGGGTCGATTCCGGCTGCAAGCAAAACGTTTGGGTTGACCATTCCGCAGCCACCCCACTCGACCCAACGAGCACCACCCTTTGCACCGGGATGCCAAACGTCTAGTTCAGCTGAAGGCTCGGTGAACGGAAAGAAAGATGGGCGAAGGCGAATCTGCGCTTCCGCTCCGAACATGATTCGAGCAAAGTGCTCAAGGGTTCCGCGAAGATCGGCCATGGTTAGACCTTTGTCAATTGCGAGGCCCTCTACCTGATGAAAAACGGGTGTGTGAGTTGCGTCGAGCTCATCGGTTCTGAACACTCGACCCGGGCAAAGAACGTAAACCGGCAGTTCACGCTCGAGAAGCGAGCGAACCTGAACCGGTGAGGTGTGGGTGCGAAGCACCAGGTGGGACTCCACCGGTTCGACGAAAAAGGTGTCTTGCATTGCGCGAGCCGGGTGGTCGGCGTCGAAGTTCAGCGCGTCGAAATTGAACCACTCGTGCTCGAGTTCTGGCCCCTCAGCGATTTCCCATCCCATTCCGACAAACACATCTGAGATTTGATCTTGAAGCAGAGAAAGTGGATGACGAGCACCGAACGGAACACGCATTGCGACGGCTGTCATGTCGACGTTTTCGGCAGACAACTTGGCAAGCTCTTCGGCTGCGGCGAACTGCTCTTCTTTCGAAGAGAATGCGGCATTGATCTCGGCTCGTGCCTTACCGATTAGAGCGCCGGCGGCGGCTTTGTGCTCTGGCTCGAGGACCTTCAGTTGGGCATTCAGCTTGGAAATCTCTGACTGCTCGCCGACCGTAGCCTGTTTTGCGCTTCGAAGCGACGCCAGGTCGGTTGCCCCGGATATGGCCGCAAGTGCCGCAGCTACTGCTTGGGCGACAGTCGATTCGCTGATTGGATTTGAGCCTGACATAAGAGCTCTAGTCTAATCGCCGACGTTCTGCGCGAAGGCGGAGGCATAGAGACAAATACTGGCCGCGGTCGCCAGGTTGAGGCTCTCGGCGGCACCATAAATTGGCACCGCAACTTCTTGATCGACCAACTCGAGTGTTTCGGGTTCGAAGCCCCAGGCCTCGTTGCCCAAAACCCATGCCGTCGGCTTGGCCAGCTGCTGTTTTTCAAGCAATGGCAACTCGATGCCGCCAACATTGGCAGCTAGCACTTGAATGCCAGCGGCTTTTAGTTTTGCGATGGCCTCGGAGATGTCTGCGCCGATGACCAGAGGTAGGTGAAAAATCGAACCGGTGGTAGACCTAACCACCTTTGGGTTGTAAGCGTCGACGCTGTTAGAGCTAAAAATCACACCGTCGGCACCGGCCGCATCTGCGGCGCGAAGAACCGTTCCGGCGTTGCCGGGGTCACGGATGTTTGCTAGCAACGCTACGAGTTTTGGTTTGCTTGCCATCAGGTCATCGAGAGTCACATCAAGTTGCTGGCAAACGGCAAGCACTCCCTGTGGCGTGTTGGTGTCACACATCACCTTGAGCACCGACTCCGAAACAATTTGCACATCAACGTGTGCCGCTTCGGCTTGCTCGATTAGTTCGCCGTGACGATTCAGGGCTTCTTCTGTCACATAGACGTCGACAATCAACTTGGGTCGGGCGAGCGCTTCTTTTAGGCCCTGAGGACCCTCAAGCAGAAAGAGCCCGGTCTCTGACCGGGCGTCTTTCTGGTTAAGCTTGGCGACCCCGCGAACCTGGTTCGACTTGGGATCAATTAGCAATTGCTACTACTTAGCCTTCGGTGCCGAGGTGTCGGCAGGAAGTGCAGCCTTTGCTGACGCAACAAGAGTTGCGAAAGTCTTTGGCTCGTTCACTGCTAGGTCGGCAAGGATGCGGCGGTCAACCTGAACGCCAGCCAAAGCCAATCCCTGAATGAAACGGTTGTACGTCATTCCGTTTGAACGTGCAGCGGCATTGATGCGCTGAATCCATAGGCGACGGAAGTCACCCTTGCGTGCACGGCGATCGTTGAATGCGTAAACCAACGAGTGCAGCATCTGCTGCTTTGCCATGCGGTAAAGACGTGAACGCTGACCGCGGTAACCCGAGGCGCGCTCGAGAACTGTGCGACGCTTCTTGTGCGAGTTAACCGCATTTTTTACTCTTGCCATTTGTAGATGCTCCTAATTCTAAAAAGTCGGTTACTTGCCGAGTTGCTTCTTGATGGTCTTGAAGTCTGCTGGTGAAACCACCTGGTCGACGTTAAGTCGACGCTTGCGACGGTTCGACATGTGCTCCTGGTTGTGGCGCATGTTGATCTGCTGCTTCATTAGCTTGCCGCTACCGGTGAAGCGGAAACGCTTCTTAGCGCCCGAGTGGGTCTTCTGCTTTGGCATTGCTCTCTCCTTCTATTCGTCGGCCTCTGCCGACTCTTTGTTCTCAGCTGGAGCAACCTTGGCTTCTGCCTTAGATGCTGCCTTCTTCGCTTCGGCCTTAGCCTCTGCTTTGTTCTTCAATGGACCGATAACCATAACCATGTTTCTGCCATCAACCGACGGTGTCGATTCGATGAGCCCGAAACTGTTTACTTCTTCGGCAAGTTTCTGTAACAGCTTTACGCCCATCTCTGGACGACTCTGCTCGCGACCGCGAAATACAACGATCACTTTTACCTTGTCACCGGCTTTTAGGAACTTCTCGATCTGTGCTCGCTTTGTTCCATAGTCGTGATCATCGATCTTCAAACCGAAACGAACGGTTTTTAGAACGGTGTTGACCTGGTTCTTGCGTGCCTCGCGAACTTTCTGTGCAGCTTCGTACTTGAATTTTCCGAAGTCCATAAGTTTCGCTACTGGCGGTTTTGCATCTGGGGCTACCTCGACTAGGTCGAGATCTGCATCTTGGGCAAGACGCATAGCTTCTTCGATGCGAACTACACCAATCTGCTCACCTGCTGCGCCGACGAGGCGAACCTCAGGCACTCGGATGCGCTCATTGATACGTGGGTCGCTGATCTTTGCTCCTTATTTGACGTGACTTTGGTTTTTACACCTTTGGCCACGCAAGCGACTGGAGCCGCACGCGTACAGAAACGAAGTTTCCTAAAGCTTTACCCGAACACCTAATAAGTCGGTGGACTGGGTGGGAAATGAATCCACTTCTGACCGAGGCGAACCTCGGAGCCATGGGTTAGCCTAGCAGAACGAATAATCAGGAGTAAACCCTTTGCCAGACTTTGATTCTCAAGAGTTTCGAGACGTAGCCGACCAGGTTCGCGACATTGCCGAGGTGCCAGCCGTCGAGGTCATTACCACCACCGCCGTGCACCTGATGAGTGCCGCCGCAGTTCAGTGCGGATTGGGCGAAGACGGTCACAAGGCCGACCTGGATGAGGCCCGCAAACTTATCAATGCCTTGGCTGGGCTCTTGACTGCTGCTGCGTCAGATCTGGGCGACCACCACGCCAGACCGCTACGTGACGGACTTCGTTCGCTTCAACTGGCATTTAGAGAAGCTTCGGCTATCAAGGATGCGCCGGGCCAAGGCCCCGGCGAAAAATACACCGGCCCAGTCAACTAGCGACGAATTGGCCTCAGGCCAATTTGACGCGCATGCTGTCGACGTGTTCGGCGATTTCGGCACTCTCCCCTAGTCCAATCGCGAGTCGCTGCATGAGCTCGGCCAATTCTTCTTCAGACAGACCCGGCTTGAGCCGCAGTTCTAGTTGCAGTTCTGCAGAATGCAATCGCGATAGTCGATCACCGTCAATCAACTCGAAACTTAGAAACTCTTCGACGGTATCGGTGACTTTTGCAATTGCCTCGTGCACTGCCTGATTGCGCGCCGGATGAACCCAACTCAGGTCTTGTGCGATGGCGGCAATTGCCGGTCTTCGAATTGCAAACTCTGTCTCGCTCTCCGGGTCGAGAATTATTCTGGTGTTCTCTTCGACAACCGCCGCGAGCGCGACCCTTCGAGCATCAGCTGGCACAGGTCGAGCCTTCGGATTCCAGCGGTGCATCGCTGCTACCGAGCTAAACACCGGCAAGCCGTTTTGCTCATCTGGTGTTGCCACGGTGACGATGCTGAGATCCGCGCTCTTGTCTACCTTTTGACCGTTTGGCCCCACCTCGCTGTCGGTGAGTTCTGCGAGCAGTGGAATTAGAAGACGCGACTCTCGAATTGCATCGACTACAACTTCTGCGCCAACTGCGCCCTCACGAAAAGCCTGAAGAGCAGCAATGAGTTGCGCAGGAGCCGAGCCATCATCACCCGAGTAGTTGTTAACATCAAAGGCTCGCCCCGACCAAGGAGTTCCTGCGGAATCTGAAAACTTGTTTGGGTTTAGGTGCTCGTGATCAAATGTCATCTGCGTCTGCAATGTCTAGAGCCTGTTCGAGCGTGAAGTTCTTCGCATAGAGCGCTTTGCCGAGTATTGCGCCCTCTAAGCCTTGGCGCACCAGAGTTTTCAACTCGCTAATGTCGGCGAGTGATGAAATTCCCCCGGATGCGACCACCGGCGCGTTGGTTTTCGAAAGCACCAACCTGAGCAGGTCAATGTTTGGGCCCTCTAGGGTGCCGTCTTTCGTTACATCGGTTATCACATAGCGGCAGCATCCCGCGGCTTCGAGCAGCACGATGGCATCTTCAAGCTCACCGCCCTCACCCGACTGACCACGAGCGGCCAATCGGCTGCCCCTGACATCGAGACCAACGGCAACTGAGTTATTGAATTCTTGAATCGCCCAGCGAACAAAATCGAAGTCTTCGAGCGCTGCCGTCGATAACACGACCCGCTCAACGCCTAGCTGCAGAGCGCTCTCTAGCGAAGCGGCGTCCTTTATGCCTCCGCTAAGTTCGATGCGCATCGCACTAAAACGCGAGATGGTCTCGGCTATTAGGTCACGGTTATTTCCTCTAGAAAAAGCAGCGTCGATATCGACAAGGTGGAGCCACTGGGCACCGGCATCAATCCAGGTCTGAGATGCTTCGATTGGTGACCCGTACTCGGTTTCACTAGCCGAATCTGCGCGCGAGAGCCGAACGGCTTTGCCATCTGAAACATCGACGGCCGGTAGGAGTTCTAGAGAGCTGCGGCCCAGGTTGCTCGAGTTCATAGCGATGCCAACCAATTCTTTAGCAGTCGCAGCCCTGCGACGTTCGAGAGTTCCGGGCGAAATTGAGTGGCAACCAGTGGCCCGTTCTCAACTGCAGCAACATAGCGCGGTTCGGTTTTCGTCCAACTCACGCGAGGTGCGTGCAGCGGTCCCTGTTCATCCAACATCCATTCGAAAACTGCCAGAGAGTTATCGAATGAGAATTTTTCATCATCGAGCTCGCTAAGAAGTTTCGTTTCTTGTGCCACGTCAACGCTTATCCAGTCGGCAAGTTCGTGCTTGTCTAATTCGTCTGAGTGCCCGGGCCATTGGTTCATGTAATTGGCAGACGGATCGTCTTGATTGCGCGATTCGAAAAGTGCGTTGAAGGCATTTCCAACTACGAGCACGGATTTGTTCGCCAAGAGTCTGGCATCGATCATTTCAGCCGCTCTAACCGAAAGCAAGGCTGAAGAGATGTCGATACCCGAATCGGCACCAGGAACAATGAGTCCGTCTGCAGCTATGCACATGGCCCAATTTGAAGTTACGTAAAAATCGGCACCGGCAGAAGCGAGAGTCTCGGCAATAGATTCGGCTTGCTTGCTTGAATAATCGAGCACTGCGATGACGGGAGTGTCGTCTATGGGTTCGTCGCGAATCGGAGAATCATCGAGGTTGGACACAGGTAAAGGTTACCCAACCGGCATCGATGACTCTCCGCGCGAGCAGACCAAACAGAGGACTAACTGTTTGGCAGTAGCAACCGCTGACCAGGAGTGACGCTGGCAGAAGTCAGTTTGTTCAGCTCAACGAGTTGAGTGATGAAATCTCTTGGGTCTTGATTAGGTGCTTGCTCTGAGGCGATCTTCCATAGGGTGTCTCCGGCAGAAACTGAGTAGTAAACCTGCTCTGCTTGCGCATCCGTGGCGCTGGCCACCTGACCGAAGATGAAGCCAAAGATTGCGAAACCGGCGACGGCTAGCATGCCTACTCGCTGGGCGAAACGGCGAGGGTCTAGAAGAACCATGATTTTGCCTTTCTTTTCGAACATCTGTTCGAATTAGAACAAGAATACGATATACCACCGACATCTTGTCAAGTATTTTCTCGACATATTCGAAAATTTGTTTGGTTTTTGACCACTTTTCGAATAGAGTTTCGATAAGAGCAGTAAATCGGCACCCTCTGACACTCGACCCGAGAGTCGCCAGGGAGCCGAGATAGGCCACGAAAGGGGCACAAATTGTCTGATTACACCCGTCGCGCCGAGCACCTGAGCGCCGTTCAGGCCCGAATCCTTGACTTCATCATCCGCTTCAAAGAAGAGCGCGGATATGCCCCGTCCATGCGTGAAATTGCCGAAAAGGTCGAATTGAAGGCAGTCTCGAGCGTTAGCCACCAACTCAGCCAGCTCGAAAAGGCCGGCTTCATCGATCTCAAAGACGGACTGGCCCGCGGCATCCAGGTGCTGATCGAGCCAGAGGGTCTAGAACGAGCTGACAGTTACAACCCCGTTCAATTTGGCGATGCTGCTCACGTGCCGCTCGTCGGTTCGATTGCCGCCGGTGTTCCGATCACGGCAGAGCAAAACATAACTGAGTACGTGCCAGTACCGCGCGCACTAACCGGTCAGGGTGAATTGTTCATGCTTGAGATCAAGGGTGACTCAATGATTGACGCCTCGATTGTCGAAGGTGACCTAATCGTTTGCCGTCAACAGAAAACCGCAGAGAACGGCGACATGGTTGCGGCGATGATTGACGGCGAAGCCACCTGCAAGATTTTCAAACAGCGCGACGGCCACACCTGGTTACTGCCAAGAAACTCAAACTACGAACCGATTCCCGCAGACGACTGTGAAATTCTTGGAAAAGTTGTAACCGTTCTGCGAAAAGTCTAAAAACTCTTAGTTTGCAAATTGCTTTAGTTCGGCAGCGAACTCGGGCGTGACCATTGCCTGCACGTGCGTGCCATCTTCTTCGTAGGTCAATTTTGTAATTCGCGAATTCAAATGCATTCTAGAAACCAAGTCGCCGCGGTTGTATGGAATTGAAAGCGAAACCGAGACGTTCGGTTCAGGAAGCAGCTTGGCAATTGCCAACTCGAGTTCTTCGATCCCCTCTCCGGTTCTAGTCGAGACAGCAATCGAATCGGGTTCGAGACCGCGCAGTGCCATGCGCTGAGTATCGTCAACCAAATCAATTTTGTTGAAAACAATTAGCTCTGGGATGTCGCGTGCGCCCACCTCACCAATCACATCGCGGACGGTAGCGATCTGCCCCGCTGGATCCGGATGCGATGCATCGACTATGTGCACCACCAGGTCGCTTGCCGAGATTTCTTCAAGGGTTGACCGAAACGCCTCAACCAGTTGATGCGGAAGGTTGCGAACAAAGCCAACGGTGTCTGCAAAAGTGAAAGGTCGGCCATCGGGAGTCTGAGTCTTGCGAACCGTGGGGTCTAGCGTCGCGAACAGCGCGTTCTCGACCAGCACCCCCGCCTGGGTAAGTCGATTGAGCAGAGAAGACTTACCCGCGTTTGTGTATCCGGCGATGGCCACGCTCGGCACCCCGTTCTTGGTGCGACTGGCGCGCTTCGTATCACGCGCCGGTTTCATGGCGACAATCTGCTTGCGAAGCTTTGACATTCGAGTGTTGATGCGTCTGCGGTCGAGCTCGATCTTGGTCTCACCGGGTCCCCTAGACCCCATTCCGACACCACCAGCGGCTTGTCCACCAGCCTGACGAGACATCGACTCGCCCCAGCCTCTAAGTCTTGGCAAGAGATACTCGAGTTGCGCGAGTTCGACCTGCGCCTTACCCTCACGACTCTTTGCGTGCTGGGCGAAGATGTCGAGAATCACAGCCGTGCGGTCGATTACTTTCGCATCGACAACGTTTTCTAGTTCACGTCTCTGGCTCGGCGCTAACTCCGTGTCTGCGATTACGGTATCGGCACCAACCTGCTGAACCAGAAGTTTCAATTCCTGCGCCTTGCCCTTGCCGAGATAAGTCGCCATGTCTGGATGGGTTCTTCGCTGCAGAAGTCCGTCGAGCACCTCAGCGCCGGCGGTCTCGGCAAGTGCCGCCAATTCGCGAAGCGAGTTCTCTGCCTCGAGCAGAGTCTGCTGACCCCATAGACCGATCACGATTACCTTCTCGAGACGAAGCTGACGGTATTCGACATCGTTGATGTCTTGCCGCTCGGTTGAGAGTCCTGCAACGCGTCTAAGCGCCGCGCGCTCTTCGAGTTCGAGTTGGTCGCCGTCAAAGTTCTGATGACCGTGGTTGTCATCGATACCAAGGGCTGCGGCTCGTTCTGACCTGCGCAAGATGCGCTCGACTACCTCGGCACCTCGATCTGTCGAATTCGGTTCAGTGTTTTCAGCCATTGCTTCAACCCTAGTTTGGGATAGTGTTTGCTTCATGTCGGGCGAACACTATTTCTCTGAGCAGCCAGCAGGCGAATTCAAAACCAAGACCATCGTCACCGCGATCAACGGTGAACGTGTCGAGTTGTTCACAGCCGGATCAACCTTTAGCCCCGATCACATGGATACCGGCACTGCAATTTTGCTCGAACATTCTCAAGAGGCACCGAATCAGGGCAATCTGCTAGATCTCGGATGCGGTTGGGGGCCGATAGCGCTCTCGTTAGCCAAGAGTTGCCCAGAGGCCACTGTCTGGGCGATTGACGTGAATGAGCGTTCGCTCGAGCTAACCCGCATGAATGCTCAGAAACTCGGTCTCGGCAACATCCGTGCGGTTTTGCCTAGCAAAGTGCCCGAAGACATTGTCTTCTCGGGCATCTGGTCTAACCCACCGATTCGAGTCGGCAAAGACGCGCTGCATGCGATTCTGAGCGAATGGCTGCCGAGGCTCGATGAGGAATGCGAGGCCTACCTCGTGGTTTCAAAAGACTTGGGGGCAGACACCTTGCTCAAGTGGATGCAGCAGAATTTCACCGACCTGGCAAGCGAACGAATCGAAACCGCAAAGGGCTTTCGAATTTTGCGGGCTGCCCGTCTCTAAACGCAATGCTCTGACAGCAAGCTGCGAAGCTGCTCTAGAGGCTGTCTAGGTCGATCTGACCGTCGAAGCTGAGCACAGCGGCACCACTTAGACCCACGTGCTCGCCGTCTTCTGTCGCAAACATGCGAACACCAAGAGTGCCACCGGGAACACTGACCTGCCAGGTATTCGGAGCACCGGCGCCAGCCCAATGACGAGTGGCAAGCGCGGCCGCGCAGATTCCGGTGCCGCAAGAAAGCGTCTCGCCGACGCCGCGCTCAAACACCCGCATCGAAATGTAACCGACGCCGTTTCTAATCATCGGCTCTTCTGGCACCACAAATTCAACATTCGCCCCGGCTTCTGAGCGCGGATCAAGTTGCGGAGCCTCATACAGATTTAGCGCCTTGAGTTCTTCGAGATCTGCAAGAGCAACCACGACGTGCGGATTTCCGACACCAATTGACAAACTAGGCCTTGCCACATCGAGGTGACCCGCGCGAACCAACAGCTCGTCTGTGCCCAACTTCCATCGACCCATGTCGACAGCAAAACCAGCCATGTTGCGTTGCAAGTCCTTCACACCGTCACGCGTTGCAATCGAAAGCGTCTGCGAATCTTCGAGCTTGACCAGATTCTTTTCGGTTAGATATCTTGCGAAAACCCTTGAGCCATTTCCGCACATCTCTGCGCTTGAACCGTCGGCGTTGTAGTAATCCATGAACCATTCGGCCTCGGGAGCTTCAGCCAATAGGTGTGACACTTCGGCGCTGTTCTCGGTGCGAACAACACGGATGAAGCCATCCGCGCCGATGCCGAAGTGTCGATCACAGATTTTTGCAATTTGCTTGGGGGTTAATAGCAAATCGCCAGTCGCATCTAGAACCAGAACGAAGTCGTTTCCGGTTCCGTGACCCTTGGTGAATTCGATTTTGCTACCCATGATGACTAGCCTATTCGCCGAATAGATGAGGGGCGCGGCGAGAAATGAGCTCGCTAACGGAGTCGAACAAATCGTCCTGCTGGTAGTCGAACCAATTGATTCGCTCGTCGCGTCTAAACCATGACATTTGGCGGCGAGCGTAGCGCTGAGTGAGTTGCACGGTCTGAGCGATGGCTTCCTCTTCAGATAGCAGCCCGTCCAGTTGCGCCAGTGCCTGAGCGTAACCGATGGCCCGAGACGATGTCTTGCCTTCACGGATGCCTTCGGCAATCAAGCTCTCTGCCTCGGCAACCAGCCCCTGCGCCCACATCTTCTCGACTCGCTTGGCGAGTCGGTCAACCAGGTGCGCCCGCTCAGAATTTAGTCCGATTTCTAGAACTGGCTGCCACGACTCTGTCTCTTCTGGCAGGGCTGCGCTAAATGGTTCTCCGGTGAGCAGCAATATTTCTAAGGCCCGAACAACTCTCCTACCATTCTCAGGATCGATGCGCGACGCAGCAACAGAATCTATTTCTGCGACTCGCCTATGCATCGCGTGCGATCCGTGAGTTTCTAGCTCGACTTCGAGTTGTTGGCGAAGTTCGGCATCTCGCTCAGGAAACTCAAAAGTGTTTAGCGCAGCCGCGATGTAGAGCATCGATCCGCCGACCAGAATCGGCGTAATGGATTTCGACTGAAGCGCTTCAATAATGGGCCTGACCTGCTGCTGGTATTCGGCTGCCGTCGATTCATCACGGATGTCTAGAACATCAATCATGTGATGCTCAATTCCGCGTCGCTCGTTAGGGGCTAATTTTGCCGTGCCAATATTCATGCCGCGATAGAACTGCATCGAGTCGCTATTGATGATTTGGGCACGGCCGCCGCGAGAGATTATCTGCTCGGCGATTTGCATTGCGAGCTCAGATTTGCCAGAACCGGTAGGCCCAACTACGGCAACCAGATTGATTGCTGTCATAACTAATGCTTTTCGTGTTTTGGCTTCACCGAGAGGCTGAGTGAAACCTTAGCGCTCTGAGTGTGAGCGTCGGCTTCCGGCACTGCGCAAGAAGCGGCTTCGGCTCGATCCCAAGCATCTCCGGCGATGGTTTTGCGCATCGAGAATGAATTCTCGTCGACTATGTCAGCAATCAAGTGATACGGCGCAGCCTCGGTAATGGTGCACGTGACCAAATCGCCAGGCCTTGGCAACTCGTGTCCCTTCGGCACCTCGAAGTGAACCAGCCTGAAGTCGCGGGCGCGTCCTGAAATTCGGTGAGTGCGATCGTCCTTGCGGCCGTCATTGGCAACCAGAACTTCGACTGTCTTGCCGATCTGAGCCTGGTTCTCTTCTAACGCTATGCGGTTGACAACTGCCAGCAGGCGTTCGTAGCGCTCTTGAACCACGGCCTTTGGCACTTGATCCGCAAGCTCTGCAGCGGGTGTGCCTGGGCGCTTTGAGTATTGAAAGGTATAGGTCACGGCGAAGCGAGAGGCCTCGACCACGCGAATTGTTTCTTGAAAGTCTTCTTCGGTTTCGCCAGGAAATCCGACGATGATGTCGGTGCTGATTGACGCATGCGGCATGGCCGCACGCACACGTTCGATTATGCCCAGGTACTTGTCGCTGCGATAACTTCGACGCATTTCTTTCAGCACTCGATCGCTGCCGGATTGAAGCGGCATGTGCAACTGCGGCATCACGTTGTGGGTTTCGGCCATTGCCTCAATCACATCGTCGGTGAAGGCCGCTGGGTGTGGCGAGGTGAAGCGAACCCGCTCGAGACCCTCGATGGTGCCGCAGGCTCGAAGCAACTTGGCAAAAGCACCCTTATCGCCAAATTCGACACCATAGGTGTTCACGTTCTGACCGAGAAGGGTTACCTCGATAAATCCTTCGGCCACAAGCGCTCGAATTTCGGCCATTATGTCTTCTGGGCTGCGGTCTCGCTCTTTGCCACGGAGGGTTGGGACTATGCAAAAAGTACAGGTGTTATTGCAGCCGACCGAAATGCTAACCCAAGCCGAGAAAGTGGAATCGCGCTTAGCCGGCAGGCTGCTCGGAAAAGTCTCGAGCGCTTCAACGATTTCAATCTGTGCCTCGTTGTTGTGACGAGCACGCTCAAGAAGTGCTGGCAGTGAAGAAATGTTGTGGGTTCCGAAAACTACATCGACCCAGGGGGCTTTGGCGACAATGATGTCGCGGTCCTTTTGGGCAAGGCAACCGCCCACCGCTATTTGAAGGGCAGGGTTCTCTTGCTTCTTTTCAAACAGGATGCCTAGATTGCCGTAGAGCTTGTTGTCTGCGTTCTCGCGAACGGCGCAGGTGTTGAACACCACAACGTCTGACTCACCCGTTTCGCCTGCCACATAACCAGCTGATTCAAGTAGGCCAGACAGGCGCTCGGAATCGTGCACGTTCATTTGGCAACCAAATGTGCGTACCTCGTAGGTGCGGGTTAGTGTTTGTGACATCTAACAGATTTTACCCCGCAACCCGCCGCACGAACCGAAAAGATTTGAACCTGTGAATCTAAGCTGCGTTGTTGAGATTCAATTCGGCCTGTTTTACGGCGGCCATAACTATTGACGAGGAATAGCCCTTTCGAGCCAGGTAGCCATTGAGCCTTCTCTGGCGCACCGAGTATTCGAGATTCGCCATTCGAACTATGCGCTTGTTGGCTAGTTCGATTGCCATCTCAAATTCGGTCTCGACGGTGATTTCGGAGGTGACCTGTTCGACAATGGTGGCTTCTACGCCTTTTTGGTTCAATTCGCGCTTGATGGCAGATTTTGCAAGTCCTTTGAATTTTTGCCGTGAATTCACAACCGTTTCGGCATAGGCAACGTCGTCGATAAGTCCAACCTCGATGAAGCGTTCGATCATGGCTTCGGCTATCTCTGCATCAATTTCTCGCCGCTCGAGAATTTGCTTCAGAGTGTGAGCTGACTTTGCTCCTCGAGCGAGTTGGTAGAGCAGGACATTTCTAGCACGCTGCTCTTGGCGCTCGGGAGAAAGCTTTCGGGGTGCCTCGCCGGTTTCATTCTTAGAGGGATACCTCTTCTTGAAACCAGCGGGAGCACCCCGTCGACTTGAGTTCATGATTGCTAACTTGCGCTGGCTGCCTTTGGAGCCTTCGCCGGTGCCTCTTCGACAGCGACTTCAGCTTCTTCGACTGGAAGATCGGCTACGGCCTTAGGAACACCGATGCCTAGCTTCTGCTTGATCTTTTTCTCGATTTCGTTTGCAACCTCAGGGTTAGCAATTAGGTAGCCGCGAGAATTCTCTTTGCCCTGACCCAACTGCTCACCCTCGTAGGTGTACCAGGCACCTGACTTCTTGACGATATCTTGGTCAACACCAAAGTCTAGAAGTGAGCCTTCACGTGAGATTCCAACGCCGTAAATAATGTCGAACTCGGCCTGCTTGAAAGGCGAAGCCATCTTGTTCTTGACTACCTTTACGCGGGTTCGGTTTCCGACGGCTTCTGTTCCGTCTTTCAAGGTCTCGATGCGGCGAATGTCTAGTCGAATCGAAGCGTAAAACTTCAATGCTTTTCCACCGGCAGTAGTTTCTGGGCTACCAAAAAATACACCGATCTTTTCACGCAACTGGTTGATGAAAATCATCGTTGTTCCGGTTGTGCTAAGTGCACCGGTTAGCTTTCTCAATGCCTGCGACATTAGTCGCGCCTGAAGACCAACGTGAGCATCGCCCATCTCGCCTTCGATTTCTGCTCTAGGAACAAGCGCGGCAACCGAGTCGATAACGATTACATCGAGTGAGCCTGAGCGCACAAGCATGTCTGCAATTTCGAGGGCTTGTTCACCTGTGTCAGGTTGGCTGACCAATAGTTCATCGATGTTGACGCCAAGCGCTTGTGCGTAAACCGGGTCGAGCGCGTGCTCGGCGTCGATGAAGGCAGCGGTGCCACCGTTTCTTTGAGCATTGGCGATGGCGTGAAGAGCAACCGTGGTCTTACCCGAAGACTCTGGGCCGTAAATCTCTACGATTCGACCCTTTGGCAGTCCGCCAATTCCGAGTGCAACGTCTAGTGCGATTGAGCCGGTCGAGATTACCTCCACCGGGGCGCGCTCGTCTGAGCCGAGGCGCATGATGGAGCCTTTTCCGAACTGACGGTCGATCTGAGCTAGTGCTGTATCGAGGGCCTTTTCGCGATCTGATTGTGATGGCATTTGAGCTTCTTTCTGACTGCTTCTGTTTCAACTGACACTAGATGTGACATCGGACATTTACTTGGTCATCGCAGCTTCTGTTGAGAACTTACCCCTCGAAGTTGCTTGTTAGCAGGCTAGCAGGTTTCGAACAGATTTTCGAACAATATTTGATTTGGCGTGTCGCTAATTCGTCTTTTTGTTCTTAGTGGGTTTTCCGTGCCATCTATCCTTGGGGACTCCCGAAACCGAGCAAATGGCTAGCCAGACGGCCTTTGGGTCTTCTCCGTCATCAAGACACTGCTTCCCAGTGCGATCGGCCAGCGGCTGAAGAACTAGGTCTTTGAGCAGCACGGCGGCGTAGGCGACGCCAAACTCATCGTTTAGAAGGTCTTGAAACTGACTGAGTTTCACGCTGAAAAGGGGCTATTTTGCCGGCTGGTTTGCCGAGCTGCCGCTAGAGCTGCCAAGCAGGAATGCGTCAAATTCATCGAGTTCAACGTCGGCGAATTGACGACCGGTGATTGAGGCATCGAAGGTGTCAGGAACTAGGTCTGGAACAACAACACCCTCGAGAATCGCTAGGCGATCGCTGACCTCGCGCAGGATCACAGACACCGGGGTTTCTAGGGCGTCGGCCAAAGAGGCCAAAATCTCAGAAGAAGCCTCTTTTTGTCCGCGCTCGACCTCGCTCAGGTAGCCGAGTGCAACGTTTGCTCGCGCTGCGACCTGGCGCAGCGTTTGACCCTTCTGGGTGCGGAAATCACGCAAAACGTCGCCGATTTCTTGACGAATAAGTGCCATCTGGGCCTCCTTCAAAATCAATTTAGTGGGTACCTGCGACAAAAATACTCAAAGTGTCTGAAAGTTGCCTGATTGTCGCTCAAGTTAGAACCATTTGTCCGGCTCAGTTAGTCCCGATTTGGTTGACTTTGCCATAGCTTCGGCAGAATCTAGCTGCTGGCTTGAAGCACTGACTGCAGCAGGCGCGCGGCCGCAATTGCCGACTGTTCGCGAATCTCGGTGCGACTGCCCGAAAGTTTCAACTCGAGAACCTCAACCTCATGCCCCGGCACCTGAACTGCAACGAAGACCAATCCCTGAGGTTTTGGCGCTAGGTCGCCGAGGCTCGAAGCGTTCGGTGACTCACTGGCCATGCCTGTGGTCGAAATCGAAACCAAAAACTCTGGCTCGATATTGGTCTCACGCGCGAAGAGTTCTAGAGCTCCCGAAGCCATGGCAATCGCAACTTCTGAGCTGACCGCTCCCCTGTCCTTGAGCAATTCTGCTGAGACACCGAGAAGGTTTTGTTTGCCCGAATCTTGGTATGCCACGACAGATCCGAGAAAAACTCTCGAGGCACCTTCTATCGCGACAAAACTTGAACTCAACAATCCACCGGTTAGTGACTCGGCGATTGCAAGTTTGTAGCCGCGCGATTCGAGTTCTGCTAACAGCGCTTCGAATAGATCTTTCTCGAGTTGGCTTGCGCTCATCGGCGCAACTTCAACTCGGCATCGATGTATTGAATTGCGGTGATGATTGTGACAAACAGTGCGAAGTAAATGAGCACCATCTCTATCGGAATGAGCCATGGAAAGTGGTAGTCAAATGGAGAAAGCAAAAAACCAATTGCAATCGACTGCATAACGGTCTTGAACTTTCCGCCTGGCGAGGCTGCCAAAACTCGGCGCTTGGCAACCACAAGTCGATAGATGGTTATCGCGAACTCGCGAAACAGAATTGCCCCGGTGATGTACCAGCTCAATTCGCCCAATATCGATAGTGAAACCAGAGCGCTACCAATTAGCGCCTTGTCAGCGATGGGGTCTAGGAGTTTTCCTAAGTTTGTGATCAAGTTGCGCTTGCGAGCTATAGCGCCATCAATGCCATCGGTTGATATTGCAATGACAAAAATTGCCGTGGCCACCCAGCGCTCAACACCGCTTTTTTCAGGAGAAGCAAACAGCAGGGTTATGAATACCGGAACCAAAAGGATGCGCAGCAAAGTGATGCTATTTGGCAGGTTGAGGCCGAATGCCACTAGTTTCGACCCGTCAACTGCCACGCGTCTTCGTCGCCGTCATCGTCGTCGTCGTTTGCACGAGCAACGAAGTCGGCCGGGTCTCCAGCAGCCAAAGATTCAAAACCTTGGCTCTCAGACTCGATTTCACGCGCGGCTTGGGTAACCGCAGCCGCAGCCTTGGCTCCAGGTTCGCCGCGCAACTGCGCCAGAATCATCGCTAGGTCTTCTGGGCGAACCAAGACATCGCGGGCTTTAGAGCCTTCGCTCGGGCCCACGATATTGCGCGATTCCAACAGATCCATGAGTCTTCCGGCTTTAGCGAAACCAACGCGCAGTTTGCGTTGCAGCATCGAGGTCGAGCCAAATTGCGAATTGATGATTAACTCGGCAGCCTGCAAAAGCACATCCAGATCGTCGCCGATGTCTGCATCAACAACGCGTGAAGTCTTAACCTCGACCACGTCTTCGCGATACTCGGGTTTCATCTGAGCTTTTACGTGATCGACGACTCGCTGCATTTCGTCTTCTGCTAACCAAGCGCCTTGAACGCGGATGGGTTTGTTGGTTCCCATCGGCGAGAACAAAGCATCGCCCTGACCGACGAGTTTCTCTGCACCGGTCTGATCGAGAATGACTCGCGAGTCGGTTATCGAAGAAACCGAGAAAGCCAATCGGCTTGGAACGTTTGCCTTGATCAAGCCGGTTACAACATCAACCGATGGACGTTGGGTCGCCAAGACGAGGTGGATTCCCGAGGCACGGGCCAGCTGAGTGATTCGAACAATTGAATCTTCAACATCTCTAGGAGCAACAATCATTAGGTCGGCCAACTCATCGACGACGACAAGAAGGTATGGGTATGGCTGAAGTTTGCGATCGCTACCTTCGGGCAGATTGACCTCACCGGCAACGACGGCTCGGTTGAAATCATCGATGTGCTTGAAACCGAAGGATGCGAGGTCGTCGTAGCGCGAGTCCATCTCTTTGACAACCCACTGAAGAATTTCTGCGGCCTTCTTTGCGTCAGTCACGATTGGCGTGATTAGGTGAGGCACGCCCTGGTATGCAGAGAGCTCGACTCGCTTCGGGTCAACCAGAATCATTCGAACTTCTGCCGGCTTTGCGCGCATAAGAATCGATGTGATCATCGAGTTGATGAAGCTCGACTTTCCGGCTCCGGTAGCACCAGCCACTAGCAAGTGCGGCATCTTGGCCAGGTTGGCAACAACGAATCCACCTTCGACGTCTTTGCCAACGCCGATGGTCAGAGGGTGCAGACTCTGCTTGGCAACCGGAGAGCGAAGCACATCGCCGAGAGAGACAATCTCGCGGTCGGTGTTTGGAATTTCTATTCCGATAAGAGACTTACCCGGAATCGGTGCAAGGATGCGAACCTCGTTGCTTGCGACCGCGTAAGAAATGTTGTTGCTCAATCGAGTGACAGCCTCAACCTTGACACCGGCGGCGAGCTCGACTTCGTAACGCGTAACTGTTGGGCCGCGCGAGAAGCCAACAACCTTGGCGGCAATATCGAATTCGGTGAAGACGCTGTCGATTGCCACAACTATGGCGTCATTCGCGGCGGTCTTGGCCTTGGGCGGAGTGCCCGGAGTTAGCAAATCGTTTGCGGGCAAGACATAGGGACGCATTCGAAGAGGTTTAGCCGGTTCTGCTTTGGCAACCGGCACACTCTGTGTTTCTGCTTCTTCTTCGGCAACGATTTCGATGGGTTCGGTCTTCGGTTCTTCGGTGTCTACCGAAGGCACATTCAAGTCGGTCGGTTGATTGAAGAGAGCGTCTAAACCATCGACATCGTGAGTCTGGCCATCATCTGTCAGCACCGCTTTTTCAAAAGCGCCGTCGGCGTCTCTCGAGCGACGCCACCAGGGAACCTTCGTGCCGTCGAACGCTTCTAACATTTCTTCGTCTTCAGGTTCTGCTTCGGATTTCTCTTTTGCAGCGCCGAATAGGTAGTGCTTAAGTTCAGCAAGTCGCTCGCCAATTCTGGTTGGTGAAGTCTTGCTCATAATCAAAATTGACCCGATCGAAATCAGGGCCATAACTGGCACCGCGCCCCACACCGTGATGGTGTTCAAGAATGGCCACGAAATCAACCAGCCGAAAAGGCCACCGTTATAGGCAAGCTTCCATTCGCCATCGCTCGGAACCGGTTGACTGCCAAGCAGATGAAAGAAGCCGCTGATCGAGACGAGCAGCAAGAACAGACCCACGCCGATTCGGCCGTTGTCTTTGACTGTCGACGGATGGCGCATGAGATAAATTGCAAAAATCACCATGACGACAGGCAGAGCAAGCGCTAACTTTCCGAAGAGCAAGCCGAAAGTGACAACGTGCAAGCCAAGGGCCCAACCCTCATTGATCAAAAACCAGCTGAAGCCTGCACCAGCAATACCAAGCAGAAACAAGAAAAACGGGATTCCGTCGCGTCGGTCTTCTTTGGCGATTTTGTCTGGGCTGAGTGCCCTGGCCGCTGCCCCTACCGAGTGGGCCAAGACCAGGTAAATTCTGGTGGCAAGGTTCTGCGGGTTTCCCTCGCTAGCCGGCCTGCGGGTGCGACTGGCCCCCGAGCGGGTCGAGTTTTTAGAAGCTGGTTTGCGCGTGGCCATGCCACAAACTTTAACAGCCACCCTAGACAAAATGCGGGAGGCAGGCGGTGCTAGTCGAATCTAAGCCGGTCAGAGCCCCGGTGACCTCTAGTCGACGATTACGACCGGAATGATCATTGGCCTGCGTCGGTGGGCCTTATTGACCCAGGTTCCGATGGTTCGGCGAATAACCTGCTGCATCGCATAGCTGTCACGGATGCCTTCGGCGGCTGCCTGGGCAAGCGCGAGGGCTATTTGTGGCTTGACGTCGTCGAACACATGATCTTCTTCGGCGAAGGCGCGGGCACGAATCTCTGGGCCAACCTTGACTCGGCCGGTGGCACCGTCGATTGTGCAGAAGATCGAGATGAACCCCTCTTCGGCCAGCGTGCGGCGGTCTTTGAGGTCTTCCTCGGTAATCTTTCCGACGGTCTTGCCGTCAACAAAGAGCAGCCCGCACTCGACAGCGCCGACGACCTCGGCGATTCCTTCGGCGAGGTCTACCACCCATCCGTCTTCTGTGATCAAAACTCGCTCTTGCGGAACACCGGTCTGCTCGGCCAACTTGCCGTTTGCAATCAGGTGTCGATATTCGCCGTGCACCGGCATCACGTTCTTTGGCTTCAAGATGTTGTAGCAGTAAAGCAACTCGCCCGCGGCAGCGTGACCCGATACGTGCACCTTGGCGTTGCCCTTGTGCACGACGTTTGCGCCGAGTTTGGTTAGTCCGTCGATTACTTTGTAGACGGCGTTCTCGTTTCCGGGAATCAGCGAGCTCGCCAAGATAACCGTGTCACCCTCACCGATTTCGATGTCGTGTTCTAGGTTTGCCATTCGCGCGAGCACTGCCATCGGTTCACCCTGCGAGCCGGTTGACATGTAAACCAATTCATTGTCTGGAATGTTTGTCGCGTGTTTCGAATCAATCAGCACGCCCTCGGGAACGGTTAGATATCCCATCTGCTGAGCGATTTGCATGTTTCGAACCATGCTGCGACCGACAAGCGCAACCTTGCGGTTGTTTGCGATTGCTGCGTCTACCACCTGCTGAACGCGATGAACGTGACTTGAGAATGATGCAACAATCACGCGACGCTTAGAACGCGCGATGACATTTTCGATAACCGGGCCAATGTCTTTTTCTAGCGGGGTGAAACCAGGAACATCGGCGTTGGTTGAGTCGCTCATAAAGAGGTCTAGGCCCGCTTCGCCAACCCGTGCAAAAGCACGCAGGTCGGTGAGCCTGCCGTCCAGCGGCAGTTGATCCATCTTGAAGTCACCGGTGTGCAAAACGGTTCCGGCCACCGTCTTGATGACTACGGCAAGCGCATCTGGAATCGAGTGATTGACAGCGATGAACTCGAGGTTGAAGTCGCCGTACTTCTTGGTCTGCCCCTCGGCGGTGACCATGACGTTTGGTGTGATGCGGTGCTCTTTGAGCTTCGCCTCGAGAAACGCCAAGGTGAGCGCAGATCCGATAATCGGAATGTCATCGCGCAACCGCAGCAGGTACGGCACGCCGCCGATGTGGTCTTCGTGTCCGTGAGTCAGCACGATTGCGAGCACGTCATCCATGCGATCACGGATGTAGCCGAAATCAGGCAAGATAACGTCGATGCCCGGTTGGGTCTCCTCAGGAAACAAAACACCACAGTCGACGATTAGCAGTTTGCCGTTGATCTCGAAGACGGTCATGTTGCGACCGATTTCTCCAATTCCGCCTAGCGGCACGATTCGAAGAACGTCTTTTCTTAGCGGGGCTGGAGCTGGAAGGGTTAGAACCATCGGTTCAATCTCCTATTGTTTTCGACGCGCTTTAGCGTGTGGTGCCGGCTACTTTCGGTAGCGCGCCACCAGCAGCAGCATTGCGGTCTGGGCGGAAGTTCTCAAAACTTAGGCCCGTGACAGAGCCAACCTTGTCGATGTCTTGCTCGATGCGTGCAGCCTCTGACTCTTCAGGGCCAACGAGCGGTAGTCGAACGCGAGGGCTGTTTATGAGACCCAAGCCGTGCAAGATGTATTTCGAAGCCACGGTTCCGGGAACATGGTTCATGGCAGCGCGAACCAGAGGCTCGAGAGAGTTGTGCACCTTCTGTGCGTGGTGAAAATCGTTTCGGTTCGTGGCATCCAGCATTTCGCGATATGCGGCCGGTGAAATGTTTGCGGTCACACCAATCAAACCGGTTGCACCAATTGCCAGGTGCGCGAGAACGTTGCTGTCATCGCCAGAGAAATATAGAAGATCTGTTTCGTTCATTACGCGCGAAGCCTGAGCTAGATCGCCCTTGGCATCCTTGATTGCAACGATGTTTGGGTGTGTGGCAGAGCGAAGAATTGTCTCGTATGCGATTGGAATTCCGGTGCGACCGGGAATGTCATAGAGAATTACCGGCAGGTCGGTGGCGTCTGCAATCAACCTGAAGTGAGTCAGCACACCCGCCTGAGTCGGCTTGTTGTAGTAAGGCGTGACAATCATGACGCCGTCAGCGCCAGCTTTTTCACTTGCCTTGTAGAGCTGCATTGCGTGAGCAGTTTCGTTCGAGCCACCGCCGGTAATAATTTTGGCGCGGCCTGCCGAAACTGACTTGCCAACCTCAACGAGTTTCAGTTTTTCCGCGTCTGTAAGAGTGCTGGTCTCACCGGTCGTGCCGGTAACCACAACGCCGTCAGCGCCGCTTGAGATCACATAGTCGATGTGCTTTTCGGTCGCAGGCCAGTCGACTTCACCCTCTGAGTTCATCGGGGTGACCAGAGCGACTAGCACCTGGCCGAAGATGTTCTTGTTCTGCGACATGACTAAAGGCTAGCGGCTAAGGCGCTACTCGACCATTCTCATTAAAAGACGAGAAGGTGTAAGGCATGAGTGCCGACCAGAAGTCTTCCATCTTCTCTGCGCACATCTCGATCTCACGCTGCGGGAATGACGGAAAGTGCGTACCCTCGCGCTTGGTGCGCAGGCTCAAGAAGTTCATGAGGGCTCGGGCGTTCATGGTGACATACATGCTCGAGTAAATGTTTAGCGGCAAGACGATGCGGGCAACCTCTCGAGCGACACCGGCTTCGAGCATGCGCTGATAGCCCTCGTAAGCCTGAATCGATGCCGTGCGGGTTTCTTGTTCGACTAGAGCGGTCTGCTCGGCCGTTCCTGGGATGAAGTCGTAGCTGCCGGTCTTGCCAATTTGAATCAGATTGCGCTCTGGGCCGGGAACATAGAAAACCGGGTCGAGCTGCTTGTAGCGACCAGATTCTTCGTTGTAGCTGGCAATTCGGTGACGCTGAAACTCGCGAAAAACAAATATAGGTGCCTGAACATAGAAGGTCATCGAGTTGTGCTCGAACGGTGAACCGTGGCGGTCGCGCATCAGGTAGTTGATTAGACCCTTGCTGCGTTTCTCGTCTTCACTGGCGTCGGTGTGGGCAGCGGCAGCCTCGAGGGTCTGTTCGCCCTGGGTCGAAACGCGGGCGGCGAATAGCACATCGCTGTCTGACGCGTTCGAACGCACGAGTTCGACGGTTACATCGCTTCTAAATTTGATCTCTGACACGCCTTATAGCCTAGCGGCGAGGCGAGGTAATAATTCGCAACGGGCCCGACCAAGTCTGGTCGGTAAGAGAGAATTGTCATGTGCCCTTAGAAACTCGAATCGCCCTGGTGGTAGCCGTCATTTTGGCCGTGCTAGCGCTCGGACTTTTTTGGAAATTGCGCACCGGCAGATCCAAGAGAGTGACCAACGGGCAGCAGATAGATCTGGCAAAGCTAGGCGCAGTCAAGAACGGCAAGCCGGTCTTAGCCTTTGGTGAACGCATGACCTTTCTTCAGTTCTCGACAGAATTCTGCTCGCAGTGCGTGCAGACCGCCCGCGTTTATAAAGAACTAGAGCAGCACAGCGACGGCATTCTTCACATCGAGGTCGACATCACCAATCGACTCGATGTGGCCAAGGAATTCAACATTTTGCAAACCCCAACCACCCTGGTCTTGGATGCCGCCGGGCGCGTAACCTCGCGCATTGGCGGCGCTACCAAGGCACAGACAATAAAAGATGAGACAGGACACTTCACAATCTAATGAGCAAACAAATCGAACAAATTGATCCGCGCGGACCACGCTTTGGCGCGGCAATCATCAACATTTTCAGCATCATCATTTTCTTCTTTGCACTAGACAAGGCAACCGAAGCAATTGCCGTTTCGCTGCTTTCTATTGTCTGGGTTTCGTTTCTCTGGGGCACGTTGCTTGGTAACAGCAAGCACCCATTTGGCGTTTTCTATAAAAAAGTTGTGCGCCCGAAGCTTGCCGCTCCTAAAGAACTCGAAGACTCTCGACCACCGAGATTTGCGCAGCTCGTCGGTCTATTTGTGACGAGCCTCGGCTTTGTGCTGTTAGCGCTAAACGTTCCATTTGGCATCGCCATCGCGGCTGGCGCGCTCTTTGGCGCATCGACCCTGCAGGCGTACTTCGGCTACTGCCTCGGTTGCCAGATGTATCTCGGGCTTCGCCGCCTAGGTGTAATCAGGGGATAGTTTTTTTGAGTTAGGCCTTGGCGTCGAGCGCCAGGGCCTTTCTCATTGCCTTGCGCGCTCGCGGGCGATCTCCGGCGGCGTCGTACGCCAGCCCGAGCGAAAACCAGGCCAACGAACTCTCTGGGTTTTGCTCTGCGTTCTTTGCGAAGCTCTCAAAGACGCGGTCGGCGCTCTCTCGCGTCGGACGGCCGCTTGGGCGCAACTCAAAAGCAAAGTGCGGCCACTTTCCCTGCGACTCAACGCTGGTGGCAAACCGTTCGATCTTCACGCCAAAGACAAACTCACGGATGACCAGCCAGATCGCGAGTGCCGGAAATACAAGAATGAAAAAGCCCATGGCCTTGGCAACGGGTTCATCGAGAAGCAAGAGCGTCACGCCGGTGTTGGCTAGCAGAGCCGTGTATAGAAGCGTGAGCAGAGCCATAATGATGGCACCGACTTTTGCCCTCGAATTCATAGAAGTTCTAGAGCCCTAGAACGTTCTGAAGGCCCACGGTTAATCCGGTGGACTTTGCGGCGAACCGAATTGATGCCAAAATGCCAGCGCTGTAAGCGCGAACCGAAGTAGTTTCGTGACTCAGGGTGAGCAATTCACTCTCGGCACCGAGAAGCACGTCTTGCTTGGCCGAAACGCCATCGATGCGAAGACTGTGAATTGGCACCCCGGCAACGATTTCACCTCGGGCCTGTTGACCGACGCCTGGCACTAGAACCGATTTGCCATCGCGCGACTTCGCAATCAGTTCGGCGGTTCGAACAGCGGTTCCAGATGGTGAGTCAATTTTGCCGGCGTGGTGAGTTTCGACTATTTCAATTGAGTCGAAGTACTTTGCGGCTTCGCTTGCAAATTTGGTGGCGAGCATCGAACCGATAGAGAAGTTTGGAATCACGACAACTGCCGCCGAAGAAGTTTCTAGTTTCTTTTCGAGTTCCTGAAGGTGACTTGCCGACCAACCACTGGTGCCAACAACAAGTTTCTGATTGTTTGCTAGCGCGTTCTCGACAACCAGCTTGCTCACTTCGAAACGAGTTAGGTCAATGACCACATCCGCACCGTTTGTTTGAGCAATGTCACTATTCGAGTCGAGGGCAGCAAAAAGCGAAAGTTCTTGCGCGGCTTCGATTAGCTCGATAGCCAATTTGCCCATGCGTCCGGTTGCGCCAACCACTGCCACTGAAATGCTCATGTGTTCAAACCTACCAATCGACAATTACCCGAGGCTATAGAAAGGGCTCGAAGGTTTTCTCTTCGACATCGCCGACGGCAACAATTGTGCGCTCGCCGAGCAACAGATCTTGAACCAAAGCCTGCACCTGGTCGACCGTCACGGCCGAGAACCGCTCGATTGTTTCGTCGAGGTCGAAGAACTCGCCGGTAGACATCTCTGAGCCGATCAGCCTGCTCATTCGAGCCTGACTGCTCTCAAACTTGAGGGCCAAGCCACCAGAGATGTTGCCAATCGCGAGTTCTAACTCATCGGTTGTGATTGCACTCTGCGCAATCTTTTCGAATTCGTCGAGCATCAAGCGAGTGACCTGCTCAGACTTCGCAGGCGAGCAGCCAGCGTAAAGCCCAAAGGTCGAGGCATCGCTGTATCCCTGGTTAAACGAATAGACGCTGTAGGCAAGACCGCGCTTTTCACGGATTTCTTGAAACAGACGAGATGACATTCCGCCACCGAGAACGGTGTTCAAAATTCCCATCGCGTAACGACGCGGGTCGTTGCCGATGATGCCCGGCATACCAACCAGAATATTGGCCTGCGCGATTGGTCGCTTGATTACCTGCAGTGGCTTACCGCGAGTGATCTTGGCCTGTTCGTTGTTGCGGCGTGCAACCGGTTCGGCCGATAGACCGAGATCCCAGCCGGCTGCCGAGAGTTCTTTTTCGACCAGAGCCACGAAGTCAGAGTGCTTCACTCCCCCGGCCGCAGCGACCACTAGGTCTTGCGGGCGGTAGTTCTGCTGGTAGTGCTGCCAAACAGCATCGCGCGACACAGCACCGATGGTTTCTTTGTTTCCGCCGATTGGACGACCGAGCTCGTGATCGCCGAGCACCGCCTCAGAGAAGGCTTCGTGCGCAACATCCTGCGGGTCGTCGTCGTTCATCGCCAACTCTTCGAGAATCACGGTGCGTTCGTTCTCAAACTCGGTTGCATCAATCAGAGATGACGTGAGCATATCTGCGATTACGTCGACGGCAAGTGGCAAAGCCTTGTCTTGTACGCGGGCGTAGTAGCTGGTGTGCTCTTTGCCGGTCGATGCGTTAGAAGAACCACCGACGCTGTCGAAGGCAATTGCGATGTCTAGAGCTGTGCGTCGCTTGGTTCCCTTAAACAGCAGGTGCTCGAGAAAGTGAGTGCTGCCAAAGTGGCCGTTGGTTTCGTCGCGCGAGCCAACAGCTACCGAGAACGAAACGCTGGCACTCTGGGCACCAGGAACGTGTTCGGTTAAAACGCGAACACCGCTTCGGAGGATAGAACGGTGAACCGTGCTACCACCCGAAGCGGTGAACGAAAGCTCGCTCTGGTCTAGCGGAAAGTAAATTTCTGACATGACCAGAGCCTGGTTTTATTCTTCGTCGTCAGACGAAGCAGCTGCGCCGTCACCCTCAACAACCGGGCTTAGCGAAAGCTTTCCGCGGTCATCGATCTTGGTGATTTCAACCTGAAGCTTCTGGCCTACCTCGAGCACGTCTTCGACGTTCTCGACGCGCTTGCCAGCCATCTTCTTTAGCTCAGAGATGTGCAACAGGCCATCCTTGCCTGGAACCAACGAAATGAAGGCACCGAAGGTGGCTAGCTTCACAACGGTTCCCAAGAAACGCTCGCCGATTTCAGGAACGTGTGGATTCGCGATGGCGTTGATGCGTGACTTGGCAGCCTCTGCCGAAGGTCCGTCGGTTGCACCGATGTAAACGGTTCCGTCGTCTTCGATCGAGATGTCTGCACCGGTCTCGGCCTGAATCTCGTTGATCATCTTGCCCTTCGGGCCAATGACCTCGCCGATCTTGTCGAGAGGAATCTTCACCGAGATAACGCGAGGCGCGGTTGGCGCCATCTCGTCTGGCTCGCTGATCTCTTCTGCCATGACCTCAAGAATGCTCAAACGAGCTTCCTTCGCCTGCAAAAGAGCGCTAGCAAGAACCGACGCAGGAATGCCGTCGAGCTTGGTGTCTAGCTGAATCGCGGTGATGAATTCGCTGGTTCCGGCAACCTTGAAGTCCATGTCGCCAAGAGCGTCTTCTGAACCAAGGATGTCGGTCAAGGCTGCGTACTGGATCTTGCCGTCGATGACGTCTGAGATCAGACCCATCGCGATACCAGCAACCGGTGCACGAAGTGGCACACCTGCGCTTAGCAATGCAAGAGTCGAAGCACAAACTGAACCCATCGAGGTCGAACCGTTTGAACCGAGAGCTTCTGATACCTGACGAATCGCATAAGGGAATTCGTCACGAGCAGGAAGCACTGGAACAAGCGCACGCTCTGCCAATGCACCGTGACCAATTTCACGACGCTTTGGAGTGCCAACACGACCGGTCTCACCAGTTGAGTAAGGCGGGAAGTTGTAGTTGTGCATGTAGCGCTTGCTGGTTACCGGTGAAAGAGCATCGATCTGCTGTTCCATCTTCAACATGTTCAAAGTGGTGATACCCATGATCTGGGTCTCGCCACGCTCGAAAATTGCCGAACCGTGAACGCGAGGAACAACGTGAATTTCTGCGGTGATTGGGCGAATGTCGCGAAGACCGCGGCCATCCATGCGAATGCCTTCTTTTAGAACGCGGTCGCGAACAATCTTCTTGGTAACCGACTTGTAAGCAGCCGAGAACTGACTCATGAGAGTCTCGTCGAACTGGGCGGCCAACTTGGTCTTGGTTGCATCCTTCAACTTGTCGTCAGCATCCTGGCGAGCGGTCTTGTCTGCAATCTGGTAAACCTTTGAAAGCTCGTCAGAAGCCGCTGCGAAAACAGCGTTGTACATCTCGTCGCCGTAAGGCAAGAAGACCGGGTATTCAGCGGTCGGCTTTGCGGCCTTGGCTGCTAGACGTGACTGCGCTGCAACTAGCTCTTTGATAAATGGCTTCGATGCTTCGAGACCCTCAGAAACCACAGACTCAGAAGGTGCGGTTACGCCCTCGTTCTTGATTAGGTTCCATGCGTTCTCTGATGCTTCTGCTTCAACCATCATGATGGCAACGTCTTCGACGCCGTTCTCAACGATTACGCGACCGGCAACGACCATGTCGAATACCGAGCGCTCAAGCTGTGAGTGCTTAGGGAATGCAACCCACTGACCATCGATAAGCGCTACACGCACTCCACCGATTGGGCCTGAGAATGGCAAACCAGCGAGCTGAGTCGACATCGAAGCTGCGTTGATTGCGACTACGTCATACATCTCGTCTGGCTCGATTGCCAGAACCGAAACAACGACCTGAATCTCGTTGCGAAGACCATCGACGAACGATGGGCGCAATGGGCGGTCGATTAGACGGCAGGTAAGAATCGCCTCGGTCGATGGGCGACCTTCGCGACGAAAGAAGCTTCCCGGAATTCTTCCGGCTGCATACATGCGCTCTTCAACGTCGATGGTTAGCGGAAAGAAGTCAAACTGGTCTTTCGGCTGCTTGCTTGCAGTGGTAGCCGAGAACAACATGGTCTCTTCGTCGATGTAAACAGTCGCGGCACCCTGTGCCTGCTGTGCTAGACGGCCGGTCTCGAAGCGAATTGTTCGCTTTCCATACTTGCCGTTGTCGATAACTGCGGTCTCATACTGAGTTCCGCTCATTGTTTCTATTTCGTGACCCACTCGGGTCCTCCTCTTTATCCTCGTGCGCGCCACAAATCACGGATGACTTATTGCGTGCGTGAGCGCCATGGCAAGATAACTTGCCCACACTTTGAGGGATGCCCCGAAGATTTTCGGTAACTGATCTGCAGTAAAAATCCTTGAGTTTTGGTTCTAGCCAATTTTTTCTCAAGAGCTTCAACCGGAGATCAGAAAAACATGCCGTAGCGCTCTAGTTCTAGGCTACCAGCGACCCCGACATTTGCCTAGGGCATCCAGATGGCAAAATCGCCCAGAGCATGCCCTGGGCGATTTTTGAAAGATTTTCGCGATTAGCGGCGCAGACCTAGTCTCTCGATTAGGCCACGGTAGCGCTCGATGTCTATCTTCTGAAGGTAGCCAAGGAGGCGACGGCGCTGACCAACCAAGATCAACAAGCCGCGACGACTGTGGTGGTCGTGCTTGTGCTCTTTTAGGTGCTCGGTTAGGTCTTTGATTCGCTTGCTGAGAACGGCAATCTGAACCTCAGGAGAACCAGTGTCGCCCGGGTGAGTTGCGTACTCAGTGATAATCGCGGTCTTTACGGCTGCATCTAATGCCATAGTTTTGCTCCTTCAGTTCTTGCTGCGCGGCGCCGAAAACGGGTTGTTTTGGCTCTCTTGATCCGCGGCCGATACACGGCAACCTCACTATCCTAAACCAAGAATCGGCTAGTTGCCAGCCCCAATGCCACCGGACCCAATGCCAAGGATCACTCGAATTTTGGCGATGTCGTTATTGATTGAGATGACCAGGTCTTCAACCCCGTTGAATTTGGCTGCTGGCCTCACAAAACCAACATATTCGAGGTCGACCACCTTGTCATAGAGGTCGAGGTCTTTGCGGTCGAGCACAAAGGCCTCGGCTAGACGGGGAACGGCCTGAAAGGTCTCGTTAATTCCGATTGAGATCGCCGTTGGCAGCTTTTCGCCGTCGACGTGCATCCAACCCGCATAGACGCCATCTACCGGAAGGTAACCCTCGCAATCGCGAGCGATGTTGGCCGTCGGAAAACCTATTGTTCTGCCAATTTTCAAGCCGTGCTCGACGTTGCCGGTGGTGACGTGCGGCCGGCCAAGCAGTTTCGCAGCCCCAACCACGTCTCCGCTGTCGAGCAAGCTTCTCACCCGCGTGGTTGAAACGACTTCACCGTCGATTTTGAAAGCGTCGAGTGCTTTGAACTCGAAACCATACTTGCTGGCTAATTCTGCGAGCAACTCGCAGTCACCCTCACCGTTTGCGCCGAAGCGAAATCCGTGGCCGACAATTACAAACTTGGCCCCCAGCTTTTCGACCAACACGTTGCGAACAAAATCTTCGGCCGAGAGATTTGCCAGGGCATCATCAAACTCGAGGGTGAGCAAAACGTCCACCTGCGCATTAGTCAGGTGAGCTAGTTTTTGCGAAGGCCCAATAATCGGTTGAGGAGCTTTGCCTGGCTTCAAAAAATTCAGCGGATGACGATCGAATGTAACCACGACAGAAGAAAGAACTCGACTAGAAGCAACGTTTTTTAGCTCGTTCAAGAGGTGCTGGTGCCCCAGGTGCAGAGCATCGAATTTTCCGATTGTCACGGCGCTACCGCCGGGTGACTTTGAAATTTCGCTCATCGATTTGAAATGCAACATGACTTGAATTCTATTTTGTAGTGGTTCGTCGGTTTATCCACAGCAAGCCGAAGATTGGCAAAAGCAAGGGCAGGCAAGCATAATTCAGGCCAAACCACGACCAGACCGATGGATGTTCAAACGCCGATGGCCAGACCAGACTGAGCGTTCCAACTAGCAGAACTCCTGCTAACTCGAACCTGATTGCCCACCTGGCCACCAGAGCCGATTTAGGGCCAGTTCGAGCTAGTGCGAAGGTCGCAACAACATAAACAATTGCGCTCAAGGCAGATAGCGAATAAGCAAGCGGGGCCTCTTCGAACTTTGTGAGCAGTTGAAAACTTGCCCTCGCCGTTGCCGAAACGGCAAAGACCGCATAAACGGCAATCAGCAGAGAACCGATACCGCGGCTAGAAGTTGTTTTCACCGCTTAAGCCTAAGCGAGTGAAACTTAGCTTATTCCGGGGTGATTGTAGGCAACGGCAAACCGACCGAGACGGTTGAAAGAGCTATAGCCCTGAGATTCTCAGGCAGCGCGATAACCGAAGACAATCCGAGAGAACCTTGGCTGTCTTGTCGCAGCAAATATTTTGCCGCAGCTCTGGTCTTCAAGTTGTCTTCGCCCACGAGACTAAGTGTGATCAAAGTGACCGCTTCGTATGCTGCAGGGGCCTGATTGATGCCTTCGGGAGCAATCGGCTTGGCCTTCGGGTCGAAAGTCAGCTGCACGTTTGTGCCGACAAGCTTGGCCTTGAACATAGTTCCGGCTGAAATAATGTGCTCAGCGTCAGCAGCAACAGCATCCTGCTTCGGGTCAGTAACAATAGCAACCACGGTGGCCGCGAGGTCGGCGGCGGTCGAGTACTTTGTCAACACGAGACTGCCTTCAACAAACTCTTCGAGATTCGCAGTGCCGCCAGTCAAACTCAGCACTTTGCCGCTCAGCCTCATCATCCAGTCTGTGAAAGAAGTCGTGTCACCCACTTCTGCATCTGTGCCAAATGAAATTGCTAGATCGGGTAACTCAAAAGAGCTATTCAGAGAAACCAGAGTCGGGTCGTTCCAGTTTGTGATTTGACCTGCCCAAATTTTGTCAATTGCCTCGGCCGAAAGCACAACGTTTGTAATGTCAGGCAGATTCACCGCCAGCACGACGGCATCCAGGGCGAATGGAACTTCACTGAAACTTGCACCGGTTGCTGCAACGCCAGCTCGGTTAATCTGCAGAGCGGTCGCGTCTGTCGCTGCATCGACCGGAGTGATGGTCATACCAGGGCAATTCATTTCAACCGAGAACTGCCAGTCAGCCGCTACCGAAGCAACAGTCGAAAGCGCATAGAGCTGAGAGTCGCCCACTTCGCAGGTGTAGGTCTGTTCTGCAAGAGAAGCCAGCACCTCTGGAGGCATCGGCGGATCACAGGCGGTTAGCGCAACGCTGCCAATCAAAATCATGCTCACTGCTGCAAGCGATCGCTTCAACTGCGCTTCCTTTCGGTGAAAAGCCATTGGGGCGCCGGCAAGCCGGCACCCCAAGAGCTTTGCTTCAGACTATTACTTTACGGTTGCTACTAGCTCCAGAGCCTTTGCCTTCAACGCTGCCGAGAGCGGTGAGTAGTTCAGGCCAGGTGCCTTTGATGGCGCACAGCTGTTGATTACGTAAGTTAGGAACTTCTTGACAGCAGCGCCCTTCGCAGGGTTTGTTGCAGCTGTTGGAGCTAGAGCATAGGTTACTAGCGAGGCGTTGTAGCCGCCCTTTACCGCCTTCGTGTAATCGATGTCTAGAATTCCATTCGCAAGAACCTTCTGGGTTCCTAAGAATGCAGAAGCGGTCTTTACAGACGGAAGAACGTAGTCACCCAGTGGGTTACGCAAAGCAGCAAAAGGCAAACCCTTTGCAGCTACGTCTGAGAGATCCGCATATCCGATTGAGTTCTTGGTCTTGGTTACGCTCTCAACTAGAAGCTGCGAGGTACCGTTGCTGCTACCAACCGGAGTGCTCTGGCTTGATGCAGTGCTCCAGGTTCCGTTGTCTTTCCAACCTGATGCGCCGTTGCCACGAAGGTAGTTGGCAAATGCCTGAGTGGTGCCTGATGAACCCGAACGGTACTGCACGAGGATTGAGTCGCTTGGCAATTTTGCCTTAGGGTTTAGAGACTGAATAGCTTCGTCGTTCCAAGTCTTGTAGCGGCCGTTCATAATTCCACCTAGGACCTTAGCGGTTAGGTTTAGCGATGCGACTCCCTCAACATTGAACACAACTGCAATGGGGCCACCTACTAGCGGAACATAAGTGAAGTTTGCTGGCTTTACGTCTGTCGCCGAATACGCTGCGTCAGATGCGCCAAAGTCATATGTTCCGGTTCTGAAGTTGGTGCGGCCGGTACCTGAACCAACCGAAGCGTAAGTAATGGTGTCAGTCTTGTAAGCAGCAGCACAAGTGCTGATGATGCTGTTTGCATACGATGATCCACCAGAAGTGATGGTTTCTGCGGCGTTTGACGCCGGGGCTACTAGTGCTACTGAGGCCACTAGGGCTGAGACAGTAGCTATTGCGCTTACTGAGCGACGCATTTATTCTCCTTGTTTGTTAATCGGACTGCTTATGTGTTTAGTGAACGGCAACCTGGTTAACAGATTCCGGGGGTTATCTTGAATTGACGTGAAACAAAGGTTAACAACTGGTGTTAACCGAAGTGCCCGTTGACGTAGTCATTGGTGCGAAGGTCTACCGGTTGGTTGAATACCTGGTCGGTGTCTCCAAACTCGACAACCTGCCCGGGGTTGCCATCTTCTGCCAAGAAGAAGGCGGTTCGGTTGGCCACGCGCTGCGCCTGTTGCATGTTGTGGGTGACGATGACAATCGTCATCTCGTCTTTGAGCTCGAGAATGGTTTCTTCGATGCGACGGGTCGAACCAGGGTCTAGTGCCGAGCAGGGCTCATCCATGAGCAGTACGTCTGGGTCCATCGCCAACGACCTAGCAATGCAAAGACGCTGTTGCTGACCACCCGAAAGCGAGAGGGCAGGGTCGTTTAGGCGGTCTTTTACTTCGTTCCAGATTGAAGCGCGGCGTAGCGAAGTCTCGACCAGCCCATTAGGGTCGTCGTTCTTGCGATTTGCCAACTTGAGGCCAGAAAGAACGTTCTCTTTGATCGACATTGTAGGAAAAGGGTTTGGCTTTTGAAAGACCATGCCGACGCGAAGTCGAACGTCAACTGGGTCAACACCAGCGTCGTAAATGTCGGTTCCGTCTAGAAACACTTTTCCAGCGAGCCCAGCCGAATCGATGAGTTCGTGCATGCGGTTCAACGTGCGAATAAACGTCGACTTGCCGCAACCAGATGGTCCAATCAGCGCTGTAACCTCGCGCTCGGGAAAGACGAGATTCACGTCTTTGAGCACGTGTCGCTGCCCAAACCAAACGTTGATATCTTGTGCAATTAGCTCAGTCATTTATTTTCCAGCTTTCTTTGCGGTCTTTGGCCGTGTCAACAAACGAGCGGCAATGAACAGAATCGCAACCAAAATCAAGATCACTAGTGCCGCTCCCCACGCGCGCTGCACTGCAGTGTCAAAGTTGCTGGCGATAAACGTGTAGAGATATGTTGGCAGCGTTGCTATCGATCCGTTGAAGGGGTTGTAGTTCGTGTTGTTCGCCGCGAAAGTGGTGATGAGCAGTGGTGCCGTTTCACCAATGATTCGTGCGATGCCCAACAAGATTGCAGTAATCAAACCCGACTTTGCCGCCGGCATAGTCACAAGATAGAACGCGCGCCACGCCGACGAACCGAGTGCGAGCGCTCCGTTGCGAAGCTCCTGAGGAACCAGCAGCAAAGACTCTTCGGCCACTCGTGTGACCGTCGGAAGCATGAGGGGAATCAGCGCAAGTGAGCCAGCCCAACCTACATATTGGGTTAGCCCGGACGCTATGAACATTGCGTAGATAAAAAGACCGGCCACCACCGATGGCAACCCGCTCAGTGCCTGAATAAGTGTGCGAATTGTTGAACGGGTGCGGCCACGGGTTTCGGTCAGGTAGATTGCTGTGGCAATACCGAGCGGAACAGTGACAATTGTGCTCAGGGTCACAACAAGAATCGTGCCGATAATCGCATGACCGAGACCGCCGTACTCGAGCGAGGTAGAACCAGAAATGTAGACGTTGTTTTGGGTAATGAACTGCCAACTGATCGCAGCCGACCCACGCTCAATCACAGACCAGACCACTGATACGAGCAACACCACCACAGTCATGGCAAAGAAGACCACGAACACCTGAAGAATTGCATCCGCCTGACCGCGACGCCCTGAAAACTTGCGGCCAGCAATTACACCGAGTATCAGTTGGGTCGGCAAGAACACCAGCAGCAAAGCAAGTTCGAACTTGAGCCCCAAGAGCATGGCGAAAAGTCCAATTGCGATGGGCACGGTTGAAGCAACAACAATTGTGGCCACGCCCGAAAGCGAAACCTGCCTCCAAGGCTCTGCATTTTTTGGCCTAACTACAGGAGCTGGGTCAATGGTCATCGGGTTTACTTTCTCCACGGCTGAGCCTTTGAGACGATGTATGACGCGACCATGTTTACGAACAGAGTTGCAACGAACAAGACAACACCGGCAGCCATCAAGCCAGCAACCTCTTCTTGGCCGGCTTCACCGAACTTCGCAAGAATCATCGAGGCCACAGAGCCGCCCTTGTCTTCGAGCACACTGAACCAGTTAATGTCGAACACCAGGTTGAGCACAAAGAAAATTGCAACCGTCTCACCGAGAGCTCGTCCGAGGCCAAGAAGAATTCCTCCGACGACACCACCACTGGAGGTTGGCATAATCACGCGTCTAAAGGTTGACCAGCGACCGGCACCAAGAGCAAGTGAAGCGTTGATTAGTTCGCGGTCGAGCTGACTAAAGATTTCGCGAGTGACCGAAGCGATGATCGGAACAATCATCACGGCTACCACCCATGAGGCAATAAACGGCGAGCGCAAGAAGTTGCCCGAGCTGTTCTGGAAAATTGGAATGAACCCGAGATACTGATTGAGCATCTCTGCCCAACCCGCTGCCACCGGCGAAAAAACCAAAAGCCCCCAGAGCCCCAACACAACAGATGGCAGCGCCGCAAGCAAGTCGATCATCACCGTCGCTATTTTGCCGAAGCGTTTATTGGCCATAAAGACAATGAAGTATGCGATTGAAATTGCCATTGGCACGGCAAGCAAAACGCCTACCGCCGAAACGAGAATGGAGCCCCAGAGCATAGGGCCGATTTGCAAAACGAAGTTTTCTGGACTGTTGTCCCAGGTTGAACCAAAGATGTAGTCAATGCCCTGTGACTCGAATGCAGGCCAAGAGCGCCACATTAGAAACACGAAGATCAGCGAAACCAGAACAATCGAAGAGTTTGCCGCTAACGTCGCAGTCTTATAGAACCTGCGGTCGGCCTTAGAAAAGGGTTTGGCCCGAAGCGAGCGCCGCTCAACAGTGGGGGCAGAATTCTCGGGCATGACTAAATCTTGCGATTGTCACGTGAAGAGCAACTGGTCAGAAAGTTAACGGAAGGTTAATTCGACTAAAAACCAAGCCAAATCTGCTGCATTCTGGCCAGCATTACGGCGACTGTGGCCGCGGCGACAGCGAGAACCATGGTCGACCAGCGGTTTCGCTCGATCAAGGCCCAAAAGGCACCACCCGCCGGAATCAGGAGGGCCACGAACAGGTAGGCAAAAAACTCGATGGTGTCTGTTTTGGCGCGAGCTCCCCCAGCGACAAACACGATGCTGATAACAGCCTGTGCGACTAAACCCACCTCAACCACCGCAAGAAGCGATAACGAAACCAGGCTCGGTTTGCGCTTGGCAAAGCCGAATGCCAACAGAGCCGACGCAATCAAAAGAGCCAGGCCGATTTGAAGTGCGACGAACCACTCAATCATGAGAGTCCTCAACAAAGACCACGGTTGACTTCAATTGTGAATCAGCTTTTTCTAGCATCGCTATTAACCGTTGGCCTTTTACTCCGGCAATTTCTTTGCCCACGCAATCGATTGCCGATATTCGCTTTCCGTGACGCAGGTCAATTACTTCTTGATCGCTCAGTTCACGCATTTCAAAACTCTCTTTAACGGCATCAAACATCGAAGTTATCGAAAGCGAAGTGCTAGACAGCCCATCGAGTTGCTGAGCATCCTCGATTTTGTAAGTTCCGATTCGAGTGCGTCTTAGTGCGGTCAGGTGACCACCGACCGACAGCTCTCTGCCCAGGTCGCGAGCGAGGGCACGAATGTATGTTCCGCTGGAACAATCGATTATGGCGTCAAAGTCAATCAACAAAGAATCGCCTACGGAAACCAATCGCAACGGTGATGTGATTTCGAAACGCGAGACTGTTACCGGTCTAGCAGCGAGCTTTACTTCGTCTCCCCCTCGAACGCGAGCGTAGGCACGTTCGCCATCTACCTTGATTGCGCTAACCGATGATGGAACCTGCATGATTTCACCGCGCAAAACGTTGAGCGCCGACTCGATTTTCTCAAGGGTCAGGGCATCGACCTGGCTTCCATCGGCAGTTGAGGTAACTTCGCCTTCGGCATCATCTGTGATTGTGCTTGCGCCAAGGCGAATTGTTGCCTCATATGTTTTCGTCGCCCCAACCAAAAAGGTCAGCAACTTGGTTCCAGCATTGACTCCCAGAAGCAGTAAACCGGTAGCCATCGGATCAAGTGTTCCGGCATGGCCGACTCTGCGAGTGCCTGCGATTCCTCGCATTTTTGCAACCACATCGTGGCTGGTCCAACCCTTGGGTTTGTCGATAAGCACCAAGCCAGAGGCCATGTTTAGCGGTCTTCGTCCGGAGTCTTTGGCTCTTTATAAGGGTTTGCCTCGCCCGCAAACTCTGCGCTCTTGGCGAGTGCCTGCACCTCTGCGTCGCGGTTCTTAGCCTCGGTCAGCAAGTCGTTTAGGTGGGCAGCGATGACCGGAATTTCATCTGAAATGAACTCAATGGTTGGGGTGAGGCGAATTGAAAGTCCGCGCCCAACCTCTCGACGAATCAAACCCTTGTTGTTATCGATGATTTCGGTGGTTTGCTGCTTCTCGGCCTCTGAGCCAAAGACGGTATAGAAAATCTTTGCGTGCTGCAGATCAGGGGTTACCTTCACATCGGTAATGGTGACGAAGCCCAGATCTGGGTCTTTGACCGCACGCTCTAGAGCTTCGGCCACCAATACTTTTATTCGTTCTGCGAGCTTTCTCGCTCGTGCGTGATCTACCATGACTAGACTCTCGGCTTCTCGCGCATCTCATAGGTCTCAATAATGTCTTCGAGTTGAAGTTCATTGAAGTCGCTGAGGCCGATACCACATTCGAAGTCAATCTTGACTTCGCTGGCGTCATCCTTGAAACGCTTTAGAGAGTCGATCTTCTGCTTGTCTGCAATTACCTTGCCATCGCGAAGAACGCGCGCCATCGAGTTTCGCTTGATTGAACCAGTGCGAACAATCGAACCAGCGATGGTTCCAACCTTCGACGACTTGAACAGTTCGCGAACCTCTGCGGTACCGGTCTGCACTTCTTCGTACTCGGGCTTGAGCATTCCCTTGAGAGCCTTCTCGATGTCATCGAGCGCTGCGTAGATGACCGAGTACTGACGAATGTCGACGCCTTCGCGGTCTGCACGCTCGCGAGCCTTGTTGTCTGGCTTGACGTTGAAACCGATGATGATTGCGTTGTCGACAGTTGCCAGGTTGACGTCTGACTCGGTAATTGCACCAACACCACGGTGGATGATGCGCAACTGCACGCTGTCGTCAATCTCGATCTTGAGCAACGAGTCTTCAAGAGCTTCGACAGCACCAGAGACGTCACCCTTGATGACCAAGTTTAGAGACTCAACCTTGCCGTCTTCGAGTGCCTTGGTGAAGTCTTCGAGGCTCACACGCTTGCGAGTCTTGGCCAAGAGAGCGTTTCGATCGGCAGCCTCACGCTTTTCAGCGATCTGGCGGGCCTGACGTTCGTCTTCGGCAACCACAAAAGTGTCACCGGCGCGAGGCACAGACTGCAAACCGAGAACCTGAACCGGGCGGCTCGGACCAGCAGAAGTTACCGCGTCTCCGTTTTCGTCGAACATCGCACGAACACGGCCGTGGGCCGCACCCGCCACGATCGAGTCGCCGACCTCTAGGGTTCCAGACTGAATTAGCACGGTAGCCACAGAGCCACGACCCTTGTCGAGGTTTGCTTCGATTGCAACACCGCGGGCGTCGCGATCTGGGTTGGCGCGAAGGTCGAGCGCTGCGTCCGCGGTCAGCAGAACCGCATCGAGTAGCGCCGGAAGACCGGCACCCGTTAGCGCCGAAACATCGACGAACATCACGTCGCCACCGTATTCTTCGGCAACCAGGTTGAACTCGGTTAGCTGCTGACGAATCTTGGCCGGGTTCGCACCTTCTTTATCGACCTTGTTCACTGCGACAACAATTGGAACACCTGCCGACTGAGCGTGGTTCAACGCTTCAACCGTCTGCGGCATAACTCCGTCGTCGGCTGCGACAACAAGAATTGCGATGTCGGTTACCTGTGCACCACGTGCACGCATTGCGGTAAACGCCTCGTGACCTGGAGTATCGATAAACGTAATTGCTCGCTCGACACCTTCGTGCATTGCGTGCACCTGGTAAGCACCGATGTGCTGAGTGATTCCACCGGCTTCGCCAGCCTGAACGTTTGCATTTCGAATTGAGTCCAGCAAGCGAGTCTTACCGTGGTCAACGTGACCCATGACCGTGACAACTGGTGGACGAATTACTAGGTCGTCTTCGTCATCTTCGTAGTCGGTTGAGATGTCGAGACCGAAACTATCGAATAGCTCTTTCTCTTCGTCTTCGGGTGAAACGACCTCGACCTTATAGCCGAGCTCAACACCGAGAATCTGAAAAGTGTCTTCGTCAAGCGATGCCGTAGCCGTGGTCATCTGACCGAGGTGAAATAGCACGGTGATTAACTGACCGGCGCTCGCATCAATCTTGTCTGCGAAGTCTTGGATGCTTGATCCGCGACGAATGCGAACAACTGTGGTTCCGTCACCGCGTGGAACTACTGCTCCACCTAGGCTCGGGGCTTGTCGCTGTTCATACTCTTCGCGCTTTGCGCGCTTTGACTTGCGGGCCCTGTTGCCCTTACCGCCCTTACCGAATGCACCGGCGGTTCCTCCACCGACACCGCGGCCGCGGCCGCCAGCTGGACCACTGCCCGGACGAGCGAAACCTGGAGCACCACCTGGGGCAGCACCTGCTCCAGCTGGGCGCGGACTGCCAAAACCTGGACGTGTGGCTCCACCGGCACCGGCCGGACGTGCACCAGCTGGGCGACCAGCGCCACCTTGTCCACCAGGACCGCCGGCACCAGCCGGACGAGGACCACCCTGAGCTGGTCGACCTTGACCAGGGCGACCCATGCCTTGAGATGGAGCAAAAGGATTGTTACCCGGACGGGCTACCGGGCGAGGAATTCCCATGCCCTGACTCGAAGCGAAAGGATTGTTTCCTGGGCGTGGAATTCCAACCGCCGAAGTTGGCAGGCTCGGTGCTGCATCTGCTGGCTTTGAGTCGCCAACTGGCTCTGCCGAAACAACAGGATCGGCGATTTTTTCAGCCCCGCCTGGCTTTGGTGCTGCAGCAGGTGCGTCGTTCGCATCAGTTGCGGCGGTCTCGACAGCAGCTACCTTCGACTTTGCCGGTTTCTTCGGTGCATCTGCAGCTGGTTTGGCATCTGGAAAAGCCTCGCGCAGCTTCTTGGCTACCGGTGGTGTGATTGTGGATGAACCACTTTTAACGAACTCTCCGAGTTCAATAAGTTTTGCTAGTGCAACTTTGGAATCGATTCCAAGTTCTTTAGCTATGTCGTATACGCGTGGAAGCGCCACTTAATTTCTCCTGTCTGGGGCCTTCCCCAAACAGGGCAGGCCTTTAAAGCGTGAGCAAACTCATTTCGAGCTAACCATTTTTTGCCATCATCTTTTCTGCCTGTTCTTGATTGATCGTTAGTGAACCTCTAAACCTCAGGGCTCGGGCAAAAGCACCGCGCTCATTGGCTCTTTGAATACAGTCTGAACTTGGATGAATCCAGGCACCTCGTCCAGGTTTCACCGCCGAAAAGTCGATTTCCAACTGATTCGAGTCGGCGACAATCCTGAGCAAATCTGTTCGATTGGCGCGCTGGCGACAGCCAACACAGGTTCTAACTGGTCTCATTCTAACCGCCCAACGGCATTTAAGTCAGGGGCAAAATTCGCCCTCGGCAAAATGCCTTCTAGTCGTCGCCTTCGAGGATGCTCTCAGGCTGAACATCGATCTTCGCGCCGGTTAGTTTGGCGGCCAAACGCACGTTTTGCCCCTCTTTTCCGATTGCGAGAGAAAGCTGGTAGTCGGGAACCAGGGCACGAACATGGGTTACTCGCCCATCGCCACTGGCCTTTGGGTCGCCCTTGCCGATGACATAGGCGCTCGAAACCTTGGCCGGTGATAGGGCCTGAGCCACGAATTCGCAGATGTCGGTGCTGTAGTCGACGATGTCAATCTTCTCTTCGTTCAGCTCTGCCGAGACCGCGCGAACGCGCTGCCCCAGTTCGCCAATGCAGGAGCCCTTTGCGTTGATGCCTTCTTCGTGAGCGCGAACTGCAATCTTGGTTCGGTGGCCGGCCTCGCGAGCAACCTGCACGATTTCAACGCTGCCGTTGGCTATCTCGGGAACCTCGAGCGCAAAGAGCTTGCGAACCAGAGTTGGGTGTGATCGCGAAACTGTAACCTGCGGGCCGCGGGTTCCCTTGTTGACGTTGGTAACCAAAACACGAATGCGTTTTCCGTGAGTGTACTCTTCGCCAGCAACCTGCTCTTCCGGTGGCAAAAGCGCCTCGATGCTGCCGAGGTCAACGTGAATCATGTATGCACGCGGGCCCTGCTGAATAACGCCGGCAACTATGTCGCCCTCTTTACCCTTGAATTCGCCGAGCAATCCCTCGTCGCTGATCTCGCGAAGACGTTGTGCGATTACTTGCTTGGCGGAGTAGGCCGCAATGCGGCCAAAGTTTTCTGGAGTTACTTCGTTTTCGGTTGTCTCGCGAGTCTCTTCGTTCCAAATGATTTCGAAGATGTGCACAGAACCGGTTTGCTTGTCGAGCGCGGCGCGAGCCTTGTGCTCTTTCGGGTCGAGAGAAAGATTCTTGTAATAGGCGGCGAGAATCGCGGCTTCGATAATTGAAACTAGTTCGACAAACGGGATTTCCTTCTCGCGTTCAAGGGTCCTGAGAATTCCAAGGTCGATATCCATGAGCGCTGCCTCCCGGCCGATAGTTAGTTATAGGTGCAGATTACTTCAGTTCTGCTACTGCCGAGTTTAGCGGCACTGAGCGACGGTCGCCAGAGCGACGGTTCCAAAGATCCACCTCGCCGTTTTCGAGACCCTTGCCACAGATGATCACGTGTGGAACGCCGATAAGTTCGGCATCGCTGAACTTAACTCCGGGGCTGACCTTCTGGCGGTCGTCGAGCATCACGGTCTTGCCTGCCGCTTCGAACTCTGCAGCCAACTTCTCGGCCGCTTCATAAACGTGGTCGTCTTTTCCGGCAGCAACGATGTAAACGTCTGCTGGGCTGACCGATTCTGGCCAGATGAGGCCCTTGTCGTCGCGGTTTGCCTCGGCAAGAACGGCAACCAGGCGGGTAACGCCGATGCCATAGGAACCCATGGTTACGGTCACTAGCTTGCCGTTTTCATCGAGCACCTGAAGCCCGAGAGCTTCTGCGTACTTGCGACCTAGCTGAAAGACGTGCCCGATTTCGATTCCGCGAGCCAATTCGAGCGGGCCGCTGCCATCGGGGGCCGGGTCACCGGCTCGAACCTCTGCGATGTCGATGATTCCGTCAGCAGAAAAGTCACGACCCCTGACCAGATCGAAAACGTGCCTCTCGTTTTCGTTTGCTCCGGTAATCCATGCGGTGCCGTCAACAACTCTCGGGTCGAGCAGGTAGCGAATCTTTGAAGAACCCTCGAGACCGAGAATCGCCTTGCCGTTCTTCACCGGACCGATGTAACCCTTAACCAACTCTGGGTTGCGTTCGAAATCTTCTTCGTTCGCTGCCTCGACCTCATTCGGCGAGAATGCAGCCTCTGCGCGCTTTGTGTCAACATCGCGATCACCGGGAACGCCGACAACAACCAATGAACGCTTTCCCTCGGGAGACGTCAACGCGAGCACAACATTCTTTAGAGTGTCAGCCGCCGTCCAGGCACGCGAGTCGGCACGCGCAACATTTGCGTTAGCCAAGTCGACAAGGGTTGCGATGGTTGGAGTGTTCGGTGAAGGGTGCACAACTGCACTGGGCAAACCATCGAAAGGAATCGCGGCAGGTGCAACGGTTTTCACCGCTTCGACATTTGCCGCGTATCCGCCAACCGAACGAACGAAAGTGTCTTCGCCGATTGGGCTGGGTGATAAGAATTCTTCGGATGCGCTGCCGCCCATTGCGCCGGCATCTGCCTTGACGATTACGTATTCAACACTCAAGCGAGTGAAGATTCGTTCGTAGGCATCGCGCTGAGCCTGGTAGGCGTTTCGCAAACCCTCGTCGGTGACGTCAAATGAGTATGCGTCTTTCATGACAAACTCGCGCCCGCGCAATAGGCCGGCACGAGGCCTTGCTTCGTCGCGGTACTTGTTCTGAATCTGATACAGGCAAACCGGCAGGTCTTTGTAAGAACTATAGAGGTCTTTGACCAAGAGAGTAAACATCTCTTCGTGGGTTGGCGCTAGAAGATAGTCGGCCTTCTTGCGATCCTGAAGGCGAAAGAGATTGTCGCCATATTCGGTCCAGCGGTTGGTGGCTTCGAAAGGCTCGCGCGGAAGCAGAGCCGGAAAGAAGACCTCTTGGGCCCCGGCCCGGTTCATCTCTTCACGAACAACCTTTTCAACCTTGGCCTTCACCAATAGCCCGAGCGGCAGCCAGGTGTAGACGCCTGGAGCCGCCCTTCTGATGTAGCCAGCGCGCAAAAGCAGCTTGTGGCTATCTACTTCGGCCTCAGAAGGGTCTTCGCGCAAAGTGCGCAAGAACAGGGTTGATAAGCGAATCGGCATAATCAGAACTTTACCAAGCAGTCGCTGTGACCGCTGAGAACCAGAGAACTAGTTGTCTGCGTTTGCTACGACAACCTGAGGGCTGCCCACAAGGTTTGGGTCCATGGTGGCCGCGATTCGGTTTGCCTCTTCGATCAGAGTTGCAACGATTTCGCTCTCTGGCACGGTCTTGATAACTTCGCCGCGCACAAAGATCTGACCCTTGCCATTGCCCGAGGCAACGCCGAGATCGGCCTCGCGAGCCTCACCCGGACCATTCACAACACAACCCATAACGGCAACGCGAAGTGGAACCGTGAGCTTCTCTAACCCGGCGGTTACATCGTTTGCCAATGTGTAGACGTCAACCTGGGCGCGACCGCAAGAAGGGCAACTAACAATTTCGAGTTTTCTCGGTCGCAGGTTTAGGCTCTCGAGAATTTGCGAACCAACCTTGATCTCTTCGACCGGCGGAGCTGAAAGAGAAACACGAATCGTGTCGCCGATTCCCTTGCTAAGCAGCGCTCCGAAAGCCACAGAAGATTTGATGGTTCCCTGAAAGGCTGGCCCGGCTTCTGTGACACCGAGGTGAAGCGGCCAGTCGCCGCGCTCTGCGAGCATCTCGTAAGCCTTGACCATAACAACAGGGTCGTTGTGCTTAACCGAAATCTTGAAGTCGTGAAAGTCGTGCTCTTCGAAAAGAGAGGCTTCCCAAACGGCAGACTCGACCAGAGCTTCTGCTGTGGCTTTGCCATACTTTTGCAACAAGCGCGGATCAAGCGAACCGGCATTGACTCCGATGCGAATCGAAACTCCGGCTTCTTTAGCCGCCTTTGAGATCTCGCCGACCTTGTCATCGAACTGACGAATATTGCCGGGGTTGACACGAACAGCACCGCAGCCGGCATCGATGGCTGTGAAAACATATTTTGGCTGAAAGTGAATGTCTGCAATAACCGGAAGCTGCGACTTGCGCGCAATCACCTGTAGCTTGTCTGCGTCATCTTGGGTCGGAACCGCAACGCGAACGATGTCGCAACCAGAGGCGGTGAGTTCTGCGATTTGCTGCAGGGTTGCGTTGACATCGGTGGTCTGAGTTGTGCACATCGACTGCACAGAAATTGGCGAATCGCTGCCGACACCGACTTTGCCGACCATGATCTGGCGAGTCTTGCGGCGTGGGGTCAAAACCGGTGGTTTTGGCTTTCCGAGGTTAATTGCAACCATTTGTATTCGCTTTCCTTTGACCTAAGCATAAACAGCCGAGCAGGCTCACTTATTTCGAAACGCTAGAAACCAAGCGATAACGGGTTGACGAAGTCGACCACCAAGAGAATCAAACTCATGACAATCAAGGCCGCGGTGACCACATAGGTCAACGGCATAAGCAGCGCTGTGTCTGCCGGCCCAGGATTCGGCTTGCCCAGAATTCGGTATGTGCCCTTCTTGAGAGCCTCATAAACCGCTCCCGCAAGATGTCCACCGTCAAGCGGCAAGAGCGGCAGCATGTTGAAGGCAAACAATGCAAAGTTCAAACTGGCGAGCATCATCAGACCACTCGCCCATTTGTCGAGAGGATCTGCGTCACTGTTGCTGGCAATCGAACCGGCTGCCTGACCGATTCCAACAATCGAAACTGGGCCACTTGAATCTCGTGCCTCGCCGCTCAAGGTGCTGCTCAGCAAGTCGACAACCTGAACCGGCAAAGTCACAATCAACTCAAAGGTTGAACCGATCACGTTGCCCGAATACTCGAGGGCTTCGGCGAATGTCTGCGGTTGACGCTCGGGCTCAAGCACAACTCCGAAAAATGGCAACTTCTGGGTGAGGGTCTTGCCGTCGATTGTCACGCTTGGTCGCTCTACGAGAACTGGAGTTATCGAGAAACTCATCTTGGCTTGGTCTCGCAAAACTTCGAACGAAAGCTCGCCCGGGTTTGCAAGTGCATACTCGGTGATCTGATCCCAGTTGCGAACCTGTTGACCCTCGACTGCCGTTACAACATCGCCAGCCATCAATCCCGATTGTTTAGCAGGGCCAATCGCATCGCTTGCCAAACAATCAACCTTCTCAGTAAAGCTGCTTGGCACGCACTCAGAAATTTCGACGATAGTTGTCGAACGCTCGTAGCTGCCGATTCCGATTAACACACCGAAAGTTATTGCGAATCCAAGAATTAGATTCATGAACGGCCCACCGAACATGATGACCATGCGCTTCAAAACCGAAAGCTGATAGAACATGCGATTTTTGTCACCGGGGCCAACGTGCTCGCTGTGAGCATCACGAGCCGCCTGAATTGATTCGGCTGCGAAACCTTTGCCAACCTTCGCACCCGGTTTTGCCGGCGGATACATTCCGATCATCGTTATGTAACCACCAAGCGGAATCGCCTTGACACCGTATTCGGTCTCGCCACGCTTGCGTGAGAAAAGAGTTGGACCGAAGCCGATCATGTATCTCGGCACCTTGACGCCAAATAGCTTGGCGGGAATCAAGTGCCCGAGTTCATGCCACCCAATTGAGAAGCCGATGCCCAAGGCAATGAGCACTATTCCGCCGACATACAAGAGAATTTCAATCATCTTTCGACCCTAAGAAGACGCGCTGACAATTGCCTGCGAGTTGCTAGCATGCCGTAACCATCTGCGCCACTGCCCTGTCGCGAGCCCAGCGTTCGGCCTCAAGCACCGATTCGAGAGTGAGTTCGCCAGTTGGTTCGTGGGCGTCGACAACTCGCTGAATTACTTCGACGATTTGATTGAAGCCAATCTTGTTGCGGTGAAAAGCTTCGACTGCTTCTTCGTTAGCAGCGTTATAAACCGCGGGATAGGTGCCTGCAGCTTTGCCGACTTGGCGAGCCAAACTCACCGCGGTAAAAACGCTCTCGTTGAGCGGTTCGAATGTCCACTCGTGGGCTTTGGTGAAGTCGACCGCGCTGACCGCGTTTTCAATTCGCTTTGGCCAAGACATGCCGAGCGCAATCGGTAGCTTCATGTTCGGCGGTGAACACTGCGCCATGGTCGAGCCATCGAAGAACTCAACCATCGAGTGCACGACCGACTGAGGGTGCACCGTCACTTCGATGCGATCGATTTCGATGCCAAACAAAAGATGAGCTTCGATTAGCTCGAGCCCCTTGTTGACCATGGTTGCCGAATTCGTGGTGACGACTTTTCCCATAACCCAGGTTGGGTGCGCAAGCGCCTGTTGCGGTGTGACGTCTGTGAGTTGCTCGCGAGTGAAGCCGCGAAAGGGTCCACCGGATGCGGTCAAGATCAACTTGCGAACTTCGCGAGGCTCCCCCGCAAGCAGGCACTGAGCAAGTGCCGAGTGTTCGCTGTCGACCGGAACAATTTGGCCACGCGCGGCGGCATCCGTGACAAGACGACCACCGACAATCAACGATTCTTTGTTAGCAAGCGCGAGAGTCTTGCCGGTGCGAAGAGTTGCCAAGGTCGGACCGAGCCCAATTGAGCCAGTGATGCCGTTGACCACGACATCGGCTTCGGTTTGTTCGACCAACTGGGTAGCCGCGGCAGCGCCTAAAACCGCCCGATTGGCCGGCACTGAAAACTCGGCCGCTTGGGCTGCCAAGAGCTCAGAGTTGGTTCCGGCCGCGAGCGCGACCACCTCGAAAAGGTCTCGATTCTCGCGAATAACCTCGAGTGCCTGGGTTCCGATCGAACCGGTCGATCCGAGAATAATTACGCGACGCATAGTGCAATCTTGCCACCAGCTAAGGGAATGCGAGGCGTAGGATTGCAATATGAGCGAACAATCAGTCATGTCTGCACGCAATATCGTCACTGCAATTCCGGGCCCGATCTCTCAGCAGCTTCATGCGAAGCGCCTAAAAGAGGTCTCTCACGGCGTCGGAGCTGCCCTGCCGGTCTACATTGACCACGCACACGGCGCACTTGTTACCGATGTCGATGGCAACCGCTTCATTGACCTTGGTTCAGGCATCGGCGTGACCACAATTGGCCACACCAACGACGAGCTAGTAAAAGCCGTTCAGGATCAGGTCGCAAAGCTGACCCACACTCTCTTTACCGTCACCCCTTATGTTCCATACATCGAGGTTTGCGAACTACTCAACAAATACACCCCCGGCAACTTTGAAAAGCGCAGCGCGCTTTTCAACTCTGGCGCAGAAGCGGTCGAGAACGCCGTGAAGTTTGCGCGCAAGTTCACTGGTCGCGGCGAGATCGCCGTCTTTGATCACGGATACCACGGGCGCACCAACCTGACCATGGCCATGAACTTTAAAGCCATGCCATACAATAGCGGCTTTGGTCCGTTTGCTCCTGGCGTTCACCACGTTCCGATGTCTTACCCGCTTCGTGACGGCGGCATCACCGGCGAAGAGGCAGCCAAGCGCGCAATCAACTACATGGAGAAGCGCGTTGGCGCAGCGAACCTAGCCGCGATTGTCATTGAGCCCATTCAGGGCGAGGGTGGATTCATCGTTCCTGCCCCAGGCTTCTTGCCAGCACTATCTGCTTGGGCGAAGGCAAACGGCATTGTTATGGTGGCCGACGAGGTTCAGTCTGGTGTTGCAAGAACCGGTCGCTGGTTCGCTACCCACTACGAAGATGGCTTCGAGCCAGACATGTTCACGATTGCCAAGGGAATCGCCGGCGGTATGCCGATTTCGGCAGTGACCGGTCGCGCCGAGATCATGGATTCGTCTCACGCCGGAGGCATCGGTGGCACCTACGGTGGAAACCCGGTCGCCGCAGCCGCAGCGGTTGCGGTGCTGAAGCAGATCGCAGCCGGTGGCGTTCTCGAGCGCGCACTGGAACTCGAAACCATCTTGTTGTCTCGCCTGAACGAGCTCAAAGAGAAGCACTCTGTTATCGCAGAGGTTCGCGGTCGCGGCGCAATGATCGCTATCGAGTTCGTCGAACAAGGCACCCTGAACCCTAACTCGGCCGCATCGGACAAAGTCGTAAAGTTCTGCCACATGAACGGTGTCATTGTTCTCAACGCGGGCACCTTCGGTAACGTCATTCGTTTCTTGCCTCCGCTAGCGATCACAGATGCTCAGTTGCACGAAGCGCTCGATGTGCTGGCAGCTGGCCTCGAAACCCTGTAGTCAAAGTAAAAAGAAAACCCCTCCAAGCGGAGGGGTTTTTCTTTGCCTATCTATTTAACGGCCGCTAGACGCTTCGCCTTTATCGACGAGCGAATCTGAATCGTGACAACGATGGCAATCGCCAAGAAGAAGACGCCGATTCCGATCACGTTTGCCTCACCCGGTAGACCCTTGGCCGCGGCGGTGTAAACGAACTTCGGGAAAGTCTCGGTTGGGCCCGAGTTGAAGTAGGTAATGATGAAGTCATCGAAGCTGAGCGCAAACGACAGCAGCGCGGCAGCCATGATGCCAGGCAAGAGCAGCGGAAACGTGACCTTCCAGAAAACCTGGCTCGGTGAACCGTAAAGGTCAGTGGCCGCCTCTTCTAGCGCTGGGTCGAGGCTGGCGACACGAGCCTTCACGGTGACCACAACGAAGCTCAGGCAGAACATGACGTGGGCGATGACAATTGTGGTGAAGCCCATCTCAACACCGAAGTTGAAGAACTGCGCTGCTAGGCCAGCACCCAAAACCAATTCAGGTGTTGCCATCGGCAAGAACAAGAGCAGGCTGATGGTCGAACGAAACTTGAAGCGGTAGCGCACCAGCGCGATGGCAATCATGGTTCCGAGAGTGGTGGCAATCAGGGTCGAAATAAGGCCAATAGAAATCGAGGTGGCGAAGGCCGCGCAAACGCCCTGAGCCTCGCAAACGCTGGTCCAGTTGTCGAGGGTGAAACCGCGCCAGGTGATGTTGCTGCGACGGTAGTCGTTGAAAGAGAAGAAGAACGTGAAGCCAATCGGAATGAGCAAGTAGACGAACGCGAGTACCGAATAGACCGGCAGTGCGTAGCGACCGAACGAAAACTTTCTCACAGCAGATCATCCGTTCCGCTGCGTCGAACATAGAAGGTGACCAACAGCATGATGGCGCCCATCAATATCACCGATAGCGCCGAGGCGGTTGGCAACTCGTAACTCTTCAAAAACTTCGACTCGACCACGTTTCCGAGCATCGCCGTCTCGGTGCTGCCGAGAAACAGACCGGATGCATTCACGTAGTCACCGGCGATCGGAATGAAAGTCAACAGCGTTCCAGAAACGATGCCTGGCATTGAAAGCGGAATTGTTACCTTGCGAAATACCTTGCGTGGATTCGCATATAGGTCGGCGCCGGCCTCGAGATAGCGAATGTCGAGGCGCTCGAGGCTCGTGTATAGCGGAAGGGTCATGAACGGAATGAAGTTATATGTAAGACCAAAGATGACCAAGAACGGGGTTCCGACCAGGTACTGATCACTCTGCAGAATGCCAACACTCTGAAGGGTAGTGACTATCCATGATTCGTTTGAAAAGATTTGCTTCCAGGCGAAAGTGCGAAGCAAGAACGAGATGAAGAACGGCGCAATCACGAGGGTCAGCATCAGCGCCTGAAGCAACGGATAGCGACGCGCTTTGACTCCGATGAAGTAAGCCAGCGGGTAGCTAATTAGTAGCGCCGCAATGGTTGCAAAGAAGGCATAAATGAACGAGCGACCAATTTGCTCGCCATATTGATTGACCACGTTTACATAGTTGGCAAATTCCAGACCGTAACTGTAGACCGGAAAGCCAGTTGAGTAATCAACTGTCTGAAGCGATGTGATGACAAGCGAGAACAGCGGTGCGACAAAGAAGATTGCTAGGTAGATGAGCCCCGGGGCTAGAAGCAGAAGCGCAACTTTGGTGCTCTTGTTGCCAGGAGCCTTTTGCTTGTGCCCAGAACCGGTTGCGTGACCGAATGCCGCGATTGCCATTATTTAGGCGACCGGCTCTTGTTCGCCAACGTTCTCTGGAAGGTCAGACAAACCGAACGAGTGCTCAACTTTCCAACTGACCCAAACCTTGGCTCCCAGTTCGATAACCGGGCTCTTTCCGATGTTCTGCGCGAAGACGGTGACGTTGCCGACCTTAGGAATCTCGATCAGATACTGGTTGCTCACACCGGTAAAGCGAATGTCGATGATCTCGCCCGGACCGATTACATTGTGATCTGAGCCGAGCTTTGGCTGCTCTTCGTGAAAGAAAGCTTTTTCAGGGCGAACACCGATTGCGATGGTCCCCGAGTGTTTCTCGGCACGAGCCTTAGGCACTGAGATCTTGGTTCCGGCAACCTGAATGCTCACAGCAACTTCGTTTTGCGATTCAACTTGGCCAACGAAGAGGTTTGACTGACCCAAGAACTTAGAGACGAAAACGGTCTTCGGTCGGTCATAAAGCTTTTCAGGTGAACCCATCTGCTCGATGTGACCCTTGTTCATGACCGCAACCGTGTCGGCCATGTCCATGGCTTCTTCTTGGTCGTGGGTAACGTGCAAGAAGGTGAGACCGACTTCCATCTGGATTGCCTTCAGTTCGATCTGCATTTGGCGGCGAAGCTTTAGGTCGAGGGCTCCGAGCGGCTCATCTAGCAAAAGTAGCGAAGGACGATTGACTAGCGCGCGAGCTAGCGCAACACGTTGCTGCTGCCCACCCGAAAGTTGCGCGGGCCTGCGCTGCGCGAGGTGACCAAGTTCAACGAGATCTAGTGACGCCTGTGCCTTAACCAACACGTCATCAATCTTGCGCTGACGCAATCCGAAGGCAACGTTTTCGAGAACCGACATGTGCGGAAACAGTGCGTAGCTCTGAAACACGGTGTTGACCGGACGCTGGTATGGCTTCGTCTCGGTTACATCTTTGCCACCGATAAGGATCTGTCCGGTGGTTGGCTGTTCAAGCCCAGCAACTAGTCGAAGCGTTGTGGTTTTGCCGCAACCGGATGGGCCGAGTAGCGCGAAGAACTCCCCCGCTGGAATGTGAAGGTCTAGATGATCAATTGCAGTGAAGCCTGGGAACTCTTTGCGAATTCCAACTAGTTCAAGATCGGCACCTCTGGCGACAAACTCGGTTGCCAACGTCCTATGCTCCGAGCAAGACGTCTTGGAATGCCTGTGCAAACTTCACTGACTCTTCGCCAGTGAGCGCACGGAATCCGTGGGCGTTTTTCATGAACTCTGCACTGGGGAAAATCAACTGGTTCTCTGCAAGAGCCGGGTCAATCTTCATGGCTTCTTCTTGAGCGCCGACAACCGGGGTGACGTAGTTAACCCAAGCTGCCAACTCTGCTGCTACCGCTGGGTCGTAGTAGTAGTTGATTAGCTGTTCGACGTTTGACTTGTGCGTGGCACCCATCGGAACCACGAACGAGTCAGCCGAGATAGTAGTGCCGCTCTCTGGAATGAAGAAACCATACTTTTCGGTCTCGGCACTCAGGTTGAGCTGAACTGTGTCGCCAGACCATGCGATGGCGGCGATGGTGTCGCCGTTCTCTAGGTCTTCTGAGTAGCTGTTTCCCTTGATGCGAGCGATCTGGCCGTCGGCCACCTTGCCCGCGAAGAAATCGATTGCGTTCATGAACGCATCTTCGGTGAGGCTCGTTTCGCTGGTGATGTCAACGCCCTGGGCCATCAAAATTAGTCCGATGGTGTCGCGCATCTCTGAGAGCACACCAACGCGACCCTTAAGTGCTGGGTCCCAAAGATCTTCAAGGCTGCCAGGCGCATCCTTGCCGGTTGCCTTTTTGAACTCGGCCTTGTTGTAAGTGATGCCAGCGAGAATGCCCTGGTACGGCATCGAGTAATCGCGGTTAGGGTCGTGAGCTGCACCTAGGTAAGCCGGGGCAAGATTCTTTTTGTTTGGAATGTTGGCGGCGTCATACTTCTGCACGTAGCCGGCCTGAATCCACTTCGCTGCCATCCACTCGGTTGGGCAAGCAACATCGGCACCGATGTCTTGGCCCTGAGCTAACTGCTTCTGAACTTTCGAGAAGTAAGTGTCGTTGTCGTCGATCTCAATTTTGTATTCGACTTTGATTCCGGTCTGAGCCTGAAACTTCTCAAGTGTCGGATACTTGCCGTTGTCGTCTTCATCCATGTAGAGAGACCAGTTGTGCCAGATCAGCAGCTTCTCGCTGTCTGAAAGATCTGTCGCAGCGGTTAGTGTCTTGGCACCGCCGGCCGGAGCGCAGGCCGCTAACGAAATAGCAGCCGCCGATGCACCTAATCCCGCGAGCGCGGTTCGACGGGTCACTTGCGAAGATTTGATAGCAGACAAAAGCTGCTGGAACATTGGGTCTTGGTTAATTGAGTTCTTCATGGGAGCTCCTTCAATCGAAAGGGCAGCACTGCCCAGCCAACAACAAAGACGCGGATGCGCTCGAAGCCAATAATGCCACAAAACTTGAGGTCAAGACCGCAATAACTTGAGCCGAATTTCTGAGGGCATGGGGCGACCGCTAGGCTGGAGTTCGGTGGTGGCAATGAGGCTTCCCCGAAACGGAGAATCATGAAGGTCGCTGTACCTGCAGAAGTAAAAAACAATGAATTTAGGGTTGCGATCACCCCTTCGGGAGTTCACGAACTTGTAACCGCTGGCCACGAAGTGTTCGTGCAAGCCGGCGCCGGCAACGGATCATCGATCACAGATGCCGAGTATGAAGCCGAAGGCGCAAAGATTTGCCCAGACGCCGCCAGCACCTGGGCCGCTGGCGAGATGGTTCTAAAGGTAAAAGAACCAATTGCAAGCGAGTATGGCTTTCTTCGCCAAGGTCTCATCCTGTTCACCTATCTTCACCTCGCCGCAGACCGCCCGCTCACCGACATTTTGCTATCTAGCAAAGTGACTTCGATTGCCTATGAGACAGTGCAGTTGCCTTCGCGCTCGCTGCCTCTGCTGGCCCCGATGAGTGAGGTTGCCGGTCGACTCGCACCTTTGGTTGGCGCTCAGACGCTAATGCGTCAAAACGGCGGCAACGGAATGCTGATGTCTGGCGTACCGGGCACCCGACCAGCTCGGGTAACCGTCATCGGTGCCGGAGTTGCCGGAGCAAACGCCGTTGCAATTGCAATCGGTATGGGTGCAGAAGTAACCGTTCTCGACACTAACTTGTATCGCCTTCGCGAACTAGATGACTTCTATGCTGGCCGCCTTCGCACAATAGTGAGCAACACCTATGAGTTGCAGCGCTCTGTAACTGAAGCTGATTTGGTTATCGGCGCGGTGTTGATTCCAGGTGCAAAGGCACCAAAGCTTGTGACCAACGAAATGGTTAGCAAGATGAAGCCAGGCAGCGTGCTCGTAGACATAGCTATCGATCAGGGCGGTTGCTTCGAGGATTCGAAACCGACCACCCACGCCGATCCGACCTTCAAGGTTCACCAGAGCACCTTCTACTGCGTTGCAAACATGCCCGGAGCTGTTCCACACACCAGCACCTACGCTCTAACTAACGCGACCCTTCCATACGTGCGCGCGATAGCGAACCGAGGATGGAAGGCTGCCTGCTCAGTCGATGGCGCGCTCGCGCTTGGTTTGAATACCCACGAGGGAAACCTCTTGAACGCCGGTGTGGCCGAGGCCCACGGGCTAGTTGCCGCTGATCCAGCGACTGTTCTTTAGCAATCGCTGAGTTCTCTGCCCCCGGCAGCGGAAAGTTAAATTGCTCTGCCACTGCACCGTGAGCCACGATTTGCGCTCTGGCCAGACCGCTTTCGACCGTGTCTGCTCTATTCGCACGAGCCAACTGCCCCAGCATGGCCCCATCTACCGGGTCAGGATTACCAATCAGAACGCGCAGTTTCACGTTGCTTAGCAAGGCTCGATTGACACCAACCAGATTCTGATTGGTCATTACAAGGTGCATCTGCGCCGAACGTCCGCGGGCGGCAATCGAGTTGAGCACATCTGCGCTTTTCTTCACGCTGCTTAGAAGGTGCGATAACTCATCGATTGCAATCACCAGGCTCTTTGGCCGATTGCTCGAGAGTTCCCGCTTTGCCAACTCGGCTTCTAGCCACTCGAAGAGTTTTTGGGTCTGCTCGAGATCGTGATCACTGGCAAAAGCCAAGCTCCTTGACCTGAATTCTTCGAGGCCCAGACCTCCCTTGAAATCTATGCAGACTAACTCAGGTTTAGTTTCAGATTGAAGTAGCTCTCGCAGCATGAGTCTGAGCAATTCGGTCTTTCCGCTGCCCGTGCTGCCAATCAGAATTGTGTGGGGGCCGTCATCAACCAGCGACTTTTGAACTATTGCGTTTTCGCTGAAACCCAGCGCCACACCCAGCTTGGCCCGCGAACGTTCAAACCGATTAAGCAAATAGTCAGCACGCAAGTTCTGATTGCTCGATGTGTCACCAAGCCGCTCGAAAATGAAGTCTGCCTGCTCGCGAGTCCAAAACAGTTCACCGCGTGGCATTCGAAAGTCATCGAGCCAGATCTCAGTATCAATCACGCGCAACTTGGTCGCATCCGTGAGTTTGGGACGCTTGGAAAGGCGATACCGAATCAACAGCGCAATCAGCATTGTGAAAAGAGTCGTTGCGGCTAGGAAGTAGTTGTTCGAAGTTATGCCGAGCATCACGCCATAAGCGAGTGACGGCAAGAACCACAGCAACTGCATTCACACAGAATGCCTGAGTCAGTCGGCCGCTAGGTAGCCTTGCGAAAATCTGTGAAGAACTACCTCAAGAGCCAATGTGTTCCGGCTACGCCTCCAGCATCGTCGGCTCGTTTAGCCTCCGATGTATGACATCACGTGCTTAACGCGCGTGTAGTCCTCGAAGCCGTAGTTCGAGAGATCCTTGCCATAGCCCGAGTGTCTGAAGCCACCGTGCGGCATCTCGGCAACCAGCGGAATGTGCGTATTGATCCAGACGCAGCCGAAGTTGAGGCCCTTCGAGAATCGCATGGCGCGACCGTGGTCTTTGGTCCAGACCGAAGATGCCAAGCCATAGTCAACATCGTTGGCCCAGCGAAGTGCCTCTTCGTCGTTGCTGAACTTCTGCACGGTAACTATCGGTCCGAAAATCTCAGACTGGATGTGCTCATCCTGCTGCTTTAGACCAGACAAAATGGTGGCTTCAAAGAAGTAGCCGCCGTTGTCGTTTATCGCGTTGCCACCGGCCTCGATCTTGGCGTGGTCTGGCAGGCGGTCGACGAAGCCCTGCACTCGCTCGAGCTGGTTGATGTTGTTAACCGGGCCAAACAAGATGTCGTCGCGCGAAGGCTGACCTGTGGTTGCGTTTACCTTTACGCTTGCTGCCAACTTGGCAACGAACTCATCGTGAACCGACTCGTGAACCAGCATGCGAGTTGCAGCGGTGCAGTCTTGGCCAGCGTTGAAGAATCCGGCAACGGTTAGCTGAGCAACGGCTGCATCTAGATCGGCATCGCCGAAAATGATTACCGGTGCTTTGCCACCTAGTTCGAGATGAACACGCTTTAGGTCAAGAGCAGCCGACTTGGCAACTTCCATTCCGGCGCGAACCGATCCGGTGATTGCAACCATCTGCGGAATCTTGTGCTCGACAAGTGCACGCCCGGTGTCGCGGTCACCAGTAACGACGTTGAACACTCCGGCTGGCAAAAACTCGGATGCGATTTCGGCGAGCAACAAAGTCGAGGCAGGTGTCGTATCAGAAGGCTTAATGACAATTGTGTTTCCGGCGGCAAGCGCCGGAGCAAACTTCCAGGTGGCCATGTTCAACGGATAGTTCCACGGAGTGACCTGACCGATTACACCGATTGGCTCACGGCGAATAGAAGAGGTGTGATCCTTTGCATATTCACCGGTGGCGATCCCTTGAAGATTTCTAGCTGCACCGGCAAAGAAACGAATCTGGTCTACAGAGACCAAGACTTCGTTCTCGATCAAACTTGGCCGCGGCTTGCCGGTGTTCTCTGATTCAACATCAGCCATCTCTTCCGCGCGAGCTTCGAGGGCATCTGCGATTCTAAAAAGTGCGAGTTGACGTTCACCCGGAGTGGTCTGCGACCAGGTTTCAAAAGCCTTGTCTGCGACTTTGTAGGCGTTGTCGATGTCGGCAGCGTTACTCAACTGCGCATTGGCGTAGGGCTTGCCCGAGGCCGGGTCGAATATTTCACTGGTTTCGCCTGATTTGGCATCTACATACTGGCCATTGACGAAGTTCTTCAGTTGCTTGAGCGACAAGTCGCACTCTCCTTTGAGTCCGCGCATCGCATCGACCGATGGGCCGACTTTTGAAGCGCATTGATTCCTATATCAAAACCCTATAACCACGGAGGCAGAATCTCGAAAACGAAGCAAAATTGACCTCTGAATGACCTTTTCGTTATCAAATTGGGCAAATCGCCACTGATTCGTTTGCGAAATTGTCATTTCAGTGCCAAAATCGGACCATGAACCGCACAGCCACTAGAACCACGACTCTGGATGATGTCTCAAAAGCCATCATCGAGCAGTTGCAGTTTGACGGCCGCCGCTCCTATGCCGAAATCGGCAAGGTAGTTGGTCTCAGCGAGGCAGCCGTGCGCCAGCGTGTGCAGAAGCTAACCGAAACTGGTGTGTTGCAGATCGTTGCGGTCACCGACCCGATGCAACTCGGATTCTTTCGCCAAGCAATGATTGGCATTCGCTGCACCGGTGATACTCGTTCGATTGCAGAGAGCATAGCCGCGCTGTCCGAGACGGACTATGTAGTTCACACCGCTGGAAGTTTTGACATTTTGGTTGAGGTGATCTGTGAAGACGATGACGAATTCATAGAGCTACTCAATTCAAAGATCCGGTCGCTGCCCGGAGTTACTTCAACTGAGACATTTGTCTATTTGAAGTTGCACAAGCAGTTCTACAACTGGGGAACGCGATGATGCGTCTCCACAATGAACAACAAACAATGTAAAGAGTGATATTTCATGGCAACCAAGGAGAGCCTGGTGAGCAAACTTGCTCGCGGAGTAAAAACCGCGTTCAAGCCGTCGAATGGGACGACCAATGCTAAAGCCGACCGCGCCACCCCGCTTCTAGACGCTCGCAAGAGCGGCGTTGAAGCAACACCTAAGATGCTGCAGCAGGCAGCGAAGGACAACATGTTCCTTCACTTCACCCGCCACAGCCCTTACTTCACAGCCAAGGGTGAGATTCCGATCATCACCAAGGCACAAGGTCACCACTTCTGGGACCAAAACGGAAAGAAGTACTTCGACGGCATCTCGAGCCTGTTCTCGGTTAACATCGGGCACGGACGAACTCGTCTAGCCGAAGCTGCCGCAAAGCAGATGAAGGAACTCGATTACTTTCCGCTCTGGTCACACGCACACAAGCCGGGCATCGAGCTTTCTGAGCGCCTGCTCTCGTATGCGCCAAAGAACCTGAGCCGCGTTTTCTTCACCACCGGTGGTGGCGAGGCAAACGAGACAGCCTGGAAGTTGGCCAAGCAGTATTTCAAAATGATTGGCAAGCCAACCAAGCACAAGGTGCTTACCCGCGCAGTGGCCTACCACGGCACATCGCACGGAGCCCTTTCGCTTACTGGAATTCCGTCAATGAAGAAGATGTTCGAACCTCTGGTTCCGAGCACTTTTAGAGTGCCAAACACCAACTGGTACCGCGCTCAAGACGACTTTGCCACCGAAGAGGAATTCGCTCTTTGGGCTGCAAACCGCGTCGAAGAGATGATTCTGTTCGAAGACCCAGACACCGTTGCGGCGTTTATTTTCGAGCCGGTTCAGAACTCTGGTGGATGTTTCACAGCGCCGAAGGTTTACTTCGATCGCGTTCGTGAGATCTGCGACAAGTACGACGTTCTGATCGTCGCCGATGAGACCATCGATGGCTTCGGACGTACCGGAACCATGTTCGCTTCGGAGAGATATGACTTCGAGCCTGACATGTTGGTTCTTGCCAAGGGCATGACCTCGGCATACGCTCCGATTGGTGCGTTGTTGGTTGCAGAGAAGTTGTTTGAGCCATTTAAAACCGGCACCAACATCTTCCCTCACGGATACACCTACGGTGGGCACCCGGTTTCATGTGCGGTTGCGCTTGAAAACCTCGACATCTTCGATGAAGAAGACTTGGTTGGCAACGTTGCTCGCAACGAAGCCGAGTTCAAGGCAACTCTCGACAAGTTGCGCGACCTACCAATAGTTGGTGATGTTCGAGGCGCAGGTTACTTCTGGGCTATTGAGCTTGTGAAAGACAAGGACACTCGTGAAACCTTCAACGACAAGGAGAGCGAGAAGTTGCTTCGAGGCATTCTCTCTCACCGTTTGTTTGAAGAGGGCCTCTACTGTCGTTCAGACGACCGTGGAGACCCGGTTGTTCAGCTGGCTCCACCGCTAACCATAGGTCGCGACGAGTTTGTCGAAATGGAGCAAATTCTTCGCAGCTGTCTAGATGAAGCATGGAAGTCTCTATAAAAAGCGTTACTAACATCTCTGGCCAAGGCCGGGTTCTCAACAGATTCAACTCGAATCGCAGAGACCCGGCCTTTGTCTTATTCTGGGATACATGAACATGGCACACGCAAGCATCAGCTTCGACTCCCCGATTGGTGCGATAACAGTCGAGGCAAGCAACGAGAAAATCACTCGACTGACTATTGGTCAACGCTCCCCCGACTTAGGTTCGAGCAAGACTCTGCGCGAGGCAAAGAAGCAGTTGACCGCATACTTCGCCGGCAAACTGGTCAAATTCGATCTACCAGTCGAGCTGCACGGAACCGACTTTCAAAAGGCGGTGTGGAAGCAAATCGCCAAGACTGGGTTCGGCAAAACGGTTAGTTACGCCGAAATCGCCGCCAAAATCGGTAAGCCCTTGGCCTCGAGAGCCGTCGGCGGAGCTGTTGGTTCAAATCCGGTGCCGCTAATCGTCGGTTGCCACCGAGTGCTAGGCGCTACTGGCAAAATCACCGGCTACTCGGGTGGCGATGGTTTACCAACTAAACGTTGGTTGTTGACACTCGAAGATATTGCGATAAAAGAGTGAGTACCGCAAGAAAATTCGACGACGGCCTAATGCGTTGTTCTTGGCTAAATGCCGATGAGCTTTACCGCGACTACCACGACACCGAGTGGGGTGTTGCGGTAAGAGGTGACCAAGCCCTGTTCGAGCGAATCACTCTCGAGGGTTTTCAAGCGGGGCTTTCGTGGATCACCATTTTGAAACGTCGCGAAGGCTTTCGCAAAGCATTCAAGAATTTCGACCTAAAAAAAGTTTCTCGCATGACCGAAACCGACATCGAACGACTCATGCAAGATGAGGGCATCATTCGAAATCGAGCCAAGATCGAGAGCACGATTCGCAATGCAAACCTGGTGCTCGAGTTGCAGAGCTCTGGTCAGAGCATCAGCGACATTGTTTGGTCATTCGCTCCCCCGGTTAGTAAGCGCAAGAGAGCTCCGGCTGACTTCGAGTGGGTTGCCACCACACCGGAATCGGAGGCGCTGAGCAAGCACCTAAGAAAACTTGGCTTTGGTTTCGTCGGTGCCACCACTATGTATGCGCTGATGCAGGCAACCGGAATGGTGAACGATCACGCGCCAGGTTGCTTCAGACGCAATCAGCTCTAGTTGGCGTTCGGTGGCGAATAGCTAACCACCAGGGTGAGTTCGTGACCCGACTGCTCGAGACCAAACCCCGCTCTCTTAGCAATACGCCTGAGGTCGGCGATGGTCTTTGGCAACTCTTTGGCGTTTAGCACGGCGTGAATCAGCTCGCCCTTTGACTTCTTATTGAAGTGATTCATCGAGCTGCGCGTGCCATCGGCGGCCTCGAGCACCACATCGAGCCAGTAGCTCTCGACATCACTCGGAATCGGGGCTAGGGCAACGTACTGCTTGGAGCGCATGTCTATAACCACCCCCTTCAGTCTGCGAAAGATTGCCTGATGCGGTTCTGTCCAAATCGCCTTTAGTTTCGGGGTCGCCGAACCTTTGTAATTTGGAATCAAGCCCGTTGCCGGAATCAGCCCGAAAAGAGCCGACTGAATCAAAACGATTTCTTTCGCTCGCTTCACGGCTTCGTCGCTCAAGTGAGCAAATTCGGTCGGTGTTCCCTTTAGTCCACGTCCATGAACCGCTGCATACAGCGTGCCGGTGTAGCGATCTATTGCCATCATGGTGGGCGCATCAAGCGCACCTTTGTCTTCGAGTAATTCTGCCGCCTGCTTGCGAGCGGGTTCAAGAGTGCCGAAAGCTAGCGCAACCTGTCTAACCGAAAGCGAATTCTCAATTGCACCCGGATACGCACGGGGTGCCTTGGTCTCTGAAGGGGGAAGCAAGAACAACATTTGCCAAGTCTAGGTTGCTCCGCAAAAGGCTCGTGCGAGGTCGGCTTAGACTTGAGTCATGGTCAAACTTACGAAGATTTACACACGAACCGGCGACGAGGGCACCACCGGTTTGAGCGACTTCTCGCGCACTCGAAAGACCGACCCTCGCATCGAGGCCTATGCCGATGTTGACGAGGCTAACTCTGCAATTGGCGTTGCGGTCTCGCTGGCACGCAACGAGTTCGATCACGAAACTTTGCAACTGCTGTCCCAGATTCAGAACGATCTGTTCGACCTCGGTGCCGACCTATCGAACCCGCTGAACGAGCATTACGAATACGAGCCACTGCGCGTTGATGCAATCTGGATCGACGCTCTCGAAACAGCAATCGACAAATACAACTCGCAGCTCGAGAAGTTGGACTCTTTCATTCTTCCTGGCGGGTCTGGCTTGGCAGCCGGTCTGCACCTCGCCCGAACTGTAGTGCGTCGCGCCGAGCGAGCAACCTGGCACGCAATCGAGGCATACGGAACCGAACCCGCCAAGAAGGGGCACAACGATGGTGGAGTCAGCCCAGTTGCGGCGAAGTACCTAAACCGCCTGAGCGACCTTTTGTTTGTTCTCGCCCGCTATGCAAACATCAAGCACGGCGGCGACGTCAAGTGGGTTCCGGCAGCTAACCGTCGCGAGCGACCAGAACACCCAACTCGCACCGAGTAAAGAGCTCTTTCTTAAAGAGAAAATCCCCCGCAGGAGTTGCGGGGGATTTTCTTTTGAAACCTTAAACGAGCGCCGCGTGACGAGCGAAGATTGTCAAAACATCGTGCTCAATTGACAAGAATCCGTCTTCTGCCGAGGCAACCAACTTCTCGCCGGTTGGCAGAGTGATGCGCACTTCGCCCGCGGCCAAGATCGCGAGCATCGGCTCGTGCCCAGGCAGCAAACCAATTTCACCCTCAACAGTCTTGGCGATAACCATTTTGGCGTCACCACTCCAGACTGCCTGATCGGCAGCCACAAGCTCGACGCGAAGGGTTTTGTCAGACATTACTTGCTGCCCGATTGCTTCTGTAGACGCTCGTAGTTGGCCATAACCATGTCAAGGCCACCAACGTTGAAGAATGCCTGCTCTGGAATGTGGTCAAACTCTCCCGAAGCAATCTTGCTGAAGCCCTCAATGGTGTCTTTGATTGGAACGGTCGAACCAGCAACACCCGTGAACTTGGTAGCCATGTAGGTGTTCTGAGACAAGTATTGCTGAATGCGACGAGCGCGTGACACGGTGATCTTGTCTTCCTCAGAAAGCTCCTCGACACCAAGGATGGCGATGATTTCCTGTAGTTCCTTGTTCTTCTGCAGAATTCGCTTAACCAGGGTTGCGGTCTCGTAGTGATCCTTGCTGATGTAGCGAGGGTCAAGAATTCGAGAGGTCGAAGTCAACGGGTCAACCGCTGGGTATAGACCCTTCGAAGCGATTTCACGAGAGAGCTCGGTGGTCGCATCCAAGTGGGCAAAGGTAGTTGCCGGAGCCGGGTCGGTGTAGTCGTCGGCTGGAACATAAATCGCCTGCAACGAAGTGATCGAGTGACCACGGGTTGAGGTGATGCGCTCCTGCAATAGACCCATCTCATCGGCCAAGTTCGGCTGGTAACCCACGGCAGAAGGCATGCGACCTAGAAGAGTCGACACCTCAGAACCTGCCTGGGTAAAGCGGAAGATGTTGTCGATAAACAAGAGCACGTCTTGCTTCTGAACGTCACGGAAGTACTCGGCCATGGTCAAAGCTGAAAGAGCAACGCGAAGACGTGTGCCTGGTGGCTCATCCATCTGGCCGAACACCAGCGCGGTCTTGTCGATAACGCCCGACTCGGTCATTTCGTCGATTAGGTCGTTGCCCTCACGAGTACGCTCACCAACACCGGCGAAAACCGAAACACCGTCGTGGTTTTCTGCCACGCGGTAAATCATTTCCTGAATCAATACGGTCTTACCAACACCGGCACCACCGAATAGACCGATCTTTCCACCCTGAACATAAGGGGTGAGCAAGTCGATGACCTTGATTCCGGTTTCGAACATCTGAGTCTTTGACTCGAGCTGGTCAAAAGCAGGTGGCTGACGGTGAATCGACCAACGCTCGTTGACTTCGATCTTCTCGCCTGGCTTTGCGTTGAGCACGTCTCCGGTCACGTTGAATACGTGGCCCTTGGTCACATCGCCGACAGGAACAGAAATCGGAGCACCGGTGTCTTGCACGGCACCGCCACGAACTAGACCGTCGGTTGGCTTCAGTGCGATGGCGCGAACCAGGTCGTCACCGAGGTGCTGAGCAACCTCGAGGGTAAGAATGATCTTCTCGCCACCCAGGTCGATGACCGTGGTCAGCGCGTTATAGATGGCTGGGATGGCATCGTGAGGATACTCGATGTCAACCACCGGACCATTTACTCGTGCGATGCGACCAACGCCACCGGCCTTAACAGTCGACTTCACGACTGGCTTGGTGGCTGCCGCCTTCGCGGCTGGCTTCTTTTTGGTTTCGGCCATGTTCTTTCTTTCTCTTAGTCCTCGTCGCCTTGTGAAGCCAATGCATCGGCTCCACCAACGATCTCGGAAATCTGTTGGGTAATTTCTGACTGACGTGCCGCGTTGCTTAGACGGGTGTAGTTCTTGATCAACTTCTCGGCGTTATCGGTAGCCGACTTCATGGCCTTCTGACGAGCCGCGTGCTCTGATGCGGCAGACTGCAACATCGCGTTGTAGATTCTGCTCTCGACATAAACCGGAAGCAGGGCGTCAAGCACCTTGCTGGCATCCGGCTCAAATTCGTAAAGCGGAAAAACATCTCCGGCTGATGGAGCTTCTTCTGCCTCTACAACCTCGAGCGGCAGCAAACGCACAGTCTCTGGCTCCTGCGAAATCATCGAAACGAAGCGGTTGAAGATTAGGTGAATCTCGTCAACACCGCCGTCGGCGAAGTCTTTCTTGAATGCCTCGAGCACAGCTTCGGCGATTTCTTGAGCGGTGTCTACCTTCGGAAGGTCGGTGCCACCAATCCAGGCGCGAACGCTCTCGCGACGACGGAAGCTGAAGTTGCTAACCGACTTGCGACCAACCAAGAAGTAGATGACGTCTTTGCCCTGCTCACGAAGAAGCGTGGTCAATTGATCTACTTCTTTTAGAACATTCGACGAGAAGGCACCGGCAAGACCACGGTCAGAAGTGAAAATCACAACTGCCGCGCGGTCGATGCGCGCTGGCTCGGTGGTTAGTGGGTGATCGATGTTCGAGAAGGTCGCTACCGCAGAAACGGCACGAGTGACGGCACGCGAGTATGGATTAGCCGCTGCTACACGCTGCTGCGCTTTTGCGATGCGTGAAGCCGAAATCAACTCCATGGCGCGAGTGATCTTCTTGGTCGTCTGTGCAGATTTAATCTTCTGCCTGTAGACGCGAAGTTGCGCTCCCATGCCTATTCCTCTCTTGCGTCGTTAGTGATTGGTTCGAATTACTTCTTGCGCTTCTGCTTGACAATCTTCTCTTGCTGAACTTCTTCTTCATCAAGAGCCTCAGCGTTAGCAGACGAAGCAAGTGAGGTACCCGAGCGGGTTGCGAAGCTCTTCTTGAACTTTGCTACCTGCTTGGTTAGCTCTGCAACGGTGTCGTCATCGAGGTTGCTGGTCTCACGAATTGTGGTCAACACTTTCGAGTTGCGACGAAGGTGCTCTAGCAGCTCACCCTCGAAACGCAGGATGTCTTCGACAGGAACCTCATCTAGTAGCCCGGTGGTGCCGGCCCAGATTGATACGGTCTGCTCTTCAACCGGGAACGGTGAATACTGTGGCTGCTTTAGCAGCTCGGTGAGTCGAGCACCGCGAGCCAACTGCTGACGTGACGCTGCATCGAGGTCAGACGCGAACATTGCAAAAGCCTCAAGCGAACGGTACTGAGCAAGTTCAAGCTTCAGGGTTCCCGAAACCTTCTTGATGCCCTTAACCTGAGCAGCTCCACCAACACGAGAAACCGAGATACCCACGTCGATAGCTGGGCGCTGGTTCGAGTTGAAGAGGTCTGACTGCAAGAAGATCTGACCGTCGGTGATCGAAATCACGTTGGTCGGAATGTATGCAGAAACGTCGTTTGCCTTGGTCTCGATGATTGGAAGACCCGTCATCGAACCGGCACCAAGCTCGTCGTTCAACTTTGCACAGCGCTCAAGAAGGCGTGAGTGCAAGTAGAAGACGTCACCCGGGTAAGCCTCGCGGCCTGGTGGACGACGAAGAAGAAGTGAAACCGCGCGGTAGGCCTCGGCCTGCTTCGATAGGTCATCGAAAATGATTAGCACGTGCTTGCCGCCATACATCCAGTGCTGACCAATGGCCGAACCGGTGTAAGGAGCAAGGTACTTGAAGCCCGCTGGGTCTGAAGCTGGTGAGGCAACGATGGTTGTGTATTCCATGGCGCCAGCAGCTTCGAGCGAAGCCTTAACCGAAGCAATGGTCGAACCCTTCTGACCGACTGCAACATAGATGCAGCGAACCTGCTTCTTGACGTCACCAGACTCCCAGTTTGCTTTCTGGTTGATGATGGTGTCGATCGCGATCGCGGTCTTACCGGTCTGACGGTCACCGATGATTAGCTGACGCTGGCCACGACCAACCGGAATCATGGCGTCGATGGCCTTGATGCCGGTCTGCAGTGGCTCGTGAACTGACTTGCGGGCCATAACGCCAGGAGCCTGAAGCTCTAGCGCACGACGGCTCTCTGCCTTGATGTCACCGAGTCCGTCGATTGGGTTACCAAGCGGGTCAACGACGCGACCGAGGAACTTGTCACCAACTGGAACAGATAGAACTTCACCGGTGCGGTGCACTTCCATTCCCTCAACGATGCCCTCGAAGTTACCGAGAACGACGGTTCCGATCTCCCGCTCATCCAAGTTCAGAGCAAGACCCAAGGTGCCGTCGGCAAACTTGAGCAACTCGTTAGCCATCGCGCTAGGTAGGCCTTCGACGTGGGCGATGCCGTCACCGGCGTCAATCACGTGACCTACTTCGGTGCGCGAAGCCTTAGCTGGCTCGTAAGACTTTACGAAGTCCTTAAGAGCATCGCGAATCTCGTTCGGGCTGATTTTCAGATCTGCCATCTCGTTCCTCTACTTCTCGGTTTTACCCGTTTTTGCTTGGTTGATTTATCAACCGAAGTTGTTGTCAGCTCGCTTATGCGAGTTGAAGTTTTGCCTCATTTAGACGGGTGAATAGCGTTCCGTCAATAACATCACCGGCGATTTGAACTCGGATGCCGCCGAGAATCGCTGGATCAATTTCTAGGTTGAGTTTCAAACTCTGCCCATAAGTGGCCGCCAGGCTCTTTTCTAGGCGGGTCAGTTGTTTTGCATCGATAGGTGCGGCTACGGTAACCACCGCAACCAGACGCTCGGCAAATGCAGAAACCTGTTTGCTAAATGCCTCAAGCACAGATGACGCGCGGCGCTTGCCACTGCCAATCACTGCCCGACGAATCAAAAGCGAAGATTCGGTCGAAACTTTGCCCTTGATTAGCGCACTGACCAGTTTGATTTTTGCCTCTTCGCTTGCGCTCTTGTCTGCCAGAGCAAATTGCAACTCTGAATCTGAATCGATAGCCTGCTGAAAACCAAAAAGAGCCGACTCGAGTTCATCGAGTTTCTTGTTCGAAGCAGCAATTGAAGCAACGGTGTGAACCGCAAGGGTCTCGAGTGCAATTGCAAGGTCGCTCGGACGTGACCAACGAAGTGCAACCAGGGAGTTCAAGAAATCAAGCGAGGTCTTTGACGCGGCCTTGCCGAAAACGGCTTTGACTACACCGGCCTTCGCATCTTTCTCAGCGGAAGGATCTGAGAGGATGCCGCGAAGCTGTGCGCTCGATGCGAGAACCGCACCGAGACCGAACAGCTCTTCTGCGAACTTGATATCTGCCTTGGCAAGCAGTGGCTTTAGGGCCGCCATCGCCTTGGCTGTTGATTGTCTGGTTGCGCTTGCCATGGTTACTTCTTTTTCGTCTCTAGCTCTGCCAAGAACGAGTCGACAACGTTAGCTGCCAACTTGTCATTCTTGAGACTTTCGCCAACCACGCTCGATGCTAGGTCAATAGCGAGAGAGCCAACTTCGGCGCGCAATGAAACCAGTGCTGCCTGAGTTTCGGCTTCGATCTGTGCTTTAGCTGCAGCGATCATTCGAGCTGATTCGGCCTGAGCGGCTTCCTTCATCTCGACACCGATAACGGCTGCCTCAGCGCGAGCTTCTTCGCGAATCTGAGAAGCCTCTGCGCGAGCAGCTGCCTGCTCGGCCTCGATATTGGCGGTCTTGGCTGCGGCCTCGGCTTGCGCCTTCTCGGCAGCGGCAAGGCGACCCTCGATGGCTTCGGTGCGTGCATCCAAGGTCTTCTTTAGATTCGGAAGAACCTTGAACCAGAAGAAGACCAAAAGAATTGCGAAGACAACCGATGACCAGACAATGTCATAGATAGCTGGGATAAGCGGGTTTGGAGCCGCCTCGCCCTCAGCTGCCGCGACAAGAATCGTTGAAATCATGGTGTTGGTTTCCTAGCGACTAAACGAAGATGAATGGTGTTGCAAGACCGATAAGCGCTAGCGCCTCGGTAAAAGCGATACCTAGCCACATGGTTACCTGCAACTTAGATGCAAGTTCTGGCTGGCGAGCGATTGACTCGATGGTCTTTGAAACTACTAGACCCACACCAATGCCAGGACCCACAGCTGCAAGGCCATAGCCAACTACTGCGATGTTGCCCGATAGAGCGGCGATGTTATTTACGTCCACTTGTTATTTCCTTCCGTGGTTTTGAACTAGCGGTTGCTAGCCCTTAGTGCTCGTCTGCCAAGGCCAACTGAATGTAGACCGTGGTTAGAAGAGTAAAAACGTATGCCTGCAAGAACGCAACCAGAATCTCAAACACTGTAAACGCGAAACCGAACAAGAATGTTCCGGCTCCGAATAACTTGAAGATGCCGTCTGCGTTGAAGAAGAAGAACTGTGTTGCCGAGAAACAGAGCACCAGCAAGAGGTGCCCCGCGATCATGTTCATCATCAAACGCAAGGCCAGCGTGACCGGGCGAAGGATGAAGGTTGAGAGGAACTCGATAGGAGTCACCAGGATGTAAAAGGCTTTAGGAACGCCGGCCGGAAAGAGCGCCGCTGTGAAGAAGTGGCCGCCGTGCTTGCGAACTCCGGCGTAAATGAAAGTCACATAGGCAGCTGCCGCTAGCACCAAAGGCAAACCAATTACCGAAGTTCCAGCGATGTTTAGCCCCGGTATGACTCCGGTGATGTTCATTCCGAGAACCAAGAAGAACATTGTGCTCAACAACGGAAGAAAGCGGTCGCCATCTTTCTCGCCGAGCTGCTCGTGAGCGATGCTCTTGCGAACAAAGTTGAGCGAAATCTCTCCCATAAGCTGAAAACGCGATGGCACCAAAGTGTTGTTCTTGTAAGCACTCTTGAACTTTGATGTCCAGAGCCAGAACAAAACGATCAGTGCGGTCATGACCAAGAGACGAATCAACATGATTCTGTTCAACTCAAAAGGAGTGCCCTCAAAAGCAATTACTTCGGGGTAGAACTCCATGATTGAAGGAGCGTGGAATTCACCGGATGACGACTCTGTATATGCTGCCCGCGTGAGCAGAGAGAGAGCGTTAATCAACGGTGAGATTCTCCTGAGTCGGGGCAGCTTTTTGGGTTGCCGCAGGCTGGTTTTGAATATTCTAACAGCATAAAATCGGGCAAAATTGCCGTCATTGGGCTTATGCAGGCTTGCGTGGAAGGCGTTTTACTTTGGGTCGAACGTGGCGATTCTGGTCTTCGTGACCACGATGGCATCGAGCACCAAACTGCCGATAATCGAGGTCACTACGCTGGCAAAGAGAACCGGGCCAACGATGAAATCAGCCGACCGAAGCGAGGCCACCAAAACGATGAAACCGAGCAGTTTGACTATCCAGCCGCCCAAGACCACCCCGAAGAATCCACCTAGTGAGAGCTTGCCGCCCAGCCAAACCGAGCCGGCCGTCATCGAAACGAACACGAAGGCCATGGCTGCGCCAATTAGAGCGCTGATGAGGCCGTTTGTCGAGGCGACCAGGTAGCCAATCAGCCCTCCCAAAGCGGCAATCGCGCCAATCAGAAGGGCGCCCTTCTTGAGAATGCTCGAAAATAGCTTTTCGCTAGAACTGCTCATTTTTCGCTCCTAAGCGTGTTTTGATGATCGGCCGAAGGGTGAAAAGAGTTGCTGCGGCGATGCCGACCGCTACAAAGGCCAGGATGCCCTGCCAGGGCAAGAAGAAGAACATTAGGCAGCTGAGTGAAATCAGCGCAGTCCAGATGTAGAAAACCAAGACCGAACCAACGTGGCTGTGGCCGAGGTCTTGCAGCCTGTGGTGAATGTGCTGACGATCGGCGGCGAAGGGAGACTTTCCGGCGCGAAGTCTGCGAAGTACGGCGAGGGTGAAGTCGAGCAGAGGCAGCACCAAAATGGCAAGCGGCAGAATCAGCGGGATGAATGCTGGCACGAGGTCATCCTTGCCAGCCATGTGAGGGTCAATTTGTCCGGTAACCGTCAGTGCCGAAGTTGCCATCAGCAAACCGAGCAACATTGCGCCGGAGTCACCCATGAAGATTTTGGCTGGGCGCCAGTTGAGCGGAAGAAATCCTATGCACATTCCAATGACGATTGCCGAAATCAGAGATGCGAGGTTGAAGTAATTAGAAGGAGAGGTTTCTTGCGCCAGCAAGTAGCTGTAGACGAAGAAAACCGCGGTGCCGATGAAGACCACTCCGCCAACCAATCCGTCGAGCCCATCGATGAAGTTCACCGCGTTCATGACCAGAACCGTCAAAAACACCGTCACCACGAGGGATGTGCCGAAGCTGCCGATGGTTAGGCCAGCGATTGGCAACGAGATGATCTGAACGCCCTGCCAGGCAAGAACTCCGGCGACGGAAAACTGCCCAGCAAGTTTTAGCGTCCAGTCAAGGTCATAGAGGTCGTCGAGAAAACCAATCAAGGTGATCAAGAACGCCGCCGTGATGATCGCAATAATTTGAACCGGGTCTGCGAAGACGCTTCTAAACCAGCCGAAGGCGGCTGCGGCTGCCATTGCAGCCGCGAATCCGCCGAACATCGCAACTCCGCCGAGTCTCGGGGTTGGCTTGGTGTGAACATCGCGAGCACGAATCTGCGGATACAACTTGTATTTATGCGAAACCTTTAGCGTCAGCCAGGTGAGACCGAAGGTGACAACGGCGCTTATGGCCGCAATCAAGAGATATGCGCGCACTAATTATCGACTTCGAAAAGATTGCCGACAACGGTTTTCAATTTTGCTTTTTTCAGTGCACCCAAGCGAACGATGCGAATCTTTCCTTCGGCCACAATTTTGCCGTCGACAAAGGTTTCTGTAATCGAAGTGAGATCGAGAATGGTTGAAGCTTCGCCTTTTGGTGACGGGCCACTGTCTAAATAGACTGCAACGCTCGCACCGAGATAGCCTTCGGCCTGCTGACAGGTAGTTGCCGCTGGTTCGCCGGTGAGGTTTGCGCTTGAGACCGCGAGTGGTCCGGTTTCTTCTAGCAGGGCTAGCGCAATCTTGTGGTCTGGCATTCTCAGCGCCACTGTGCCTTTGGTTTCGCCGAGATCCCACTGAAGAGATGGTTGAGCTTTCAAAATCATCGTTAGCGCGCCCGGCCAAAAAGTGGCCGCCAACTTGCGGGCAATTTCTGGAACAAATTCGGTGAGTGCATCAAGCTGATTGATGTTTGAAATGAGAACGGGTGGTGGCGATTGAGCGGTGCGCCCCTTTGCCGCTAGCAGAGCCTGAACGCCTTTGTGTGAAAAAGCGTTAGCAGCTAATCCATAAACGGTGTCGGTCGGCAAGACCACAAGCTCGTCGCGCTGAAGAGCGATCTTGGCCAGTCGCATTCCAGTTAGCAAGTCGGTGTCAACGGCACAGTCATAAATTCGCTGCACGATGATTCCTTTCGCTGCTAGTGAATTGCAGAAACCGCTCGGTCTTTGCCGGTCAAGTCTTGGTAGGCACGAACATCACGCCAACCTTCAGCCAATAGTAATTCACAGACCATAACCGACTGGGTGTCTGCGTGCTCGATGACCAACATTCCGCCTTCTAGCAGCAAGCGCTTGGCCACTGTTGACAAGACACGTATGACGTCTAGCCCATCTTCTCCCCCGTAAAGAGCGAGAGATGGCTCGTGCAGGTGAACCTCGGGGTCGATTGGCACCATCGAATTGGGTATGTATGGCGGGTTAGAGATGACCACCGATACTGAGCCGTTGAGGGCGTTGAACGCATCGGCAAGATCACCGAGCACCAGCTCTGCGCCGGCATATTTCTCAAAGTTTCTTTTGGTGAAATCAAAAGCATCTTCTGACTTCTCGATTGCGTGCACGTTCGCCTTGGGCACCTCGACATGCAGCGAGAGCGCGATGGCTCCGCTTCCGGTGCCGAGGTCGACGGCAATCGGGTTTTCTAACTCGCTCAAGTTGAGCGCATCGATGGCTATCTGGGTGACTATTTCGGTCTCGGGCCGCGGAATGAATACACCCTTACCAACGTTCAGTTCAAGCTGGCGAAAGTAGGCGATGCCGGTTAAGTGCTGAAGTGGTTCGCGAGCGAATCGTCGTGCGGCCAACTCGGTAAAAAGTTTGCTTTGAGATTCATCGAGCTCAACACCCGAAATCATGGCCGCCTGCACCTCGCCTCGGTTTAGTTGAAGAACGTGACCGGCAAGAAGCTCGGCGTCAACATTTGCACTGTGAATCTGCGCGCTTTCGAATTTCTCGACCGCGTGTGCGACTAACTCTCGCAACAACATGGTTGGTTACTTGTCGGCGCCGAGGGCGGCTAGTCGAGCTTCTTCGTCAACCTGAATTGCAGATTGAACGACCGGCTCGAGAGCGCCATCCATGACCTGATCTAGGTTGTAAGACTTGTAACCGGTGCGGTGGTCTGCGATTCGGTTTTCTGGAAAGTTATAGGTGCGAATACGCTCGCTGCGGTCGACCGACTTCACCTGTGATCGGCGAGCAGCAGACTGTTCGGCTTCGATTGCCTCTTGCTGAGCCGCAAGAATTCGGGCTCGCAAAACGCGCATGGCTGCTTCGCGGTTTTGCAACTGAGACTTCTCGTTCTGCATCGACACCACGATTCCGGTCGGAAGGTGGGTGATGCGAACGGCCGAGTCGGTTGTGTTAACCGATTGACCGCCAGGGCCACTCGAACGATAGACATCGATGCGAAGATCGTTCTGACTGATCTCAACTTCTTCGGGAGCATCGACCTCGGGAAACACTAGAACGCCGGCAGCCGAGGTGTGAATGCGACCCTGGGTTTCGGTGACCGGCACACGCTGAACGCGGTGCACTCCACCCTCGTACTTGAGGTGAGCAAAGACGCCCTGAGCAGGGTCTGTGGTGTTCGACTTGATGGCAATCTGAACGTCTTTATAGCCACCGAGGTCAGACTCGTTCTTGTCGAGAATCTCGGTCTTCCAACCCTTTGAGTTGGCGTACTGAATGTACATGCGAAGCAGATCGGCTGCGAACAGCGCTGATTCGGCACCACCTTCGCCAGCCTTAATTTCCATGATTACATCGCGGCCATCGTCTGGATCGCGAGGAATCAATAGGCGACGAAGCTTTTCGCTCGCGGCGACCAGTTTCTCTTCAGAGGCCGGAACCTCGTCGGCAAACGACTCGTCTTCTTTGGCTAGTTCTTTGGTCGCTGCTAGATCATCTGTGAGGGTGACAACGGAGTTATAGGCCGCGACTATCGCGCCCAACTCTGCATAGCGACGGTTAAGCTTTTTGGCCAGCACAGGGTTAGCGTGCACGCTCGCCTCAGACAACTGGGTCTGAAGGGCGAGGTGCTCAGCTAAAAGCGGCTGTACCGAGTCGAGCAATTACTTAGTCTCCGTCTGAACCCGAAGGCGTTGGCATCGACTTCTGAACCTGCATCAAAAACTCGACGTTGCTAGAGGTTTCTTTGAGTCGGTTAAGTACCAACTCGAGAGCCTGCTGCTGGTCTAGTCCTGCAAGTGCACGACGAAGCTTCCAGATGATCTTTGTCTCGTCAGGTGCCATCAAGATTTCTTCACGACGTGTTCCAGAAGCGTTGACATCTACTGCCGGGAAGATTCTCTTGTCAGCTAGAGCGCGAGACAAACGAAGTTCCATGTTTCCGGTTCCCTTGAACTCTTCGAAGATAATTTCATCCATCTTCGAACCAGTTTCGACCAAGGCAGTCGCAAGGATGGTTAGCGAGCCGCCATCCTCAATGTTTCGAGCGGCACCGAAGAAACGCTTCGGCGGGTAGAGCGCTGCCGAGTCGACACCACCCGAGAGAATTCGACCTGAGGCCGGAGCGCTTAGGTTGTAGGCGCGACCGAGTCGAGTGATCGAGTCGAGAAGAACGACAACGTCGTGACCAAGCTCAACCAAACGCTTAGCACGCTCGATTGCCAATTCGGCAACGGTTGTGTGGTCTTCTGCTGGGCGGTCGAAGGTCGAGGCAATAACCTCACCCTTCACGGTTCGCTGCATGTCGGTAACTTCTTCTGGGCGCTCGTCAACTAAGACAACCATCATGTGAACTTCAGGGTTGTTGGTTGAGATCGCGTTGGCGATTGCCTGCAAGACCAAAGTCTTACCGGCCTTCGGAGGCGAAACGATAAGACCGCGCTGGCCCTTACCGATTGGAGCTACCAGGTCGATGATTCGAGTGCTGAGACGGTTCGATTCGGTCTCGAGACGCAAGCGGCTCTGCGGGTATAGCGGGGTTAGCTTGCCGAACTCAACACGGTTAGCAGCCTCTTCGAGAGTCTGACCGTTGATTGAGTCGATGCGAACAATCGCGTTGAACTTCTGGCGCCCCTGGCTGTCGCCTTCTTTTGGCTGGCGAATTGCGCCGACTACGGCGTCACCCTTGCGCAGGCTGTACTTCTTTACCTGGCCGAGTGATACATAGACGTCGTTTGAACCAGGCAGATAACCGCTGGTGCGAACGAACGCATAGTTGTCGAGCACGTCAAGAATTCCGGCTACCGGAACCAGCACGTCGTCTGGAGAGATCTCTGGCTCGATTTCGTCGCGGTCGTTACCTTGATTGTTTGAGCCGCGGTTGCGGTTGCGTGAGTCGCGGTCGCGGTAACGATCGCGGTTGCGATTGCGATTGCGGTTTCCACCGCGACGCTCGTCACTGAAGTCACGATCATTGCGTGAATCGTTGCTGCGAGTTTCGTTGTCTTTCGACGCGCCTTCGCGGTTTGAACCTTCACCGTTTGACTCGCGCTTTTCACGTGGTTCGCGCGGTGGTCGCTGCTCGCGTGGCTCGCGAGCTGGCTTTTCTGCCGAAGAAGAATCACCGGCGCTGCTAGATTCGCTTGCGCCTTCAGGTTTGCTCGCACCGCGGCGACGGGTTGGTCGCTTCTCGGTGGCTGAGTCGTTGGTTGCAGCATCGCCTTCTGTCGCAGAGCGACGTGGCTTCTTTACTGCTGGTGTGTCTTGGATTTCATCCATGTAGTTATTTCTCTTTCTGAGATTCAGATGACAGGTATTTGTTTGTCATCACCCGCACTGTGCGTGCGTTCGCATTAGATTTGCGAGGGATTTCACCAAAGCGTTCTGAATGAACTGCTGTTTAGTGGTGCAAGGTAACTGTAGCACCCTTGAAGTCGACAGCCAATAGCAAAGCCCGCCATTGTGGATAGTTTTTTGCCGCAAGCTTGGCTGCCTCGAGGCGTTCGGCCGGGTCGCTGGCCAGCACAAGCACCGATGGGCCCGCGCCCGAAACCACTGCCGCGTGGCCGTTTTTGCGCATTAACTGGATGAGTTCGTGGGTCTCGGGCATTGCCTCGGCACGATAGCTCTGGTGAAGGCGGTCTTCGGTGGCGGCCATGAGCAGCTCTGGGCTCTGGGTTAGCGCGGCAACCAAAAGCGCTGAGCGTGAGACGTTGAAAACTGCGTCTTCGTGAGGAACCGAGTCTGGTTGAAGCGATCTGGCCTTCTCGGTCGACATCTTGAAGTCGGGAACGAGTTCTAGCGGTGAAACACCGCGGTGCACGAAAAGCTTCTTGGTGTGCGCACCCTTTTCGTCTTCCCAGGCAATGTTGAGGCTTCCGAACAGGGCCGGAGCCACATTGTCTGGGTGCCCTTCGAGTTCGGTTGCAATGTCTAGAAGTTGGGTCGAGCTGATTTCAACTATTCCTTCGAGCAAACCCTTGGCCGCCATGATTCCGCTGACCACTGCTGCGCCAGATGAACCCATTCCTCTGCCGTGCGGAATGACGTTGCGCGCCTTGATATGCAAACCCGGCATCTTCTGACCGAAACGGTCGAAGGTGAATTTGATGCACTTGACCACCAGGTTGGTTTCGTCGGTTGCAACTTCTCCGGCACCCTCGCCTGTGACTTCGACCAAAACTTTGTCACCGGCAACCGCTTCGACGTCTAGCTCGTCATAAAAAGCCAGAGCCATTCCGAGCGTGTCGAAGCCAGGGCCGAGGTTTGCCGAAGTGGCCGGAACCCTAACCGAGACTTTTCTGCCGACGATACTCATGACTAGTTCAACCCGAGACTCTCTGCGACTTCTGCAGCGTTGTTGTTAACCACGATTGGCAGGATGTCGCCGCCGTCTTCGTCTTTCAATGCCCAACCGGCATCCTTGAGACCATGCCCGGTGACGGTAACCACAATCGTTGCACCGGCAAACGAATCACCCTGCTGAGAAGACTTGTAAAGACCGGCCGCACCAGTTGCCGAAGACGGTTCTACGAAGACCCCGACCTCATTCGAAAGGTAGCGGTGCATCCAGAGAATCTCTTTGTCACTAACCGCGCCGAATTTTCCGTCTGAGCATTCTTGCGCGCTAAGTGCGAGATCCCAAGATGCCGGGTTTCCGATTCGAATCGCGGTGGCGATGGTTTCTGGATTCTTAACCGGCGAACCCTGAACAAATGGAGCCGAGCCTTCGGCCTGAAAACCCCACATCTTCGGCACGCGCTTGATGCGGCCCTCGTTGAAGTCTTCGAGGTAGCCCTTGAAGTAGGCCGAGTAGTTGCCCGCGTTGCCAACTGGCAACACGTGAAAGTCGGGGGCGAATCCGAGAGCATCGACAATTTCAAATGCGCCGGTCTTCTGACCCTCAATGCGATCTGGGTTGACCGAGTTGACCAGGTGAACCGCATAGTTTGCCGAAAGGCTGCGTGCGAGATCTAGGCAATCGTCGAAGTTTCCGCGCACCTGAAGAATTTGCGATTTGTGGGCAACCGCCTGGCTGAGCTTGCCAAGTGCAATCTTGCCCTCTGGAATAAGCACGACCGATTGGATTCCCGCGGCAGCCGCGTAGGCCGCAGCCGAGGCCGAGGTGTTGCCGGTAGAAGCGCAAATAACTGCCTTTGCACCGTGACCGATGGCTTTTGAAACCGCCATGGTCATGCCTCGGTCTTTGAACGAACCGGTTGGGTTCATTCCCTCGACCTTGAGCATCACTCGCTCGGCACCGACCAACTTGGCCAACGCCGGCGCTTCGACTAGCGGGGTACCGCCTTCGCCAAGCGTGATGATCGGGTTATCTGCGCTGATGTCTAGTCGGTCGATATATTCGCGGATGACTCCGCGCCACTGGTGAGCCATTAGATTCCTTCTACTCGGATGACCGAGATGATTGATTCGACCGCGTCGCTTGCTGCCAGTGCTGCTACGACTGCAGACAGCGATGCATCGGTGGCTTCGTGGGTTGCAATTTCAAGATTCGCAGTCTTGCGACTAGGAGTTGGAGTTTGCTCGACGAATTCGATCGATACCTCGTGACTCGCAAAAATGTTTGCAATGGCTGCAAGTACGCCCGGCTGGTCGGTTGCCTCAAGAGTGATCTGGTAGCGAGTGAAGATTCGATCAATCGGAAGAATCGGAAGGTTGGCGTGCACCGAGTCGGCGAGTCCTGGGCCACCGGCAACGTGACGTTTAGCCGCGCTAACCAGGTCACCGAGAATTGCGCTTGCGGTTTGAGCACCACCGGCACCGGCGCCATAAAACATGAGTTGTCCGGCAGATTCGGCCTCGACGAAGACAGCGTTAAATGCTCCGCGCACTGCTCCGAGCGGATGTGTTCTTGGGATCAATGTCGGATATACGCGAACCGAGACTCCCTCGACACCAGCTTTAGAGGCGTCGATGCGCTCTGCAATGGCAAGTAACTTGATGACGTTGCCATCTCGCTGAGCTGCGCGCATCAACTCTGGAGTCACATTTGTGATTCCCTCGCGATACACCTGCTCGATTGGCACCTCGGTGTGAAAAGCAAGGTAGGCCAAGATTGCGGCCTTCTGCGCTGCGTCATAGCCTTCGACATCGAGAGTCGGATCTGCCTCGAGATAGCCGAGCTCGGTTGCTTCGGCCATCGCAGCTTCTAGCGAAATGCCTGCGGTATCCATGCGGTCAAGAATGTAGTTCGTCGAACCATTCACGATGCCCATGATTCGCTGGACCTTGTCGCCGGCAAGTGATTCGCGAAGCGGGCGAATGATTGGAATCGCGGCGGCCACGGCAGCTTCGAAGTAAAGTTGTGCGCCAACCTGCTCGGCGGTGTCAAAAAGCTCTGTTCCGTGTGTTGCGAGCAAAGCCTTGTTCGCGGTGATGACATCGCTGCCAGAATTTAGCGCCTGCAGGATGTAGGTCTTGGCCGGCTCGATGCCACCCATAACCTCGATGACAATGTCAGCGCCGAGAATTAGACCTTCGACATCGGTGGTGATTAGTTCGGTTGGAAACCCCTCTGGGCGCTTGGCCTTGACATCACGAACGGCAATGCCAATAAGTTCGAGCTCTGCTCCAACTCGAGCAGCGAGTTCTGCCTTGTTTTCGGTGAGCAATCGCGCCACCTGAGCGCCAACAGAGCCAGCCCCGAGCAGGGCGATGCGCAACGGACGGTACTCAATCACGATCTCACTCTTTCTTCGTCGCTTGGTAGCGAAGGTCTCTGGTAAACAAGTCTGCCTCGGTTTCGGCTCGAATGATGAGTCTGGCAACAGAATTTTTGACCGCAACTACTGCTGGTCTGGTCAGAAAGTTGTAATTATTCGAAAGCGAGTGGCAATAGGCACCGGTCGCGGCCACAGCGATTATGTCGCTAGCCGCGATGTCTGCCGGAAGGTAGTCATTGCGAACAACTATGTCGCCGCTCTCACAGTGTTTGCCGACCACCCTAGAAAGAGCGGCGGCGGCGTGAGATGAACGCGATGCAAGCACCGTGTGATATTCGGCCTGATATAGAGCAGTTCGCATGTTGTCGCTCATTCCGCCGTCGACAGAGACATACTTGCGAACCGCAGCCGATTCTGTGACCGAGACATCTTTGATTGTGCCGACCGTATAAAGAGTTACCCCAGGATTTCCGGCAATGTACCGGCCGGGTTCGAAGGCTAGCTTCGGAACCGAGATGGAGTTTTTCTGGCACTCGGTCTTTACGGCGACAGCAAGGGCTTCGGCGAACTCGTGGATCGAAAGCGCCTCGTCGGCTGGCTTGTAGTTGATGCCAAAGCCACCGCCAAGATTTAGTTCGGGAACTTCTGCGACTTTGCTCAGCTCTGCGTGCAACTTAACCAAGCGGCGAACGGCCTCGACGAAACCCTCGCGCGAGTGGATTTGCGAACCGATGTGAGAATGCAAACCCAAGAAACTTAGGTGACGATGTGAACGAATCTTTGCGACCATCTCTGGAGCGTCGGCAATAGCAATTCCAAATTTCTGATCTTCGCGTGCGGTCGCCAAAAAGTCGTGCGTGTTTGCATGCACTCCGGTGTTGACCCTCAGTCGAACCATTTGAATTTTGTCTTGAGCTGCAGCTGCCGCCGCGACTCGTTCAATCTCAATTTCGCTGTCTATCACAATTGCACCGACACCAGCAGAAATTGCCCTTGCGATTTCGCGAGTTGACTTGTTATTTCCGTGTAGACCAATTCGCTCTGCAGAGATTCCGCTGGCAAGCGCAGCCGCCAACTCTCCCCCACTCGAGACATCGATGTTCAACTCGAGCTCCTTTATCCAGGCTGCGATTTCAACCGACATGAATGCTTTGCTCGCGTAGTAGACCTTGGCCGTTGTGCCAATCGACGCTGCGGCTTGCTCTAGCGCCTGCTTGACAGAGGTTGCGCGCTGTCTGAAATCGTCTTCGTCGATCACATAAAGAGGAGTGCCAAATTCGGCGGCGAGATCTCGAACCGAGACTCCAGCGATGGTGCACTCGCCGTTTGCCTGCCGAACAAAATTGCTTGGCCAGACTCGGTCATCTAGAGCGTTTAGGTCGGTTGGCACTTCTAGCCATTCCGGTGCGAGCGGATTCGTCATCGACTACATCCTCTCAGGGGCGCTAACGCCAATTAGGCCAAGCCCGTTGCGCAGAACCACGCCGGCGGCATTGTTGAGCCAGAGGCGAGTGCGGTGCACTTCGTCAACGGCATTGCCAGAGAGCGGGGTCACGCGACAGCTGTCATACCAGCGGTGGTAGGCGCCGGCGACCTCTTCGAGGTAGCGTGCAACCCGATGTGGCTCACGAAACTCGGCGGCCGAAGCGACAACTCTCGGAAACTCACTGAGTTTGGCCAAAAGGTTGCCCTCTGTCTCGTGGTTTAGCAAAGACGGGTCAAAAGTGCTCAAATCAACCCCGAGACTAGCCGCGTTAATCTCGACCTGCTTGGTTCTAGCCTGCGCATACTGAACATAGAAGACCGGATTGTCGTTTGTCTTCTTTGCCAATTGCGCGAGGTCAATATCGAGCGAAGAGTTAATTGAAGATCGCGTCAGCGCATAGCGCGCGGCGTCTACTCCAACAAAACCAACGAGGTCTTCCATGGTCACAACCGTGCCGGCACGCTTTGACATGCGAACAGGTTCGCCATCTTTAACCAGGTTCACCATCTGGCCAATGAGAATTTCTAGGTTCTTGCCTGGCTCGTCGCCAAAGGCCGCACACATAGCCATCATTCGCGGAACGTAGCCGTGGTGGTCTGCGCCAAGCATGTAGATGCACTGATCAAAACCTCGGCTGCGCTTGTCTAGGTAGTAGGCGAGGTCGCCTGCGATATAGGCTGCTTCGCCATCGCTCTTGAGAACCACGCGATCGCGGTCGTCGCCAAAGGTTGTGGTGCGCAACCAAAGCGCACCGTCTTCTTCAAACATGTGACCTAGTTCGCGAAGACGCGCGATGGCCTTGTCGACTGCGCCAGAAACATAGAGCGAGTTCTCGTGAAAAAAGACATCAAAGTCAACGCCGAAGTCGTGTAGTGACTCTCGAATTTCTTGAAACATCTGCTCGACGCCGGCAGCGCGAAATTGCTCTTGAGCGACTTCTTCACTCATGCTCAAAATGTCTTCTGCGGTTTCGGCAAGCACTCTCTCGGCGATCTCGGTGATGTAAGCGCCCGAGTATCCGTCTTCTGGTGCTTCTTGTTTTCTTGCAGCAGCCAATAGCGATCGTGCGAAGCGATCAATCTGAGCCCCATGATCGTTGAAGTAATACTCGCGAGTGACTTCTGCACCTTGGGCTTCGAATACCCTCGCGAGCGAGTCGCCAACTGCGGCCCAGCGGGTTCCGCCGATGTGAATTGGTCCGGTTGGATTCGCCGAGACGAACTCGAGATTCATCTTCACCCCGGCCATGGCGGTCGAAGTGCCGTAGCTCGCGCCTGCTTCAACAATGACCTTGGCCAGTTCGCCGGCAGCGGCAGCGCTCAGCGTGAGATTTATGAAACCTGGGCCGGCGATGTCGACCTTGGAGATTGCATCAAGCTTTTCTAGCTCAGCGCCGAGCAGTTCGGCAAAATCGCGGGGTTTCATGGCAAAACCAGAGGATAGCTGCATCGCCACGTTCGTAGCCCAGTCACCGTGATCTCGGTTCTTCGGGCGCTCAATCACCACAGAATCGGGCAAGGCAGCAGAAACGAGTCGCTCCTCGGCCACCAATTTGGCCAAGATGCGCACAATCGCATCGCTTAGATCTGCTGGAGTCAAAAGAATTCCTAAAAACACGCCCGGATGAGGACAATTCTACCCAAAAGGGTCGAAAAGGCGGGAGTTGACTTTCTTACTTGACTGCGCCGGCGGTCAGTCCGCGAACGAAGTAGCGCTGCAAGGCAAAGAACACGAGCAGCGGAATAATCAGGCTCAGGAACGATCCGGCTGCCACATCTTGCCAACCACCGCCATACTGCCCGAGCATTCGCATGAGCTTCCAAGTCATCACCGGTTTTTGCTCGCCGACGAAGATAAAGGCAATCAGATAATCGTTCCAGACCCACAAGAACTGGAAGATTGCGAATGAGGCAATAGCCGGAATCGACATCGGCATGACTAGCTTCCAGAAGATTTGGTAGTAGCTAGCACCATCCATGCGAGCCGCCTCGAGAAGTGAGGGCGGAATCGTGAGCATGTAGTTTCTCAAGATGTAAATCGCCAGAGGGAGCGCAAAAGCCGAGTGCACTATCCAGGCTGCCGGAAAGTTTCCGATCAGTTCGATGCCAAAGGTTTTCTTGAACCAAACGAAGCCCTTGAGCACCGGAAACAGCGCTGACTGTAGCGGCAACACCATGAGCCCAACCAGAGAGGCGAAATATAATTCTCTGCCCTTGAACTGAATGAACGTAAACGCATAAGCAGCGTTGGCCGCGATTATCAGCGGCAAAACCGTTGCTGGAATCGTAACGATCAAGGTATTGAGCAGCGCTGAGAGCATTCCGCCCTCGATGGCGTTCACATAAGGCTCGATGCTCCAAGCGGTATTCAACGGGTCGGCAATTGCCGTCCACCAGCCGGTGTTCGAGGCTTCGTCTTTATCTCGAAGAGAGGTGATGAGAAGACCGAGAGTTGGCGTCGACCAGATTGCCACCAGAGCGAGCAGAACTAGTGTTGTGCCTATCTTGGCACCAGAGACACGGTGCAGAATCTTTTTCATCGGTTCTCCTCCACCTGTCGCACGCTTCTGATTTGAAGCCACATCAGCGGCGCGATGATCACGCAAAGAATTGTTACGACGGCCGAAGCAGAGCCAAAGTTCGAGTTCACGAAGAGCTCTCGGTAATAGGCGAATCCGAGCACGCTCGTGTTGAAGTTACCGCCGGTCATGGCCAGCACGATGTCGAAGATCTTCATAACCAGAATCACAACGGTGATGAAAACCGACATGATGGTGCCTCGAATCTGTGGAACCACAACCTTGAAGAACATTGTCGTGGCGTTAGCGCCATCAATGCGGGCCGCTTCGATGGTCTCTTCTGGAACACCCTTGATTGCAGCAGAGAGCATGACCATCGAGAAGCCCGCCTGCAACCAAATGATGATGATCATCAGCAAGAAAGAGTTGAGACGACCTGCGTCGATCGTCAACCAGGGCTGCGATGTGCCGCCAAAATATTCGACGATTGCATTCAACAAACCGATGACCGGGCGACCGGGCGGTTGATAGGTGTAGAGAAAACGCCAGATGGTTGCTGCCGAGATGAAGCTAATTGCCATCGGCATGAAGATGAGCGACTTGAAGATTTTCTCGCGGCTCGCTCCAACTTGATTGGTCAGCGTTGCGAACATGAGGCCGATTGCAACAGTGATTGCCGGAACAAAGACAATCCACAAAAAGTTGTTGAGCAGAATTCCTAGAAAGTCTGCAGAGGTAAAGAGTTCGATGTAGTTGTCGAGACCGACGAACTTGCGGCTGCCCGCATCCATGAAAGACCAGATAAGAGTCTGAATCAGCGGCAAAAACGAGACTAGAAGCAGCAGTGCAGCTGCCGGAAGAAGAAATGGAACCGCGCGAAGTTTTTCTTGAGCCTTAGATGGCAGAAAACGCATGGCACGATCGAGAAGCCAGTAAAGCCCCCAGCTGCCTGCGACGCCGAGAATTATCGAGATTACGCCGAAGACTATGTCGCCCATTTGCAACTCCTTCGAAGAAAAACTCTGACTTAGATAAGTCTGGTGGTGGGGAGAACCCCACCACCAGACTTTTTGACTAACTAGTTAGTCGTTTGGATCTATTTAGTACTTGCCCTGGATTGCTGCAGCTGCAGTAGCCCAGTCGACCTTGCCAGCAACCCAGTCGGTTCCCGATAGCCAGAACTGTGCGTTGACAGCTGATGGCATGCGGTCAGAACCGTCGAAGCCGAAGACCGCTGCTGAAGACATGGTCTCTCCAACTGCCTTGGTCAACGAGTTCGGGTAAAGGCTCGTGTCGAAGGTCTTGTGTGGTGACACGAATGATGACTGTGAAGCCATCAAGGTACCGATCTTGTCGCTAAGGATGAAGTCAAGAACCTTGGCTACGTCAGCGTCGTTAGTGAACGCTGCTGCTAGGTCTCCACCACCGATAACGCCGGCCTGGCCGCCCTCAGGAGCTGGAAGTGGGAACACGTTGGCGTTGGTGTAGTCACCAGCGGCAACCTGTGCCTTGATAGCTTCTGGGAAGAAGTCGGTGATGAATGATCCCTGACGGAGCATGAAGCACTGACCCTTAGCCTTGCCACCGGTCTCGAATAGAGGTGCAGTGTTACCGAAGTTGTCGGTTGCCATTGCAGCACCGCCACCGTTAACGTTGCCCGGAGCTAGAAGTGTTGATGCAACCTTCTCTGCGGCGCGAGTTACCTCAGCCGAGTCGAAAGTTACGTCTCCAGCGATCCACTGGTTGTAGACATCGACACCGTTGTAGTCAAGAACATACTGCTCTAGCCAGTCGGTGATTGCCCAACCGGTTGCTCCACCAGATTCGATACCTGCACACCATGGGTAACCGCTGCCGTCAGTCTTGATCTTTTCGGTCAAGGCAGTTAGCTCTGCGTCGGTGGTAGGAACGGTGTAACCGTTAGCTGCGAATGCTGCTGGGTTGTAGAACACTAGGGTCTTTACGTTTGCAGAAACTGGAAGACCGTAAACAGCGCCGTCCTTAACTGCAAGAGTGTCCCAGCCAGGAACAAGAGATGCCTGAACTGGTGCGATGTCAGTGACGTCGCTTAGCGGTAGCAAGTTGTCGCTCATGTCTAGCAAACCACCTGGCTGTGGCCACATTGCGATGTCAGGCTGCTGACCCGCGGTGACCTTTGCCTTGATGTCTGTGTCGAATGATGCGAGCGAAGTGAAGGTGACCTTGATGCCTGAAGTTGCACTCCATGCATCTAGCTCAGCCTGAAACGCCTTTGCCTGTGCTTCGCCGTAACCACCGAAAATGGTTACTGCTCCGTCACCGGCAGGCTTACCAGCGGCACAGCTGGTTAGCGCTGCGGCTGCGACAGCTGCAACAGCTGCGGCAGCGAGGAAACGCTTTGCTTTCATTAATTTGTCCTTTCAATGGAACGCAGAAGGCTGTTGCCTCAGCGCGCAATCAACATGCTAGGCCCGCCAGAGGTCTCAAAATAGGCAAAAAGGCCCGATTTTGGTAACGATTTGTAAACGCTTACATATTGGCGCGGCGCACTAAACCGTGCTCGAAAGTCGCCGTAACCGGTATCGGGTCGCTGAGTTCGCCGACAAACTGGCCGTTGGGCTCGTTCCAGAAGCCAATGAGGTTCCAACCGCCATCAACCGCCTGGATGAGTCTCGCCGCATAGAGCCCGGGGGCATCAAAACAAGCCGCCTGAGAGACATCTAGGTCAGACAGGTCTGCGTTCGCAACCACGCTGTATACCCCTCCCGCTTCGCGAGCTTTTCGTTCGTCGCTGATCCACCGGTGACTGCAGCAGAACAAGATAATCGGCACCCCGTCGACAGTTTCAAACTGAAAAACTTCGGTCTCGCCGAAACCCGCTGCGACTTTCGATAGCGGCGACTCCACTTTCCAATTCAATAAATCAGTTGAGGTGGCGTGCCCCATGACACCGCTGTCTTTGTCTGGCCCGCCCTTGCCGCGCGCCGTGACCAACATGTGCCAGAGAACGTCATCCGGTTGAAATTTGAAAACCCACGGATCTCGAAATGCTTCGTCGTGCCAAGCGAGTTTGTCGAGTTTTGCGTAATGCTTTTCGTCTGCAACGACGAGAGCTTCGCTCGAGACTTTTTGCCAAGTAAACAAATCATCTGAAGTTGCAGCGCCGACCGATTGAATGTCTCCACCATCTTCGCGACTGGTTCCGGTGTAGAACATCCACCACTTGCCATCGACGTTCTTGATGACCGAACCGGTCCAGGTTGTGTAACTGTCAAAAGCCGGCGAGTCAGAAATTGCTAGCGCGTCTTCAACCACTTTCCAGTTGATCAAATCTTTAGAGGTGGCGTGGCCGACCGAAACGTTGCGGTGCCTGCGGTCTGGATTGCCAAGCGCCCGAGAGGCCTGCAGATAGAAAGCGTGATGAGTGTCACCGTCCCGAACGAACCAGGAATCCCAAACCCATTGACCAGCGAGCTTCAGCGACATGCAAACAGCATATACTTTGAGTGAACCCTGCGCCCCCATAGCTCAGGGGATAGAGCGCCGCTCTCCGGAGGCGGAAGCGCAGGTTCGATTCCTGCTGGGGGCACGTGAATATAAACGACTTACTGCACGCTCAAGAGTGGATCGAAACCATCGTCAGAGACTTTGGCCCAGTTTCGGTGTTCATCGTCTGCGCAATCTTGTTCGCCGAAACCGGATTGCTGTTCGGCTTCTTCTTGCCAGGCGACAGCATCCTGTTTCCGATGGGTTTGATGATGGCAACCGGTGTGCTGCCGTTTCCGCTTTGGTTAGCCTGTCTGATGTTTTCGGCATCGGCCTGGGCCGGAGACCAAACCGGCTACTGGATAGGAAGAAAAGTGGGTCCGGCAATTTTCAACCGGCCAAACTCGAAATTCTTTAACCACCGCAATGTCGAGCGAACCCACAAGTTCTTTGATCGTTACGGCGCAAAGGCAATCATCTTTGCTCACTTCGTTCCCGTGATGCGAACCTTTATCCCGATTGCCGCGGGAGTCGGCGAAATGCCATACCGGCGCTATCTCAAGTTCAACTTCATCGGAGTTCTTTGCTGGGCAACTGGAGTAACACTGATCGGTGCGGCCCTCGGGCAGATTCCGTTCGTTCGCGAAAACGCTGTGTTTGTTACCGGCGCTTTCTTGATTATTTCTACGATTCCGCTGGTGACCGAGTTTCTAAAGGCCAGACGTCAGCGACGCAATTAACTGTTGCAGCGCCATGGCTCGATGACTCATTGAGTTCTTTACCTCGGGTGGCAGCTCGGCCGCGGTGACTTCAAAACCATCCGGAATAAACACCGGGTCGTATCCGTGACCGAATTCTCCGCGCTCTTCGTGAGCAACTCGACCAGACCAAATGCCGGTGAAACTCTGTTCGCCCTCTGCGCTGACCATTGCAATTGTGCAAACAAAAGCCGCTGAGCGATTTTCATCACGGATGTCCTTAAGCTGTGCCAGAAGCAGCTGTCGATTGGCTTCGTTGTCTCGCCCACCAGCCCAGATTGCGGTAAAGATTCCGGGAGCACCACCAAGAATCTCAACCGCTATTCCGCTGTCATCTGCGATTGAAGCAATGCCGGTGTGTTCGTAAGCCGCTCGTGCCTTGATCAATGCGTTCTCGAGATAACTGGTTCCGTCTTCGATCGGCTCTGGCCCGCTATAACTGACCAACTCGAGACCCGGCACCGCCGGTTCGAGAATTGCGGCAAGTTCTTGTAATTTGCCCTGATTGTGAGACGCCAGAACCAGCTTCATGCGACTAGACAGCCAAGGCTTTCTTTTGAATTTCGGTAAGCGAAGCACATCCGAGAATTGCCAGGTCGAGCAACTTATTGAGTTCGTCTCGATCGAAGGGAACCCCTTCGGCCGTGCCCTGAACCTCAACGAACTTTCCGCTGCCGGTGACAACCACATTCATATCGGTCTCGGCGCGAACGTCTTCGCTATAGGCAAGGTCTAGAAACGGCACCTGATCGATTATGCCCACCGACACCGCAGCAACGCTGTCGGTTAGTGGTTTCGCTTTCGCGGAGATGTGCTTGTGTGCACGCGCCCACTCGATCGCGTCGAAGAGCGCAATATAAGCGCCGGTGATTGCCGCGGTTCTGGTTCCGCCATCGGCTTGAAGAACATCACAGTCAATCACGATGGTGTTCTCACCGAGTTCACGAACGTCGATTATGGCGCGAAGCGAGCGACCAATAAGTCGAGAAATCTCGTGCGTTCTGCCCCCAACTTTTCCCTTGACGGCTTCGCGATCGTTGCGGTCATGAGTTGCCCGCGGAAGCATTGCATACTCGGCGGTAACCCAGCCTTCGCCCTTGCCAACTTTCCAGCGCGGCACACCCGGTGTAAACGAAGCCGTACACAAAACCTTGGTGCCACCGAAAGAAATCAATGCCGAACCCTCGGCGTGATCGCTCCAACCGCGTTCGATGGTTACTTCGCGCAATTGGGCGGCAGTGCGCCCGTCAATTCTCTCGGTCATGTTTGCCTTTCTAAGCTGAAACGTGTTCGACTCTGGTGACTTCTGGACCAAGAAAGCGTCGTGCCAGAATTCCGAATGACTTTTCATCTCCGGTTGCTAAGAACCTGAGAGTTGGTTTGGTGGTTTCGGTGCGCAACAGGTCGTGTTCGACCAACGTGCGGTAGACATCCTTGGCTGTTTCTTCTGCACTAGAAACCAGGGTCACATCTGAGCCCATCACATAACTGATTGCTCCGGTCAACAATGGGTAATGGGTGCAGCCGAGCACAAGAGTGTCGACTCCAGAGTCACGAATTTCACCAAGGTAGCTCTCGGCGACCTTGAGTAACTCGGGCCCCGAGGTTACGCCGCGCTCGACGTAATCAACAAATTCGGGGCAGGCAACGCTGGTTATCTCGAGGTCAACGGCCGCTGCAAAGGCGTCGTCGTATGCCCTTGAAGTCACGGTCGCTGAGGTTCCGATGACACCGACGCGATTGTTGCGGGTCGACGCCACGGCACGGCGCACGGCCGGCTGAATCACCTCGACAACGGGAATTCCCCTGCCCTCGGTGTATCGCTCGCGGGCATCGCGAAGCACAGCGGCCGAAGCAGAATTGCAGGCGATAACCAAGAGTTTTACGCCCTCTTCGACGAGCCGATCCATCACGGTTAGGGCAAGATCTCTAACTTCTTGGATGCTCTTCGGGCCATAGGGAGAGTTTGCGGTATCGCCCAGATAAACAATCGATTCGTTTGGAAGTTGATCGATAATTGCCCTGGCAACGGTTAGCCCGCCGACTCCTGAGTCGAAGATTCCAATTGGGGCATCGTTCACGAAATTAGTCTAACTGCGGCTGGTTTAGGCGCGGGTAGGCTGGTTGCGTGCTTAACACAGCCGCTCTATTGACCGACCGCTACGAGTTGACCATGCTGGAGGCCTCTCGCCACGCTGGCACAGCCGATCGCCGTTGCGTTTTCGAGGTTTTCACTCGTCACCTTCCTGCCGGTCGTCGCTACGGAGTCGTCGCCGGAACCGGGCGCTTGCTCGAACTTTTGAAAGACTTTCGATTCGATAGCGCAACCCTCGACTGGCTGAGATCAGAAAAAGTCGTCGATGACCAAACTCTCGCCTGGCTAGCGAACTACAAATTCACCGGCAACATTTCTGGCTACCGCGAGGGCGAGATTTACTTCGCAAATTCACCCGTGCTAACCGTCGAATCGACCTTTGCCGAAGCCATTTTGCTCGAGACACTCATCCTTTCGATTTTTAACTTCGATTCTTCTGTTGCATCGGCGGCATCGCGAATGGTGAGCGCGGCCGACGGACGTTTTCTGGCTGAGATGGGTAGCCGAAGGGTTAGCGAACACGGAGCTGTTGCTGCGGCCCGCGCTGCCTACATCGCCGGATTCGACGCCACCTCAAACCTCGAGGCTGGCCGAAGCTGGGGCCTAGCGACCATGGGCACTTCTGCGCACTCGTTCATCTTGTTGCACGACAGCGAAGAGCAGGCGTTCAAGGCGCAACTCGAAACCTTTGGCGAACAGACCACGCTTTTGGTAGACACGTTCGATATTGAAACGGCTGTGCGCAAAGCCATTGCGCTTGCTCCAAATCTTGGTGCGGTGCGCCTCGACTCTGGAGATCTAGCCGTTGAGGTTAATCGAGTTCGTGCGTTGCTCGATTCGCTCGGTGCATCCAAAACCAAAATCACGGTTACCAACGACCTCGACGAGTTTTCGATAGCGGCTCTAGCCGCAGCCCCAGTAGACGCCTATGGCGTTGGCACATCAGTTGCCACTGGTTCGGGAGCCCCAACCGCCGGCTTTGTTTACAAACTGGTTTCATTCGAGGGTTCAGACGGGCAGTGGCAGAGCGTTGCTAAGAAGAGTTCACAGAAGACCAATGTGGGCGGCAGAAAGAATGCAGTGCGCAGAGTTAACGCTCAGGGAGTCGCAACCGCCGAAGTGATTGCGTCTGAGACGCAGGTGGTTCACGATGCTAACGACCGCGAACTCACGGTGAATTTTGTTAGAGCAGGTCAGGTCAACCCGGAGTTCATGGGCAAGTCGGGCACTGCACTGGCGCGAGCTCACCACAAAGTTGCCAAGGCAGAGTTGCCGATTCAGGCCCTTCGCTTAGTGCGCGGCGACGCCGCAATTGTGACCGAGTTTATTTAGTTCGAACTAGCCGTCTGACGGCTCGTCTGGGTTCGGCATCGATTCATAAATCTCTTTGCACTCCGGACAAACTGGAAACTTTTGCGGGTCACGGCTCGGAGTCCAAACTTTTCCGCAGAGTGCGACCACGGGTGTTCCCAAAACTGCAGACTCGACGATCTTCTCTTTTTTAACGAAGTGAGAGAACCGTTCGTGATCGCCAGGTTCGACGTTTTGAGTTTGCTGTTCTAAAAGTGTTGTCGAACCGGTTATCACTTCTGGCTGTTGTTCTGTCATGTGGTTACCCCAAATCATCTGCGTTGCCGAGAGTTACCGAAACTGTGGCTTTGACTCCGTTGCGAACATACTCTATGCGAGCCTTTGCGCCAGCGGGTTGCTGGCGAACGGCTGCAGTCAGTTCTGAAGAAGAAGCAATTGGACGATCGTTGAATCTGACAACCACGTCACCGGCCTTGAGACCAGCCGCCTCTGCTGCTCCCCCTGCGGTGACCCTTTCAATCTGGGCTCCGACAGAGAAGCTAGCGCTCGAATCAGAGTTAGACGCGTCGCTCACCAACGCACCGAGAAGTGCGTGACTTGCCTTGCCGGTCTTCATGATCTCAGTTGCGATTCGCTTGGCAATGTTCGAAGGAATTGCAAAACCAACTCCGATGCTTCCGCCACGGCTTGAATTGCCGGCAGTTGCGATTGCCACGTTGACACCCACCAGCTCGCCCTGCTCATTCACAAGCGCTCCACCCGAGTTGCCCGGGTTAATTGCGGCGTCGGTTTGAATCACGTCTATGTTGATTGGGGCGGCAGAACTCTGATTGCTCCAGAGCTCTAGCCCAGCTCCGCCTTCTTCTGGGGCTGCTGCCGAAGCCACCTGAATGGTGCGGTTTAGCGCAGAGATGATTCCCTTGGTCACGGTATTCGAAAGACCTAGCGGTGCGCCGATGGCAACCACGTTGTCGCCAACGTTTACCTTGTCGCTGTCGGCGAAGACAATCGGCTTGAAAGTCGTTGGTGCGTCAATTTTGATAACGGCCAGATCGATGGTCGGGTCTGTTCCAATCAACCGAGCCGTATAAACGTGACCGTCAAAGGTCTTCACTTCGATCTCTGGAGAGGCGGTTGCACCGTCGAGGGTCACGACATGGGTGTTGGTGAGAATGTAACCGTCGGCGGTAATGAATTCGCCACTTCCGTTGCCACCTTCTGATCCCGACGAGACCGAGATAGTGACCACCGATGGCTGCGCGGCTGCTGCAGCACCGGTGACCCAGGTGACACTCTCGGCATTATTCACGACAATCGGGGCTGGCGACTGGATGTAGTTGAACGCACCAATCGCAACTCCGGCCCCGACCGAGCCGCCAACGATGGCTCCGAGGGCAATTGCTGCGCTGCCCGAAAGAAGTGTGGTTCGTTTTGCCAAGCGTTGCTTGAGCGAAAGTTTTTTGGCAGCCTCTGGTTTTGGCATGTCATAAAGAAACTGACCGTTGAAGTTGTTCATCGATGACCTTTCAAAGTGCGGTTGCCAAAAGAATCGCAACCCAGCCTGAATAGTCTATGAAAGCATCCTGAGAGTTTTCTAACAGCGGTATGTGCTCGGCTTGGTTTCGCAGGATGCGAAAACCAAGTGAGGCTTTAGTTTGGCTCGAGCGGTTGCCGAAGGGCTCGGCTGTTTCGCTGGCTCAACAATTTCGAGCCGAGTCTCTGCTGTCGCAAAGACCTGCCCAACGGGCAACCAGGGTTCTGAAAGAGAAAACCTTGAGCTCGCCTTGTAGGCCACCTGCAGCGAAATGCTCTTGAATCCGCTTGCCGTGAATGTAGCCACGGCAACGGGCGAATCGCCCGCGGTCGCGATTGACCAGGAGTAGGCAAGCGGAACAAATCGCACGTAGCCGGTTCGCCCAAGAATCACTGCTGTGCTCTCGTGGTCTTGAGCGTCACTGGTTAACAGCAGCGCCTCGCCTATCTGCGCAACGGCAGTCGAGGCTTGAATTGCCAGCGGTTGCGGTGAGAATAGCGCTTGATCGCTCTGTGCCGATAGCGAGTTGGCTGTATTGGTTTTAGCGACAATTTTCTCGGCCACTTTTACAGTTGCCACCGGCTTCGGCAAAACTGCGGGCGGCGAGCTGGGGCCGGCGATTTTGCAGCCGGCCAACGTGGCGGCGACAATCTTCGCGGTCGTGCTTGCCGATACAAGGCACTTGGGCTCTGGCGGCAAGGGCTTTACGGTGCTCTTGACGGTTGTCTTTGCCGTCGATGTCGATGTCGATGTTTTTTGCTGTGTGGCAGTGGCGCAGACCAAAACTTGATTGTTCGATATTGAAGAGTCAGAGGCGAAAGCGCTCGACGATTTTGGTGAACAGGCAGCGCTTGCCATTTGCGCATCGGTCGAAATTGAGAGCAGCAGCATGGTTAAGAAAATTGACCTGAACTTCACGTGAGAAAAATAGGCGAACCCGATTTGGTCTGCTCGATTTGTGCACAGTCGGCAAAACAGACAAAAGAAAAAACCCAGACAGAAGTCTGGGTTTTTCATTAGTTGCGGAGGCAGGATTTGAACCTACGACCTCCGGGTTATGAGCCCGGCGAGCTACCGAACTGCTCCACCCCGCGATGTGCTTCTAAGTTATCACGGGGTGAAGAAAGTCTCAACCTACTTAATTAGCTTGAGCAGTTGTTCGATTGCAGCGTTGAGGCGATCGTCGGCTTTTCCGTATGCGGTCCAGTTGCTGGCGGCCAATGCGGCAGCCTTGTCTGCGATTGCTCGCTCCGCAATGGCCAACTGAGCCTTTATCTGATCGCTGACCGTGGTGGGTTCACCTGGTTGTTCTGGGTCGACCGGGGTAACCGTGCCCGTGTCTCCCCCAAACAGAACATCTAGCGCTCCGCTCAGCGTGTCTTCGAAGGCGATCTTGTCACCGAAGGCAACCAGCACCTTCTTGAGCAACGGATAGCTGGTCTCACCAGTCGACTGAATGTAAACCGGCTGAACATAGAGAAGTCCGCCACCGACCGGAAGGGTTAGCAGGTTTCCATTTAGCACCTTGGTCGAACCCTGTCGCAAGATGTTTAGCAAACGCGAGACTTCGCTGTCGGCAGAGAAGTTGTTCTGCACCAAACCGGGTCCCGGAATATTGAGATCCTTCGGAATGCTTAGCAACGTCAACTTGCCATAGGTCGAAGCAACCTGTCCGGCTACTGCCCCGGCCTCGCTGTCGGCCACCAAGTAGCCGCGCAGAACGTTTCGGCTCTGAGCGCTGGTTGAACGTGGAATGAAGGTCGAGTAGAGCGAGAAGTTGGTCTCGGTCTCACCGGGCAACTTCATGCTTAGGTAGTAAGGCGGTTGCAGTGCGCTTCCGTTAACCGGCGAAACAGTTCCGGTTGGGTCGTTCGGCGTCATCCAGCCGTCTGATTGCGAATAGAAGACTCCGGCATCGGTCACGTGATAGCTGCCGAGAACGGTTCGCTGAAGCTTGAACAAATCGCTCGGATAACGCACGTGACTGATTAGGTCACCGCTCATCTGCGAAACCGGAAGCACGGTGTTTGGGTAAATCTTTGACCAGGTCTTAAGCACCGGATCCTGATCATCCCAGGCATAGAGTTTCACGCTGCCGTCGTATGCGTCGACAGTTGCCTTCACCGAGTTGCGAATGTAGTTGATCTTTCCGCGGCCAAGGGTTCGCTCGCTCGAAGAGTCAGAGATGCTCTGGCTGTAGTTCTCAGCGCTGGAGTATGGGTAGTTTGCCGAAGTCGTGTAACCGTCGACAATCCAAAGCACCCGGCCGTTGACAATTGCCGGATAGGCATCGCTGTCTAGGGTTAGGTAGGGCGCAACTGCCTGCACTCGATCTATCGGATTGCGGTTGTAGAGAATCTGTGACTTGTCACCGATCGCGTCGCTGAGCAAAATCTGCTCGCTCTGAAACTTCAACGCGTATGCAATTTTGTTCAAGTAACTGTCGAGCTTTGGCCCGCCATCGCCACTGAACGTGTACGAACTTGCGCTTGCTCCGGTGCTGTCCGGAAAGTCGAGCTCGCGAGGGCCGTCGGCGGTTGGGCCGACTATCGAATAGGCCGGAGAGTTTTCGCCAAAGTATATGCGTGGCTCGAACTCACCCAAGACTCCCGAGTTTGGTATTCCGCTCTGCAAGAAGACCGGCTGGCCGTCGACCGAGCTCTGGTTTCCATAGGCGGCAACCACGCCGTATCCGTGGGTGTAAACGATGGTGTTGTTATACCAAGACTGTGATGTGCCAAGCCCCGACTGGTTGAGCTCGCGAACCGCAATAACGGTGTCTTGAGTCTTGCCAGCGATCTTGTAGCGATCGACATCTAGGTGGTTTGCAAAGCTGTAGTACTGCTGCACCTGCTGCAGTTGGCGAAACGCGCTGCTGACCAGACCAGGATCGATGATGCGAATGTTTGCGGTGGTGTCAACATCGGCACGAAGAGCGGTTGCATCGGTGTCGGTCTTCGCCTTGTATTCAACCTTCTGAATTTTGTCGAGACCGTATGCCTTGTTTGTGGCATCGATGTTGCGCTTGATGTATTCGGCTTCGAGGGTTCGCTCGTTTGGAACAACCTGGAAAGTTTGAACCACCCACGGAAACACGCCGGCCAGAACAATCGAGCTGACCACCATCAGCGAAGTGCCGACCAGAGCGATTCTCCAACGACCAATCAATGCGGTAATCAAAAAAAGAATTGCGACCACGAAGGCAATTAACGAGAGAATCTGAAAACTCGGAATGGTGGCATTGACATCTGAATAGGTTGCACCAGTAAATAGCCCAGCGTCGCTGGTCAGAGTTGAGTATTGGTCGAACCACTGAGAAACACCTTGCACTGCCAGAAACACCGCAGCCAATGCCGCGATCTGGATGCGGGCCGGTTTTGCGACACTGGCAGAGCGACCGCCGAAGCGAATGTTGCCAAATACGAGGTGTGCTGCGATAGAAAGAATCAATGCAAAAAAGATGAGGGTCGAGAAGAAACCAACCAAGAAGTTGTAAAAAGGCAACTCGAAAAGATAGAAGCTCACGTCGAGACCAAATTGAGCGTCTACATCTCCGGTCTTCGTGCTGTTGGCAAAGACGGCAGCGGTTTGCCACTGTGACGATGCAGCTAGTCCGGCAAAAAGCCCAGCCAGAATCGGCAAAAACACGAGCGCAACGCGACGCAGTTGCTCGGCCAAGGCTCGATACGCCGAGAAGGCGTCACCCTCGATTTGCCTGACATAGACAGGTCGGGTCTTTATCGCAAACCACAGCGCCATCCAGACGACCAAACCAGCCACCAGAGCGGCCAAGGCAAAGAGCCCCGCCTGGGCAAAGATCTGGGTCGTGAATACACCGCTGAAGCCGAGCTGATCGAACCAGAGCAGGTCGGTATAGACGCCAGAAGCACCCACCAAAGCGAAGAAGATTGCAGCAAGGATCACGATCGAAACCGTTACGGGTGAGACTTTTCTGTCTTTACGAGTTGCCATTTTTTGCCTTTTTCTAGTGTGTTATTTTGCGGGTTCGCAGGTGCCAAACTGCGTTAGATCTTGATTCTTTGCGATTGCCTCAACGATGCTGAGTGATTCGTCAAAAGTTTCAACAGTTAAAACAGTTAATCCAGCCGGAACATGCCCGGTTACCTCGGAGCAATTTTCGACCGGTGCCAAGAAGTGCGTAGCGCCAGACCTCACTGCCCCATACATTTTTTGCCGAATTCCGCCGATTGGCCCAATGACACCCTTTGAATCGATGGTTCCCGTGCCGGCGATGTTCTTGCCTCCGGTTAGCGAGCCAGGCGTCAGTTGATCGAAGATGCCAAGTGCAAACATCATTCCGCCCGACGGGCCACCGATGTCTGCGACCTGCAGGTTGACCTTGACCGGAAAGTCATACTTGGTGCCGACAAAAATTCCGAGAACAAATTTTTGGTCTTCATTCTTTATCGGGGTTAGTTGGTATTCGAGCTCTTTGATGCCGCGCAAAACCCTCACAGTCAAAGCTGTCTTTGAGTCGTACTTGTTGATGAGTTCTCGAAGATTCTCAATCGATTGCGGCTTCACGCCGTTGACAGACAACACGAAGTCACCGGCAATGAGTTTTCCCGAAGAAGGTTTGTTTTTTGAAACTTCGCTCACATAAATCTTTGAGGGCACCACGTAGCCAAGCTTTAGCAGCGCAACTGCTACCGAATCTTGTTGCGACTCTTCCATCATCGCCGTGCTCTCGGCTTCGATTTGCGCTTCTGTCATGTCTTTCGGATACACGGCTTCAACCGGAAGAATTGCCTGAGCCGGATCTAGCCAAGCCCAGAAGAGTTCGAGCCAATCTGGAGTTTGTTCTGGGCTGCCGACAATGCTCACCGACAGCAGGCCAAGTTCACCCGTGGTTTTGAAAGTTTTCGCACCCGAGATTGCAATCACCGGCTTGTCGTCATAATCACCAAGCACATTTACGACTGGTCCGGGACGCTCAATCACATAGGGGGCCTCGAAATAGCTGAGCCCCACTAATCCGAGAGAAAATACGACTAGAAGGGCGGTGCCTACGACGGAACGTTTAGATTCTGGTCGTCTGGCGATTCTGCCCTTGGCAAAAAGTCGTCTTGGCACCCCTTAAGCCTATTAGCGTTATTCACAGGAGAAGACATGACTGAAGATGGCAGCAACGGCACCCCCGAAGACTTCGAGGCGTTCATGCGCGAGTTTTTAGAAAAGGGCGCCCAGGGCATGGATGTAGAGAAATTGGCCCAGGCAGCCGGCCTATCTAACGACCCGGCTCAGATGGCGGCCCTGATGGCCCAGTTGCGCGCTGCCCTCAGCCAAATGGCCAGCAGCGATGGTTCGGTTAACTGGAAGCTAGCAACCGACCAGGCAAGGCAGATTGCGGCGAGCGAATCTCAGACGGCATCAACCGAAATTCAGCAAGAGCTTTTGAAGGCCCTATCGATTGCCTCGCTCTGGCTCAATGGCGCGACCGCCATTTCAGAACTAACAACCGAGCCAAAGTTTCTGACTCGCGAACTCTGGGTTCAAGACGCCATGCCGCTGTTTCAAGCTCTCGCGACCCCGGTTGCCGAGCGAATGAGCGCTGCCCTCAGCGACAGCCTGCGCGAGTCTGCCCCAGAAGAAGTGGCCGGCATGATCGGCAATGCCACCGGAATGATGAAGTCACTCGGTGGCGCACTGTTTGCAATGCAACTTGGCCAATCGCTTGGAAAACTTTCGAGCGAGGTGCTAACCGGCGGCGACATTGGTCTGCCGATATTTGCAGACCAGCGCGCAGCGTTTATCACCCAGAATTTTGAGAGTTACATCAACGAACTCGATGTCGAGAGCGATCAGGTTTACATCTACCTTGCGGTGAGAGAACTTGCCCACGCTCGACTCTTCAAGCAGAGCCGCTGGTTGCGCGAGCACGTCATCAACCAAATCACGCAGTACGCATCCGAGATAAAAATTGACACGTCGCGTATCGAGGAGCTCACGAGCGATCTCGAGTCGATTGACACCGCCGCGCTACAAGAGGCTTTTCAGAATGGCGCATTTATTGCAGCCAGAAATGATGAGCAATCGCGTGCGCTAGAAAGCATCGAGAACACCCTTGCGCTAATCGAAGGATGGGTAGACGCGGTAACCGACCAGGCCACCAGTTTGCTTCCGAAGAGCCTTGCGATTGCCGAAGCCGTTCGCCGACGCCGATCAAGTGGTGGTCCGGCCGAGAAGACCTTCGGCACGCTTATTGGTCTCGAACTTCGGCCAAGACGGTTGCGCGAAGCTGCCAACCTCTGGAAAGAAATTGGTCACAAACTCGGGGGCGAGAAGCGCGATTCGCTCTGGGAGCACCCCGACCTGCTGCCAACCGCCGATGAGATCAGCAATCCGGAGCTCTTGTTCGCGCGGCTGGCAAAGGGCTCAGACGAGGGCTTCGACAAAGAGCTGCGCGAGCTGCTCGGCGAATAGCCGCCCCAACCAGAGCCTTCACAAACCCATGGCGCTCTGTGGATTACTCGGGCAGCGCCCTGGCTGCGAGCAGAAACTAACGGCATGGTTCTGCGAATTAATCCGAGCAAGGCACTGCTTTGGAGACGCACCGACGAGGTTCAGTTTGGCTCAGCCGCCGACGCGGTCAAATTAGCGAACCTGACGGCCGCTCAAGAACGATTGCTGGGGCTGCTCTCGCGTGGAATCGCTGACGATTACTTCGACGAGGTGGCCGCCGCGGTTGGCGTCGAAGATGCGCCGCAGTTTCTCAAGAGCATCGACAAGACTCTATTGCGCGATGCCGCAAAGCCGACCGGGCTATCGGCGCAATTCATCGAAACTCGCTTCGCCGAAATTTGTCGGGCTCAAGCTATTCATTCGCGCGAAGGCGCTGCGGTTCTTGCTGAACGTCAATTGCGAAAGGTATTCGTGCAACCTAAAACTTCGGCGAACCCGCCGATTTTGAAATCGCTTGAGCAATCTGGAATCGGTCGACTCTTTTCTGATTCACCCGAAGAAACAGATCAGCTTGATTTCGCGGTGTTGCTGGCAAACAATGCGATAGCGCCAATTGACTATCGAAGATGGATGCTGCAATCAGTTGCACACATAAGTGTCGTCTTCGATAGCGAAGGTGTAACAGTGAGCCCGGTGATTGAGCGAGCAAAGACTCCGTGCCTGAGTTGCTTTCACGAAAACAGAACGGTCGATGACTCAGCCTGGCCGGCAATCGCATCGCAGCTTTTGTTTAGTCGCCAAGAGTTTGATGACAGCGTGGCAAGCCTGTTTGCCGCTGCCATCGTTTGCCAACGGGTTCTGCAGTTTTGCGATCAGCTTTCAGACTTTGAACCGGCAGAGGCAAATAGAACCGGTTACCAGCTATCAATTGAGTCGGGTCAGATCAGCGAGGTGCACTGGGGCTTTAGCAAAATCTGCGAGTGTCGAGTTGCCTAGGCAACAAGGCTCAAGAACCGAGAGGGCTCGCGCTCACGCCCCGAGTTGTTGTCGCGCTTAGACCAAGAGATGCTCAGCTTTCGCTTGGCACGGGTGATGGCAACATAGAAAAGCCGCTTCTCTTCGGCTATTTCGGCTGCAGTGCCG
>Ga0209191_1000033_pt1 | contig 110729 bp, 63 predicted proteins | sample S_130626_EF_Meta_FD_187320 | JGI IMG/M metagenome (GOLD analysis project Ga0209191, IMG submission 187320) | Freshwater microbial communities from Lake Simoncouche, Canada to study carbon cycling - S_130626_EF_MetaG (SPAdes) (version 2) | ecosystem: Environmental > Aquatic > Freshwater > Lake ...
CTGCGTATGCTAAATAAACGTTACCATTACAATATGATAAGAATGACCAACCATATGAAGGATGCCAGAATCCACAAGGTGCACCAGCACCAGCAGTATGTATCATCAATGCCATACTACCATCAACTCTCCATCCAGAATATCCATTATTAGAACCACCCATATACCAAGATGTATAATCTCCAGTATAACGGTCTAAGTATTTAGAACCATCGTATCTATTATACATAGTACCAGAATACATTCTATTGTAGAAATATGCAATTGGGTTACCATTCTCACCACTCATGTAAGTGAATGTGTTATCACCAGTTGAGTTATCCATCAATCTCAAATACGAATAAGTGTTATTGTTATTCGCATCAACTCTCAATGTAATATCATTGAATGAGTTTAATGAAACTGAATCAGCCCAGTTAGCGTTATAATCTTGCGATGCATATCCGTGATTATTAAATGTATCATATGTTGCGTTCCAGTCAAATGATACAAATGCCAATCTACTAATATAGGAGCTATATGAACCATAGTTTCCCCAAATAGAATATTCACTACCTACTCTAAATGAACCTTGTGCTCTAATATATGAATCACAATAAATGTTTTTACCATTATATGTTCTTAACCAAGTAGAATCCTGCATAAACCAACCACCACCATAAGATTCATTATACCATCCAGTACCACCATAACTTCTAAACCAGTTATTAGAATATATTGTATTGGCCATCGTTAATGTATTCATATAAGATGAACCATTCATATCAATATAATATCCACCATTATCTCTATCTACAATATACGGAACGTATAGAGTATTAGAAATTCTAATATTTTGGTCACCAGCACCAACAGACATAATTTCAGAACCGTGATAAGGGTCATTATTATAGAATCTAGTTCCACCATAATCCCATCTACCACCAATTTCAACCCCAGTGTGCCATCCTAATACTAAACGAGTATGTGTTGAGTAACCATTGTTGTATGGTCCTCTTACAAATATCATATAGTAAGGTTGAGCATCACTTCTAGTACCAGATGTAATACCAGTTTGAGAACCTACTGCAGATGGGTCAGTTCCACTATTACCCAAATCAATACTTCTAGTGTTACCAGTTCCACTATTAATTCTGAATGCGAATGTTCCACCATAATCATAGTAGTAATCTGAGTTTACAGAACTACGAGCAATTAAAGTACTACCATTATGAACACCATTTGTATAGAAATCACCATAGTTATTAATAGATGCCACATTCGTATTGGTACTCATATTTCTGAATACCCAAGCTCTACCAGATGTATCCATTATAAACCAAGTACCATAGTTATCGGATTGATAACCATGCGTACCATATCCAATGTTTGCACCATATTTGAATCCCATCCAAGATGTAGTAGTGTTACCAGTACTCCACAATGTAATACCACCATCTCTTGATGAGTTATTATTATTAGAGTTGAACCAACCAGAATATCCAACCGTAAGATTGTTTACACTTACAACATCACTACCACCAGCATTAATACCACCATACAACCAGTTATATCCTAATGAATAAATACCAGATGGATGATACGATGCGTTACCAGTACCACCGGCGTTTGTATTACCTCTATAATAGTTTGCATACATTCCAACCAAGTTAGAAGTACCATCAGGAACTGAATAGTATCCAGTACTAGATGTACCATAAAATGCAGGTGCCTGCATGCTGTCTGCTGAATATTGTCTACCATATGTCCAGAATGAACCATTATAGTGCGATATTATTGCATTTACTTTACTACTACCATTATACCCAACCCAACCTGGCATTGCAGGTCCAGAACCTTGCCCAACAAATACAGTTTCTGCACCAACCATAGTGTATGCACCATAAGTTTGTCCAGATTGAGAACCTTTGTTGAAATAAAATATACCCCAGCCTCTAGCATTTTCTTGGAATAACCAGTTATTTGCTTCAGAGTTATCGGATACTAAGAATGTACCACCATCGTTATTTTGTCTAAAGTAAGCTTCAGCTTGTATTAAATATCCTATTGATGTACCATTGCCATCCCACTTATAATATGCATTATCATAATCATAGAATATAGGTGAACGAGTATCAACATATGAATATAATCGTCTGTCCGAATCAATTCTTACAGCGTGCTGTCCGTTTATAGAAGGGAAATCTGATGTATTATTAACATAGAAATCTAACCAACCATTTGTATTAGTTCTACCTGCTACTATATAGTTTGCACCATTATTACCTAATTGTAAACCGTACCAATTAAGAGATGCATTATAAATACCAGAGTTATCTACATATCTTGCTCTAAAATGATAAGATGAATTTGGAGTAATTAAATCACCACTAGCAACATTACCTCTTGATGTTACAGTAGCTAAAGTTTCAGATGTTGCGTTACCAGTAATTGATGTATTTAATGAATTTTTTGGAACAGTTGTTATTATACTTAAACCAGTATAAGTTGCATCTGTAATAGCCCAACTTTCCAAATATCCTGAGCCTTGGTCATATATACATCTTACGTTAAATCTACCATAATAGATGTTTGATGATAGATGAATACACACCTTACCAGCCCCATTTCTACCAATTCTTACAGTACCAGGATCCCAATCACCGTTATTTATATATGAATGATTCGTCCAACTACCACCATATGCGTACCAAACAATTTGTAAATTAATTGATTGTGCATTTCCATATGCATAACCCTCAATAATTACAGTTGGCATATTGAAAGTACCATAATCAATATTCGTAGTAATTAAATATCCGTTTCCAGTTGAATAGTTAAGTGCGTTAAATGTAGATGTTAAACTATGATATGGAGTTGATACTTGATTAGTTCTTAATATATTTAAAACACTTGTACCATTTGTATTCAAGTAATAACTACTATTATTATTCATATACAAGTTACCATCACTCAGATTTTTTCTCAAATCCCAGCTTGCCCATGTACCATTTAAAAAACCATAGTTACTACTATTATCACCATATAATTGGAATTTGAAGCCACCAGAACTATTTTGTACTACGATACCACCATCACTATTTCCAGATGTTCTAATTCTAATATTTGCCGTATTGAATGCGTCAAATAAATGTGCTCCAATATATGCTGAACTTAAGTTAGCTTGTCCACCACTACTAATGTAATAAGTTGTACCACCTACATAAAGATTACCATCTGCTCTAAAGTTATATGGAGTATAAGTACCATTAGTAAATGCATTAGATTGATTTAATCTTAAATAACTATCTGTTGTATCAAGTGCTTGCTTACCATTACCAGATAGATAATTAGTAAAGAATTGATTACCTGCTCCATTTACTCTCCATACCCAACCACTACCATCATTAACCGCAAATCCATAAGAACCACCGGATGATATAGTTGTATAAATACCATAATCAAATCCAGTCTTGTCAACAAAAATACCCCAGTCTGCTCCACTTCTATCAGAAACAGTCAATACCGCATCAGTACCTCCAATTGAATATGGATTTGATGAACGATAGAAAATTACAGACCCATTATCAACACCACCAGCTATCAAACCTCTTAAGTTTGATGTTGTCGCGTTTACATAATAAGTTGTTGCTCCTCCAACATATACAGTGTTTGCAGTTAAGTTTCCACCAATTGTAGTATCTCTACTAATGTATGCTCTATAATAATCGTAATCATAAACCGCTTGATGGTATGGTTGATTATATCCACTATATCCACCATAGTATGCAAGTGCAGCTACAGATCCAGCATTTCCACTACCACCCGTATTGTAGAATGATACCCTTATTCTATTGATAGCAGAATCAAATAAAGAATAGAATTTAGTAAAGTTACCAGGCCAGCTACTCCAGTTGTGACTGAATGCAGTACTCCAACTACTTCCTCCATTTGTTGATGTTTCTACTGTAATTGTAATATTTGCTCCATTGGTACTACCTACCACATGGAACATATCAAAGTTTTTATATCCTATACTAAATGTAAATCTTTGACCTCTACCGCCACCACTAGCATCAATAGTAAATCCACCACCACTATAAGAAGATATAGCTTTTTCTCCTAAAAATGTATTTCTAATTGTATCGGTAATAGTTTGTGATGTCCAAGATGAATTATTTGCCGATGTTTCATACGTTATTAAATCACCATGTCTTAAATTAGACCAAACCGATGAATATGCAAATCCATTATATAAATAACCTCCACTAAAGCCACAATAAACTAAAGGTGAATTATTATTACCAAATGAAAGTACATTTCCAATTACAGTTCCAGTATTAGCAGTTAAGTTACCAGCTAATGTTAATGAGTTTAAATAAGATGTACCTGCATTAATATAATATGTAGAACCACCACCAGTATAAATCGTACCTGCTGTTAAATTTCCTCCAAACCAACCAGTTCCATTATTTAAATCTACATAGAATCTAGCAACACCACTACCAACAAAACCTAATCTATTAGAATCACCACTACCACCCAATAATCCACCAGCCGTAGTTTCAAAATATAAACCCCAGTTATTAGCTCCCGGTGTAATCCAGAAATTATTAGTATCAGTTACTTGTAAGAATGCGTAGTTGTAAACACCAGATGAATACATACCACCAGCTGCTACTAAGTTTCCAGCTAAACTTAAATTGTTTAAATAGGATGTACCTGAATTAACATAATAAGTTGTTGCGTTACCTACATATGAAGTTCCTACTTGTGAGTTACCAGGAATAGTAAAGTTACCACTACCATCCAATCTACCTATTTGAGTATATGATGCAAATCTATTTAATGTTGTACCTGCATCATTATAGAAAGTAAATCCACTATTAAATAATAAATAAGTTGATGTGTCTGCTAATGGTGCTCTCCAGCTACCACCTGTTGTTGTATGTCTAACGTTGTATCCTAATCCTCCATAAGAACCACCACTATAACCAGCTACAATACCTCTACCTTCAGAACCGCCATTACCTAAATTTACGTTAAATGTACCAGTACCATCATAAAAATTTGTTGCTGATACATTTGATGAAAACACAGCGTTTGTACCATTTAAAGTACCAGCTAATGTTAATGCGTTTAAGTTTGATGTAGCATTACTAAGATAATATGTACTACCATTGATATTAATATTACCACCTAAAGGATTTAATGTTATGGGTTCTACACCATTTGCTCCACCTGTATTATCATATGATGCTTGAATCCATCCTGCGAATGGTGAAACGTTTTGAGTACCTAATTGTAATCTTACTAATGCGTTAGTTCCAGCTAATACTAAATGTGCATTATTTGTATTATCCGCAGTTGTTGGTGCGCTTACACCAGCTTTATATATTGTTGTATTACCAATTGCCGTTAAACCACCCATAACACTATTTCCAGAAACAGTATTATTTCCAGTTACCGTCAATGTAGTACCATCAAATAATAAATTACTTTCAACGGTTGCATTTGGTGCAGTACCATTTAGTGTTATTACACCATTATCAGTACCACCACTTAAAGATAACAATCCAGATGAACCGGATGTACCTCTTGATCCTGATGTACCACTACTTCCAGATGTACCGCTTGTGCCAGATGTTCCCGATGAACCAGATGAACCGGATGAACCACTACTTCCAGATGTTCCTGAAGTACCGCTTGTGCCAGATGTTCCTGATGTACCGCTTGTGCCACTACTACCACTACTTCCAGATGAACCACTGGCTCCCGTAGCACCACTACTTCCGGATGAACCAGATGAACCACTACTACCACTACTTCCAGATGTACCTCTTGTTCCTGACGTACCAGATGAACCAGATGTTCCACTACTTCCAGATGTGCCCGATGTTCCCGATGTTCCCGATGAACCACTACTTCCACTTACTCCAGATGTTCCTGATGAACCGCTTGTGCCAGATGTTCCTGATGAACCGCTTATACCAGATGTTCCCGATGAGCCACTTGTACCAGACGTTCCCGATGAACCGCTTGTGCCAGATGTTCCCGATGTTCCAGCTGAACCAGATGAACCTTGTGCTCCAGATGAACCACTACTTCCAGATGAACCACTACTTCCGCTTGTTCCACTAGTCCCACTACTACCACTTGAACCACTACTTCCAGATGTACCCGATGTACCAGCTGAGCCAGATGAACCTTGTGCTCCAGATGAACCCGATGAACCAGATGTTCCCGATGTACCAGCTGAACCAGATGAACCACTACTTCCAGATGTTCCCGATGTGCCAGATGTTCCCGATGTGCCAGCCGAACCAGATGAACCTATTACTCCATCTTTACCAGATGTTCCAGCTGTGCCAGATATTCCCGATGTACCACTTGTACCAGATGAACCAGCAGTTCCAGATAATCCTGATGTACCAGTAGCACCAGATAATCCACTTGTTCCTGATGACCCACTTGTCCCAGATGTTCCTGATGTACCAGCTGAACCAGTTGTTCCCGATGAACCACTACTTCCAGATGAACCAGCAGTTCCAGATAATCCTGATGAACCACTAACCCCACTTGTTCCAGATGAACCACTTATTCCTGATGTACCAGATGTACCGCTACTTCCAGATGTACCAGCCGTACCAGTAGAGCCGGATGAACCAGACGAACCACTACTTCCACTTGTGCCACTTGTGCCACTTGTACCGCTTGTACCGCTTATTCCAGATGTACCACCACCACCAGTTAAACCACTACTTCCAGATGAACCAGATGTTCCAGATGTTCCTGATGACCCACTTATTCCACTTGTGCCAGATGTTCCGGCTGAACCACTTATTCCACTACTTCCAGATGTACCAGATGTACCAGATGAACCATCTTTACCACTACTTCCATCTTTACCAGATGTTCCACTACTACCAGATACACCAGATGAACCACTTGTTCCTGTCAATCCCGATGAACCAGCTGAACCTCTTGTTCCACTACTTCCACTACTTCCGGATGTACCAGATGAACCATCTTTACCAGATGAACCACTACTTCCGGATGTACCAGATGAACCACTTGTACCAGTCAAACCAGATGTACCAGCAGAACCAGTACTTCCAGACGAACCACTACTACCACTTACTCCAGATGTTCCTGATGTACCACGTGTACCAGATGTTCCGGATGAACCAGATGTTCCCGATGTGCCAGATGTTCCGGATGAACCGCTTGTACCAGATGTTCCTGATGTTCCACTACTTCCAGATGTTCCAGCCGAACCCGTTGTACCAGCTGTACCAGTACTACCAGATGAACCACTACTTCCAGATGTTCCCGATGAACCACTACTACCAGATGTACCACTTACTCCTGAAGTACCAGATGTTCCCGATGTGCCAGATGTACCGGATGTTGCTGCTGCAAATCTAGAACCAATTTGACCAGTTGATGTATCAACTACTAATACTTGGTTTGATAATGATGATGGGATACTATCCACATAAACACTACCACTAACAATTAAACTACCTGTTATTTTTACACTACCAGTTAATTGTTGTATATTTGTTACAGAATTACCAAATATGTTTGAGCCAGATGAATATACTACTGATGATGATACTATGTTTGTTACAATTTGATTTGAAACAATAGTACCAGCTACAGTTAAATTTTGTGTTATTATTTGAGAACCAGTAACAACTAAATTTCCATTTATATTTTCGTTACCAGTTATTGTTAAGTTACCAATTAAATTTTCACTACCACTTACATTCAAACTACCAGTTATATTTTCACCAGCTGTTACCTGTAAAGCTCCAGTAACATTTAAGTTACCATTTATATTTTCCGTTCCGTTTACAATTACATTACCATTGATAGTTTCATTACCTAAAATGTTTACACTACCAGTAATTATTTCACTTCCACTAACTATTAAAGAACCTGTTATAGTTGTTTTTATATTTATCTCCAATCCTTTATCAGGAGATATTACAGCAATTGCTGAACCTGACTTAATTCTATTTATATCGCCAATTGAATCAGCATTAATATTTCTTAATTGAGAACCATCTCCAACAAAATAAGAACCAGTTTCTACATATACACTACCAGTTACTCTTACACTACCAGTAATTTGAGTACTACCACTTATTAGTACATTATTTTCATTTACTTTTACATAGATAGAACCACTAGCTATTTGAGTTACATTATATAACTTACTAGCATCTCCAGTAAACGAACCACTAAACGAACCACTAAATTGTGAACCACTAAATATAGATGCGGTTATTGAGTTTATTACATTTAACGATGTATTAACTGATACCGATGATGTTGATACATTTACTTGGTCAATACCATTTACCGTTACCGCTAATACACTTTGACTAATCTGATTAAACCCGTTAGGATTTTTGCCTAAAACATTCATCTATTTTATTACTTTTAACTAATTTCTAAAACCGAAACAATTACATCTGCCGATGCAGCTACTGAAGATTGTACCGAAATAAAATCTCCTGCACTCATTGCTATTTTTTGGTCACCACCAACAAACACTACACTTCCTCCAACAGGTATAGTAGTATTTCTAACTACATATACCGTCTTAGCTTGTCCAGCACTTGTTAAAGTTGCACTAACATTAATATTATTATTAAGGTTAGTATTTGCAACACTCATCCCAATTACAGTTGTTGATGTAGCAGCTGGTGCTTGATATACAATTGTATTTGCCGTACCAATCGAACCACTTATACTATTTTTAAATGTATTTGCCATTTATTTTTATTTTTATCCTAATGCGATAGCATATGCTAAAGCTGTATCTAACACACTTACACCTTCTATTGTTACCGAGCCAGATAATACATTCACCGAGCCAGATAATATATTAGTAGAACCGGTTACATTTAATGGGCCAATTATATTTCCAGAACCAGTAACAATTAAGCTTCCGCTAACTATTAATCTTTGACCAATTGTTAAATAATCAAAAGATGCTTGCTGAACATCAATAGAACCTTTGAATGAACCTGTAAATGAGCCCGTAAACGAACCACTCAATGTAGCATACGCATTAACTGCTTGCGTTATTGAGCCTGAAAAAATGGGACTATTTATTTTCATTTATATCCGTAATTTTGTTATAGGTATAAATATAATAAATTTCCTTTTAAGGTTTTGTAGGCCAGCTTATACCAAAAGGGTTACTTTGACTGGTAATATCTCTAAGATATTGTCTGTATGTTTTCCAGTCATTATTTGTAATTTGCGGAGAATCTGCTAATTGTGTCCAATCAGATTCTAAAAGTAATTGGTCTCTCAAATTTCTGATTTCTATCCATTTATTTTCTATACGAATATTAATTTCCGTTTCAGATGCGTTTGATTGATTCCAAACTTGATTATATGTACCATCTATTAATTCAGGAGTTCCTTCGGAAATATTTTTTGTATAATCGTTTGGTTTTACTGTTGGTTGAACACTAATCATATCCCATTGAAGTAAAACAGCATTAGTTAAATTTTCAGGAAAAGTTACATTTGAATTATCTAACTTTAATTGTTGAATTGTATATGGATATATTATAGTATCGTTTATAATTCTTAAATACATAATTATTTAAAATTTGAAGGTATTGATGCGAAATTTGATAAACCAGTACAATTTTTAAATGCACCCACTCCATATGGTTGAGGAACTCTAGTCCAAAGTGATGGTGCCGTACCAGACATACTATTTGTTGTTGTGTTTTGAAAATATAAATTAGAAAAATCAGTTACAGCAGTATTATATGTAAATTGTAATGGTGATGTTAATAATTTGCATAATTTAAATGTACCAGCAAAACCAGATACATTTATATTAGTATCAAATAAATTAGATGGGTATGTTGCTAAAGAAAGACATGTACTAAATGCAGCACCAAAATCAGTAGCATTAACATTATTAGTAAACAACCCAGATGGTATACTTGTTATGGCTGTAAATGAAAAAATATCCGTAAAAGATAATGCTTGTGTTGAATTTGAAAATATTGTTGAAGGAATTGTTGTTATAGCAGTTGAACGCATAAAATTTGAAAATATCTCAACATCAGCTAATCCAATATAATCAGTTGGTAGAGTACTAATATTATTACAACCATAAAAATTGATAACTCTTAAACCAACAGTCCCCCATGCATCAACAGATGTAATCAAACTTTTTATTGCTGCTTTATTATCAACTGCAAATGATGGCATGAATCCAGTTATTTCTATTTGATATGTACCAGCTGATGTATATGTGTGTGCTCTATTAGTATCATTATATGCTGTTATACTATTTGACGTAGCATCGCCCCAACTTACACTAAAGTTTGGAGTTAATCCATTATAATCATTCAATGGTAAAGTAAATAAACCACCAGCACCAACTGCTATTGTAAATTTGAAAGGTTCTGCCATTCCGCTAGGTATTAATCTTCTTGCTATTCCCATAACTTATTATATCATATTTTTTCCGGCTAAGAAACCATAATAGGTACTGCCTCCATCATAAGTATATATTACAATAATATCCGTACCAGATGTTGTTAGAGTTGGTTGTGCTCCACCAGCCCATTTAACACTAGTCCAAGCTATTGTATATCCACCACCATTTGTTAATGCTAGTGTAAATCCAAATGCTTTTCCAGCTGGTGGATTTGTTATTGTAACCGTTCCATTTGCGTTTACAGTTTTCTTAAAATTGTTTGCTGTACTTAAATCGATTGAGAATGTTGCTCCACCAGTTCCTAAATCAGAATATGTTTCTCTATATGTTGTTGGTGATACTGCTCCAGCTACTGTCAACAAGCTACCATCAAATGTTAAATTAGCTTCAACACTTGCATTTGGTTGTGCACCATTTAATGTTAATATACCATTATCAGTTGTACCGGTTAAAGTTAAAAACCCAGAAGTTCCAGATGTACCAGCAGAACCACGCGTACCAGATGTTACTCCGTAAAAGGATGTACCAGATGTTCCAGATACTCCAGACGTTCCAGATGTTACACCATAGAATGATGTACCAGATGTTCCACTTACTCCTGATGTTCCGCTTGTACCAAAATAAGTACCATCAGTTCCACTAATACCGCTTGTACCAGATGACCCAGATGTGCCGGATGAACCTGCTGTTGCCGTTGCACCACTAAGACCCGATGTGCCCGATGTTCCACTACTTCCAAAATATGTACCATTTAAACCACTAATACCAGATGTACCAGATGACCCAGATGTTCCAGATGTACCGGCGGTTGCGGTTACACCACTAAGACCTGATGTACCAGATGTTCCGCTAACTCCAGATGTTCCACTACTTCCAAAATAAGTACCGTCTTTACCACTTACACCGGATGTTCCCGATGTCCCAGATGTTGCACCAGCTCCACTAAGACCCGATGTACCAGATGAACCGCTAACTCCAGATGTACCACTACTTCCAAAGTAAGTTCCGTCTTTACCACTACTTCCAGATGTACCAGATGAACCAGACGTTGCACCAGCTCCACTAATACCAGATGTACCAGATGTACCAGCCGAACCACTAACTCCAGACGTTCCTGATGAGCCAAAGAATGTTCCATCTTTACCACTTGCTCCAGATGTACCAGATGTTCCTGATGAACCAGATGTTGATGCTACTCCACTAATACCAGATGTTCCAGATGAACCGCTTACTCCCGAAGTTCCGGATGTACCAAAGAATGTACCATCCGTACCACTTACACCAGATGTTCCTGATGAGCCGGATATGCCAGATGTACCACTTTCTCCAGATGTACCGCTTGTACCGCTTGTACCGCTTGTACCAGCTGAACCAAAATAAGTACCATCTTTACCACTTGCTCCAGATGTTCCCGAAGTTCCAGATGTACCAGCAGAGCCACTTTCACCAGATGAACCAGATGTACCAGATGTTCCTGATGTTCCGCTTGTACCAAAGTAAGTACCATCCGTACCGCTAATGCCGCTTGTGCCAGATGTTCCTGATGAACCAGATGTACCACTTTGCCCGGATGTACCAGATGAACCAGATGTTCCTGATGTTGTACTTGCTCCACTAATACCAGATGTTCCCGATGAACCAGATGACCCAGATGTTCCGCTTGTACCAGACGAACCAGATGTTCCTGATGTTCCAGACGAACCACTACTTCCAACAAATGTACCATCTTTACCGTCTTTACCACTTACACCAGATGTTCCGCTTGTACCAGCCGAACCACTTTCTCCAGATGTACCGCTTGTTCCAGACGAACCACTTTGTCCCGATGTTCCAGATGTTCCCGAAGTTCCAGATGTTGAACCAGCTCCACTAATACCAGATGTTCCCGATGAACCACTACTTCCACTTGTTCCGGATGTTCCTGATGTTCCTGATGAACCACTTATTCCACTACTTCCAGATGTACCAGATGTACCAGCTGAACCATCCGTTCCAGAATATCCAGAAGAACCAGATGTACCAGATGTTCCAGATGTACCGTCTGCTCCACTACTTCCAGATGTACCATCTTTACCACCACTACCAGATGTACCACTACTTCCAGCTGTACCACTTATTCCTGATGTACCAGATGAACCACTACTACCAGATGTTCCCGATGAACCATTTTCACCACTACTTCCAGATGTTCCAGATGTACCAGCTGAACCAGATATACCTGATGTGCCAGATGTACCACTACTTCCAGATGTTCCACTTAATCCTGATGAACCACTCGTACCAGATGAGCCGCTTGTACCTCTTGTACCAGATGTTCCCGATGAACCACTACTTCCACTACTGCCCGATGTACCAGATGTACCAGATGTACCAGCTAATCCATTTAAACCAGATGAACCAGATGAACCATCCGTACCATTAAAGTAATCTACTCCAAATTCAGGAGTATATCCAGGTAAACCATCAACACCAGATGTACCATGACATGCACCTACTAAATTTATTGTTCCGTATGGTGGATTTGCTAATACAACAGATTCTCCAATTGCACAAATTTCTACATTCGGGTCACCAGGGTTTATTGTTATTTGGTCTCCTGATGTAAAATCACATCGTGTCCAATCGAACACTGCAGGATTATCAGGATCCTCATTAGATAAAAGATATGTTAAACAAGAAATACCACTACTTCCAGATGAACCATCAGTACCACTTTCTCCAGATGTTCCTGATGTACCAGATGTACCGCTTGTGCCAGATGTTCCTGATGTTCCATTTTCTCCACTACTTCCAGATGTTCCAGCTGAACCATCAGTACCACTACTTCCAGATGAACCACTTGTGCCAGATGTACCATCACTACCACTACTTCCAGATGAACCAGATGAACCGCTTGTAGCGCTTGTTCCTGCAGAACCATCAGTACCACTGCTACCACTACTTCCAGCTGAACCAGATGAACCGCTTGTACCAGATGAACCACTTGTACCAGCTGAACCATCAGTACCACTTGAGCCAGATGTTCCAGCCGAACCGTCAGTACCACTACTGCCACTACTTCCAGATGAACCACTACTTCCAGATGTACCATCAGTACCACTTAATCCAGACGAACCAGATGTTCCCGATGAACCACTTTTACCTGATGTACCAGATGAACCACTACTACCAGATGTTCCCGATGAACCAGCTTTACCAGATGTTCCAGATGAGCCGCTTGTACCATCCGTACCACTTTTACCTGATGTACCAGATGTTCCACTTAATCCAGACGAACCAGACGAACCAGATGACCCAGACGAACCAGATGTGCCATCCGTACCACTTTTACCTGATGTACCTGATGTTCCACTACTACCACTACTTCCGCTTGTACCAGATGTTCCGTCTAAACCAGATGAACCACTACTTCCAGATGTACCATCACTACCAGTAGAACCAGACGAACCACTACTACCAGATGTTCCTGATGTACCACTACTTCCAGATGTTCCCGATGAGCCAGCCGAACCAGATGAACCACTTGTACCAGATGTACCAGCCGAACCAGTTGAACCTGATGTACCACTACTTCCAGATGTACCACGCGTTCCACTACTTCCAGATGTTCCAGATGACCCAGATGAACCAGCCGAACCTGTTGAACCAGATGTTCCAGATGTTCCAGATGTTCCCGATGAACCACTACTTCCAGATGAACCGCTTGTTCCAGATGTTCCAGATGAGCCAGATGTACCAGCTGAACCAGTTGTTCCCGATGAACCACTACTTCCAGATGTACCACTACTTCCAGATGTACCACTACTTCCAGATGTACCAGATGTTCCTGATTCACCACTTGTACCAGATGAACCAGCCGAACCATCCGTTCCAGATTCACCACTACTTCCAGATGTACCAGATGTTCCCGATGTACCAGATGTACCGGATGTTCCACTACTTCCAGATGAACCAGATGAACCACTACTACCGGATGAACCATCATATCCCGATGAACCACTACTTCCGCTTGTACCAGATGTTCCCGATGTACCACTTGTACCAGATGTTCCCGATGAGCCGCTTGTGCCAGATGTTCCAGATGTTCCAGATGAACCGCTACTTCCAGATGTACCAGATGTTCCTGATGTACCACTACTTCCAGCCGAACCCGTAGAACCAGATGTTCCCGATGTACCAGCAGAACCACTACTTCCAGATGAACCACTTGTTCCACTACTACCACTACTTCCAGATGAACCAGATGTACCAGATGACCCAGATGTACCAGATGTTCCTGATGTTCCACTACTTCCGCTTGAACCAGATGAACCATCACTACCAGATGAACCGCTTGAACCAGACGAACCCGATGTTCCAGATGTACCAGATGTTCCCGATGTACCAGCTGAGCCATCCGTACCACTACTTCCAGATGTACCATCACTACCAGATGTACCACTAGTACCAGATGTACCACCAGAACCATCAGTACCACTACTTCCAGATGAACCAGATGTACCAGATGACCCAGATGTTCCCGATGTGCCAGATGTTCCGGATGTACCACTTGCTCCAGCTACGTCTCTAGCTTCTAATTGATGAGTTGTTGTATTCCAAGTTAATACATAAGATGATAAAGAGGATGTATATAAATTATTTACATAAACACTACCACTAGCACCAAAACTTCCTGTTACAACAAAGTTTGCGAACATAGTACTATCTAAGTACTTATTAATAAATGCTGTTGTGTCTACGTTTGAAGCATTTGCTGCGTAAGCTGCGTAAGATGCTGTTATAGCATATGATGCACTTAATACACGCATTGAAGCTGTTTGTGAATTTAATACAAAACTAGCCGTATCAACAAAACCACCACCGCCACCGCCATTGGCAGAGAATGATGCTGATATCGCTTGGTATGCTAAAGATGCTGTACCTACAAACATTGAAGCTGTTTGTGAATTTAATACAAATAATGTTGTATCAATATTTGCATTTAATGCGTAAGATGCAGTTGCTGCGTAAGATGAGCTTAATACTCTCATCGATGCAGTTTGAGATGATAAAACGTAATTGCCAGGCTGTAATGATGCTGACAATAATTGTTGTACATTTTCATTTGTTAAACCAAGTAAAGTAGATGCCGTTCCTGCATTTTCAGCATATACTGCGTAAGATGCGGAATTAACAGTTCCTACTACTCTATTACCTTGTATTGTACCACTAATTACACTACCCCCACTACCAATTACTACTTGTCCACTTTCAGTTCCACTAAATGTAATTTTTATAGTGTTTAAGTCAATTGATTCAATAGTTGCTGGTAGAATTTGTTGTTGTGAACCAGTTTGATAAACCTGAACAACCGGATATAAAACTCCTAAGTTGTGAACAATTGTTAAAATGTTTACATTACTAAATCCAACAGTTTCCACATTTGAATATTCAGGTTGAGGAATATAATATCCCCTAGCTTCATCATATCTTAAAATATCATATTCAGCAGATGCGGTTGGCCCAGTTCCTCTAAATGTATATGTGCCATTGAATGAACCAGTAAAATATGGAGAATATATAAATGAACTAGTAATTCCTTTATCAACATATAAGTTACCGTAAATACTTGCAGATGCGTTTGTAACAAATCCATTATTAGGAGAAACAGATGCTGTAAATGATCCTGATTTTAATATTGATGTTTCAAATGCTAAGTTTGCAATATTAATATTTGTCAATCCACTTCCATCTCCTACATATGTAGAACCGGATGCTGCTACAAAATTCCCACCAGTTACATAAATACCACCGGTAATTGCTGCAAATATATTTGTTCTAAATCCATCAATAGGTGAAATAGATGCTGTTGCAGAACCAGAAACTAATTTATCTAACTTAAGGTCTGTTAATGCATTTGCAGGGATGTTAAACAATCCACCACCATCTCCAAAATAAAGAGATGCTGATATTGTTGTATTAATATTCAAACCATTATTAGGTGAAATTATTGCTATAGCCGAACCAGAAATAATTTTATTTAATTCAAGATCTTGCAATGCTGCGGCTGGAATGTTAAATAATCCACCACCATCTCCTACAAATAAGGATGCGCTTAGTGAACCACTAATTGCCACCGAACCAGTAAATTGAGAACCTACTGCCGAACCAGACGTTGCACCAGTTATAACTATAAATGTATCACCACTTTGTACAGATGCTGTTGCCGAACCACTAGCGATAAATGGCGCAGATGATGCTTGTACATTGGTTAATTGAGAACCATCTCCTATAAACGTAAATGCCTTAACACTACCACTTACATCAATAGAACCGGTAAATCTAGAACCAATAGCTGAACCAGTTGCTCCAGTTGTTACTACAAATGTATTACCACTTGATACCGATGCTGTTGCTGAACCACTTGCTATTAAAGGGGCTGCTGATGCTTGTACGTTAGTAATAAACGTACCATCACCAAATAAATATTGAGTTGCTCTAATACTTCCACTAACTTCAATTGAACCAGTAAATTGAGAACCTATTTGAGATTGTGTAAATGGAGTTTGTACTCTAAATCCAAAATTAGGACTTACTGAAGCCGTTACACTACCACTTTCAATTTTTGGAGATGATTGTGCAAATACATTTGTAATATATGTACCATCCCCAATAAGATAATCAGTTGCTCTAATGCTTCCACTAACTTCTATTGAACCAGTAAATATAGAACCAAGTTGAGAACCAGTTTTTGCTGTTGTTACTATAAATTGGTCCCCGCTTGTTACCGAACCAGTTGCAGAACCACTACCAATAAATGGAGCTACTATTGCAAGAACATTTGTTAATTGTGAACCATCTCCTACAAAGAATGATGCCGATACACTACCTGTTACATAAACTGAACCGGTAAATTGAGAACCAGCATCCAATGAATAAACTTTAAATCCGTTATTAGGAGATACAGATGCAGTTACACTACCAGATGCCATCTGATAAACATTTTCTGCTAATGCCGATAAAGGAATATCAAATAACCCCCTACCACTACCACTAAATGTTGAACCAGTATTTAAAAATACCCCGCCACCAACTCCACCACTTACATATAGTGAACCAGTGAATTGTTGGAAGTTTGTTACATCATTTCCAAATATATTAGAACCAGACGAATAAATTATTGAGGATGAAATTAAATTAGTAACTATTTGGTTTGCTATAATTTTACCATCAACATATAAATCATTATGTAAATGAGCATCTCCTATAATATCCAATGCTCCAGTTATATTTGTAGAGCCACTTAAATTAATAGTTCCGTAGCTACCACTATTAAGAGTATCAACATTTACATTACCCAATACATTTAAACCTTGTTGTAATGTGGTTGATGATGATACAATTAAACTACCTGTAATTGTTGCGTTTGAATTTACAATAAATCCAATATTAGGGTCTACTGATGCGGTTACTGAACCTGTTGCTATTTGGTAAACATTTTGTACTAGCGCAGATAATGGAATATCAAATAAATTTGCACCACTACCACTAAATGAACCACTAAATTCGTTTGCTATAACCGAATTAGTTACAGTCAATGAATTATCTATATTCACAGAGCCAGATACTCTAATACTTCCAGTAAATTCAGAACCATAATCTACTGATTCTATTCTAAATCCATAATCCGGACTTACAGAAGCTGTTACTGAACCACTTATTATTTTATTGGAGAAAAATGATAATGCAGATTCTGGAATATCAAATAAAAATCTACCACTACCAGAATAAAAAGACCCAGATGATATTGAAATACTTCCACTTACATTTATACTACCAGTAAATTGCGAACCACTTTTCAATGATTCCACTTTAAATCCAAATGTAGGTGAAACAGATGCCGTTACACTAGCACTAGAAATTCTAGATGCATCTCCGGTAAATGATGAGAACGGAATATCAAATAATCCAGCACCACTACCAGTAAACATTGATGCCGACACATTACCTTCAAATTGTGCTTTAGTATTTACCAAAAATCCATTAATCGGAGATATTGATGCCGTTGCAGAACCACTTGCTATACGAATTGCATCTCCACTAAATGCAGAGAATGGAATATCAAATAAGTTTGCCCCACTACCACTAAATGTTGAACCAAATGTTATACTTACACTTCCAGTAACATTCACATCTCCAATTAATTCAATAGTAGCTGGTATTACCAATTCATCAACAATATTAATTGTACCTACCATCATTGAATGGTATTGGCAAATATAATATAAAGTTGCTGGTGCGGTATTTGGTACAGTAAATGTTATTGTTCCTACCTGTGTTCCATTTCCAGATACACCCGTATTATATGTACTACCTGTTCCAGTTACAGGTGCAGCTTTTATGTAAAATGGGTGGCCACTTGCGTTTACGTTAAATGTATAAGTTACTCCTTTTACTAAAGTTATTGTAGGATTTGAACCACTAACTGCACCGGTAAAATAATACTCCATAGAAGAGTTATTAGTTACAGCAAATACTTTATTAATATCAGATACATCTACTACATGTCCCGATGATGATACAACTAAACTTCCAGATATTTTTGTAAAAGTATTTACTTCGAATCCTTTATTTGGAGAAATAGAAGCTGTTACACTTCCACTTGCTAATCTTAATGCATCCCCAGATAAAGCAGAGAATGGAATATTACTCAATCCTTCACCACTACCACTAAAATATCCAGACCCAGATGGTATTGTTACACTACCGGTTATTAAAATAGAACCAGTAAATACAGACCCACTATCGGTTGATATTACAATAAATCCAAAATTAGAATTTACTGAAGCTGTTACATTACCACTACCCAATCTAGTAGTTTCTGGTAAATTTGTTAATCCCGCACCACTACCACTAAATACAGATGCCGATATACCACTTTTAAATAATGCAGGTCCTTCTACAAATAAACTTGAAGTTAATTCAGTTTTAGAACCAGTAATAATAACATTACCATAAAACAAAGAACCACTTTCAGAAGCTCTTACTACAAATCCATTTTGTAATGATACAGATGCAGATACACTGCCTGTTGCTATTAATGTTGGTATTGTTGCTGGGATATTTATTAATCCACTACCATCACCTTTAAATGCCCCACTAAATGAACCAGTATATGATGATGCTGTTACAAATCCTGCTATTAATTCCGTTTGTATTTTAACAGAACCAGTAAATTGTTGGATATTGGTATTGGTGTTTCCAAATATATTTGAACCGGTTGAATAAATTATCGATGATGATATAAATTGAACAGATATTTGTTTAGCGTATATATTATTTTCTACATAAAGATTATTTCCTACATATGCACTATTTACTAAATTTAAATTACTTGCGGTTACACTACCATTTTCAACAAATAAATTTGTATTAACTTTTAATCCGATATTTGGTATAAATGATGCTGTGAATGAGCCAGATTGTAATACATATGCCGATAATGCATTTACATTAGTTAATTGAGAACCATCTCCAATATGCGAACCACTAAATGATTGTCCAAAGAAATTAGAACCACTAAATATTGAACCATATACACTACCACTAAATTGAGAATATTGGCGAGTTATAATTAAAGTACTATCAAAGAAATTAGAGGCAGATGTTACAAGTAATGTACCACTAATAAATCCATTTCCATATGCACTTAATGAACCACTAATACTAACACTACCACTAAACTGAGAACCACTTGCAGCAGATGTTACGACAAATCCAAAATTAGGACTTGCTGATGCAGTTACACTACCACTTGCAATTCTAAACACTTCAGTAGATAATGCTGAAAACGGAATATTAAATAACCCTTCTCCAGATCCAGAATAAAAAGAACCACTACTTAAAAATACACTACCACTAATTGATAAACTACCAGTAAATCTAGAACCAATTTGAGAACCAGAGAATGGAGTTTTTACTACAAATCCATCATTAGAAACAGATGCGGTTACATCACCATTTGCTATTCTTAGAGCTTCCGTTGCTAATGCTGCTAATGGAATATTAAATAAAGATTCACCACTACCACTAAATATAGATGCAGATACTGATGATAAAAAATTACTAGAACTAACTACTAATAGAGAGCCAGTTATTCTTGTATTTACATTTATTTCAAATCCTTTATCAGGAGAAATTGATGCCGTTGCAGAACCGCTTGAAATTTTTGATATTTCTCCAGATATAGATGCAAATGGTATATTAAATAATCCCTCACCACTACCACTAAAAAATGAACCAGAAGATACTTGGATATTACCACTTACAAATAATGAACCCGTAAACTGAGAACCACTACTAATAGATTCTACTCTAAATCCATAATCAGGATTAACAGATGCTGTTATACTACCAGTTGCTATTCTAGATACTTCACTACTAAATGCAGATAATGGAATATTAAATAATCCATCACCACTACCACTAAATGAAGATGCTGATACAGTTGTGTTTACTAATAATCCAGTATCAGGAGATATAGATGCCGTTACACTACCACTTGCTATACGAGGTGTAACATCAGCTCTTACTCCAGTTAATCCAGAACCATCCCCAATAAAGAAATTAGCAGTTAAGCTACCAGTAATAAATTGAGAACCAGTAAATAAGTTTGAACCAGTTGTTGCAAATGTTGATGATTCTCTACCATCAAATAAATTTGCATTTTCAGCTTGAGATGCAGAACCATAAAAATTAAATGCAGTTACACTACCACTTACATTTATTGAACCAGTAAATTTAGAACCACTTGCCGTAGATGTTACAATAAATCCTTTATCAGGTGCTACCGAAGCAGTTACACTACCACTTGCTATTAATACAGCGGTTAAAGCTGGTATGTTAAATAATTTACTACCATCTCCAACAAAAAATGATGCTGTCACACTACCACTTACACTTATACTTCCACTTACACTTATACTTCCAGTAAATTGAGAACCACTTACTAATGATTCTACTTTAAATCCATAATCAGGACTTACTGATGCAGTTACATTACCATTTGATATTCTAATTGTATCTCCTGTTAAATTTGCAAATGGTATATCAAATATATATTTACCACTACCAGAGAAATAAGAGCCGCTACTTAAAAATACACTACCACTAAAAGTAGAACCATTTGCTACCGATGTTACTACAAATCCATTATTTGGGTCAACCGATGCAGTTACACTACCACTTGCTATTTTAGTAGCTATTGGTAAATTTATTAATCTACTACCATCCCCTTGAAAAGAACCAGAGAATGAGCCACTAAATTGTGATGCTATAATTGATTGAGATACATTTAAACTACCACTAATACTTGAATTAACATTTACTTTAAATCCTTCTGATGGTGAAATAGATGCTGTTGCACTTCCACTAAATATTCTTGTTGAATCTATTGATAAATTTGCAAAAGAAATATTGCTTAAATATCTACCATCTCCAACAAGATATGAACCACTTTGTACTAATACACTACCACTAACATTTATACTACCAGTAAATTGAGAACCTTTAATTAATGATTCAACAATAAATCCAGAATCAGGACTTACAGATGCGGTTACACTACCACTTGCTATTCTTTTTGAGTCAGGTAAATTAAACAATGATTCACCACTACCACTAAATACTGAAGCGGATACAGCTGAATAAAATGTTGCCGAACCAGTAACTATTAAATAATCCGCAATAGTTACTCCAGTATTAACTAATAATCCCTCATTCGGAGATATGGATGCTGTTGCAGAACCAGAAACAATTCTAGGAGAAGTTGCGGCAGGTACATTAAATAAATTACTACCATCTCCAGTAAATGAACCACTAAAAGATGATGCTGTTACATATCCCGCTATTAATTCCGTTTGTATTTGAACAGAACCAGTAAATTGTTGGATATTAGTATTGGTGTTTCCAAATATATTAGACCCAGACGAAAAAATTACAGACGATGAGATTAAATTAACAATAAGTTGGTCTGCAATTATTGATTGGGATACATAAAGATTTCCTAATATTGTAGTATCAACATTTATTTGCAATCCCAAATCAGGAGAAATAGATGCGGTTGCACTACCACTAGCAATTCTAGGTGCTACAGTCGATGCAACATTTGTAAGTTGTGAACCATCTCCAATAAAATAATTGGCCGTTACACTACCACTTACAAATACACTACCAGTAAATTGAGAACCACTATCTACAGAAACTACCTGAAATCCATATTCAGGAGTTACAGATGCCGTTATTGAACCAGTTACTAATTTTGTGGATGATGGTAATTGAACAAATCCTCTATTTCCATCGGAATCTGAAACTAATATCGCTGGATTATCATAAAGAGATGCGCTGAACGATGGGACTCCAAAATTTGGTTCGGCCTGTGACAAATCCAAAAACTGATATCTGTCAGATGTTACATTTTTTGGGCTTACAACCCTTACCCTTCCTGTTAATAGATTACTAATTGCCATGCGTTACTTTCCAGCTTTGTTATAAATATAGAGAATCCCTTATAAATATCAATCAATGATATTATTGTTATTCATTTGCACTTTCTAACAAGGAAAGAACCACAGTTAATTCAGGTGAACCAGAAACAATAAATCCATAAGTTTCTTCTAATACTAATTTACCAGAAACAACAGGAGATAAAGAATCTGCTGGCGGAATTGATACGTTAGTAACCAATCTCACAGCTTCTTGTTCAACAAGTACAGGAGATTCAATTGTAGCTTTTATAACATCTACTAAAGAATTTACTACATATATAGATGCTGATATACCAGCAGTTGTGCCATTTGTAAATCCACTTAATACAGATTGTGTAACGCCACTTTGAAATAATAATGGTGAATCCAACGAACCTGTTGTTGATTCATTTTTTATAATTTGATTTGATAATACTTTTAAATAATCTAAAGCGAACAAAGATGCCGAATATTCAGTTGAATCAATTAAAGATACACCATTTTTATCAAAATATGCTTTAGCTGCTTTATTTGTTCTAATAGTTGTATTATTAACTATATCATACTTTATTGCATCCACATCATCTAAAGTATTTTGCTCAAAATAGGATGATATAAAAGTAAATGGAGTTTCCGATAAACTATTTTGATTATCAGTATATGCCGCTATTTCTTTTCTTAAAAATTGTCTATTTGAATTAAGTAATAAAGATGCACTAGCAAAACTACCACTAAAATCTAATAAAGATACGGAAGAACTTATAAAGGAACTTCCACTATATACATTACCAAATTCAGGTAAGGGTATTTCTTTATTTGATATTACAAATATAGTTACAGGTTGTGTTATCAAACTATTGTTTGTAATTTGACATGATAACACAATAGATGATACACCCGCCGGAGTTGCATATATTTCATCAGGTTCTCCAGTCAGGCCTGTTACTACTGACTGAAACCGATTTAAGGGTACAAAAACTTCTGCCATTTTTTTATTTTTTTATTTTCTTTTTTATATTTGTAGTGCCAATGAGAACGGAGTTACTAATGAGAATAGAGATTTACTAAATGTTCTACCCACCAAAGTACCAGTTGCCTGATTAATACTCAATCCAGTACCAATTCTAAAGTCACCAGTTTCGTTACCGGATGTGAAGAAGATTCTACCACCACCCAATTCCGTAATTTCAAATAATGGATTTGCAACACCACTACCACCCTGATTTGGAGGAAGTGCTTTAAATGTTACACCACTACCATTATAAGAGTAGTCAATACCAGTTGCCACAATCAAAGAACCAAATGATTCCAATGGTGCACCAGCTGCTATAAACTCTGCTCTAGTTCTTAGATAACGATTTGTTTCCAATGTTTCTAATAATTGGTCTCTAGTCACAGCTATTGCACTTCCGTACTGGCCATCGTAGTAAGAAGATGCTGCTGCAATTCCTCTCTCATTTCCACCATATAATAAATCAGTTACACACGCATCTACAATAAATCCAGTATCACGTGAACAACTTGCCTCATTATATACTAAATATGGAAATGCTCCATTTGTATATCCAATTGCTCTTTGTTTCAATTCATCCTTACCAGATTTTAACCTTTCAGCTGCTTGTCTTCTTTTAGTTGCCGGTGCTAAATAAGTTAATAAAGTATTTGCTACTACCTTTTCAGAAATTCCTCTTGCGAAGTTAATACCATCTACCGTTTGTTTTTTCTGTCCAGTATTATCAGCGTAACTTTCCACAATTGCTACTGATGGGAATTTGTAGTAGTATGAACCTGCTTCAATACTTCTCTCATTACCACCATAAACTAAATCCGTTCTGATTGCATCTATAATAAATCCTAAATCTCTAGAACAACTTACTTCATTATATTTTAAATTACTCCAAGAGGAACTTAAGAATGTTATAGTTTCTTTTTGTATCAATTGTTTATTATCTGTCAACAATTTTGCTGTTAGTAATAATGATGCAGATGGTACTAAATAAGTTGGATTGGTTATTATCTTTTTGGATACCTTTCCAGCATATCTGATACCAGTAAGAGTTGGGTCTAATTGATTTAGAGTTGATGGTACGCCTGAATTAATTGCGTTAGAAGGATATAAGTAATAATACTGCCCTGCTATCACAGTTCTTTCTTGTCCACCATACAATACATCCGTTGCTGCTGCATCTATTAGATATCCTACATCTCTTTTACAAGTTGCTTCGTTATAATATACACTACTCCAAGATGAAGATACATAAGCGATAGTTTCAGCTGCCACAAATGATTTATTCTTTCTTAATAAATCAAACGATGCGGATGCCTCTACTGATGCTGTTACAAACAATGTATTTTTTACAATCTTTTGTGCTATTCTACTTGCGTAGTTTATACCATCAATTGTTTGCCCTAATTGTCCTACACCATCACCATCTCCTTCAATAATTGCCTTAGATGGATATTTGTAATAGAACTCTCCGCTGAATACACCTCTTTCATTTCCACCATATAATAAATCAGTTGTTACACCATCTAATATATAGCCAACATCTCTCTTACACTTATCTTTATCATACTCAAATGTACTCCAGCTAGCAGTTAAGTAAGCTAGGGTTTCATTTTGTATAAACTCTCTATTCTTTCTTAACAAATTAACCGATGCTGATACTATTTGAGATGCTGTCACAAATGTTAATGATGCCGCAACATTCTTAGAAAGTTGTCCTGCGTAATTAACACCTGCTAATGTTGGTTGTAATTGTGAACCTTGCGCTTGTGATGGATATAAGTAATAGAACACCCCAGCGTTTGTACTTCTTTCGTTTCCACCATAAAGTAAATCCGTAGAAACCGCATCTATAATATGACCAACATCTCTTTTACAAGTTACTTCATCATAAGATGCTGTACTCCAAGAAGAAGATAGATACGCAATAGTTTCATTTTGTATAAACTCTCTATTTTTTCTAATCAATGCGTATGATGCTGATACGATTGCTGATGCAGTTACATAAGTTACGTTTTGTACTATATTTTGTGCTAATCTACTTGCGTAGTTTATTCCATCAAGAGTTTGATTCAATTGTGAACTTGTTGCTGCTGATGGGAACTGATAATAGAATACACCATTAAATATAGATGCCGAATTTGCGTTGTACAATAAATCCTCAGCCGAACCACTCAATATAAATCGTAAGTCACGAGAACAACTTTCTTCATTATAAGATGCTGTTGACCAAGATGAACTTAAATATGCTATTGATTCCGATACAATAAATCCAATATTTGCTTTTAATAAATTATATGAGTATATTACATTAGTATCAACCGATTGAGTTGTATATGGAATTAAAGTTGGTAATGAACCCGTACCATTTCTTACTATATTTGCTACAATAGAAATTGATGCCGATATTGCGTTAGCTTCAGCCACAGTTCCAAACAATGATGATGTTACAAGTTGTGTAGCGTTAGTTACTTTAATGTTTTCTAAAGTATTAAGTACGATAGAAGGTGCTGCTATTAATGTACTACTAATAGATGCCGTTGTTATTCTAGCTGCGTACTTAATTGCATCCGTTGTTTGAATTACTTGCGAACCAAACCCATTTGCTTGAGATGGGAACTGATAATAGTAATCTGCATTATCTCTACTTCTCTCATTTCCACCATAAAGTAAATCAGTTGCTACACCATCAATGATATATCCTAAATCTCTATAACATTTACTTTCACTATAATCTAAGTTAGGGTATTTAACGTTTACATATGCAACACTTTCACTTTGTATGAATAGTTTGTTAGCTTTTATTAAATCGTATGCGTATTGAACTTCCAAAGATGCTGTAAATATCTGCTTATTAACAACTACGTTCATAGCCGTTCCTTTTGCATATCTTACACCAGTCAATGTTGGTTCTAATTGTGCGTTTGTAGCTTGAGATGGATAATCATAATAATATCTTCCTGCTATCACACTTCTTTCGTTACCACCATACAACAAATCAGTTGCTACTGCATCTATAATGTATCCAATATCTCTCTTACAAGTAGTTTCATTATAATCATGCTTAGCCCAACTTGCTGATAGATATGCAATTGATTCACTTTGTATAAATCCTTTGTTTTCTCTCAATGAATTGTAAGATGCCGATGATGATACCAATTGTGATGCTGATATATGTGTAAATACAGTATTCAATACAACCTTTTCTGCTAATCCACTTGCGTACTTTAATGCAGTTATAGTTTGGTCTAATTGTGAACCAGTTGCTTGAGATGGGAAATCAAAATAGAACTTACCATTAAACAAAGATGCTGAATTACCACCATATAAAAGGTCAAATGCAGAACCACTAAGGATTCCTGTCAAATCTCTTTCACATTTACTTTGTGTATATGCAAATCCACTCCAAGATGAACTCATATAAGCAATAGTTTCATCAACTATAAATTTAGAGTTACTTACTAATAGATTATATGCTGAATTTATTTTTGCATTTGTATTTGCTATTGGATATGCGGATGGTCTATATGTAATTGAGCTTGTACCATTATTTAATAACACATCAATTACCAAAGATAAAGATGATGATATTAATTTACCCTGCAATCTTCCTGCCGCACTTCCACTTATTAATTGTGGTGTGTTAGTTACCTTAATACTTGCTGATGTATTTGATATAATTGTTGGTAGAACCGATGTTCCATTTTCAATTACACTTAATATCAAATCAAATCCACTTGCAATCTTATTAGTATCAAAAGATGATGCTGATGTTGCTTGTCTTACAGGATTTGCGTTTGTTACTTTTAACGATGATGATGTATTTGTTACTAATGTAGGTAATACACTCAATCCGTTTTTAACAACGTTTACAACAGTACCATAAGAAGAACTTACGTTTGTAATTTGAGTTGATAAGTTATATGAACCCGTACCAATTGTTTGCTCTTTAGAACTTATATGTAATAAAGTTGGTGTAGATAATTCAAATCCGTAATTATAGTTTCTTGCCAATGAATCCGGTACAAATGCAACACCATTTTCAATAATATCAGCTACATGCTTAAATGATGATGTGATAATATCTAATTCAGCTCTACTTGCTGATATTGATGATGAGTATTGAGTTGTATTTGTTACTTTAATTAAACCATTACCATTTTCAACTAATACAGGTAATGTACTTATTGAATTTTTATTAGTTCTAACAAATGTATGAGTTGCTTGAGGTAAATGTTTAATTGCCCCAGCTGATGCTGATACAAACGTATGAACTGATTGTGGCAGGTATTTTACAGCGTTTGATGATGCTGATACAAATGTATGTATTGAACCAGAAGCACTCCCAGCATCCCCTACATTGATTGTGAAGATACCATTCTGTCTTTGTACTCCATTAATACTTGCTGTCACAAATGTATGTGAGTTTGTATATGATGATGCACCTATATTGATGTTAAACGTATTTGTAGTTACACCAGATATACTTAACCATCTTCCGCTTGGATAATCATATCCAGCCCTAGGGTAAGATTTTGAAACTACATTATCATCCAATACACAATTGTAAGTTAATGAGTTATCGGAAAGTTTAATATAATCTCCATTACTAAATCCGTGAGATGCTATTGTTAAAGTAACATCGCCAGTTTCAGCGTTATATGGTGCATTAGTTACTGTGTGTTGAGTGAATCCAACTGATTTTATCTCAATTGATTTTCCAACATATGGGTCACTACCAACTCTAGGATAACTATGTGTTGTTGTGTTACCATCTTGGTCACAAGTAAATGCGATTGAACCCGTTGCTAAAATAACACTTCTACCAACACCCAAGCCATGCTGTCCAACAGTTACAGACATATCGCCTGTAAGTGCGTTATAATTAGCTGCAGATGGTGTAAAGTATTTGTTAGCCGCAGATGCGCCAACACTAACCGTCAATGTAGTTGGTGTAGTGTTAGTTATCACCATAGAACGACCAGCGTATGGGTCTATTCCAAATCTAGGATATGATTTAACCGATTGATTGTTATCCATATCACAAGTAAATGCGATTGAACCCGTTGTTATTACAATTCCCTCACCAATACTTAAACTATGTGTTCCTACTGTCATTACAAAATCTCCAGTAGCTGGATTGTAAGTTGCGTTAGTAGGTGTGAACTCTACATTAGGTCCTGATGCTCCAACATTTACAGTTATCGTATTAGTTGTTACTGATTGTATTTGTAATTTGTTAGAATATGCGTATTGTCCAATTGAAGGTAACTTATGTTCCGTTCTATTACCATCCATATCACAAGTGAATACAAATGATTCAGGTCTAATGTAAATGCTATTATACTTTGTCAATGTATGACTTGGTATAGTAATTACAAATTCTCCATTCGCTGGATTGTATGTTGCCGTAGTTGGTGTAAATGATTTTACTCCATCAGTTATAATTCCAGTTACTAACCCAAATGATGAACTAATTTGATTTACTTCAATTATTGATGCTGATAATGATGATGTATATTGTGTAGTATTAGTTACCTTAATATTTCCATCAGTATTTGTAGTTAGTGTTGGAGAATTTAATTTTATATTTTGAACTATTGCTTTAGCTAATGCTTTTGCATAATCAACACCAGCAACAGTTTCTATAACTTGCGTACTTTTTGTTGCTAATGATGGATATAAATAATAATATTGTCCAGCTATAACACTTCTTTGATTTCCACCATAGAAAGTATCGGTTATAACTGCATCTAAAATATATCCAACATCACGTCTACATGTTTCTCTTAAATAAACTAAATTAGGGAAGAAAGCATCTATGTATTGTACAGTTTCGTTTTGTATAAATAATTTATTCTGTCTTAATAAATTAACAGATGCTGTTGCAAATCCATTTGGTGATATTAATTGTGTATTTGCTATTATATTTTCTGCAGTACCAGCTACATATTTTATTCCATCAAGTGTAGGTCCTTTTTGTGTTGTTACAGTTGGTGAAACAGAACCAGTTAGGATTGCTGCTGATGGATATAGATAATAATATTCTCCAGCTTTTGAACTTCTTTCATTTCCACCATATACTAAATCAGTTCTAACTGCATCTATAATATGCCCAATATCTCTCTTACAAGTTGTTTCGTTATAATAGAATCCATCACCACCACTCCAAGAAGAAGATAGGTAAGCAATTGATTCACTTTGTATGAACTTCTTATTATCAAGTAATAAATTAAATCCAGTTAATTCAGATGTTGTTGGTGATTGTAATAATAAATTTGCTACAATTTTTTCAGTAATTCCTTTAGCGTATTTTATACCATCTAAAGTTTGATTTAATTGTCCACCAGTATCACCATCGTTAGCAACTGATGCCGATGAAGGATATAAGTAATAATACTCACCAGCTTTAGCTACTCTTTCGTTACCACCATAAAGAATATCAGTTGCTACCGCATCTAATATATAACCAATATCTCTTTTACAAGTAGTTTGGTTATAAGAGAATGCACTCCAAGAAGAAGATAGATAAGCAATAGTTTCATTTTGTATAAATGCCTTATTATTGAATATCAATTCGTATGCAGTAACATTAGAATTAGATGCTGATGCAAATGTGGAATTCTTTAACACACTATCGGTTAAATCTTTAGCGTATTTGATTCCACTTAATGTTGGTCCTAATTGAGATGTTGTAGCTTGTGATGGATACTCATAATAGAATTTTCCAGCATTTACACTTCTCTCATTACCACCATAAACTATATCAGTTGTTACCGCATCTAAGATATGTCCTACATCTCTCTTACAAGTTGTTTCATTATAAGATGCTGTACTCCAACTTGCCGAAATATAACTTATAACTTCATTTTGTATAAATGCTCTATTGTTATAAATTAATTCTTTTGCTTGTAATTTATTTTGTGATACTTTTACGAATGTATTTCCTCTAAGAATTTTGAATGCAAGGTTTCTAGCATATTCAATACCTGTTACAGTCTCCTGTATTTGTGAACCAGTTGCTTCAGATGGATATCTATAATAGAATACTCCAGCATTTATACTTCTCTCATTTCCACCATATAATAAATCCGTAGAAACTGCATCTATAATATGTACTATATCTCTCTTACAAGTTGATTCAACGTATTGATGTGTACTCCAAGATGAACTTATATAAGGTATTACTTCATCCTTAATAAACTCTTTGTTATTAACCAAAAGAGTATATGCATCTTTAATTTGCGCCGATTGAGTTACAAATAAAGTATTTAATACTAATTTTTGTGCTAAACGTGATGCGTATTTAATACCATCTAAAGTTTGATTTAATTGTGCTCCTTGCGCTTGTGATGGGAACTGATAATAAAACACACCATTGAATACCGATGCTGAATTTGCATTGAATATTAAATCTTCAGCTGAACCACTTATTATGAATTTCAAATCACGTCTACACTTACTTTCATCATAAGATGCAGTTGACCAAGATGAACTTAAATATGCAATACTTTCCGATACTATAAAATCTAAGTTACTTTTTAGTATAGCATAAGCTGCTAATACATTTGAAGATGATATTGATGATGTATATAAAGTTACGGTTGGTAAAGAACCCGTACCATTTGCTATTATATTTGTTACAATAGAAATAGATGCGGATATCGCGTTAGCTTCAGTTTGTGTTGCCGCATTTACTCCGAAATATTGAGTAGCATCGGTTACTTTAATATTATTTACATTTGTTACAATAGTAGGTAAAGAACCAGTACCATTTTCTAATATGTTTATAATTTTATCAAAACTTCCAGATATATTTCTTGCTAATGAAGATGATATAATTACAGAAGATGTAAATTGATTTGTATTTGTTATCTTTACTAATGAATCAGTATTTTTTACTAATGTAGGTAAAGAACCAGTACCATTTTCAACAATATCCAAAACAATATCAAAACTATTATTTGAAGCTGTAAGATATGTAGATGATATTGATGCTGTTGTTATATAACTATTTGTAGTAGTTCTTTTAATTAAAGAATTTACATTTGTTACAATAGTTGGAATTGAACCAGTGCCATTTGCTACAATATCAATTACAGTATCAAATCCAGTAGTTACTTTTACCTTTTCTGAAGTATTTGGAGCAGTTGATGATGTTATTTGTGTACCACCTAAAACATTTACACCTTTATTTGTATTTTTAACAATTGTTGTTGGAATTGAACCAGTTCCGTTTGATACGATATTAAGTATGTTACCAAATGAAGATGATATAATAGATTTATCATTTGTTGCTACTGATATTGATGATGTAATTTGTTGAGCAGTAGTTGCTTTAATTCCCGCTGCAGTATTTAATACCACTGAAGGTGCTGAATTACTTCCACTTTCGATTACGTTTGCTACAATATCAAAACCATCCTCTATTGATTTGCCACCTATTGCTACTAATTTTGCTAAACCTTTTGTGAAGTTTAGGGAATCAATTGTTTCTTCAGATTGAACTCCAGTAGCTTGAGATGGATACAAATAATAGAATCTTCCGGCAGTTATACTTCTTTCATTTCCACCATATACTAAATCAGTAATTACTGCATCTACAATAAATCCAGTATCTCTATAACACTTACTTTCAATATAATCTAAATTAGGATATACATCATTTACATAATCAACAGTATTTTGTTGTAAGAATAATCTATTTTTTCTTACTAAAGCTGCAGCGTTTGTTATTGCTACGGATGGTACACTTAATATATTATTTTTAATTATATTTTGTACCAACCCACTACCATAATCAATACCAGTTATAGTACTATCTAATTGAGCAGTTGCTGATGGTACACCAGCTACGATTGCTTTAGATGGATATTCATAATAGTATTCTCCTGCAAATTTACTTCGTTCATTACCACCATATACTAAGTCAGTTCTAACCGCATCTAAAATATACTTAACATCCCTTCTACATTTGATATCATCGTAAGGTGCATCACTCCAAGAAGAACTAACATATTCAACTACTTCATTTGCAATCAAATCTCTATTCAATCTTATTAAATTACTTGCATTTACTTTATTGCTTTCAGCTTGTATAAATGTTGAATTTAATACTGTCTTTTGTGCTAATCTATTTGCATAGTTAATACCATCAACAGTTTGCATTAATTGTGAACCTGTTGCTGCCGATGGATATGTAAAGTAATAATATGATGCTATTCTACTTCTTTCGTTACCACCATACACCATATCAGTAATTGCTGCATCTAATATATGACCAACATCTCTTTTACAAGTTGTTTCGTTATAATCATGCCCAATCCAAGAAGATGATAAATATGCTATTGTTTCATCTTTAATAAATTGAGTGTTGTTTCTTAATAATACTTTTGCTTTTGTTATATCCGAAGATGCCGTAACAAATGGAGTATTTAATATTACTTTTTGTGCTAAACGTGATGCGTAGTTTATACCATCTAATGTTTGTTGAAGCTGTGCTCCTTGCGCTTGTGATGGGAATTCCCAATAGAATAATCCGTTAAATATTGATGCTGAATTTGCGTTCCATATTAAATCTTCTGCAGAACCACTAAGTATAAATCCTAAATCACGTCTGCATTTATCTTCATCGTAAGATGCAGTTGACCAAGACGAACTTAAGTATGCGATTGATTCCGAAACAATAAATCCAATATTATTTTTAAGAATTTCATAAGCTGCTACACTATTAGATGATGTTATTCTATTTGTATATGTTTGGAAAGCCGGTGCTGAAAACTCACCACCTTCAATTATCTTTGTTACTATTGATATTGATGATGATATAAAGTTTACATCACTTGCACTTGCCGAATAAGATGCGGAAATATATTGTGATGCATTTGTTACTTTTATATTTGCATTTAACGAAGATGTTAATGCTGGTATAATAGATGTTCCATTTTTTAATACTCTTTCAACTAAAGCGAATGATGAACTAATACTTGCACTTTCCGCAGTTGTTGCTGCAGAACTTGCTGTAAATACCGTATTAGTAACTTTAATTAAACCATAAGTATTTTGTACTAACACAGGTACAGTACTTACCGAATTTTGATTTGTTCTAACAAATGTATGTGCTGCTTGTGGTAAGTGTTTAACTGCCCCAGAGGATGCTGATACAAAAGTATGAACTGATTGTGGTAAGTGTTGTATAGCGTTTGCTGATGCCGATACAAATGTGTGTATAGAGCCAGAAGCACTTCCTGCATCTCCTACATTAATTGTAAAGATACCATTTTGTCTTTGTAATCCATTAATACTTGCTGTTACAAATGTATGTGCGCTTGTATATGAAGATGCTCCTATATTAATATCAAATGATGATGTAGTTACCCCAGATATACTTAACCATCTTCCGCTTGGGTAATCATAACCAACTCTTGGATACGATTTTGAAACTAAATTACCATCTAATATACAAGTGTAAGTTAAAGAGTTGTCTGAAAGTTTAATATAATCTCCATTACTAAATGAGTGAGATGCTATTGTTAAAGTAACATCACCAGTTTCAGCATTATATGGTGCATTAGTTACGGTATGTTCAGTAAACCCAACTGATGTTATCTCTATTGATTTACCAGCATATGGGTCACTACCACTTCTTGGATAAGAATGTGTTGTTGCGTTATTGTCTTGGTCACAAGTAAATGCTATTGATGAACTTACTAAAATAACACTTCTACCAACTCCCAATCCGTGCTGTCCAACGGTTACAGACATATCGCCTGTAAGTGCGTTATAACTAGCCGATGTAGGTGTAAAGTATTTATTAGCTGCCGATACACCAACATTAACTGTCATTGTAGTTGCAGTTACAGCAGTAATTGGAATTGAACGAACTGAATATGGGTCAATACCAAATCTAGGATAAGATTTAGTAGATTGATTACCATCCATATCACAAGTAAATGCGAATGAACCAGTAGAAAGTACTATACCCTCACCAACACTTAAACTATGACTTGCTACCGTTATTACAAAATCTCCAGTTGCTGGATTATATGTTGCGTTAGTAGGATTGAAATATACATCAGGACCAGAAGCACCAACATTTACAGTTACAGTATTATTTGTTACCGATTGAATTTTTAATCTATTAGTATGAGCCGGTTGACCTACTGATGGTAATTTATGTTCTGTTCTATTACCATCCATATCACAAGTGAATACAAATGATTCAGGTTTTAAATAAATTCCATTAGATGTTTTTAATGTATGACTTGGAATAGTCATTACAAAATTACCATCTGCTGGGTTATACGTTGCCGTAGTTGGTGTAAATGATTTTACTCCATCAGTTATAATTCCAGTAATTAAAGCGAATGATGATGAGAGTGATGCAGTTGCCGAACCACTTACCGCAAATGATGCAGTTGTTTGTGTTCCAGTAGTTACTTTAGTTAATCCGGCATGCGATGATGTGAATAAAGGTTCTGCTACTAAACCACCACCAATAATAGTATTTACAACATCAAAATTTCTACCAATTGTAGTTACTTCGTTTGGTGTTGTATAAGATGAAGTTATTTGAGAACCACTACTTACACTTATTGGATTATATTTATTCCAAGTTAATCCAGTATTTTGTGCTAACAAAGATTTAATTGAGCTCAATCCTCTTGCTACAATTCCTTCTATAATTGAGAATGTATTACCAATAGAAGTTTGTTGAGTTGCCGAACCACTAAATGAAGATGTTACGTTTGTTAAAGATGATGCTCTAAAATTCTTCTCATCATTATAAACAATACGTGGTGTATCTAATATAATATTTTGAACAATCGTATCTCCAATTATTTTTGCATACTTAACACCAGCAATAGTTGATGTTTTTTGTGTTTTTGTTGCTATTGATGGATAATCATAATAATATCTACCAGCAGTTACACCTCTTTCAATTCCACCATATAGTAAATCCGTTGCTACATTATCAATAATATAACCAACATCTCTTTTACAAGTTGCTTGATTATATTTTAAATTTGGAAACGCAACATTGATAAATTGAATTGTTTCGTTTTGAATTAATTCTTTATTATTTTTTAAGTTATTATATGCTGATAGAGTTGATGCTGATGGTGCTGTAAATGTTTTTCGTTTTAATAAACTATCAACTAACCCACTAGCATATCTAATACCATCTGATGTTTGTCCTAATTGCCCAACACCATCACCATCACCTCTTACAATTGCTAAAGATGGATATTGATAATAATACTCACCAGCAGTTATACTTCTTTCATTACCACCATATTTTATATCAGTTGCTACCGCATCTAATATGTAACCAGTATCACGTCTACATTTTTCTTCGTTATAATAAAAATTAGACCAAGATGATGATAAATAAGTTATAACTTCATTTTGTACAAATGTTTTATTATCTCTGATTGTACTCCAAACATCAACTACATCATTTATTGGTTCTACATATACTTTACCTCTAATTAAATTTAATGAAACTTCGGCTGCATGTTTCATAGCAGTTAGTGTAGGTCCTAATTGTGTAGTAGTTGCCTGAGATGGGTATTGGTAATAAAATAAACCATTTCTAATACTTTCTTCATTTCCACCAAATAAAAGGTCTTTTGCCGAACCACTTACAATATATGCAACATCTCTTTTACAAGTTTCTTCTGGATATGAAAATCCACTCCAAGATGATGATACATATTGTATTACCTCATCTTGAATAAATGTTATGTTATTTACTAATATTTCGTATGCTGTTACAACATCAATGTTTGTTTTCGCTATCGAACCACTTTGTATTGTAGCTGGATATGTTAATGTATTTTTAATTAAGTCGAATGGAGTTGTAGATGAGTTTACTATATCAATCACACCACCCATTGAACTTTTATTTTGAGATACATAATATAATCTATTTGGTGCATTATATGGTACTGTAAAGGTTATTGTACCTCTACTATCTCCATTATTTACCATACCAATATTATAATCATATTTTTCAGTAATACCTTCTAATTGCTCCGTTCTAATCCAAAATGGATATTCAATACCACCAAAATCTTCGATAGCATCTATATTGAATTTGTAAGTTTCTCCTCTAAATAAAGTTAATGTAGGATTACTACCAATTCCTTCAAAATTAAATGAAGAACTATTGTTATTAGTTATTACAAACGATTTTTGATGATTAGCCGGTATTTGTAAAATATTACTACCAGTACCATTTGCTAAAATATTATAAACAATACTAAAACTTGCACTTACCGAATTTATTGTTGCTAAAGATGATGTTACACCCAACATTGTTTGTTCAACACTTCCACCCTTTATACTAGCGCTTGTGTTTGCTATATAAGTTGGTTTAACAGAAACACCTTTTGTAATAATATTAATTACCGTACCAAATGATGAGCTAACCGATGCAGTATAGTTTGTTGCAATATTTCCTATTTGTTCAATTACATCAGTACCAATTTGTCTACTAGCACTTGTATTAGATTTAAAATTAAATGAACCAGTACCATTTGCTAATATACTTAAAATAGCTGCGTAGGATGCACTTATTTGTGTTAAATCTCCTACCGATGCTGATATAGATGATGTTATTTGCTCTGCTCCTAAAATATTATATGGAGAATCAAATCCATATCCCTTTATAGAACTTTTTGCTAATAGAGTTGGAAAGTTAGTTACACCCTTATCAACAATTTCACTTATTAACGTATAATCTGCTGATATTTCATCTGCTGCGGTAGTTGATAATGTAGTACCTGCAGATACTCTACTTTGTGTATATAATGCTGGCGATGTTAAACGAATACCTTCAGCCGTATTTAATTTTGTTATTGTAGGTAATCCGTTTTCTAATCCTTTATTTAAAACATCAACAACACAACTCCAAGTTCCTCTTACACTATCTCTAGCTGCGATGTTACCACCACTTCCAGAAATAAGACGAGAACCGGATGCATACATACCATACAAACCAAACGAAATGTTTGAGTTGTTTAATGTAGCATGTCCACCATTGTTTACTCTAATTGCGTAGTATGAAAAGTTATTAAAGAAAGATACCAGCTGAATGAAACCTCTACCATTTACCAAACAACCTACGCCGTTTGGAGAAATTTGAGTGTAAGCATCCAATACCATTGAAGCCAATGGAGAATCGGGATCAATCACATCACCATTAACATAAGACCACCACCTCCCTGGTGGAATATCTTCGTAAAGTTCGGTAAATGAATTCTCTTGGTTTGAAATTTGAGAACAGTTCTGAATATATGGTGATGTTGTAATAAATGCACCAGGTTGGAAAGCAATAGCAAATCCTTTTACAGGATTTATTTGGTCTGGGAATAATCTCAAACCACCCATTGTTACCTCAGCTACATAACATCCAGAGTTTACATAGAATAGGTCTTCTCCTTTATTTAATGCATTTATTTTTGTAATACGAAGTCCAGAACCCCATATACTAGCGTTCTTTGGTAATATCACAGGATTATCCTCTAAATAAGTTCCTGCCTGAACTCTTATTACATATCCAGAAAATAATGAAGAACTACTCAACCCATATCTACCATCGTATCCCGGAGTTGCTAATTGAGCTGCTCTTTTAACTGTACGAAGTGGGAATTGAATTGTTCTACCATCATTTGTATCATCACCATCAGTAGATGATACATAAAGAGTAGGAACGTTAGCACCAAAATCTCTAGCTAAAACTCCACCATAGCGGGTAGTATCAAATGATTCCAATGCATTAGATGCTGTTACTGAAAATATTGCAGATGGGTTTGTTGTTTGAAATAATCCATCAATTACCAATGAACCTGTTAAAAATACAGAACCAGTTATTTCATTTATAGAACCAGTATCGTTTCCAAAGAAAAAACTTTGAGATACAAATAAAGAACCACTTATAATGGCATCTTGCCCAACAAATACGTTTTCTCTAATACTAAGCGAAGCGCTAATATTTTGTTGTTCTTCAATCTGTTTACGAGGTATTAATCTTGCCATTATACTATTTCTACTATTTTTCCTTTAATTTCAAAATCTGTTTTTATAACTTCATTTGGTACTAGAGTGATACTAACATTAAATTCAATTGTTATATCAGTTCCGTCTGTTGTTATAGTATATCTTTCATTTGGTTGTTTAATACCATATAAATAAACATCTACATAATCCGAATAGTTGTCTACTTGTAAAGCATCTATTACCAGGTATTTGTTATATAAATATAAAGTAAACAGGTTACCTGTTCCATCCAGCGCTATGTCATTTGGATAATATGAATATATAAAAGTATCAGTAATTGCTTGTAAAATTAAATCCTTTAATTGATTTCTATCTCCAGGTAGATTTGAATTATTTATGTTGATATTTGGTTTTTGTCTTGGCATATTAAAAATTTTCTAAATCACCTTTAATTGTTACAATATCGGTTTCATCAAGTATATACGGATTACCAAAACGGTCTAATACCGGAAATCTACTTTTTATGAAATTTATAACAAACTGATTTGCTTTATTATCAATTAAAAAATCATCATGTATTATAAATAAACCATTTATAAAAACATCAAACTGAGCTTCAAATTTTCTTAAGTCATTAAGATTTGGATTTAATTTTTTTAATCTTACATTTGGTACTGAATATACCCAATATAAAGGGTGTTCCAAATTTAACGGCTCCAATACAAATTCGTTTGGCTCATTTATTTCTTTTAATATTTCTTTTAATCCTACTAAATTCATATTTGCTCAAATTTACCAGTTATTGCAATCTCATCAATATCTTCAAATCCGCTACAATCATTTGTCCATTCACAAGGTTCAACAAATGAAAATACTATTTCGTTTGTAAAAGAATTATAGTTGTATGTATAAAGAGATGGTGATATAAATTTACCATTTAAATAAACTCTAAACCAATTAGTTGTATCAAATGAACCTATCAATTCTTTAGGTAATATAGGTATTGATACATTTGTTAATTTTATAGTATTTGAATTTACAAACTCTGCTAATTGAGAACCTCTAACAGCAATAAAATTAATCACATTTGAATATTCATTATAAACACTACCATTTGAAAATGAATTTCCAGTTAAGTCCGTTTCAATTCCAAATATTACTCTTTTTGGAGTAAATCTTTTTTTAACAACTGGCTTCTTATCAAATACTTCAGGTAAAAGATATGCATTTACAGCCATTGTAAACGTTGTGCGGATAACTCTTTCAGTTCCCTCACCAACTTCTTGCTGATTTTCAAATGAATCTATTTTAGTTCTAAATTTATATCCTTCCTCATTTCCCCAATATCTATCAGTAGCGTATTGAAATGCTTCAACTATTTTATTCATATGTTCTGTAAATGATGTCCAAATCATTACTTCGTAAGTTACAGTTACATAAGATGGAATAGATACCTCATATGTTTCGTATGTAGGAGTTGCTCCATTTATTGTAGTGAATCTATCATATCTATTTGTTGTAGAATATTTTTTATATGCTGGCATTTTATACACATCCTTTAATATTGGATGCGAATCATCTCTTTGTATTGAATTTCTTTTAAACATTACTAAAGGTATTTGTATTCTACCTCTTTGGTCTCTTAGATATCCATTCTTTCGTGCACCTTCCCATCTCTCAGCATTACCATATATCATTGGAACTTTTACTGTGTTACCATTTTCCGTTAAATCCGGAATAATATGATTAACCATATACTCTGCAATAGCACCATCCACATCAATAAGAGAAACTCCTTTTTGGAATTGTTTATCTATTGATAATTGGTTTGCCCTATTTGTATCTTTTCTTTCCATTATATAGTTCTTGGTTCAGTTTGAATTGTTGATTTTCTACTCATAAATGTAGAACATATTATTGAAAATTTATGAGATTCTTGTCCAGCTATAAACTGGTCTTCATTTACATTATCAATTTCGTAATATGCGTTATTATGAAAAATTAAATCGCCAATTTCAGGATAAAAGTTTTTGTCTTCTAAAGTAAATCTATTAAAACGGAATTGAACAATTTGAGATGCATCTGCGCCAAATCCCTCATAATTAGCAGTTGTATCTTGTCTATCGAGCATAGCTGCACAATGTACTCCATCGTAATAACTTTTAGAAAGCGATTCACCATATAGGTTTACTTTAGAATCATTAATAATAAGCTTGTAAAAAACTACAATGTTTTCAACTACTGCTTCTACTAATTCTCTTGATATTCCTTCAAAGAATTTTATATCTCTACTTAATGCAAATCTTGCCATAATTATCCAATGTATATTGCCAACGGTACTTTTTGTAACATTTCTTGCTGTTGCTTAGCTTCATTAGCTCTGTTTTCAAACTGAACCTTTCTACTTAATTCTTCTAAAGTTTCTCTTAATTGAGTCATCAAGTTATCTTTTTCGGTTTGTGCTTCACTTCTCAATGCAGCTCCATCTAATGATATCTCTGCGCCAGGAATAGGAATATTAGAATATTTCTCTCTAATAGCACCTAACATTTCTTTTACTAAAGCTAATGTATATTTTCTAATCCATTGCTTACCAACATCGTTTATTGAATCATATGTAATAAAATCATATCCTACATTAGAATAATCAGCTACCACATCGCTTTTAACAGATGTAGAATTTGTTATAAAATCGTTTCTTACAAAATAATCTATGTAAAGATTTGGTTTTGTTGAGATTGTTGTAGTTGTTGGTCTTGGAAATATAGTAAGTTTATTATCTATTATATTAAATGTATGTGCCGATTTTCTAATCTGGTCATTAAACTCAATATGTTGTATTCTAAGTAAATCTTCAAATACAGGCATCAATACAAATTGTGCTGCTGGTGAATATGAACCAAATCCAAATTCATCAATTAAATTCAATGTACCTTGTCCACTTACTGAATATGGGTCAAAGAATCTATTGATTGCTGGCGTTGCTTCAAAATAAACTCTACTAATATCAATACGATTACCACTTTCACTCACAACTGATATCAATGTATCTAAATCATATACTTGCTGACCCGCTGTTAAAGTTATCTTTGTTTTCTTAATTTCAGTATTTCCACCAACTCCTACCAAAGTACCATATGCGTCTGAAATTTGTACTAAGTGTGGCAAAATAGTACCTTCTACTAATTTTTGTGAATAGTTTGTACCAGATGGTCTACCTTTAAGTGAATAAAGGTCATTTCTGATATTAAATTGATTTACTTGTGCGGAGTATTCCGATGTTGCTTCTTCAAAACATGCATAGAAGTTTTCATCTATTAATTCGATATTTTGAATAGGGTATCCCAATCTTCTAGCACACCAAAGTGCCATTTTAGGAGCATCTTCACTAAATCGGTAATCCTCATCATATATTCCAAATGGTGTTTGACCAGGAAAAAAAGAAGATGAACCCGGATATATTAGTATTTCTGTTACTTGGCCCGGTTGATATTGTTGTTCCATTTATAAGTACTTATTTTAACGTTACCTATAAATATTAGAAATCAAAAGAATACTATTTTACTCAAAAACTGCAGATGCGCAATTCGTACATATAGTTTCATAAGAGGTTTTAATTTTTTGGATATGTTCTTCGTTTCCCCAAAAATCTCTTAATTCTTGCGTTTTAAAATTACCAAATTTAAAATCAAAATCATAATCGTTACAACATAGGAAAGCATCCCCAGCGGCATTTACATGTAACCAACCAATAGGTCTACCACCCACCTCTCTACCATTACCACATCCAATAACTTTCTTACTTTCGTTATTTCTCATTAAATTTCTCTCAATTGCAGGTTTGTTGGTTATTACTTCATCCAGTAATCCTGCTCTATCAATTAGATATGGGACAGTGAATATGTTTACATCAGGAAATAATTCCTCAGCTTTTTTCTTTTGTTGTACCAATTCTCCAGTTTCAACATCCAAATCTATATCATGTGGAAATTGCTCTCCCTTTTCTAACCATCCACCTTTATCTCCAAATGATAAATCATGCACTCCATTTATTTGAATTGAAAATGCTTTGTTTTTAACCATATTTGGTAATTGTTCAACTGCATATGTTATATTATCAATTAAAGTATCAAACTGCTTTATATTAATACCACTTCGTTTACTCCAAGTTTCTGCATCAAATGCTGGGGTATTTAGGCATATTCCACTTAGTACATCTTGATATTCTTTTAGTATATCAATTTTACTACGAGTCAAAGGTACTCCGTTTGAAAGTACCATTGTAACTAATTTATATTTTCTACATAGTTTTAAAAATTCTTCAAAATGTGGATATAATAAAATTTCGTTATAATGCGCTGTATATAATCCGTTAAATGTTTTTCCTACTAATCCGTTTGGCTTATCTCTTTCATCTATTAGATTTTTAATTATCTTTTCCATCAATTCAATACTCATTACTTCTCTACCCTCTACCGGATTTCCTTTATATTTTACAGGACAATACCAACATTTTGCGTTACATACACCATAAGGGTCTAATTGTAATTGAGTTATTTTGTATTTTTCAAAATCTTTTTTAATTTTCATCTCAGGCGTTGACTCTATTAATATAGATTTATTTGCAGTTTCACACACTTCTTGCCAATAATAATAAGATGCCCTATTTGTATCTACTTCAATATTTTCAAAATATGGTAATTTATTTATATAATTACTTTTTAAAAACAAATTTTTAAAAGCAGGAGTAACTCCAGAATTATGTAATATTGCATATTTATTTACATCATCGTAAGAATTTGTAACCCATCCAAAATCCATTCTTGTATCAACAATAGTTTCATGTCCAGCTAACCAAGCATTCCAAAGTAAAGACCACATGCCAGCAGTCCATTTTTGAATTGGATAATCATATTCATTCTTTTTTACATATTGCGGTTCTACTTCACAAAAATATTTATACAATTCAATACTATCATTTTCTACTTTATCCCAAAATTTATAAGTAGTATTTTTAACAATATACTGAGCTCCGCCTGAATTGTTATTCATCAACTTTGGTATATTTTTATTTATACCAACTATATCACACATTTTTTCGTAAATATCGTTTCCTTTAACTTGTATGTAATCGTAGTTTATATAAGAATTTGTGTTACTTACATACCAAGCATCTCCAAACATCATTGAATTAAAATTTACTGGTTTAGTAAATACAATATCCGAATCATGTAAAAATAAAACATCCTTTTGAATTTCCGGTCTTGCAACAATATGCTGCTTCATCAGATTAAAATAAATGGATGGTTGGTAATTTTTATCTTTTCTAGTATCATTATAAAAGAAAAATCTAACACTATTATAATGAGTCATTAATTTAATCCATTCTGGTGGAATTACATTATTATCAATAGCACATACAATATCAATGTAATTTGGATTAACTCCCATCTTTTTGAAGTTATTAATTAAAACTTCAACTTGCCAAGTATAATAAGTGATTGCTGGTTGGCAACATATATATCTTATATTTTGTGGTATTTTCTTTTTTAACAGAATATTATCAACCTCATTCCATTTTCCAGCAGGACATTCACCCTTTTCAGATGAGAATACTTTTGATTTTAATCCACATCCGCATAAATTACAAATATTATTAGATAATTGGTTTTGTATTTTATTTTCGCATGAATTACAAACTTCAATTCGTTTGGATGCTAATTCATTTATGCTATTATTTGGGTCATATTGAATTCCCCAAGATTTAAATAGTTCTTCCATTTTTGTAACCTTTATTTAATATAATTATCAATTTTTTGTTTTATTCTTTCTTATTAACAAATTCCAGCTTTAGCTTCAATTACAATACTGTCCCCTAGGTTTAGTGCACTAAATCCAAATTGAGTTGCTCCCGGTCCTGATACTGAACTTAAACCAAAACAAACAGATTCTGTTCCATTTCTTGTTGCAACTGTTTTATCAATTGCTCCACCAATATTATTATAGTAAAGTCTAACTTCCCATAAAACAGGTGCATATACACCGTTTGGATAGTCAGTATCCCATGTATATTCACCATCGTAGTGCGGTGTGGTTGCTGTTACCGATTGCCCAACGGTAGTTAATGGGAATGTTCCCGATGTTATGGTAACTGGGTATCCCGTACCATCATTTCCTATTATTTCTAAAGATGTTATGTTTCCTAAATTATTTGCACTCTCATAATTAACTGTGATATTCACTACAGATGGTGCTGCAGTTGTTGTAGTCGTAGTTGTTGGCGGCTCCGTTGTAGTTGAAGTACTTGTTGTAGTCGTTGTTGTTGGCGGCTCCGTTGTTGTAGTCGTTGTTGTTGGCGGCTCCGTTGTTGTAGTCGTTGTTGTTGTAGTCGTTGTTGTTGGCGGCTCCGTTGTTGTAGTTGTAGTGGTTGTAGTGGTTGTTCCTCCATAACATGCAGCTTCACTTCCTAATACACCACTGGTAGAATACCAAACATTACTGCCTCTAGCATAATATCCATCCGTAGGTGTACCACTACCATTAGAGTTATTGTATATTGTAATACCATTTGCAGAAGCTGCATTCCCTGCATTATATTTCGTCACATGTACATTTGTTTCATAATTTGTACATGCTTGGTCTGGGTCAGATAAGTGATACCCATAGGTTACTGAATTTAATGGAGCTGCTGTTGTAGTTGTTGTAGTTGTTGTAGTTGTAGTGGTTGTAGTGGTTGTAGTTGTTCCAGCACATGCAGTTTGGCTATTTAAAGTACCAGCTCCGCCAGCAACTAACCAATAATTAGTACCATCAGAATACCAACCATTTGGAATTAATGTTGTTAATCCACTATTAGTATAAAGTTGTTGGCCATTGGTTGCAGAACATCCTGCATATAATGCATAATATGTTGTTCTATCAATTACATTATTCCAATTATCACATGCCGTAGCGCCATCAACATTACTAGGACTCAATGATACTTGACAAGGACCTGCTGTTGTGGTTGTAGTTGTTGTGGTTGTACCTGGACATGTAGTACACCCAAAACTAATTCTAGTGAATAAATTAGTACTAGTTGTGTGACTACATTGTATATAATTAGTTCCATCCGATAGATAATAATTTCCAGTAGCCATTGAAAATCCTGCAGCAGATGTAAAGCTTGTTGAATTACAAAAATCAGTATCATTACCAGTAACACCTATTGAATTTGTAAGAGAACAAGCGGTAGTTACAGATGATGCATCATATCCAATAACTGCTGAGTAATAACACGATGTAACTCCTGTAATAACACCTCCACTACTTACACTAACTGCCCATTTTGAGGTACTTCCATATTGAAATAGATAATATCCAGATGTTGATGGTGGAGTCCAAGTTGTAGTTCTACCACTATCAGTATATAATTGCTGTCCAGATGTTGGCGTTGTTCCGTATGCTGGGTCTTGATATACCGTTCCAGTTATTGTTCCGGCACAGGCCAATCCAACAGTAGCATATGTACTGGTTGATTTACCAAACATAGTACTTGGGGCGGGTGTTGTGGTAGTTGAAGTAGTTGAAGTAGTTGAAGTAGTTGTAGTTGCTTCTAAATCCTGATAACGAGGATATCTCTTATTTGTATATGCTGAATAAGTTGCTCCATCTTGTCTTACATACCAATAGGTATCAACCTCACCTCTATTCATTGCGTAACTACCAGACCCAACCGGCCAAGTTGCTTTGGCGGTAAATCCCATAGTACTAACTTCCGTAAATGTTACTAGATAATTATTAACTTTACTCATTACTTATTTTCTAAATCCTTAACTCTTTTTTCTAATTCTTGAACTGCTTTTACCAATACTCCCACAGTAGATGGAACATCCATTGTATTTTGATGTTTAGTTGTCAATTCAACTGGAGTATCTTCTGCAATAAATCCAATATGTCTATTTTTTAAATCAGTTAAATAATTAAATTCTACAACATTAACATTTCCAATAATTTGTAATGCCGATTTATTAAATGGAAGAATATTAGTTTTTAAAGTTCGAGATGAATTTTGATAATATGCATCTGCATAAAGTGTGTTACCAGTAATAGTTACACCCGTATTTGCTGTTGCACTTGTTGCCGTACCATTTGCCGTTAATACTGCTCCAGATGTTGTAGGTGATATAGCACTAAATCCAGCACCATCTTTACCAGATGTACCAGCTGCTCCATTAGCACCACTACTTCCAGATGTTCCATTAACACCACTATAACCAGTTGTACCAGATGTACCACTAACTCCAGATGAGCCGGCTGAACCATCAGTACCATTATATCCTGTGTTTCCCGATGTTCCAGACGAACCATCTTTACCAGCTGCACCATCCGTACCACTTTTACCGGATGTTCCAGATGAACCAGCTACTCCATCAGTTCCAGCAGAACCGCCTGTGCCAGATGAACCTGCCGTACCAGCACTACCAGCGGTTGATGATGTACCACCAGTTCCAGATGTTCCCGATGTACCATTTTGTCCATCTTTACCTGTCGTACCAGATGTTCCACTACTTCCAGATGTACCAGCCGAACCACCAGTACCAGATGTTCCAGATGTTCCTGAAAATCCAGCAAGTCCACTACTACCAGATGTACCAGATGTTCCCGATGTACCAGGATCTCCTTGTGCACCTTGCGTTCCCGATGTACCACTACTTCCAGCCGTACCATTTAAACCAGGTCCTCCATCAAATCCAGATGTTCCAGATGAACCAGATGAACCAGATGTTCCCGATGAACCAGCTTGTCCAGATGTACCAGATGTTCCATCATATCCATCACTTCCAGATGTTCCCGATGAACCAGTTTGCCCACCACTACCAGATGTGCCATATGAACCCGTTGTACCAGATGAACCAGATGTACCTGCTATTGAAATACCAGATGAACCCGATGAACCAGATGTTCCCGATGAACCAGCCGTACCATTAAAACCAGAACTTCCTGATGTTCCATCTTTACCAGACGAACCACTACTTCCTAAAAATTGCCCATCTAATCCGGATGTACCAGCCGAACCGGTTGTACCTGATGTACTAATATAATCTATACCTTGAATAGGAGTTCTACCACTACTTCCCGATGTTCCTCTTGTGCCAGATGTTCCAGATGTTCCCGCTGACCCCGTACTACCATCACTTCCAGATGTACCGCTTGTACCAGATGTTCCTGATGTTCCCGATGAACCATTACTTCCACTACTCCCACTTGTGCCAGATGTTCCCGATGTACCAGCCGAACCAGTTGAGCCACCACTTCCAGATGTACCAGATGTTCCAGATGTACCAGCTGAGCCATCACTACCACTTTCACCAGATGTGCCGCTTGTGCCAGATGTTCCCGATGTACCAGTTATACCATTTGTAAACCAAGAAAATGAAAAAGAAATTCCATTATCTAAAAGTCCAGATGATGCAATAACTTGATAGAATGTAATATCCCAATATGGATTTAATCCTGATAGGTTACGATTGCAAGTATTAAGTTTATAAATACCAAAATTACCAGTGTTTCCAACTTGACTAATTCTTACATATGTATCATGTCCATTTGCTGCATATACGCTAATTGCGTTAAACCATCCATACATATCTCCATTAGATGCATTTGCTTCACAAATACTAACATTAAGAATAGAACTAAAGAAATTATCATTTGTTATAAAATGTCCAGAGGTAGGTTCATTAAATGCTGCAATAGTTGAATCAAAAATCCAAATAGGACCATCAGCTCCACTTAAACCAGCAGTACCGCTTGTACCAGATGAACCATCACTTCCACTACTACCGGATGTACCATCATTACCACTACTACCAGATGTACCATTTTTTCCTGAAGTTCCCGATGACCCAGATGAACCATTAGAACCATTAGGTCCTCTTGCTCCACTACTACCAGATGTACCTCTCGTACCGGATGTTCCCGATGAACCAGCTTTACCTGCTAAACCACTGCTACCACTTGTTCCTGATGTTCCGGCACTACCATCAGTTCCACTACTTCCAGAACTTCCCGATGTACCGGCTGAACCATCTGTTCCCGCACTACCATCAGTTCCAGCACTACCATCAGTACCACTACTTCCGCTACTTCCACTACTTCCCGATGTACCAGCAGAGCCATCAGTACCAGATGTACCAGACGAACCATCACTTCCACTACTTCCAGATGTACCAGATGTACCTTGTGAGCCGGTTGTACCAGATGTACCAGCAGTTCCCGTTGAACCACTACTTCCAGATGAACCACTTGTGCCAGATGTTCCCGATGAGCCAGATGTACCATTTTTTCCACTAGTACCAGATGTGCCATGTGAACCTGTTGTACCAGCTGAACCATCAGTTCCAGCCGTTCCATCCGTTCCTGCACTACCATCAGTACCAGCGCTACCGTCAGTGCCAGCACTACCATCCGTTGCAGATGTACCACTTGTTCCAGATGTTCCCGATGTACCACTTGTGCCAGATGTTCCCGATGAGCCGCTTGTACCAGATGTACCATGCGAACCAGTTGTTCCTGAAGTTCCACTACTTCCGAAATATGTACCATCTTTACCCGTTGTACCACTTGTTCCGGCAGGGCCTCTAAAACCAGATGTGCCATGTGAACCAGTTGTACCGCTTGTACCACTACTTCCAGCAGAGCCCGATGTACCACTTGTCCCAGATGTTCCCGATGACCCTGCCGTTCCAGATGAACCATACGGGTCACCCTTATCGCCCTTTGGACCAGGAACTCCCGCTTGTGATATTGTGACACGATTTATATTTTCAGTAATCTTAGTTACCGTTACGTTTGGGTCATTATATCTACTTGTGTTGAAATCGCTATTATACATACCTCTGCTTAAGCACTTTTTTGAATGTTACCTATAAATATAAAAATATGTAAGTTTAGTATTTAAAAAGAAATTATATCACCGGCCCATCAATAACAACCACCGCACTTCCAGTTGTAGGATGCGAATGTGGACCTATATCAACCAATGGGTACTAATCCAAATCTAAATTTAAAGAAATTATAATTTTGTAATTGTTCTTGTTCTGTAAGAGTTCTATTATACATTAACACCACAGCAATTTTACCCTTCATATGTCTACTATCATATCCAGATGTACCAACATATAACTTACCATTATCAGGGAAAGCCGGATTATTATTATTTTTTGCTCCTCCAATAATATTCCAACCGGATACCATTTGATTAGTTACTTGTCCATTTACATAAAAAGTTGATGATGGATTACCCCAATCATCATCATTGCCATTATTAGGAAATTGCCAATTATTATTATAAATTCTTAAACTTTTATCGTTTGGTATGGAAAATAAACCAGCAAACCCACCAAGAGAAAAATCAGGCTCAATAATCATTGTAAAATCTTTATAGATATTTTCTGAAGTTGTCCAAATAGAACTTCCAAATGAATTACTTCCGCCATTACCACCAGAATTACTATCCCAATTAAAATAACTATTGCTACCAGAATCAACATATGATAAATGACCGTAGGCATTTACCACAGAGCCTTCATTATTGGCTGTTGATAAATCATTTACAGTAACACCACCTGAATAACAAGTGGGATTGCTAAAATCATAATACAATACCAATCCGTCTAATACAATAGATGGTGCTGCAGGTATTGGTGGGTTTGCCGTAAATGTTAATTTGCTTTCTATATTATTAGTAGATGTATATGAAAAGGGTGTGTTAAAGGTACTTCTATCAACTGTTGCTATAAAATCAGTTACAGTATCTAATACGTCCCAATTTGTATTATCGTTACTACCATACAATGTCCAACTTTTAGGGTCTCTCCAATCAGAATCGTTTCCAGTTCCCCATTTATATCCGTTAAATATTATTGCAGTTGGGAATTCAAAAAGAACTTCAGTCCCACCATCTTCAAAATTGTAATCTAAAAATTTACTAACAAGACTACCATCTTTTAGATTAATTGCGTTTTCACCATTTGGACTAGTATGTCCATTTAGTAAAGATATAGTAACTAAACTCATATCAGTATCAACACTATCTAATAAAAATGTAAATTCAGAAAGTTGAACATAAGCTTGTATCCCAATATCTCTAATTGCGGTTATATGCCACTTATAGTATTTGTATGCTATTGGAGTTGATGTTAATCTTAAACTTTTTTGAAATGTAATTGACATAATTATTATATATTATGCTACTTGCGTTACTGTCACAATTATCGATGGAGTTGCTGGTCTAGTTGGTGATACTTGCGTTCCCTTATATTGCAATTGTCCGTTTGCCGTTGTTTTTGACCAATACAATTCTACATAACTTCCAGATGTAATTGGAGTTAAGAAGTTTAATGCTGCCACTTGGAATCCACCACCACTTACCTTTTCAATAGAAAAATCCGTATTTGAATTTGCTATATTAGAACCTGTCATAGCAAACCATACAGAAAAATCAGCCGATTCATTTGATGTGGTGTGTAATTGTGCTGAAAATTGTATGTTGTATAATCCAGTATGTTCTGCATAAATTCTAGTTGGGAATCCACTTGCATTATTGCCCACATAGATACCTTCAAATTCAGGAATCGGAACTTCCAACTTCATAGGGTATGCCGTATTAGCAGAACCCGTTTGAGTTTCCAATGAAGCCCATTGTCCGTAGTTGAATTGTTTGTTACCATCTTTATAGATAGAACCACTTACATTTAATGAACCACTTATAGTTTGGTTACCAACAAAAGTATTTGAACCCGTTGTTGCAAACTTACCTCTTTCAAATCCAAAATCAGTTTTTGTCCAAATATTAGTTGGTTCATAATCCAACCAAGTTAGGGTCATTGTTTGAGTTCCACCAAGGTAATTACTATTCAAATTATCAATTTCACAATCCCAGTTATCTCCATCCGAATATACACCAGTCAATACATAAGTTGTGTTGCCAGAGGTTGTAATACTAAAACCATTACTATATAAATTTGGTACACCCAGTTGATTTTTTGGAATAAATACGTGGGTGGGATATGGTATGCCTTGATTTACAATTATCTGATATGTTTCGGGAACAAAGCTACCAGAACAATAGTAAATTGAATTATTATCAATTTTTATAGTACCATTAATATCACCCAAAGAACCAGTAAGATTTGTTGGTATATTACTACTACTTAAAATTAATGAGCCACTTAATATAATATCACCACCATCAATTATTAAATCTGAATTAAGTGCATTTATCGTTCCGTTATTAACTACCGTTGAAGATATAATCATTGAACTACTAATATTCAATGAACCACTTAAATTAATGTTACCAATAATGTTTTGATTTCCTGTAAAAATGTTTGAACCAGTTGTTGCAAACGAACCAGTATTAACTCCCTCAAAAGGTGATGTGCCAGATGTGCCACTTGTGCCATCTGAGCCATTTGTGCCATTTAGACCATTTGTTCCATTTGCTCCACTACTTCCTTGAGAACCATTAACTCCGTTTACACCAGATGTTCCAGATGTACCAGCTACTCCAACAACATCAGGTAAATAGTTAAGTCCTACTTTACCATCGCCGTTCAATGGAGCATATCCGTTTGCTCTACCTCTATTTATTTTACTTTCAAACATTCTTTAGTTTGGTTTATGCACCAGCGTATCCTGCTTCTGCCATTTGTTTAAGTCTTGCTACTGCTTGTGCAGTTGTCCAATCACCAATTGCATCGTATGTATCACCTTTCCATAATTCATACAATTTGTTATCATCAGTCATTACTGCTACAATCTTTCTAGAAGGATTATCCATAAATTTCTTAATAGTGATAACACCTCTTTTGATTTCTTGTCCATCAAATTGACGAGTTACAATTGGGTTTTCAAGTTGTACTTCAATTCCACCTTCAGGTTTTTTAGGGTCTGGGTTTGTTGTGTATTTTGCCATCTTATTGTTATTTTATTTTTTGTTTGTTTATTAATCGTTAAATGCTTCTGCATCAGTTACCCATACTCCACCTGTCCAAATTACTTTGGTTGCGTTTTTCCAATTCCAATTAGTTCCATCGTATTTTGCAAATGGTCGTATTCCATAATAACTTCCACTATGGTTTTCTAATCCCCAACCAAGACCACTAACAACTAATTTGTTTGTCCATATATTAATATCGTAAGGAAATATTGAATGAGAGCCATCGGATTTTACCACAAATGTAAGTTCTTGTCCTTCATATTCCCCATCAGGTAAATCATAACTATAAGGAGTAGTTGCTCCAGTTATATCAATAGTTATAATATTTCTATTATAAAAATCAATAAGTGGATTACCATTACCACCAACACTAGCATCCAAACTTTGAGTTGCCGTATTCATCAAATTGCTAAATCCTCTTTCAATTGTTATATTGGATAATGATGAACTAAATACCATTTGACCAAATCCATAATCCTGCCCAATCTTAAATAATGCCAAATCAACTGATTCCGATAGAAGTAAAGGTCCAAATCCTCCTTCATTTGCTACTTCAAAATTATCCAATGATGTATTACTACCCATATAGATACCACTTATGTCGGAATTTATACCAGTATTAATATTGTGGAAGTAAGAACTAGTACTAGGAATTGTATAACTTGCAGTAGTCTCAGCAAGAAATGTTTCTTCTTGGTATATATTATATATACTTGAACCTACTCCAGTATTAATATTTTCAAAGTAAGAATTAGAACCTAAATCAATATTATATATGTCAGAATCAATTCCAGTATTAATATATTCAAAATATGAATTACCAGCACTTTGGTCTATTGTGTTAATTGAAGAATGGATTCCTAAATTAACATATTGGAAGTATGAACCATCGCCTATTACATTACAATATATTGAAGATTGGTCACCCATCTCAACATGTTTGAAATATCCGTTTACACCAATACCAATGGCATTAATATAAGAATCAATGCCTAATTTAACTCTCTTAAAACAAGCACTAACATCAGCATTTATATATTCTATATAACTACTATTACCAAGCTCAACTTGTCTAAAAGCTGCATAATCATTTAATCCGATTCCAGCGATATAAGAGTAAGTTCCTAATTTTGAATCTTCTATACCAGACTCTTTGTATAAATTAATATCAGTAATATTAGCATTATCTTCTAATATTAACCTTTGCATATAAGAACCATTATACATATAGATATTATCCCAATTATCATCAATGGATGCACCATTACTTAATGTAATCTTATATAATGCAGTGTGGTATCCATTCTCATTATCATATGTGTAAATATCCGATATCCATGCGTTTTTACCTAATGTGATTTTATTAATTATTGTACGGTATCCTAAATTCAAACTAACCATATGTCCACCAAAGTCGGAAGATATATTGTATATTTCAGTTTCCCTTCCCCAATAATGTGCGTTAAATCCACCATAATCTGCAAACTTAATTTCAGAAGCCCATGCATCATGTGGATAGTTTACAAATGCATCTAAATATGAATTACTAATACTAATATTTTGAGTTCCATAATGTCCCCAAGGAAAATACTTAATCATATTATATCCCCATTCATTTAACATCAATCTTCCATCACATCTTACTTCTACATTATTTGCACCTTTTCTATAAGAGATATTATCCCATTCAAATTCGTATTCAATTAAATCTGCAACTATTGTATAATTAGTTTCATTGAAAGCAACTTTTGTCCAATCACCTTCGTTTAATGTTAATTGAGAATATGGCCATCCGCCTGTTGTATATCCTAAACTACCACTTCTATTTTGCCAAACTCTACCACCCCAAATTACACAATCACCAGCTACATAAGATGCTGTCTGGTAGTAATCAACAATACCAGCCCAAGCATCCGTATTATCACCAACAATACTCATTGGATAGTTAGCGGGGTTTGTAAAGAAATCAGGAGAAGGAACTTCTTCATCACCTGGAGCTTCTAAGGTAATACTATTATTACCAATATTAGCTCTTAAATTAGAATATGAAGATGAACCATTTGCATATAAATTAACATATTCATCGTGGTCAAATACTCCAAACGATGAACTAAACTCAAGACGAGATGTACTATCCCAAACTAAATAATTGTTATCGGGAGGTGCAGTTGGTACTTGTGGATTTTCATAATTAGGAACATAGAATAAACCAATACCTTTTTTAGATAGGGTTGAATCAGTTGCGGCTTGTAAGATAATAGTTGTACCACCATCTTGAATTTCATTACCGTATCCAGTGTAACTAATTGAATTAGCTTCGTAGAATGATGCCGATGCTACTCCAGTTATTTTGTAGAATGCACCTGGCGTTAAAGATGCCGATGCTATTAAAACATCTATCTCACCTCTTGTTAATTCGGTTAATGATAAACCACCACCTCCAGATAAATTACCTTCAAAATCTTTTGCTTTGATGGAGTTATCTGATGTATCTATAAACAAATTATAACTACCTTCTATTGGTAAGTCTAAATCTGCGGCTACTTGCCCTTGTAATTGAATGTATTGCATATATCTTTTATATTATTGTTCCTGTTCCTTCTATTTGTGAATTACCTATTAGTATAACTTCTCCACCCACACTTATCTTACCATTGTTTTCAATAACACTATCTTTAAGTAATAGATTTCCACCTATAAATATTGAACCTTCTTTTTTGAAGTATTTGTTTGGTGCGTATTGTACATCTTCGTTAAGTATGTATGGGAGTGTAATATTCAAACTACCACTACCACAACAACTATCGCTACTAAAAACTCCAATTGCTAACCAACTACCAGATGGTACATTTATTTCCCAAGTTCCAGTTTCATACAAAGCATTATTATCATCTAATCTATTTGTATTACTTATTTCACCAGTCGGTTCTTCGGATAACACATCGTACATTGGCCAATCTTCCGATTCTTCATCGGAATTACTCCATACATAATCTATTGACATTGTTGTTGGGGTATCAAACTGTCTCTTTATAAACAGCCATCCATCATCTTGATTATCGTTTGGACCATCAATTCTATATGTATTGTTTCCAGTTCTAGTTATAGTTCCATCTCCATCTACATTTACATTTGTCCATTCACCAATACTATTAGGTTCACTACCTTCAATTAATAAAAATCCGTTTTCTAAAATATAATCTCCTGAAAAAGTTAATTGTTCAGTATTTCTTATTGTATAAGAGTCGTATGTGTTATTCCAATTTGTATTTGCTGATAAATTTGTTAGTTGTCTACCATCTCCTAAATAAGCCGATGCCGTTATTGCTGCCGTATATTTTACAGTGTTTTGTCCACCGGTATTATTTTCAATTGAGAATGATGTAGTAGCTTGTGTTTGAGCATCTACGAAAATAATTGAACCATGTGATATATAAAGGTCTTTCCAAGCATTTGTTGCCGAACCTAAACTAAATGAAGATGTATTAGTTCCATTTCCCGTATTAGGTATGATTGAACCACTAACCATCATATTAGCGTAAACATCCAATGAACCACTACGAGTTAAACTAACTAAAGCAACATCAGTAATATTTTGTGAACTACTGGGGATTACATTATTTAAAAGTGTGAAAAATGTAATATCAGATGTTGGGGATGCTATAAAAAAATCTCCACTTAAATCATTATATAAAGATGAATCACTTCCAGATATTACAGGAGCCAATGCGATAGCACCAATATTAGGTCCATCATAAAAAGTGATTGAACCACTTAATAATTGGTCACCTATAAATTGATTCGAACCAGTTGTTGCAAATTGTCCTTCATTTGTTGCTGTAACTATTCTATCCGATACCGATGCCGAAAATTCGTTAAATGATGCAGTATTTACAAAATTATAAGATACTACATTCTTTATTTTCCAATAGGTCCCTGTCCACTCGTAAGTATTGGAACTCCCACTTTGGTAAGTCTGCCCTATTGATGCCGATATTGGAAAAGTTAATGCCATTTGTTTGTTTCTTTTTATAAATATTGAAAAACCTTAATTATACTATTCTTATCTGAATTATATTTCCATTTCTATATAATCCACCCAATGCAACTCCACCACTTGCTGCAGCTGTATCATCTACAAAATCTAAACTTTGTGAAACTTGTGCTAATATAACATTTGCTGATAAATTTGCCGATGTTCCAGATGTACCCGAACTACCATCAGCTCCTACTAAATCATTTGTAGGAATCCAATTTGTTCCGTTACCATCATAATATTCTACATATAAAGTTCCTTCGTTACTATTCCACCAAAACTTTCCGTTTGTTCCCGTTGTTGGTGCGGTTTCTGAAATATAAACTGCTGCATATTCTGCCGAAGTTCCATCCGTACCATTTGAGCCACTCGTACCAGAAGTTCCTGAGGTGCCACTAGTCCCATTGGAGCCGGATGTACCTGATGTTCCACTACTACCATTTACTCCAGAGGTGCCAGACGTTCCACCACTTCCACTTACACCAGATGTGCCAGAAGTTCCACCACTTCCGCTTACACCAGATGTACCAGAAGTTCCTGACGTACCATTAGTACCGCTTGTACCACTACTACCATCCGAACCAGATGAACCATCAGCCCCTATTAAATCGTTTGTAGGTATCCAAATTATTTCATTACCATTATCGTATTGAACATATAAAGTTCCTTCATTACTATTGAACCAAAGTTTTCCAGATGTATTTGTATCAGGAGGAGTTTCGGAAATTGTTACGGATGCAAATTCTGCAGATGAACCAGATGTTCCCGATGTACCATGCGAACCAGTTGAACCGGTTGAACCTGTTTTACCAGATGTACCAGCTTTTCCAGATGTTCCAGATGAACCAGCTTTACCAGCTAATCCGGATGTACCACTACTACCAGATGTTCCATGAGAGCCTGCCGTTCCAGATGAACCACTACTACCAGATGAACCCGAAGGTCCTCTTAATCCAGTTTTACCCGAAGTTCCAGATGTACCAGCCGAGCCAGATGTTCCCGATGTACCACTACTACCGCTTGTTCCATCATATCCATCACTACCAGACGAACCAGATGAACCTGCCGTACCGGATGTACCATGCGGGTCTCCTTTAGGTCCTTGAATACCAGCTTGGGAAACCGTTACATGAGTTATTTGTTTTGTTACCTTTACACTCATTTCTTATCGTGTCACATTTTTAGATAGATGAACCAATCCTTCAATTAATCTTGTTACCTCACAACCTTTTACCATTTCTAAATCATAGAATGCTTTATCAAAATTCAAATTCATTGTATCTTCTGCGGTTAAATAAACTCCAACCGAACCACTTTGTACAGGTGTTACGAAATTAGAACCACTTAAACTTATATAGCTTAAGCAATTAAAATTTGCTGATGATGAGATTGATAAGTAAGAACCAGTTGCTTCAATTTCAGGTCTTATTTGCATTCTTGCGGAATAGCCTGATAAATCAATAGCAGAGCCACTAGCGTCTGCCCAATCTATTTGAAAGTTTAAAGTTGCGCCTTGCTCTATTATAAATGAGTATTTTGCTGCTGACATAAGAAAATTTAGTTTTATACTACTATAAATATAAAATAGTTGGAAAGGGGTAAAAATAAAAAAGGAGATAGTGTTAGTATCTCCTTTTAGTTGTATTTTTATCTAAACACCACAGATATTCTCCTATCTGTAACACGCTCTATTGAATGTTCCCAATCGGTTCTATACTCTCCAGTTAATAAAAGTGCTGACCTTTGTGGGAATTCAAAGGATACCATCTCATCTCCTTTTTTTAAATTAAAATTGATTGGAGTTAGAATACTAAGTATTAATGTATCATCATCCCCTAAATCAATATGATAATCTATGAAATCATTTGGTTTGTAAATGTTAATTGTATAATCTTTGGGTACGAATTTAAGTATGCCCAATTCAGTAAGTTTGTCTGATAAATCTAAAAGATATTGCGGTACTTCTAAAGATATTAAATTATTATTGTATTTTGAAATACCATATCGTAATATCTTCCTACTATATTTTCTAGTAAGATTTGGTATATTTTGATTTAATTCAATTTCTTCTTCTACCGATATTACATCTCTATATAAGTAATCATCTAAATTAAACATAATTTATTACTGCCCCATCACTATATGCGATTAATTGTTGGATTTCATCATTAACACCTCCACCTCCACCATTGGTTTGCATTACAATAGGGAATGTTGCTATCAATCCGTTTGGTGTATCAATATTAATTGGTCCACTAAGTGCGGCTACTCCTAACGAAGTACAAAGAGGTAAATATAATGTTATTGGTAAAGTTGCTGCGTTAAAAGCAGAATAAAATCCACTAGCCCCAACCGATGTTACATTTGGTAAATACACATATTGTAATTTAGAATCAGCTGAGAATGAATTATCCGCAATTGTTGTTGCTCCTAATAATTCAACCGTAGTAAGATTATCACAACCTTGGAATCCACCATATCCAACTTCTGAAATTGTTCCATTATCTTGAATTTCTAAAAGGTCATGTCCAAGCCCATTAGGAGCTTCAATATAACCAACAAATGCATAATTTTTTAATACTACATTAGAACCACCACTTAAATATATTGTATATGTTTCTTCATCTACACTAATTGATGTATAAGGATTACCGGTTTGTATTAATGCAGTATTCCAATCACTAAGACTATCAAATCCATTTGTTAAAAGTAAATCAACCGTTGTAAAGCTTGAAAATACTAATGTAAGGTCACCACTTGCTGCTGGTTCTATACAATGTAAGTTTCTATCTGCCCACATTACTGCTTCGTTAAAAGTTGAACCAGTTGATAATGCGTAATTTAATTGATATTTTTTATATAAATCTGGATTCAATCTTATATCATACAATCCTATAATTTCTGCTATATCTAATGAAGATGAACTTGCTGCTTTTAATTGTTGCTTTAATGAATTTGAATTACGAACCCTAATGTTAGAAATAAAACTTGCACTTACTGAATCAAAAGAAGCACTTACATAAGTTTCCATCTCCAATGAAGCAGATTCGATAGTGTTACCATATACTTTGCTTCCAACTTTTGTATAACTACAATATTGTTCTACATTTTTTGGTTGAAGTATTTGATGCTTTGGTTGCTTGCTCATTTTTATTTAATTAATTCATTATAGAATATAACACCTATAAATATTAAAATGTTGAAAAGGAGTAAAAATAAAAAAGGAGATAGTTTTAGTATCTCCTTTTATGTATATATTTGATTTTTATTGTGGTATAGTTGTTACTCTATCTCCATAAACCACAGGACCAGATACAGTATTTACAATTACAAACTTATAGATGTAATATGTGTTTTTTGCACCACTACTCCAACTTGCAGTCCATATTGCATTTACACCATCAATTTTTATTCCATTTATAAAATATGTATTTGCATTTGAACTTCCATTAGAAGATATTACAGTTATATAATGTGCTTCATTATTACTCATTGGTAAATTAGTAAAGTCTGCTATCCAATTTGCCGATGCATTCACTCCAAAATGTGAGAATACTCTTTTTCCATTTGAACAATCATAAGTTACAGTTCCAGTAGCTGAACTTAAATCCGTTTTACCTTTCATTATTGGGGCAGATGCTTCTACATCTGCATCAGTTGCAAAGGTTGAATCAATTACTGCAGTTAATGTTGTATTATGATTAATCATTACAGGTGATGTACCTAAATTTCTATTAGTTCTATCATTTGGTCTTAATGTTTCGTATGCCTGATCTTGATACGATGGTGTTGGATTTCCTTTTATTTGTCCCATTTTATTTTAATTTGTTTTCTACCTATAAATATAAGAATGTTTAGGAAACCTTTACTTTGCTTTTAAAAATCTACCATTCTCATCTTTCTTCAAATTTCTACTCTTTAACCATACTCTCCTCTCCTCATATAATCTCTCACCTTCTACATCACCATTTCTTTCCCTATACCAATCTAATGTGAAACGGCCTTTGGCTTTAGCTTTCATAGCATCCATTGTAGAATCTTTATGCGATTTGCCGAACATACCATTATTAGCACCACCATTGATTACTTTCATTTTTTCAACAAATTCTGCATACTCTTTTGTATCATACCTACCTTCCCATCTACTACCACCCCCACCATTATAGGTATCGTTGTATCCTCTCTTTACTGAATCATAAGCTAGTATGAATTCTTCTTCTATTTTTTGAGCTTGTGATGGGTCTATCTCAACTAAAATTTCTTTTGTCATATTATCCCACCCATACTTTCTAATGGCTTTATGTAATGAGTTTTTTGATTTCTTTGTTAGAGCATTACATTTGTGTTCGGCCATCCTACCATCAAAGTTGTTTGTTCTACCAATGTAAACTTTTCCTTTTGGTGAACTAATTTTGTAAATAACATCCATAATATTCTATTGTTTTATATAAATATACAGAATTCTACCAAAAGAGCATAAAAAAGGGAAGAATTTCTTCTTCCCAATTTTATTAGACTATATCTAAGATTATTACTTAAAAATCTAGTTATAAACCTAACTTTTATCCTTAGATAGAAGCTAAATCTTTAACATAAATCTTCCCGTAGTACTCAGGGCGGACCATCTTCTTAGCGTATCTAGTCATAACTCCACGTCTTGGTGTGAAGTTTTGAGGGTCATACACTAATGGAGTCATAATCAATGGTACATATGGAGCGTAAACAGCACCAGTCTCTAAGAAGTTGTTACCTCTATAACCCATCAAGATTTCGTTAGAAGTCATGTAAGGGTTTTTGTAAACTGTGTATCTATTACTCATAGAACCAACTGCAGTAACACCAGCAGCGAACTGCATTGCATCTTTATCTGCATTTACAACGAATCCAGGAATTGATTCTAAAACAGTACAAACATCAGGAGAAGCAACGATAAAGTTAGCACCACCTCTTAATGTTAATTGATGAATCTTGTTAGATACTTTGTTCAATTTAACACCTAAAGTTTGAAACCATGCATTCTTTGTGTATGCATTTGAAGAACCACCGATATTAGACCAAGCACCTTGTACATATTCCTCACCTACAGTTGTAGACCAGTATTCAGTAGTCAAAGCGTTTGATTTTAACATATCTAAGATTTCTAAATCAATCTCTAAAGAGATATAATCAGATAACATAGAAGTTAATTCAGCTTCAGCATCGATTGAATGATATGCATTCAAATCTTGTGCTAATTCAGGAGTCCATACTGCTTTCAACTTACGAGTCTTAGCAACGATAGCCTCTGATTTTAATTCAAGATCGATTTCAGGAATATCCAATGCAGTTGTTGTGTTACCAGCAGAGTTTGCAGTTGAATCTTCGAAATCACCTCTATCGTAAGCTACAGGAACTTCAGAATAAGTTACAGTGATAGTCTCACCACCAGTCGTATAGAAATCAGTTATATCAGATGCAGAAACGAACAATACAACATTTGTACCAGATACATAGTTGAATTGACCAATTTGAGAAGCAACAGCTGCGTTGTTTACAGCGAATGAACGAACTGCTTCAGTGTCAGCAGTAGTAGAAATACTAGCTTTTGCAATTGTTAATTTAACAATGTCACCAGCTGCTACAGATGCAGATAAAGATGCATCAAATCCAACATCAGACCATGTTGCAGATGCTGATGAGAATGTGTTAGCTACTGTTGCATTTGCTTTACCAGTTGCTGCTGCAGAAACTGCATCATTTACTGAATAGCCATAACGTCCTTCACCATATAAACCACCTATTGCTGCGTCAGTTCTACCGAAGTTAGCTGCTGAACCAGTTACGTTAGTACCACCAAAAAGTGATTTACCAGCGAATTGTCCTTGTGCACCTTGAGAAGAACCATATTTGAAGTCTAAGAAGAAAATAAGACCTGAAGGAAGGTTCATTGGTTGAACACTAACGAATTCCTTAGATGCGATTTCTCCGAAGATTCTTCTTACTAAAGGTAAAGCAACACCAGACCATTCTTCTGATCCTGATGATGTACCTGTTTGAGTTGCCTCATCCAACAATTGTTTAGCTTGGTTCTCTAATAGAACTGCCATAGAGTGTTGGTCTCTATCTTTCATACCTTCAAGAAGACCTGTTTTCTCCCATTTGCTTTTCAATTGACGTGTTTCAGCCAACATTACCGCTTGTGGGTTCTTGCCTTCCATAAGTTTGCTTAAATCAAAATTTGCCATTTTTATTTATTTTTTTATGGATTATTATTTTATGATACCAGCTAATTGCTTAAAGCGATTTGCTAATTCATTACTTTCAGAAATAATTTCTTTTTTAGGAGCTGTTGAAGCTTGAGCCTTAGAAGCAATACCTTCGGTAATGTTCTTTTTAACTTGAGCTACTTTTCTTTCAGTTCCTGTGAATTTCATTGATTCAGAAAGTGTTGCGTAAACTAATTTAACTTCTCTTACGTTAGAAGTTCTGTCTAAATTTTCTACAACTTTAACTTTTTGTTCGTTAGTTAGGTTATAACTTCTGAACAATTTGTTTGTGTAAAGTAATTTAGCGTTTAAAAGGTTTACTTCGTTGATTGTTCCTTTTAAAGATTTAATTACTGCTAATGCTTCTTCTAATTCAGACTGTAATGATTCCATTTTAGCCTGAGTTTCAGTTGCATCGTCAGCTTTTTCTTCTTCAGCTTCATCTTCTCCGTATCCCATTTCTCTTAGAATCTCGTCTAAGTCAATTTCATCATCAGCCATAGCTGGGTCTTCACCCTCTACTGCTGGTGCTTCAGTTGGTTCAGCTGCTACTGGTTCTTCAACCGGCGCTTCTTCACCTTCCATAGCTGGTGCTTCAGCAGGAATTTCTTCCTCACTTTCTTCACCTGCGATTTGTGCTTCTAACTCTCTGATGATAGATTCTAAATCTAACTCATCTTCGTCATCTGCATCCATGTCCATTTCTGGAGCCATGTCTTCACCTTCCATAGCTGCTGGTTCTTCTGCAGGAATTTCTTCTTCTGCACCAAACTCATCTTCGCCTTCAGTAAGGTCTTTAACTTTAGTTTCTTCACCTTCGCTACCTGGCTCACCAGATTGTTTAGAGATTCCACTTAGGTCAGTTTGTGCTGAATTTGCTTTATCTGCAGGTTGTTTGTTATCACCTTTAGCTATTTCACTTGAAGTATCATTATCTTCATTTACTGCATCTTCCGTATCTTCTTCATCACCTTCCATTTCGGCTTGTAATTTTTGAGATAAGATAGATTGTAAACGAGGAGTAAATGCTTCTTCTAGTGCGATTTTAGCATTAGCGATAGCAGTTTCACGTACAGCTTTAGCATCAGCAATTGCTTCTTTCAACAATTTTGAACTTGCCATTTGTTTTCCTTATTTATCGGATTTCTGAAGTCATTAAATTTGTGGACTTCAATGTATGTTTTTGATTGGCGTTTTGGTCACTTCTCATAGAACGAGAGTATTCATTTACCAATAGAAAAACCTAAATTAATAGGTTATTATTAAGAATAAATATATAAAATTTTACAAAACGTAAAAAAACTATACTTTTCTTTAGAATTTATTTATTTGGAACACAATTAGGAACTTGCTTGCCACCCTTATCTTTCATACCAACTTGCTTATATCCTTTCCAACAAGGGCCGTCTTCGTTTACTAATGATTCGTTTGCAGCTGATTGATAATCCTTTAACCATTTTTTATAATAGTTAATTAAATCTAAGTTTAGTACTATTGATTTTTTAATATTTTCTTTTTTATTATTTGCTAAACTTTTATTATCTTTAAGTTGTTGTACTAATAGTTTATTTGTTTCTTCCAAGTTTTTAATTAGCATTTCCAATCTCTTTGTTTCAGAATCTTCGTTTAGTGTACCTTCTCCGAACATACCTACAAAATTACCTTGATATTTGTTACCACGTGTTCCACTTATTGCTGTTGCAAAGTCCATTCTATCTTTTAATTTTCCTTTAGCTATAAAGTTAAAAAGCTTTTTAGCGTTCAAATTAAAATCATCTATAAATTTTTGTACTGCAATTGCACGAGTACCAGTAAATTTAGCAATTCCCATTGCTTCTCTACCAGCTCCTTCATTTACCGATTCGTTTGTTCCGTATTCGTGATAGTTAGTTGATGCTTGTGAAATAAAATTAGCTGCGTTAGTAATATGGTCTTGAATCCAAGCAGGAATATCCTTTTCGTTTTCTCCCATTTTAGCTTTCAATTCAGTTGCCATTTTAATAATGGTATCCAATGAATTGTTTGCCATAGAAACTTCATGGTCTTCACCTTCACCTTCTTTAATGAATGCCGTTGCAAATGGATTTGAAATTACTTTACCCATTTCAAATTTACCAAATGCTTTTTGCGATATTAAACCACCTAAACGAATCATAATTATTTCTTTTTACCTAATCTTTCTTTCATTGTATCTACAGAGATATCAGCGATTTCATAGTAACGATTTAAGATGTGACCCATATCTTCATATAAAGAATGTAATCTTTCATCCATTGAGTTTGCTTCAACAGCAAACTTATCAAACGATTTACCTAACTTATCTAATTCAGTCATATTTCTTTTTACAGTCACTGCATCAAACCAATCACCGCTTTCTCTTAATGTCATTTCTTTTGCAGCCTCAACGATAGCACCTAAAGTATTTGCAACTTCAGTCAAATCAGATTGTCTTCTCATTTGGTCTTGGAAAGTATTGTAAGTAGAAATAATCTCTAAGAAGTGTTTTTTAACTTCATTTGATAATTTTCTATCTTCTAAGTTTTCAGCTAAACTGAATTTACCATTAACTATCTTTACTTCTTTCAAGTTAGTTTTACGGATATCATTGTATGCTTTCGCTACAGTAGTTCCTTTATTGCCATCAACTTTTAAGGTTATCTTATTGTTGTGTACGAAATCGTATATATCAAAGTTCTTTGCCATTATTATGCTATTTCAGTTATTATTTCTCTCATTAAGTCTTGTGCTTTACAGAAGTCTCCGCAAACATCAGTTCCTATTTGTTGTAAACCTCTATTAACCGATTCGTTTACAGGTACCATAAATGCACCATGTGTAGATGGGTTAGATACAAAATCCCAACCAATCAATTCAAAATCTTCTTGTACCTCTACTTTGTTTCCAGATAAGTTACGAGTAGAACCCATACCTCTTGATGAAATACCTAATAGGATACCAGCTTTCAATAATTCTTTTAAGATATTACCAGATGGAGTAGATAGAACTTCAACAGTTCCACATAAATCATCACCGTCCCAATGAATCTCTCTAATATTGTGAGAAACATTCTTTAAGTTAATTACAGTAGAATCCGGATGGTCTAATTCACCTAATGCTCTACGCTCTTTAATGAATACCTCATACTTCTTAGCTTCTCTCATTAGGATTTCTTTCGGATAAATTCTTCCGTTTTGATTTTCAGCACCAGCTCTTTGTAGAATACCTTTAACAATGGTTCTTCCACCTTCATCTTCTTGTACTTTTCCCTCAAATAATTTTGTTTCTATTAAAAGTCCTTTCATTATATATTCTTAGTGTTTAAGTAAATCATTTATTACTTTATCGTATAATCTACTACTATTTGTATTACCAGCTCCAGTAAATCCTTTTTCTTTTTGTAGATAAGCAGTAACTTTATTTCTTAAAAGCTTTTCAACATCATTATTTTGGATTATTTTTTTAACAGCTGTTTTAACATCTTCAAGTTCAGGAAATTCATTTCCGCTAGAATCTCTAGCTTCGTTTTTTGATGCTCTTAAATCTGCTAAATCATCTCCTTCAATATCACCATCCTTATCAACATCTAATTCTTTTTGTCCACCAACCAATGCTTCATTCTTATCACCTTTACCGTTCCAAGCAGAATCAATCTTATTAAAAAAAGCTTTCTTTTCTTCATCACTCATAGATGGAATAGATTTTCCAGCTTTTTCTAATGCTTTAGCAAAAAACGCTTGATATTCGGTTTCTTCTGTCATTACTTCCTTAACTAATTCTTTTAGTCTTGATTTTGTAATTGATGTGTTCATATTTTCTTTTTTATTTGGTAGACCTTTATGTGATGTAGATGCGTAATCTTTTGCATCTTTTTTACTCATTGAATCAGCTGCTTTTTCAACTTCTTTAGATGGTGCTTCCATGTCTCCATTTTGTACTGCATGAACCATACCCATAAATCGTTGTTGTGCTTTTGATACTGCTGGCATTTTATAAAGTTCTTATTTTTTCTGAAAGATTCATTAACCTTTCTTTTATCTTATGTAAACTCTTATTTGTTCTTTTATAATAATCTCCTCTTTTAACCCCATTCTCATTTTTTATTTTAGAATACCAGTTAACAAATTTCTCTACTTCACCCAATTGTTGTTTGATAGATGTTACACCTCTGCTCATTTTAGCTTTAGGTGAACCATCTCCGTTTTTAATTTCTAACCAACGATTTTCATTTAAACTAGCTTCCTCATCCTCTTTAGCTAATATCATACCACTCTTATCAGCAATACCACCAGCATCAGCTGAACTAATTGCCGTTGGCTTTATTGCTAATGGTTTTTTAGAATTAGCAGGAACATCGTTTTTCAAATAATCCTTTGCTTCTTCTAAATCATCAACAACCTCACCACCAGTTACGTTAGCTAATCTTTTGTTTTTCTTTGCAGTTTGGCCAGGTTTTGAAAATGCGTTTGGAGTATCGTATCCAGCAACTGCACCAGTTCCAGTCATTTCTTCCAATTCCTTTTCGTCTTGGATTTCTTTAACTATCCCTCTGATTATTTCTTTTAGTCTATTTGACATTTACCTTTGATTTTAATTCTTTGATTAACTCATAAGAAAGCATGATAGATGAAACATTATTATCAGATACAGTTTTACCAATTTTCATTTTTTCTAAAACAGAAATAGTTTCTGACAATTTGATTGTAGTTACTTTATCTGATATTTTAGATTTAATTGTTTTTAATTCTTTCACAATTTGTGGAAGTTCTACTGCTAAATAATCTTTAAATTTAGATGTATTAGACATGTTATTAATATACTCTTTTAACAAGCCCTTTTGTTTTTCATCTAAATTTGTGTATTTTTTATTGAAAGTCTCAACAAGAATCTTATAGGTTAATAATCTTAGGTCTTTATCTTGTTGTTTATAGGTTTCTATTAGTTTTGTACTATCGGATACCTCAATTGTTTTGTTTAGAGGAGGTCTAGAGATAATGTTCTCAATTAATGTAATCTTAGAATTAAATACATCTTTAATATCGTAGTTTTCAGATTTCTTAGATTCAAACACTTTATATATTGATGCTAATACTTTATAGTTAGTTATAGGAGATGTTAAAAATTGCTCTAATTCAAATTTTGAATTAATTTCTTTAATAAGATTGTATTTTTCTTTAGATAACTTTATAACATTTAATTTAGAATGAGCCTGTGATACAGTCTCAACAAACATTTCAGCTTTTGATTCCGAATTGTATTTTTCTTTTAATAATAAATCATAAAGACGTAATTCTTTATTTAATTCCGTACCTGCGGCAAAGAATTCTTTTACTATATGTTTTGCGTTCTCAGTCTTATCACCATTAAGTACCTCCAATGTTATTTGTCTTACTAAAAGCTCAAATAACACTCCGGTATTCTTAACCTTAGAATGTTTTATTTTTTTCATTTATTTCCCTATAATTTAACCTATGTACATAAACTAACACATATAAATATAAACTTTTTAATGTTTGTTAAAATTTACTGTCATCTAACAAATTATTTTCATCCAAAAGGTCAGTTTTTTGTGTTTTTTCACTTAAAATCCTCTTTTTTGCCGAAATTCCGTTTATATATTCTTGTGCTATTTTTTTATTTGATTCATTTGTACGAGTTTCTCTCTTTCTCTCTTTCTCATTTTCTTTGTTTCCCAGTGGGTCTCTACCTAATGGATGTTTATCCTTTCCGTAAGTATTTCCCTCTCTTGGTCTACCACCTTTATTATCCACAATCTCCTGCTTCATTTTTTCAATCTCCTCCTCCACATTTTGTTGTTGTGGTGGATTTGCTGGGTCTTGTCCTTGCTGTTCAATTGAATTATAACGGAATCTATCTTTAAGGTCTAATACCATTTTAGCTCTTTCGGTATCCATCTCATCTTCACTTATACCAAATATATTATGATAAACCCAATCGGTAGATAACATGTTTAATGCTTTCATATCACTTGCCAATCTAACTTTTTCACTCCATAAGTTTACTTTTTCTTGCTCATATATTGTAGAAGCGTTTGTTAAAGTAAGTTGGAAGTTTGTCATTTCAGAATCATCAATACCTTGTCCAGCTAAGTGTACAATTGCTACCTTATATAATTCACTAACAATTGTTCTTTGAATTCTTTCAATAGTTCTAGCAAAACGAACATCCTGTGCTGCTAAAGTTGCTTTACCATTTACATCTTCCTCATATCCCAAAAATGCTTTAGGTATTTTAAGTGCTGCAAATAATTTAGCTTTTAAGTAATCAATATCTTCAACAGCTGAATAATCTAATCCAGCTAAGTTATCAATTGATGTACCACTATCACCACCTCTAACAGGTAAAAAGAAATCTTCCGTAAGGTTTTGGATATTGTATTTTAAATTGTAATCACCACTATTTTTATCAACAAATGGAGTTTTCTTCATTTTGTTAATAATCTTTTGCATATAGTTATCAACTTCATTAGGGTTGATATTACCAATATCAATTTTGAATATTCTCTTTTCAGGAGCTCTCATAATACGATGAATTAACATCGCATCTTCCATTAATTGTAATTGTTTCCAAACTCTACGGCCGTTTTCAATCATAGCCTTACCATATGGTAGGAAGTTTGTATCTGATAATAAACGAAAGTGAGCCATTTCATAGTTCTCATATTCTTTTTTACCAAATCTATCTAATTCAACCTTAAACTTAACATAGTTTTGATTCATTGGGTCAGTACCTTCCAACCTTTCCGTATTATATACAGAATATGGAGTTACATTAATAATACCCTTACCCTCTGCCATTTCTAATGCTAAAAAGAAATCTCCGTACTTTACTAAATTTCTAGTCCAAGGCCAAAGATTAAATTCTATGTTTATAATATCATAAAATAGGTTATGTAGTATTGCACTTACATTTTCGTTTGATGATTTAATTGCCAATATATCACCATACTCATTCTTTGTTGTGGATTCATCTGAATATATATCCAATGCAGATGCTATAATTGGGTCATTATCCATAGCATCATAATCTCTAAATAATTCTCTACGAACCTGATGGTATGCCATTGATTGTGCACCCTGATTGGTTTCGTAGTATGACCTTTGTAATTTTGTATATCTATCTCTAAGATTAACAAAATTTGTGTTCATTTGTTTTTCATCCGTATCAACAACTCTACGCTTACCATCTTTATCAACGGTAACAATAGCATTTGTTGAGAATAATTTCTTTAGTCTACCAAAAAAACTTTTACTGTCATCTAATTCTTGTTCTGCCATAATTTATTTTATCAGTTTTCTATTTTGACATTATATAACATAAATATCGTAAAATATCAAAACACTACAACCATTGGGATAAATCTTCAAAATCATCCCCAACTCTCATTTTCCAAGGGTTATCATTCATTGTATCATTACCACCATAAATCCCTTGAGATGTGTTTGATGTAATACTACTTACCGCTTGTTTGGTTAAATCAATACCTTCTTGTCTTAAACGAAGTGCAGTATCTCTAACCCATAATCCAATTGATATAGCCATAACTAAGTCATCGTTATAACCCTTCATTGCTTCAGCCCTACCATTCATATAGATAAATGTAAATAACTCATCTATTAAACGAGCAGAACGAATTATAATTGATTTCTCTCTAAAATAATCCGTTAATTTAGATATGATTAAAGGTCTAGTCTTAGAAGTAGTTGAAAATCCAGCTACTAATCCCTTTTCTTCACTTCTATATCTGTTTGTCATTTGATGTTGTATATCAATGTATTTTAAATCCTTGCTCATATAGAATAAGTTTTTGTATCCTCTATCAATTACTTGCTGAATTGTTGCCCAACCAATATTTGCGTTCTCTATTACAAGTAAAGCATCATTATATTCCGTTGAAAGTGCAACTAAGAAGTTTCCAAAATCTTTGGTATCCACCTTACCTCTATATTCCGCAACCTGTACTGAATTAATAATATCAATTACATGACAAGTAGAATAATCCCCACCATCACCTCTAGCCACATCGGCAACTACCATATATGATTTTGAATAATCAGGATGTTCCCATTTCCAAAGATTTCCATCAAATCCACCTTTCTCAATCGGTGGTATTACATATGTTTCTTTATAGAACATTAATAATTCGGGTTCAATTACAGTTTCACCAGAAGATATAAAATCACAATCACACTCTTGTGCTGCTTTCTTTGTACCCAATAACTTCTCTTGCTCGTCTCTCCACCTTTGGTCTCTTTCAGGATGAACTGTCCAATGTAATCTGATTGTATTAAATGGGTTTGTGCTTTCTTCTGCTCCTAACCAAGTTTGATGAAACCAATTACCAACACCATTCGGAGTAGATAGTGCTATACAAGCTCCACCTGTTGAAAGTGTAGATTGAGCTGCCACCCAAATCTCATCAATATCATCAATAAAAGCTGCTTCATCAAATATAAGAAGTGATAATGCTTCAGAACGTCCTGCATCAGGAGAACTAGCAATAGCCTTAATTTGAGAACCATTTTGTAAACGAAGGGAAAGCTTGTTATCTTCCATAGAGCCACCTTTAAGCCAGCTTGGAAGCAATTCATGCATTACTCTAACCTTTGTTACTAAATTCTTTGCTACATCTTGCTTTGTTGCGATTACCAACACATTGAAATCAGTATTGAATATCATTTTCCAAAGTGCAAAACCAGCACAAAGTGTTGAGATGCCAGTTTGTCTTGATTTTAGGACTACATTAAATCTATTGTCTTTAAATTGTGTTAAAGTCTTTTCCTGAAATGGGAATAATTGAAATGGTATCTTACCTCTTACAGGATGCTGAATCATACAATACTTCTTCATAAAGTGAATAGGGTCTACCGCACACTTTTTATATTCTTCGGCAATAATATCTTTTAACGATTTCTTTTGTGTTATACCAGTGCTCATATTAATCTTTAAGAGGTCTTACTAAATCGTAATTTTTATCTTTTAGTTTATTGTAAGCCTCATTTCTTAATTTTGTAACTTCTTCTATTTCTTTTTCAAAATTAATAATATCCGTCATTATTTCTGCTTTCAATTCATTAACATCTCTTTCCATACTCCAAGTTTCAATTTTACCATCTTCTTGAACTACTTCATAAGTTTGCTTTGCGTCATTATATGCTTGTTGAAATTGTGCAATTACATCTTTACCATGTGCAATCATATTGGAATATATTTTATAATCTTCATATTCTTTCCACAATCCATCATATTTAATTTGAGCTTCTCTTAAAGAAAGACAATGTAAACAATATCCTGTTTTAGATATTAATTTTTTATCAACTCTACCTATTTTTATTGTTTTACAATTATCCGATTTACAAGTGTTTAACTTATCTAAGTAAGCTCTTGTTTCAGCCATAATGTCACCCAATTCGGAAACTTCAATTTTACCAGCTTCTAATTGTTCCCAAGACCTACCATCTACATCGGTCCATTTTTCACCAATTGTTCTTTTTACCTTTTCTTTATCTGCTCCAGAAAATGAAATAAATGATTCCTTTTCATATTCAGCACCATGCATTACCATATCAACCAACTTTCTACGAGTTGGATGCATAAACTTTTTATTGAATTCATTTGCCATACTATATACGATATATTTGTATATATAAGTATATCAAAATCAAAAAAACGATTAAGAATCAAAAAATATGCCTAAAATTTGATTTAGGGGTGCGAATGCACCTGTTAGTTTATAGGTGTTTCCACCATATACAAATACCAATCCCTCATTTGGTACGATTTTATCAAATCCACCTAAAGCCTGCATTCTACTTAATTCTAATTTAAGTTTTGCAATCTTTTTAGGGTCACCACTTGCTTTTACTTGCGATATTGTACTTTGTAATTTTGCTTTCATTTGTTTAGTAGCTTCTGCAGGATTTGCAGTTAATACTGATGTCATAAATGATAATACATCTGCTCCCACACCTAAGAATATTTCCTCAAATCTCATTAAATTTTGCTTTGATATCTTTTGTTGGTCTTGCTTATCTGTTTGGTCAGCCCAAGCTCTTATCTTATCATCTTTTATATCCGCTATACGAAAGCTTTTATCTCCAAAAGCCCATCTTTTAATTAGTCCTATCTTTTGCTGTGCATCCAATTTCTTTGCTCCCTTTTCTACAAAATTTGTCCACCAAGCTTGGTGATAATCTGCTACACCATCAGAGTCAGCTAATCCAAATTCAGATTGTAGTTTAGAAATCATTCCTAAATACTTTCCTTGTAATTTAGAAAGATGTTCGGTTTTAGGAAGTGTTTGCATTGGAGGTCCCTGTATTGTATATTTGGATTGAACGTGTGCATTTACTTGCTTAATCATTCCACCTAATACTTTTGCTGCGTCTTGATTTTGTCCAATTATAGTACCAGTCATATCATAATCAAATGTACCATGAAATACTAATAGGGGTTGATTGTAAGGGATTACATTTACAGACGTTGGATATATTACTTCCAAGTTCATAAACGAACTACCATCGTTAAAAACCTTCTTACGTTGAGGTTCGGATAGGGCTCCAATTGCTTTAGATAAATCTTGCATAGCGAAATTGTATGCATCAGTTAATCCACCTCTACCAGCAAACTTATCTGCTACCTGTCCTATTGTCATAGCACCAACTCCTTTATCTTTTAAATGAGATTTATTACGAGCTGCAACCAATCTACCATTTACCCAACTAATTGCCAATGCCTGCCCATCAGTCTTTTCTCTTGCTAATTCCAAATCACCATTAAGAGCTCTTACTACTATTTGTTTAAGGTCACCAAATGTTAAACCCATCTCAATATCAAATGGATGTGCCATATGTCCATAAGCTCCACCTTCCATTATTAATGATTCTTTTATAAAATCATTAGGAGATTTTAAATCATGCTTTAATATACGATTGTATTTATCAGTTGTATCGTCGTGATTAAAAATTGGAACTTTGTTTTTTCTTATTTTGTCATCTTTATCACTCTTATGATTCATATTTTCCCAACCTTCTAAATCTTCTAAATAATATTCAGCTTTATCATATTCTTCCCAATCTTTATTCCAAGTGTGTCCAGTAGTGCCACCCGTATCATTATCAAACGCTTCGTTTCCAGTGTATTCTAAAATGTTATTTTCTTCATCAATCTCCTCATATCCACTCATTCCGTTGTTGTTAAGTTTTTTGCTATTCTTCTTAACATCTTTACTATCAGGTGCTCCATTAATATATCCACCCGGTAAACTTAAACCTACACCAGCTCCGCCACCAAGTCCCATTTCTTTTAAATTATCTTTTTTTGGAATTCTAAATGTTGCTACCTTCTTACCATTGATTGTTGGCATTCCCCAATCATCTGTACCTATTGTTTTTACAACTACTTTTTTATTTTTAAATCTACCCATTAGAATAGTATCTCCAATTTTTACATTTATTTTAATTTCCTCATTAATACATTCTTTTAAACTCTTTAACTTAAGGGTAATTAATTTGAATATTTGGTCATCAAATCTAGGATATGCTTTTGTAAAGTTTTTCTTTCTATCAGCAGCACTTCCAGCACTTAACCAATAACGAACATCAGTACCACTAATTGGGTTTGATTCTGCTGGTGCTGCATAAACATATCCTCTATCTAAAAAAGGTTCAGTTACTTTACCTTTATATGGTGTGAAATATTTACCACCAAGTCTTTGCTCATCTTTCTCACCAACTACAACTATTAAACCAGTTGTATCTTCATCGTATTTATTTAGAATTTCTTCAGGTGCATAGGGATTTCTGATATTGACAATTTTGTTTGATGGAATACCAAACATATTTGTCATTATTGCTTTCTTCTCTTTAAAATTAAATGGAGATTTCTTTGAATCGGTAACATTAGAAGTTCCGATATACACACTATCCTTTCCGAATTTGCGTACTAAATTATCATAAGTTGCGTAATGGCCCTTATGAAAAGGTTGAAAGCGGCCAGAATAAACAACAATTACTTTGTTTATAGAGGCCGCTTCCAATAATATTGATTCTACTAAAAAATTTGATAATTCATTCATTATACGATATATCTTATATCATATAAATATATGAGATTATTCTTTTACAACTTTGAAGTCAGATGCTCCACTTTGTTGTTGTGCCTGTTCAGCTTGTTGTTGCTTTCTAGTAGGTGCACCTGGTTGATATTGTACAGTACCATCAGCTACATTGATTCTTGCTTGAGGATATTTGTCATCAATTTCAGATGCCATATCGTTTAATTGTAGATTAGATGATTTAATTTCACTTTCATGAGCTTCTAATACATCTGCCATTCTAAGAATTTCCTCTTCCATTTCTTTTCTTCTGATGTATATAGAGCCTACTTCTAAAAGTAAACTTTGAACTCTACTGTTCAGCTCTTTAATTTTTTCAAAAGTACTGTCATCTAATTTAACTTGTGCTAATTCCACTGTTTGTGTTTGTGGAATGTTATCTAATTCTGCCATAATTTATGTTTTTTATTGTTTATATATATAACTATATTGTTTTTAAATTTTTATAAGAATTTTTCCAATTCTTTTATCACACTATCTGAAGTTATTGTTCTTGTACATTCAAATTGTTTATGAGTACCTTTATGGTCAGGGCACCAATTCCAATCCCCAGCATCTAATCTAATCCTATTAAAGCAACCCTCACATTTACCTTTAGGTGCCGCAATTCTTACACAATCCTGCATTTCAGCCCAATCATATGAGAATCCACTAATCAATACAGTAGGAACATTTAGGGCCCAGCTTAACCAACTCAACCCACTACCAATTCCAATGAATGCTTTTGATTTTTTCATTTCATCCATAACTAATTCTAATGGTCCTTCTGGGTGTTTAATTATTCCGGTTGGTAGTTTATTACCCATATAGTCATCTCCCTCTTTAGATACTAATTTAACTGTATAACCTCTAGTATTCAACCAGTCTACAACATCCTGCCATCCTGTTGGGTTATTCCAAAATTTAGATTGAGCCGTTCCAAATACACCAATACAAACTTGCTTTAATTGTTTATCTATTTTAACATCTCTCTTTTTTATTTTTGGTCTAACTTCTTTATATTCCAATCCTAAAATATCAGATGCCATTTTTTGCATTGTTTGCTCTCTAAAATTATTTGGATTTTTATATTCATTATATTCATCATTTTCTTTATAATATAATCCAACTCCATACATTGCGTATATATTTTCAACACCAGAGCCAGGATTTACAAATTCTATATCTGGGTATTCATCTTTAAACATGTCATTCATAAAGGTTGATGCTATTAATTTGCATCCCCATTGTTTTCGGAATTCTTCAAAGTATGGAAACCATGCCAATGTATCACCTAATGCTCTTGAATCCATAGCTATATAAACTCTTTTACCAGTTGCATCGTAGTTATGTTCCTCATACAATTTTCCATTTTCGAATATCTTTATTTGCCAATTTACAAAATATTCTATATTACACTTACTCCACATATTATTTTTTATGTTTCCAGTGTGAATAACTTTTCCAGTACTTCTATCTATAAATTCAATACGATACTCAGCATTTGTATTTCCTTTTACTTCAACAAAAGGTCCTCTAACAAAGTGTACAATTACTTTGTTTTTTATTTGTATTATGTTATTTAAATTCTTTTTTAAATTATCGTATATCATTAGTTCCAATTTTCTTTCCAACTTTTTATTTTTTCATCTAATAAAGAATAGCCCTCAGCTTGCTTACTATAATTTTTATTAGTTGTATATCTCAAATGTCTATGGTCATAGAATACATGGTTGTACCATAAATCACCAACATCCCATCCAATATCTTCCAGTCTATCCATATAGAATTGCTTGTGTCGATTTGGAATTAAATAACAATGTGCAAGGTCTTGATTAAAATCAGTTTTTGCAAATAGTTCATCAACTCCCCATCTATTCCAAGAAGGATTATTTGCGAATCCTATATAATAAACATTATCTCTTTGTGAAATGAAACAAGCTCTATGTACTATTTCAACAAACTCCTCAATACCTACATTAATAAAAGCATCTGCTTCAAATATTAAAGTATAATCATAATTTGTATCATCAATAGATTCCAAAGCTCCTCTATGTGCTAGATAACAACCATAGTGTCTACCCGTAATATATCCAATACCTGCTCCCGGATATAATTCACCCGGCTTATTATCTTTACTAACATTTTCAGGTCTTCTACAATTTTCAACAGGTGCTAATCCTTCGTATGGAGTATTTATCATTTGTACATAATCCATTCCGTATTTTGATAATTGCTTTAATGATTGAATACTTACTCTTTCTCTAGCATCATCAGGTCTTGTTAATAAATGCTTTATTTGTATTCTTGGTTTTTTCATTTTCCAAGTTCTAAATCCAATTTCACATTGATTATAAAAATATTCATCAACTGCTTTAGTAACACCAGGAAAGAAACTACCACCATAATCATCTCCAGAAATATATCCACCCGGTTTTACTTTATTATACCAAAGTTTTATATCTTCGTTTACATCCTCATAACTATGCCCACCATCTAACATTATATAATCAATGCTGTTATTTTGAAATTGGTTGGTAGCATTATGTGATGTATCTTTTATGATATCAAATGTTCCGTAGTTATCTGATATGATTGTATTATCTATAAATTCATAAAATATATCTCCATCAAAAGAACCATTTACTATTGTATTATGCAACCCTTCATCTGCAGTTCCTTTAAATGTATCTATTGTTGTGAATTTTATATTCTTACCAGATTCTTTAATTTTAGTTGCCATATAATTTGTAGACTTACCAAACCAAGAACCCAACTCAACAAAAGTTTCACCACCTTTAGCATTCTTAACCATATCATCATACATAGTATCATAAACAAACCAACCCGGTATCTCATTGAATTCAGGTTGTAAAGTTTCTAATATAATTTTTTTAGTAACTTTTAAATCATCACCAATGTATGTAACCAATGGATTATTATCGTATGTATCTAAATAAGTTGGTAACTTTCTAAATATAGATGGTAGTCCGTATGATAATGCTTCTTTAACTGATAACGGATTTAATTCAATTATAGAACTAAAGTAGAACATATCCGATGCTGCGTAAAAAGTATCAACATCATTCCGTTCTCCCCAAACAATACAATTATCAGGTTTGTATTTCATTATATCTCCCCAATAATGTTCAAAGTTTCCAGCTTGATTTCCTACAAAGTGAAATTTAATTTTGTATTTTTCTAATTGCCTTGCTATTGCAAATACTTCACCTTGATTTTTACCTGGTGCAAATAATCCAACATTAAGTACATGCTTCCAATCAGATTCAAATCCTAATTCTTTTTGTGCAGTTGCTTTATCAAACACATATTCTTCGATTGGATATTCCCATATATCAGTTTCAACACCAGTATCAATAAACTTTTGTCTACTCCATTCGGATACTAAAATATATCTATCGGGATGGTAAATTATTTCTTCAGGATTTGTTAAAGACCCATGTGTAGATGCTACAATAAAATATTTTCTTTTATCCGAAAATATTCTATCTAAAATATCAGTTGATAAATCATGTTGTGGAATCTCCTGAAAATGTATAATATCAGGTTTGAAAGTATTAATGATATCAATTATTTCTGCTCTGTTATCCCCTAATGTATGAACAGGAACTAATGCTTTGATTCTATTCTTTTGTACTACAAACGCATTTCCACCACTATTGTTTATTTCAACAACTTCTATTTGATAATCATTGATAAATTGCTTTATCTGCTTGTAAGTGTATTGAGGTTGTCCGCCGGTAGAAAGATGCGGACAAATATACAGTAATTTCTTTTTACTCATAGTTGTAACAAATATACGAAACTTTTTTTAAATTGCCAAATTTATTTTATTGACCATCATCAAATATAACAGTTCCCTCTTTTAAATCAATTTCTCCTTTAGGATATTTTGTTTCCAATCCCTTAAGAGTTTCATTTAAAGTGGTAGCTAACTTGTCATATTCAGCTTCAATTGTAGATACAAATTCTTGCATTCTTTTCTTTTCAGCCTCTAATTCTCTAAGTCTAATGTGAAATTCACCCAAAACATGCACTTGTTCTGCTGCTTTGTTTTGTAAAGAAGTTATATTTTCTAGAACTTCTTGCTCTAATTTTTCAGTTTTTATTGCCATAATATTATTTTATATATATAAATATATAGTTTTTACTTTTTATTACAAATTTATTAAAGTGGTGGATTTGGAAATACATATGGTATTGTTTCTGGTATATCTCTTAATTTTTGTCTATATACATTCCATTCCTCTTGCTTTTCAGCTGTTAGTGGATTATTTGGTAATTGGGTCCAATCTGATTCCTTAAGTAAATTGTTTCGTTTACTCCTAGCTATTGATAGTTCTCTAGTATCTAATTGTTCCTGCGTAAATGGATTATGAGTATGTACCCCATCTATTAATTTATATCTACCAGTGATAGCTTCTTGCCATTGCTCTTCTGTCAATTCTACATTTGGGGTTGGAATATTATCACCATGTATTTCTTTGGTATAAAATCCAATATAGTCTCCCGTTTCATTAAATGTTGCGTAATAAATCATATATTTTTATTTTTTAATATCCAATTGCCGACCACCATCCACCTACTGCATCGAATACTGCTTTAAATCCACTTGTTGTTACATCACCAGCATGATTATATCCACCTGCTCCATTAGTAAGTCTGTTTGTTGTTACATGTACAGACGTACAAGCAGTGGGGAACGTTAATGGAAATGTCACAGGTGTTGCTGTTGTAGTGTAGGTTGCATATCCCCATTGTAGTATAATTCCATTTGTTAATTTTGTATAACCGTTTGCACTTACTGAAGATGCATTATTAGTAAAATTATTAGCATACACATGTCCATATTGATTCGCATTTGTACCAATAGTACTTGTATCTGCCACATTTGGTAATATAGTATCTGTTTTAATATTTCCGCCCAAAACTTTAAGTAAATCGGAAACTCCAACTCCAACTTCTTGTCTTGCCATTTTAACGTATCTATTTTCATCTGATACTACTTGCATTCCACCTGCATTAATTTCAACAAAGTTTGTTGGTGCTTTTACTATAATAGAACTAGCAAATGATGGTGATGTGGTCCATGTATTAAATGTCCAAGGATAATAGGTAGTGGTATAAGAAAGTGGGGATGCTCCTATATCAGTTTGAACTCCTGAATATGCGTAATAATAAAATCTATATCTAAATTGTACTGGTGTTGTAGAATCTATATACATATTTATTGTCTGAGTATAACCACTTATTGCGCCATAACCACCTGCGTTGATACTTTCAGGTACTTCTACCCAGTTTGTCATGCCCATTGGACTATTGTGAGATATTATACCATTTGAAATATAGTTATTTACACCAGGTACAGAGAATGTATATACCATTTCATCACCCTCAATTATTTCCACATCATCTACAATTACTAATTTAATAGTATTACCATCTCTTATATTTATTTTACTAACACCCGGTATTAAATCTTTAGCTTTGATTTGTTCGTTACCATCTAACCAAAATCCATGCGAATCTGATACTTTTACTTCATTACCTCCAGCAGAAACTTTGAATACTTTATCAATAGTTCTACTTTTTACATTTTCTACTTTATATGTGCTAAACGAATCACTCCAATTCCATGCAGTTATATTTTGTCCACTAATAATATCTCTAGCATAAACTTCGTTTCCAAATTCATTTATAATTAATGTATCGCCTGTAACAGAAAGATATCCAAGATACCCAATCCAATAGCCAGCTACATTTTTTGCCCCAACGGAAGTAGAACTTCCAATAAGGTGACTACCAACTACACTATTATCACTAACTTTTACGGCTTCTATATATAAAACAGCAGATGCTTGTTGTGCATTAGAATATCCGGTATGTATGTATCCATCGTAAGGTGCTTCAAAGTCTGGTTCAGTTGAAGTATGTGATATTGTATCAGGTCCGGTTTCTACTGCAAAACTAGGAGTAACAATAGTTAGTTGATAATCACCTGCGTCAGCTGGTGTAAATGTACCATTTGATGAAGAACCACCAGTCGATGTTTTTGTTGAATAACTAGTTACAAATACGGGTGAACCATCACCTGCATTTGTTGTTATTGATGGATTTGCTGGCGAATATGAACCTGTGAAATTTACAGTGTTTGAACCGCCGCCAGAATCCGATAATAATTTTAGTGGGGATATACTTACCTTTTTACTCCTACCTTCACCACTTCCAGTATAAAATTGTATTTCAGGAACATTTGGGTCAAATATTAATTGAGAATCACTATCTCTTAATGCTCTTGTAGTTTCATCAATAACCCAATCTCCAATTTGTCCATCCGTTGCATTTATTGAACCAGTAATTTGGAAATCAGTTCCATCAAATTTTATTTGATTACCCGCGGGATTTCCGAATCTAGCTATTCCAGTTTTATCCATAAAAAACCCACTACCAGATGTAAAAGAATATGCATCAACAGAACGTATTACGCCAATACCACCAGCATCACTACCCATAACTAATCCTCTTGTTATTGTAGCTTCTTGTGCTAATAATATATCAGTTGCTACTGAGCTAAATGTTGCTCCAAATGTTTGCCAATATGTACCAGCGGTTGAACCAGCTGGTGCAGTTTGCCCTACTCCAGGTCTTGAATCAGTATTAGCTGGTATATATGTTAATTTAGATAGATAGTATGCACCGTCAATACCTTGTACAACATCTTTTCTAACCGCACTACTACTATATGCCGTTCCTATTGTGAATGGACCTCTATATACTACACCAGCTCCAGTATCACCTTTATCAATATATGTACTCCAAGGACCAAAGCCAGGATATCCAGTTGTACTATTTGTATTATTAGTTGAAAAGTGAGATGTTGCAGATGTACATATCCAAGATTTTCCATCATAACTAACTACATCATTATTATAGTAAGTAATACCGAATGCCCAAACTCCTTTTAATGTTGGTTCATTTGCACCAGCGTCAGTTTGTTTTATCGAACCTCTGATAATTAATTGAGAACCATCCCATTTAAGTGCCTTACTACCATCCGCATTACTAATTGAGAATCTACCAGTAGTTCCGTTTACTGCTGGATATTCGTATATTCCTAAATAAATACCCTCTTGTCCATATCCAATAATAGCAGGGTCTGTTGGTGAGTACCCACCACTACCAGTTCCATATGTACCATGCTGCCCAATAGCGATATATGGGTCAGTTCTACCGCCGGCTATAATTACATTTGCAAATTTTGAAGTATCTGCGTAAGTACCAACATTAATTGTATTCTTTACATACGATTCATCAAATATTGCAATCTTAGCTGCTATGAAGAATTCTTGAGTTCCTAAATACTGCCACCAATCATTATTACCACCTGCGTTTGGTGCATGTACACTACTTGCAGGCCCACTACCACTAACAGCTGCATAGTAAGTTGTTACACCATCTACTACAGTTGTTGGGTCTGGATATATTACTGCATCTCTACGATAGTTTGTTGTTTCTACACTACCAATATAATTTGTTGTAGCTTTATAAACTCCTCTCATTACTATACCAGGTCCAGTGTTTCCTTCATACTGAACTGCTATTGATTCTGTTTTATAATATACTGCTCTACCATCCTCTACATCTACTTTAAAAACTATATTTGCCGTTGGATATAAATTAGGACTTGTATATCCTGATATGTCTCCAAGAACAGCTACATTTGAAACAGTTGGTACAGTACTCCCAGATACAAGACTACCAGCTAAAGCCAACCAACCAGATTTACTATCTATTGTAACTTTATATTGCCCTAAAGAACCTATATAAGTTCCATCATTATCATAGGTTTGATTATTAAATGTAGATACATGTTGTAATGCTGTTGTTCCTTTACTTGCTAATATACTTGTACCAGTTCCCGTTGTTGTAGTTGCACCAGATACTTTATATACAATAGATGTATTTTCATTTGTTAAAGTTACAGTATAACCATCACCACCAGCCTTAACACCAGCTATTGTAATTTCGGCAGTTGCTGCAACAGGTAATGTGGCTGAGCCATCTCTTAATTCAACTTTATATACAGACTTAGCATTAGCAATAGGAAGATATGATGAATTTAAATTTTTTGTAGTGCCGGTAAGCGGTGCACCTAATGAAATTCCATCTTTAAAAAATTGATAGTATGCCGAACCAGTTACTCCAAATGATTTTGCTGTTAATGTAATAGTACCAGGATCAGGATTCGAAGAATCTCCATCAAAAGTTATTACTAAAGAATTTGCTGTTAGAGTTACACTTCTTGCAGTTTGCCCATCTTTCGTTCTTGTAAAATATTGAGAACCACTAACTGCAATTGAACCAGTTCTATGGCCAGGTAAAAGTGAGTATGGATATACATCAAAATTATATTGAATACTAGCACTATTAGAATTCATAGCACTATATCCACTTACAATTAAATTTGTTGTATCGGATGGGTCTGCTGTTAATGTGGATACACTAATATTTGTTTGTGTAACCGATGATGTTCTAAAAGTACCAGGTTGTTGAGTATTTGTATATACTAAATAATCAGTTCCTTCTTTTAATTTGATTATTGTATTTGCTTGATTATAATCTTTAACAATACCAATTTGGTCTGCTCCTAAATTAACATTTGCAGGATTTATTATTACCTGAATTGGTGGTGCTCCGTCTACAGCTTTTGTAAATTGCTGTACAACACTTGCCGTATAAATTGATGATGTGTAATAAGGATGTATGATTAGTGGATATGTAATACTACCACTTAATTGAACAAAATTAGATGCTGCGCTAGCACTTAAAGATGATGTATATGAATTATTGAAATAAACACTACCAGAATTTATGTTTATTGATGTTATTTGATTTTGAGCTATATGGAATGTACCATCGTTTCCTTTACCAGGATTACCAGCACTAGCGGTAAACAATAGATACCTAGACCCCTGCTTTAATCTAATATCAGTAATTGATGGTTTGTAATCCAATACCGTTCCTTTTGAATTTGCATTTAATGTTACATTAGCAGGGGTTACTTCAAATATTATAGTTTCATCTCCAGGTTTACCACTTTGTACAATAGTAAATGTTTTATCTATATTTGCAGTTGCATTAGTATATGGTTCAGTATATGTAAATGTTAATGTTAAATTTTTACTTTGTTTATTATTAGCTCCTATATACGAACCGATTGCCCCAGCATTAACAACATTTTTTTTCTCATCAATAGCTGATACTGATATTGTAGTATCCACACTTTGAGTAGTATAATATATCCAATATTCAGGCTCATACCAATCATTAATTGACATAGATGGAAATACTTGGAAAGATGCAGTTACTGTTTGGGTATTCGAACCCCTTATATAAAATGACGCAGTTGCTGATGCCGATGGTGGTGCAAATAATAGACTATTTCTAAAATCAATATTAAATGTATCTGCATTAAATTTAACTATACCACTATCCAATCCATCTTGCAAATCTTCTAATATTTGAGATGCTAAAACAGAACCAGATGTATTATATGCCCAATCGTATGCTGCTGATGCAGAATCAATCATATATACCGTTATTCTTTTATTGATAGAATCACGATTAAATACGGCATTAAAGTTTAATTCCTTACTACCTAATTCACCAACACTTAATCCTTGCACAAACCCGCTACTATTTGCTTTCTCTAAATTAATAAATTTTTGATAAGGTTGTGAACCGCTCAGTACATGCAGTTGGATTAAATTCCATTTTTTATCAGGTCTTGATGCTGCACTTAATTCTATATCATTTATACCATCTATTCTAATTGCTTGTACTTCTAAACTTTGAGTACTACTGTTTCTAATTTGTGTTCCTCTATAAGGTCTAATAATATGGTTTACTCCACCAAACCCATCCAATATTCTAACATAGGTAACTGTATCTGAATAACCTTCAGTTGTTCCTGTAATTTTAATAAGTTGGACTGTTTTATCTGCGTTTGAACCTGTAAAATGATTTACTGTCATAGATGGATTATCTATATCAGATGCTGATAATGGGTCGAACAAATCTAATAAACCAGGCATTCCTTCTGCAGTAAGATAATCTAATCCAGATAATAAATTACCATTATAATCATAAGATTGTGATGTATAAGTTATAGAACCAGTAATTAAAAACTTTTCTACATTAAATGATTGTGTAGTTGGTGGTACTGGATGGGATGCCGAATCAAATGTAAATGTTAAAATTTTTGGATTAAAGAAAATACCCTTTTTAATTGCTTGTAAATTACCACCAGTAAAAAGTTTTTGAGTTTCAACTTTTACAGGTATGTAGTTATTATTTATATCATAAAATTCAAAACGATAATCAAAAGTTTCTGCTGTTAATGTTCTTGGTACTGATTGTATAAATGTTATTTCATCAGGAGAAAATGCTGTTTCTTGTGCAGCAACTAAACTTACATTTGCTATATACCAATTAGTTCCTCTTACTTCAAAATAAAGTTTTGCATTATCTATTTGTTCTACTTTTATATTATTAGTAGATGTAGTTTTTTGTAATATAATGGGGTCAGTATATATTTTTACAAAATCTTGCTGAATTTGTATTGTTTTTGTTACTCCGTTTGTTGTTACTTGTCTTGAACCACTTATAAATGCTCTTAAATAACTTGTATCATCTATTCCGTTTTTTCTAATATTAAAACTTAAAGCATATTCCTTACCTTCATTTAAAGTAAATGTATCTTTTGTACTAAAATATTTAGGTACAGACCCAGCATCCAATTCTACGGAATCGTATAAATAATCTTGATTAAATGTTGTAGTCAATCCAGCCGATGCATCCCAATAATCAGTTATAATTGGTTCTGTAAATATACCATAATTTTCTTGGTTTTTTGTTTCTACAGTATAATCTACTAATAGTTCATTTGATTCCAATAACACCTCTTGAGTAAATTGATAATTTCCTACATCTGATTGAGATTTTCTGAATATCCTAACTCTAGCTACATCACCTGTAAATGTCCTTAATTCTCTTATATCTATTTTTGCAAATGAACCAGTTAGTGCACTTGCTATATTAATAATATTTTTAGTATCAATAAAAGATGCGGTAAATGGTACACCCAAGGCTTGTTGAGTAAATCCAATTGAATCATTAGTACCATCGCCATTATAATCATAAGGTAAGGGGTTTTTTGGAAAAGTAATTGGAAGTGGTTGTACAAATGGATTTCCAAATTTATTATCTATCGTAAATGGTTGGGTTACTAATATTTCAGTAGAGTTTAATACCTCTACTACAGTTGGTGAATAGCTATTTACTGCAGCGAATATTGGGTCGGTGTATGGAAGATTAAAGTTTTTAATATCATCATAAACTTGATGACTAAAATTTAATTTTGTACCTACCATAGAACCTGTAAAAAATACAGCGGGGTTAGTTCCATCATTTTCAGCCGTTAGTTTATAGTACGTTGGTAATGTCCAATCTTTTAAATAGGTTTCATTAGATGGTGCTATTGGAGTCCCTTTAACAAACCCATTTAATACAGTTGGTTGTAAAATTGTTGTAAATAAAGGTTTAACAATTTCAGTAATAGTAATGGTAGGTCTTTTATAAAATCTTACTTTTTCTTCATTTGAAAGTAATTTGTTTACTTTAAAATCTCTCTGCCATTTTACATTATAAATACCTTTCCACTCATCAGGTATATCTTTTAATTGAACACCATCATAATATTTTTTTAATTCACCTAATATAGTAATATCAGCCGTACCTATTGGGGTATCCTCATAAACATAAACTGCTATAACTTTAGAATTACCTTCATAGTATTCAGGTATACCATTACCTGGTTCAAAATAAATTGGGTTTCCTTCAACATCTAAAATTTCAATCTTAATTTCCGTAGACTCCAAAAGTTCAGGAGAACCTTCAATTAAAAATCCATTTTTACCACCAGTAAAAGTATCTTTAAACTCTGTAATCTTAAAGTATCTTGAATTGGGCGCAGTATCTACTAAAAATGTTTCGTAGTATTTTAAATGCGGGTCAATCGTTGGGGAGTATTTTTTAATTCTTGCCATGTATAGTTTCTATTATTCTATGATAAATATTCCAATAATTATTTATCTTTATAATTATATATAGAAAACTAAAGAAAACTAAAGAAAGTTATGAAAAAGTACGCAATGATACAAATAGATGCTGAAATACATCAAGCATTAAAGGAATTTTGTAAAGAGAAAGGATATAAAATAAATGGGTTAGTAGAGACCCTTATAAAAGAAAAGGTGCAGTCTTTGAATAAGACCACACCTAAAAATGTATTACCAGTTACTAGAAATTAATCTTAGAGAACCCATTTACTTTTTTAATTTCAATAAGTCCATCCACAATATCTCTCATTTGTTCTAAGTGGGATATTACCCAAATGAAATCAAATTGAGTTTTAAGATATTGCATCATCATAAATAGGGATGATAGGTTATCCGCATCCAATGTTCCAAATCCTTCATCAATAACTAAGAAGTTTGGTCTGGGTAGGTTGCATATGTTAATTAGAGCCACTCTAATTGCTAATCCCGATATGAACTTCTCCATACCACTACACATCTCTAAAGCCCATTCCTGGTCCTCATAAACGATTCTAGCGTTAATGTTCTTTCCATCGGTATCCATAGATATTGAGAAGTCTACCACTTGTCCTAATATATTGTTCACTTCGTTTTCAATTGCTGGAAGTGCTTTGGATATTAGTTCGTAAGGTACTCCATCTTTCTTCACCGCATCTAAGTAGAATGTATATAATTGGTTTTTACTTTCCAATTCTTTTACTTCTTCCATTTTAGCTACCATATTATCAATGTAGGTTTTTGTTGCACCTACCTCCGACATTAATTTTAGCATCTTTTTATTGACATTAGATATTTGAGTTTCAATACCTTGCTTTTCCTCTTTAATATTTTCAATTTGATTTACTAAAGAAGTATTGTTTGTAATTGTTTCTACATTATCATTATATCTTTTAATATCAGCTTTTGCTGTTTCTAATTGATGTTGTAGTAATTCAATTCTTGATTCTGCGGTTTTACCATCGGCTTCTAATCTTTCTCTTAATGTAATTAATCTACTATGCTCATCAGTCCATTGTTTCCATTGACGGAATTGGTCTTCAACTCCAGCCAATTCACCTAATTGAGTTATAAGAGCACCATGTAATATGTTTAGTATTTCTAATTGATTACCTTGCTCTCCTAATTTCTTTTCGGTTTCCCGTGCATCTTTTACGAATACATTGTTCATACAAAAGTTACAATTAGGGTCATACTCATGCTCTGCTAAATGTGATAACTTCTCTTTGTTAGTTTCAATTGATTGTTCTAATAATTCAATCTGATGTAAAGTATCTTTGATTTGTCCTTTAACTAAATTTAATTGGATTTGTGCTTCACTAATATCAGTTCCGTTTATAGTAACTTTGGAATCAATCATTTCTTTGGCTTCTCTAACCAACTCTTTAACTTCCGTATGCTTTTCAACTAATTTGGATTTAGTATCACCCCAAGTTGTTAAATCACCTTCAATTGTTTTAAGTTTTGAGTTTAAAGTATCAATATTTAAGTTTCCTTGAATTGGAACGATTTGTTGAGATAGATTTATTATTTGCTCATCAAACTCACCTTTTCTTTTTTCTAATTCTATTTTATCCGCATCTAAACTATCATACTCCTCTCTCTTTGAATTCAAGTCGTTTTCTTTTTGGGCTAATTCCGAAGTGAAGTCGGTCTTTCTAAAATTTCTGATAAGTGCGTTCACATCTTTGATATCGTTGGTAGCAGTATCATACAGCTTATCAAATATATCCAAGCCCATAAACTGAGCCATCAAATCTTTCCTTTCGGATTGTGATTTATCAATGAATAGTGCGTTGTTACTTTGTAGTGAAAGGGCTGTCATAATAAAATCCTCATATCTACCCACATAGGTTTCAATGACTTGGTTTGTATCCCTACGTTCCGTTCCGTTAAGTGATTCCCTACCACTATCTCCCTCTCTCCAAAAATCAACATCCACTTTTACGTTCTTTCCCTTATTGATTGTTCTACCCTCTCTACGAATACCATAGATAACTCCATCTACGGAGAATTCTAATTGGCAATGGAAATCAGATTTACGATTGTTCATAATAGCAGATGCTTTGTAAGCCCTACTACACTTATCAAATAAACAAAATGAGATTGCATCAAATAGGGATGATTTACCCTGTGCATTTGGTGCGAATAATCCCATCAATCCAGTTACCTTATCAAAGTTAATAACATTTCTCTCTCCGTATGAGAACATATTACTGAAATCAAACTTAATTGGTTTCCAGCTTATGTTTCTTTGTAGTTCTGATGGTTGTATTCTACTATTAATGTCACGATTGATTTTCTCTATTCCAGCTAAGTCCTCTTTCGTTACGAATGGCATCATACGTTCAATATACTCCCCTATTAAAGAGTTTTGATGGTTTATATCAGCTATGCTATCTACTTCTAACCTTGCTTCTCTATCGTTGGTTTTCTTCTTATTGAATGTATCCGTTCTAATGATTGTAAAGTCCTCCACACCATACTTTGCCGTAATATCAGCCATCATTCTCTTTGTATCTGCGGTATCCGTATTAGATATCCTTACTCTTAAACGAGGGTACAACGGCATATCAGTTACATCCGGCACAATACCACCATCAATATCTAACGTGTAATAACCATAATCGTTTTGGATATCAACTTCCTCATAGGTCATTGTATCTAAATCCCAAACTAAGAATCCGTGCTTATCTAATGTCTCACCGAAGTTTTGTTGTACCAAAGAGCCGGCGTACACTACCTTACATCCGCTTGGTGATATCATCTCTTGTCTTTTATGTATATCTCCTAATAAGGCTAAATCATATCCATCAAATATTTCAGTTGTAAAATGTCTACTACTAACCACATACCCCACATCGGTTGTAGAGTTATCAACAGGTCCGTGAAATAGTGCAATCTTCTTATTACCAAATAAAGTATTAGCTTTAGGCCAATTATCTTTGTTATCAAATATACTAAATACTGCAAAATCAACATCACCTATTCCATAAACTTGCGTATCCTTTAAATACGTTAGGTTTGGTAACTTTAATGCATCAACGATTGGAGTAAGTACATCTAATCTGTCCGAATTGTTCATATTACAATCGTGATTACCAGCGATTACAATAGTGGGACATAGTTTGTTACATTCCGTAAACAACCAGCTAATCTCACTAACTAATTCGGGACTCATTTCTAATTTAGCGTGAGCGATATCTCCAGCTAAGTAGATAATAGAATCTTCAGTTCCTCTCTTTTTGATTTCTTCGAACATTGAGTAGAATACTTCTCTAAACTCTTTGTGTCTTTTTATATTACGAATGTGTATATCCGCAATGTGATAAATTCTCTTTAACCTCATATATTATTTAGTTTGGATAGAACTAAATCATCCCATCCAGTTTGTGTTGCTCCTTTTAATAATTCTCTAACTGCTTTAAATCCCATATCTCCTGCATCCTTTCCTTTTGGTATAATATTCTTTACATTAATACCATTCTTTATAAAATAATCAGTATGCTTTGTGGAATCTGCAATAGCATCTGAATCCAGTAGTATTGTTATATCCTTAACTCCGTTCTCTATAATCTTGTTCTTTAATTTATTCAATAAGAATTTACCAAGTAAAGGAATACAATTTCGTTTAACTGAAAATGAATCAAATACTCCCTCTACCAAAGTAATAGGTTCGTTCCAATTGATTTGATTTTCAAACACAATCACATCTCTATTAACCGGCGGATTCTTATACTTCATTCGTTCCTCTTTGTAATATGAACGAGCTACAAAGTAATTCAAGTCACCATTCGCATCATACGAAGGTACAATGATTCTGCCAAAGTACAATCCATCAGAACAATATCCGATGTTGTATTTAACGATATCAGCTTGAGTAATACCTCTTTCTTTAATGTAATTAAGTGCTTGATTGTATTCAGGTTGGAATCCTTTTGGTTTGAAGTGTAATTGTTTGAATTCTGATGGTAATTGTAACTTAGCTACATACTCATCTTTCTCAACTAATGTATAATCATCCTCACCATAGATATCTTTCAATCTATTGAGGTCTCTTATATCTACATTGAGTTTGCGAAGGAGGGATTGGATACTTCTACCCTTAGAATCACATACCCAGCAATGCCATCTTTGAGTATCTAAGTTTACTTGTAGTTTCTTTTTGTGGTGATTGCAAAATGGACAGTGATGGGCCTGTTCGTTTCCCTTTAAGGATGAACCTACACCCAAAGCGGTGTCTAAAATGTTAATGACTGTTAGTTTGTTCTTCCCAGATACCATTATTAGTATATTCTATACAAATATACAACTTTTTTGGGGATTTGCCAAATTAATGATTAGAATTCTTTACATCGTAAAGAAAATCAGCTAAAAACTGCATTTTTGCTGCAATTGGAGCTTTTGGTTGGTTTGCTTCCAACATTCCTTTAAGGTCTATTAAAGATGCAGCTGCTATTTGAAGTGCATCATCTTTTGCGTTTAAGTAAGCTTCGGATATTCCGTACTTTTTTGCGATTTCAGGTATTGTCATAACTATGGGTTTATAATATCCCTACGGAAGAATTTTCCCATAAGGTTTTCGTTTATTGCTTGTTCGTTGGCAAGGACATCGTAATGAAACTGCCATTTTATTTCGTAATATGATAAGGATTTTTTTGAGAAACAAAATTGAATGATTTCTCTTTCAAAATATTCAGCGTTTCCAGCTTTTACTTCCGATTTAATCCATTCGTTTGATGAGTAGTATTTTTCCCAATCAGATGCTTTCTTTACAACCCTCCTACGAGTCTTTCCCTTAAGGGGTTTCAATCTACGGGTTTGAGATAAGGATTTCTTTCCTATATAGAATCTATTAGTTCTAGTATCAATTATCTTATAGACAAATCCAACCGCACCTTCTGGTGTGGTTTCTTCTGTAACAATATTTCCATTAAATTTCCAGCTCACTTATTTGTTTTTTATAGAGGTAGAATATACTTTTTTATTATCGTATCCACCTGCTCCTTGTCCTATTGCGCCGTTTCTTGCTTTAGAAAGGTCAGACTTCATTAAATCTTTAGAACCATTAAATGGATATTCCACACCTATTGGTGTTTTATCTTTACCCTTTGCATCTATTTTTGCAGTCTTTGGAGTGCTCTTTGTGTATAAATCAACTAATGACATATCTTAAATTGTTTTCTATGTATAAATATAACGTTATGTATCAAAACGAATAATAAAGTTTACTGGATAGTCTGGTAATGATTTTATTGGTTTTGGTAATTTAGCCACTGCAACCATATTTAATTCATTATCATATAACCCAATTGTTGTAATATATGGTGCTAAGAATGAACCAGTAGGGTCTAAAGAACTACTTTCTATATAATCATCAAAACTAAATCTTTTAGTATTATCTAACGATGAGGTAAATGGTCTATTTGTGTTTGCAATATACCTAATACCATCAACGTGAATAGTTTTATTATAAGTTTCAGTTAAAGAATTATCATTCGGGTCATTAATTACCGCAACATAATTATATCCACCATCCTCATGATATGAAGATGGATTTGTTGATACATTAAATTCATTTTCTAATACAGATATAAATATTTCATTCTCATATATAGTTTTACTTGAACGGAAATCCAATGAATAACTAACAAAGGTAGAACCACTAACAATATCTTTAGTAAGTACAATTAATCCTCTATCATAGAAAATATTACCATATACATTAGGAATAGTTTTACCATTTACTGTAATATATCCATCTATTAAATTAGAATAACCATCATCTGTATATACTTCACCAGTGCCATTTGGGTCATTTGTTAAAACAACAGAACCCGGCTTTATTCCCTCCCCATATTTTTGTTGAGGTATTGATATTACCGCAATAGTATTATTTATAACTCTCTCATATGTTGATGCGTATGATATTCTATTACCAACCTCTGAAAAAATAGATGCGGTTGCTGGATTTTTATAAAATTGTGCCGCTACTGAATTATATAATAATTTTTCATATACTTTACAATTATCAACCATAGTATATTTATCGGTATCTGCATTAAACGCTTTATTTGTTACTTTAGTACCATAGGCAACAGGAGTATCATCTTGTGATGTACCAAGCCACTCTTTGTAAACTTTGAAAGGTCTAACAATAATATCCGATTTTGGTATTTCCTTTAACATATCTATAAATATTCATTTAACAAAAAACCCCCAATGAGGGGGTTTCTTAATTTATATTATTTTAAATTAGAATGATAATTTAACTTTAATAAGAATTTCTTTATCAAATGATTTAGGAATTGGTTGAGATGTTTTAGCCACTGCAACTAATTCGTTTGAATCATTGTAAAGACCTACAGTTGTTACATATGTATAAGGGTCAGTATTAAATGAAGTTTCTACAAATGTACCATCAGTATTTACATAAGTTGGATTGTTAGAATAGTTAAATTCTCTATTTGTTGCTCTTACAAAGAAATGTTGTGTAGATACATTTTCAGTTCTTCTAGCCATAAATCCACCCTCATCAACACCACCATCATATCCCCCACTTATTGCGTATAATAATCTTTTGTGATTATATTGCTCAGCTGCAGTTGATAACGAACCACTTAAGTTTCCTAAAGAAGCCCCACCAGTACTTTTAACAGTACCAATCATAGAACCCACTGCTTTTGGATTTAAAATTATAATACCTCTATCAGGATAGAATTTACCGAATCCTAATCCAGTAGTTGCGTCGGTTGTTGCCTTTACCGTTGCTAAATTTTCAGTACCTAAATTCAATGAACCACTTACAACATTAAATACTCTACCAGCTTTACCAGCCGTATCAGAGAATTTTTTATCACTATCATCAATGAAATGAAATAATCCATTAGAACCACTTAATGACAATTGCCAGTTACCCGGATCCATCGATTCTCTAAAACGGCCTCTATCAACATTAATTATATAAATATCGTTAGAATCTGTTGTAGTTCCTACACTATTATTAAATGAGAATTTTGTTTCTCCATATTCCAACAACATTGATTTGTATTGGAAATATGTTCCTTTAGTTGCTACCAAAGTATCTTGGTTTGAATAATCTCTAGAACCACTACCATGATAATGTCCATAAGCTACTGCAAAGTTAATTTCTGCAGATGAACTTAATTGAGGATTATACTCATATACATTTAAATAATATTGAGTGCTTTTTATAGTAGCATCCCAATTATCATCTTGTGCAGATGCTGTAAAGAATGTTGTTAATACTCCATTATCCCCACTCCACAATCCAGTTGTTACAACTTCTATTTTTGCTTTTACTTGGTCAAAATCACCAAATCTTTTAAATACACCAGTAGTTACTCCTCCTGTCGAATTAGCAATTTGCTGTCCAGCAGGAAGTGCGCTATTAAGTAAAGATACGATTTGGTTTGTGTCAACCTGTCCAGAATTAGCTAATGCAGCTATTTGGGAGGTTATATTTAAGTCATTAATTAGTGCCATTTTTTATATCTATTTATTTTATACTGTTGCTTTATACGTTATAGTTACCGGTATAGAAACAGAACCACCAGTCTCATTACCATAAACAGTTATTGTTGTTGCAACATCTGTTGTTAATTTTGGATTAGGTGTAAATGTGAATTTCTTTCCAGTTACTACCTGTGCAGTTGATGTTACATCCTCTCCCAAAAATACAGGTATTGTTGTACCACCAGTTGTAGCTTCTGTTACTTGTAAAGTACCAGCTCTTTGGTCTGCTAATACTGCGGTATATCCGGCTGAACTATTTCCGGTTGGATTAGTTTGTGGTGATAACGAAGTTCCTCCATCACTTTGATAAGATGATATTGCCGTTGTACCTATATTTACCGTTGGTATTTTTGTACTACCTTTTGGTAAAGTTAGTATCTTATATCTTAATACTTGCGTTTCATCCGGCGATGCCTGAGTAATTGGAAGTGCTAAAATAGCTGAATCAGCTGCAGTACTACCCTTTGGGTGAGCTGGTTCATATAGTTGGTAATCAATCTCATCATCACCTAAAGCGAACTTTGTAATGTTTAAAGATTGTCCTTGTGCTAATTTTTGTCTACCTTTTTTGGTAAGAATAGCATCTACAGTAATTGTTGAATTATCTAAATATCCCATTTTTGAATTGTTTTTATTCTATATTCTATAAATATAACTTATTTTTATTTTCAAATTAATCCACTTCCAATATTGGTTCTCCACTACCTCTTCCAGTCTTAGCCACTCTAAGAATGTTAGCATTAGTACTAAATGTTTCAACCGCATCTAATCCATCCGGTGTTGTTGTGGAATCTTGAATAGAACCTTTCCAGAATGAACGAATCATACCTTCTCCCAAATTGTTTTTATATTTATAATGAGTATAAAAATAATTATTCAAAGGAAGTACAGATACTACATCACCACCTATACTTGGTGTAACAGGTACTCCATATGAGCCAGTTGCAAATGGTAATATATTAACTTCGTATTTATATTTTGTTATAGGAAGATAATCATAAACTACTTGCTCTCCTGGCAATGCACCAATTGTGGGATATCCTGAAATTTGGGTTTTTACATTTTCTATATATGATTTTTTAAGTAAATTAATTATTTTTCTATTTTTATTTATATTTCCATGAATATCTATCGTAGTAACAATACTTACTGAATTTTCTCCATAAAATCCAAACCCATTATTGATTTCCATACCAACCGCTTGGAAATTTCCAAATAATTCAGCTATAATACTACCAGTTACAGGTGTTTGTATTGATGCAGCCCACATTGGTACTGTTCCTATTAATGAACCACTAAATGAATTTTCTAATTCACCATCATAGAATGGAGTTGTACCATCTAAAACATATAAATCATCATATGTTATTAAGCCATCAATTTTATCATATTCAAAATCAAATATTGCTATTTCAGTTGCATCAAGATGTGCATCTTGCATAGGCACATCCATTTCAATATTTTTTGAATCCGTTGTATCAATTAATCCTTTAATATCTTTATAATCTGTTTCAGGTTTATTCCATACAGTTTTATTTCTTTCTAAAAAATGCGGTTCGATTAATAATCCTTTCGAAACATTAGCTCTAGCCGGCGCAACATCTTGCAATACATCAAATAAAGATTTATCAATATACTTAACTAATCTTATATATTCGTAGATATCTCTGTTTAATCTTTTGAAATAATAAACTCTTAATTTATCTAATTCAGAATAACTATCTTTATATTCATCTCCATAATCTCCAATGTAATTATCAATATTGAAATCTCCAAATGCTTTTAGGATATCCATATTTAATTCTTTAGTTGGAGAAAGAAATAAACCTAAACGATTTGAATCAATAGGAGCTCTATCAAATGATTTTTGAGTTGCTCTAACTTTATAAGATAAATCTCTACCAGGCATTAAACTTGATGATTCAAATCTAATTTTATTACCATATCCAAATCCAACAGATGGAACATTCGCAGTTACAGTTCTATCATATGGAACATATTGATATGGATATGTATTTGCTGAATAAAAATTACTTGCGGTTGCATGGTTTGCTCCGTATTCGTTACTTATAGCAACATTATTTATATATATATCAGATACATCTTTGGGCAAAGGTCCATTGTCTGCAGCCTTTCTATTTCTAGGTAATTCAAAATCCAATCTAAATATTAAATCATCGGATGATGAAGATATATGATTACCATTGATAGCGTTTGGATGTAATGTGTGATTATTAAATTTAGAAACCTGTAATTGGTTATTCCATAAACGGAATTCATCCAATTCACCAATAAATCCATCGCCTCCTATTAAAATACTGTTACCAGATTCCCATTGAGAATTACTACCAGTAATAGATAAATGAACTGCTGTTGTTATTCTAGTTCCATTTGATGTATTTAAATAAACATCATATTGAGAGTTTCCACTTCCTATATCAGTTCTATTAATTAATACATGAGAATAATTTTCCGTTGATATTGGAAAATCTAAACTACCCGTAACTAAATCAGGACCATATGCATATATGATACTAATATATGGATAGTAAGTTCCACTTGTTTCAAAGTATGTACTTGTAGAAGCATCACCACCAAAATTTAATTGTAAAGTACCATATGAACCAGTTGTTTTAACCAAATCTAATGTAAATTCACTGCCAGAAATTAAAGTTGCTTTTGAAGTTATTTCCGATGGTTTAAATGCTAACTCAATTGCATTTGGATATGTACTTGTACTTGGTGTTGTATGCCAAGGTACTATTATAGATGAAGTTTCAACTAAAGAAATAGCAGCTGTTCTGTCATCGTATGTAAATTTAGTTACAGCTCCTTCAGTTGGGTTTTGAGGGCCTCCAAATTCCATTATAGTCAACATAGATTGAGGTACACCATAACAAGCCATAATAGCTTTCATAGCTCTAGCCGTACCTTTATGTTTTAGTAAATAAGGTAAGTTATTTAATATTCTTCTCCAAACTTCCTCATTAGCACTTTTTAAAGATACAGGTTCAGTTCCAAAATCCTTTCCATATTTTTGCGTACCATCTTTATTCAATCCAAATGCATATTCCCAAAGAAATTGAGAATCATATGCTTTTCTACCATCCCAACCCAATGATTTTAACATTTGATATACCATATCATTTGCTATACCATTTAATTGCTTATGTTCTAATACTTTATTACTACCTATTGAATTTATATATGACCATATTATATCATAATGATTACCAATCATGTCTAAGAAAGTAGCAAAATCTTCATTTTCTGAATTTTCTTTTATAAATTCTGGTAAATTATTTATTAAACAATTCTTATTGTACTTATCATATTCATATGCAATATTTACTACAGAATTATACCAATTAATAGCTATACTACTAGTTGTATTTAATCTAGAACTTCCGCTGTATGGATATGATATGGATTCTACTGTTGATGTTGTGTATATAGATGATGATGTATATAATATATTTTCAAATCCGTCAAATGCTCTTTTAATTTCACTAATAGAACTTAATACTTTAGATGCTTCATTTACAACTGATATAGAACCAGTCCAATCAGTACCATTTGTTAATTTTGTATAAGTACTTTCATAATTTTCTATTAATTGTATTTTATAAAAGAAATTATTAATTCTTTCTTCAGCTGAACCAAAATTTACAAAGTTTTGAAACTGATAATCAGAACCACTTACATATTGAATATTTAATTTAGTTGTATCTATTCCGTTTTGCTGAGAGTATTTAAATAATAAATCCGTAGATGTACTAGACCCACTAGCTAATAAATCATCATATACTTTATACCCAATACCATTATCAGCTTCTATTGAAAAATTTGGTCCTTTTAATGGAGGACAAAATTGTTCACTTGTTCCAAGCAAAGTTACTGTTTCAATAATTGGATTTGCTTGTAATTTAGATATCCATACTAATTGATTTGTTTGGATATCGGTTGGTACAGGTTCGTATAATTTTAAAATAAGAGATTCTTGACTACCAGTCCAAGTTGTAATTACTTTATTGTTTCCATCTCCTAAATGTAATAAATGTGTAAGATATTTAGATGAGTCATCAGGAACTACGATTGATTTAAATTGATACTTAAAAGCTTCAGCTATTCTATTAATAGCTACAGTTCTAGGAATCAGTAATTTACTTTTTATAAATTTAATAAATACAGATTCAGCTTTACCAATAACTTCGGATTTTCCACTTGTATTATATGGTATAAGTTTTAATTCTAAAGAAATATATTCTCCATCTTGTGCAGGTGGTGTATCATATAATCCTAATAGAGTTTCTATATTTAAAACCTGCTTACCTTTTGAGTTTAATTGCATGTAAGCTTTACCAGCATAAAGTCTTACAAAAGTTGTATCAATCGAGTCATAGGATATAGTAAAATCAACATTAGTTCCAACATAATCAGGTCCTCTTAATTCAGATGGATATTGTATATTCCTAATATCAGGAACTCCTACATAAACATCATCAACAACATTATACATTAATTGAATAATATCACCATCTCCTTCTGAATTTGATGGTACTAATAGAATTCTATAATTACCTATTACTGAAAATGCTTTTGCTGGAATTAATAATATTTCTGATGTTGTATTTCCTAAATCAGCAAATTCATATTTTTGATTATTTACATATGCTGTAATTTTTTCAACAGTTCCAATTTTTTTTACTCCAATTGGTGCATCTTTTTTACTATTTATATTATAAATTCTGCTTGATTCGGAATTTACTAATTCAAGGCCAGGAATATTTTTAGCAAGTACTTTTAATTTTTCTGTTACTATTATTACATTTGTATCATAATCTAATGCAATACTTGTAGATATACTTTCTAATTCTTTCGCTTCTAATACTTTTTGTTTTCTACCAACTCCACTTAAAGTTATAGATTTAATTTTATATTTTGTTATATCTGATGATGCTATTGAAAAGGTTGAACCAAATTCAGCATCTATTGTATTAACACCAGTAACTAATGGTATTGATTTTGATTTATCTTTTACTAATTTAACATAATTATTATCAAGGGTTATTGTTAATTTTTTAAAAGAAATTGCTTCATCATCTTTAATGGATTGTTCTGTTAAACTAAAATCTAATGTTTGTTGAATAATCGAATTATCGTATTGAAAAAATTGGTCTACATCATTTACATATTTTTTTATTGAAATTAAATATGGTGAGGTGGTATTATATGTAGAACTTAATGGGGCTGCATCAGTGTAATATATATCGTTACCATAATCAGGATTTATTGATGCATATATTACATATTTTTCAAGTGAATTATATGCCGTTTTTTTAACCGTAATTTCACGATATCCTCTTGCCTTTCCAACTATATCACTTAATTGAATATTAATTTTATATGGTGCTTCTTTATTTATATACTCTCCATCTAAATATATACTAACACCAGGCACATTTGCTTTAATAAAAAAGAATGCATTTATATCAGAATTTACAGTACCATTGTAAGTACCAACTGCAATAGGAGTATATGTGCTACCACCTGCCGCACCACCACCGCCATAAGCTGGTGTTATGTAATCAATACCATTTTCATTATTTACAGAGTTACCCCATAATATTTCATCTGAATTTATCATTTCTCTACAATTACTTTATTTTAATGCTTCGTTTTCTACCGGTCTATCTACTCTATTACCATAATTAGAATCCCAAGGATTTCCACCACTACCTCCACCACTACCTCCACCACTACCTCCACCTCCAGGTGTTGGCTTTGTTGGTTCAGGTGCTGGTTCTGGGTTTCTATCATCAGGCATTGGTTTTTCTTTTTCCAATAATACATCCATTTCAACATCGTTCACTTTAACTATCTCAGCCTTTTTAATAACAGGATCTTTTGTATCTATTTTAGTATCTGATTCAGTTCTTTGTAAAACCTGCCCAACAATATCCATACTATCATCTGTTTGAGTATCATATGTTGAGTTTTCGCTAAACGTTGGCGTTAATAAATAAAAATCAATTGCTTTTATTAAAAGTTTATAACAAGTATCTTGAATAGTATCTTTTGAAAGTTGTAATGGTGGTTTAGTTGGTTTTGGATTACCATATTCTAAATTTCTTATATCCGATATTCTATTTGTAAATTCATACAATGCCGATTGCATAAACTTAGTATAAACACTTGTTGTAAATGTTTCAAATCCTTTTATGTTATATTCTGCATTAAGTTTATTAAACCAATTTTCAGAATACTTTTCTTTTATATAAATTGATATTTGAGTTGGATTTATTTTTTCAATAAATTCAATTGCATAGTAAATTGTATCATCTCTAAATTCACCATCATGTATCATTACACCGAATCTTTGAAATAAATCAGTATTTTCAGTTTCTTTTCTTTTTAATGGTAGTAATCTTATTTCTGTTCTTGATGGTGATATTTCAGAAATCCAAAGTTTATCATACTTTGAATTACTACCAATTCTATTACTAATTAAAGTAATTTGTGTTTTAAATATACCATTATTATATCCAGCTTCTTTTAATAATCGTTCAACATCAATAAAATATTCGTTTGGAAAATTAAAACGCTGAAATACAGTACCATCTGCTATAAGAAAGTAATCTCTAATATTTTGAGTTGTTAATGGAACATATCTAACCAATCCATAATTTGATTGCGGTAATTGATTATCGTTTGCATCATATATTATAAATTCAATAGAATCTGAATCACTTAATCCAAAAAAAGATTGTAAATCTCCTGTTTCAAAGATTTCTCTATCTTTACTATCAACTCTATACGCTTTTGAATCAACTATATTTTTAAAATTTTGTATTGCCATTTATTGTATATGTTTATTGATATTTATATATATGGAATGTGAAATCTTTATTTTCAGTTTTACCTTCGCTATCAGTTACAATAACACTCATTGTAAAATCCCATTCAGACGGTTTCCAACTTTTCCAAGGACCCCAACCAACATCATATTGACCTTGTGAGTTTTTCCAATAATCTGAAGCTTTTTTAAATTCAAATCTTTTAGTTTCACCATTTTTTAATTTAAGAGGAAATGTTACACCAAAATCCCAAGGAGATTGTGTTGCTCTACCTGTAAATTTTAAATCAAGAGAGATTTCTTTTGTTCCGGTAAGAGCTGATGATGCTATTACTTCAAAGTAACTTCTAAATGTTTTTTGATATTCGTTACCACATGCTCCAAATTGACCGGATGGTGCATTACCTCCACCATAATCCATACCAATCATTTGCTTAGTAGTTTCTTTTGTAGGGTCTCCTTTGTCAAATAATATACTTGCTATTTGTCCAGTTGAAACTGCACCAGCTGTTAATGCTTGTTCTTTTGCTGATATATCTATTCTAAGTGAAGATATTTCTTGCTCTAATGATTGATTTCTAGCAGTCAATGAAACTCTTTGTATTGCTTCAGATGTTGCTTTTTGTATTGAATTTTGTAAATCAACTATTGATGTTTCTATTGTAGAATTAGCTAATTGGGTTTGGTTTTGGAATGTTGCTGTAATAATTTTTTGATTATCTATTTCAACTCTTAAACTTTGTGTTACAATTTCCAATGAACTTACTTTTGCTCTTAAATCTACTATATTATTATTTAATATTACAACCTCAGCCGTTAAATCAATTACTGATTGTGTTACTGGATTATAAACAGAACGTAATACTGTATCAGGTAAATCAGGTGCTTGAATTGGTATTAATTCTACAATTACAGTATCTATTGATTTTTTAAGTTCAGTATTATCATAATTTGGTTTTGTTAATTTTGCCGAAATGACACCATCATTTACGTCTAATTCTTCAAATAAATTAATACCATTAGTATTTTTTGATTTGATTCCTAAAGAACCACTAATCAAAAGATTACTAACCAACTGCTCATTTTGTAATCCTGTTTTTATCATTTTATTTTACAACGCTAAATGTTATGTCATTATCAAAATAAACATCTCCGTCATTGAATGTTATTTTAAACTCTATTTTATAAACTCTATCAGTTTCCCAATTTCTCAAATCCAATTGAACATAGTTTCCGTTTGCATCACAACTAATTTTAGAATATTCTGAAAATGGAATTATTACATCTCCAGATTCAAAATCAATTATTTGATAATACGATGTAATTGGTAAATAATTTATTTGAGTATATTGATTAAATGAATTATTAAATGTTTTTAATGGATACATTTCTCTACCAAATATTCTAACTTTTGGAGATGTTCCAACTTTGTATTCACTTTTACTATTTGTTATACCAATTTTAAATTGCTCAGATGTTAATGCAGTTAATGAACCAGTTTCAAATGTTTGGTCATCCCAGCCAATTCGTATTTTTGGTTGATATATTGTATGTGTTTCTTTACTAAAGAATTTTAATATACCATAATCTTCGGTATTATCTTCTAAACTATTTTGATGCTTTAATATTAATCCATCATTAGGAATAGAACCACTAATCCATGCATTTAACATTGGTTTAATATCCATAACTACATCAGCTGTATTATATGAATATAATTTAGTTGATTGATAGTTAGTGTACCATACTCCACCATATCCTGCATAAGAACCAGTAGAACCTGCTGCAAAATTCGTAGTTATACCATCGTTTGTTGTATCATTCAACCAATCTATCTTTGAGTTACCTTCTCTATATCTCCAAGAAATACCTTCGGTTGAAATATCATCAAATCTAGTACCTATACCCATTTCCCAACTTTGTGAAATTGGATGTGCATATAGTGTATATTCTAATGGAATTTCTTCGCTCTTAGTTTCCTTGAGTAAAAGAGAAGCTTCTGATATATGAGAACCAGTATGTAATGAAGATATATCAAACTTAATTAAAGCTCTTGATATCTCTTTAATACCACCATAATAAACTTTACTAACTTCCAATATTTGGTCTAAACCAGTATTTTGATTAGGTTGTTGTAAATAAACCGATGCATCTTTTGATGCTGTTAAAAAGTTATACATTATCTTACTCTACCTTTTATATCTTGATTTGGAAACTTTATTTCAAAAACACAAGGGTCTAACGATGGATACACAATCTTATCTTTAGTTGCCGCTTCTATATTATATGAATTTGGTGAATAATTAGTACCACCGCATTTATTTGTTAATTGTACTTTTGGAACAGATGATACACCCTCTACATTTGCTAATAACAATTCAACCTCACTTAAATTAATGGTTTGATTAAATTGCCAATTATCTATACTAAAATAATCTTTTAGTTCGGATATACATTTTGTTAATAATTCGGATTTATTATAATTTTCATAAGCAATTATTTCAAAATCAATTCCTATATTAACAATAAACCCATCTATTATATTAATACCATCAGTTAAAATTTTATATTCGTTTAAATATGTTTTAAGGTTTTCTTTAACAGCTCTATTAATATTAGTTAAATTTCCGTTATTATCATATCCTAACAAATATAAATTAATTGCAAATGGATTATTCTTTTCACTTTGATTTGCAACCTTACCTATAAAAAAGTTTTTTAAATCATTTTGAATAGTTTGAGTAGTTGGTTTAGTTCCAGTAGCTGTTGTATTTACAAATCCCATTACCAAATCAGTAAATTCTTGCAAATGCTTTGGTGATGCTAATATAGAAGATGGTGAGTTGTTATCTAATGTACCATCGGCAGTTGCATATGCTTTTGCTATTGCTCCAAATTTGGATGGCATTGATAATACTCTTACTTGATAATCGTTTGCAGTTACTGCTCTATTTTGTGCTCCAAAATTTGCCAATGCATTTTGTCTAATTTCTTCTAATGTATCTCCGTTTCTACCGCCAACGGCAGGTACTTCATTATCAATAGCTACAGAATTTTTAATTGTATTATATGTTAGTAATTCTGCTTGAGTTAAATTTGTTGTATCATCATCATATGAAATACCAGATATTGTTGTTAGTTCTCCACTATTTACATTTGAACTAATTCCACCTCCTACCAAATATGTTACTGTTATAGTTGTATTCGATGGGGATGTACCATATGTTTTTGTTTTTAAGAAATTTGTTGGGTCAAACGATTCCTCTAACTTACTAATAGAATTGGGTAATCCCAATCCAACATTTTTAAGATTTGGTATCAACATCTCATCAGCGGCAGATGGGTCACCTGCTCCAAATTGAATAGTTGTTGTACTATCTTGATTTATTTTTGTAGTAAATCTTTTTGGAGTTTTAATAGTTTTTAAAACATAAGGAACAGTTGATTTAAATTGATATAAATCAGGATCATTTGATTCTGTATTTGGTTGTTCAATAAAAACCATTTCTTGTGCTAAATAAGGAACTTCATACCATTTATTACCATTCGAATCCCTAACATCATAAATTTGAATTACATTTGTATCAGTAATATCTATTGTTTGAAATGATTGATACGAACCAAAGGATATATCTAAGCTTTTTTGAGTTGCTGATATTGCTTGAACATACTTTTTAAGTAAATAAAATAAAGGTTCTCCTGTAATAGAATCGGTTTGATATACTGTTATTTCTCTATCCATTTCATCGGAAAAATCTACAGTATCGGTTGTTACAAATTCTATTGAATTTGTTTTTGATGTGGATTTCATTCCACTTTTTATTCTTAAATAATATCTACTATCAGGTTTATTATTAATACCACTACCAATAGATGGTACTAATTGATATACAGATAATGTTGTTATTGCTGCTCCAGTTACTTTTGGTTTGTATCCCAAATATTGAGCTAATGCAATAACACTACCAATATCCTCAGCTGATGACATCATAGATTCTTTAAGAGTATCATCTATGTAGTATGAAAGAACATCACCAATATAAGATGATAATTCTATAAACATCATACCAGGTGATGTCTCATTGAAATCAGAATATGTTTTTGGAAAATATGTTTTAGTAAAATCAATAAGGTTTTGGCGAAAATCCGCAAAATCTTTATTAAGGTACTTTATATCCTTTCCCTTGTTTTTAAAATTTTTATTTATTGTATTAATTGCCATTTCCTATTATTGTGTTATATTAAAAGTTACATTACTTAACTGAGGATTATTACCAATTGTAAATGTAATATTTACATTAACTGTATTAGTATCTTTTAAATAATCCGATTGTTCTACATTTATTTGTTCTACATTAACAAATGGTAACCACATCTCAATAGTATTATTTATTTCTTCTTCAATTCTATCAGCTAACGTACCATCGTTTTGCTCAAATAACAATTCTTGTAAACCACTTCCCAATTGAGGTTGCATTATTCTTTCTCCTCGTTTAGTTGATAGTAAACTTACTATATTTGTTTTTACTTCATCTTCGGTTGTAAAATTTTGGTTAAAGGCAGTATTTCCTATTTGAATTGGTAAAGATATACCAACCGCATAATCGTTAAATTCTTTTGTATCATTAACTAACTTACTACCTAATATTATTGCCATTACTTTTTATTAAATCTTTTTACAAGTTCTGAATAATCTCTATTCAACGCTTTATCTAATTCAGGTACGCCAGTCTGAACACCTAATCCAGTTGGAGAAGGTCCTTTTGCTAAATCACCATAACCCATTTTTTCAGCAACTGCAGTTCTACCTGCAATTGAACCCATATCACCTTGTCCAAAATTCATTGTTCTGAACCCACCATCACCCTGTGGAATTCCTCCTCTTGTTTCATTTAAGATTTGGTTAATCATTGGGTTTTTGCTAAATTGCTTTTGTGGTGTTACATTTTGTGCTATTGATTCTTGAATAGATTCATCCCCTAATATAGCTTTAGCCATTGAAATTCCAGTTGATTCCTTTTTTGGAGCTGGTTGCTTACCTTCACTTAATAATCTTTTTACTTCCGCTTTTACGGATTCTTTGATTAACGCAGGTAATTGCTCCTTCAATTCCTCTTTTATAAGGATTTGTATAGCTTTTAATAGTTTATCTGTGTCCATATTGATAATATATTGTTTTTGTTATGTTTATAAATATTTGAATTGAGTATTTTTGGGAATTAAACATAGTATAGCTTTAAACCACTGGAATATCTACCTTTATACATAGTAAGTAGTTGTTTTCTTTGTCCTGAACTTTTTTTACAACTTATATGTAACCACACTGTGTTTCCATGTTCAAATATCAATTGGTCAAATGGTAAATGAGTTCTTATCCAATTTGCTAATGGTATATATTGTTTAGGAGATGCGCCTGGTATTTGAATATCAATCGCTTCTCCTTTTTGATGCTGAGATACTCCACCTGGTATACTAGCCGTACCTCTAAATGCCGAATTTATTCTAATATTTGGATATCTTTCTCTTAATGGTTCTAATATATTAACTGCTATATTTCTTAAATTACAAATAATATCTTTTTCACTTAAACCAACCTGTGCTTTAATTTTATGAGCAAACACACATCCAATTGATAAATCTCTTAATCTATAATTTGGAGATAAATTCATATTATAGTTTATAGAACCAAAATTACAATTTGTTGGAGTTGGTTCTTCATTAGTTGTTTCTTCGGTTGTACTAACTTCCTCAGCTTCCTCCTCTGGAACTTCTTCGTATGGTGGATTATCAGGTGGTAATTCATCTTTGATTGCTTCTATTTGTTCGCCGCCATCTTCTCCACCATCAGTTAAAACTTCAGCTCCAGTTTCTGCAACCACAGCTTTAGCTCCTTCTACCGTATTATTATCGTCTGGTATTGTTTCTAATAATGCTTCTGTGGATGGCTCATCTACCATTATCGATAATCCCGGCGATGCTGGTTCTACAAAATAGCCAGACCAATTTACAATACCAGGACCCGGAGTTGCCAATGGTGGGTATAAGGATATAGTACTTATAATACCACTTACAGTTTGTAAATGTGCAATTGCGTTTACTATAAATGCATCTATAATTAAATTCGGATTGCTATTAGGTGGTAATGGAGAACCGGGTTGCCAATCGCCTGGCGTAGTAACTGTACCAGACACATTTTTTATATTTACAACAGACCCAATTGCAGGTATTATTGGTATGGGTGCTGTTTCTAATTCAGCTCCTTGCCAATATGTAAGTATTCCGGGCTTCATTCCACCAACCCAATCATACGGCACCATAGATGCTTGCCCTGTATAAAAGTTTATTTTAAATAATTGAATCATTAATGGCAGATTACCATTTTTTATTTTTATTTTATTTACAGTATCTCCGCCACTTTTTATAGCAGTATCATATGCAGTTGCATATAAAGTGGCCATTTCATCTACACTATTTAAAGCATCACCTGCTTTAATAACTGATAATATACTATTTTTAAATATCTGCCAAGACATATTAAGATGTTTGATTCAGTTTACTAAGAATATTATTTAACTTTGATTTTATTGAACCAAAATCTGATATATTTGTGGGCCCTACCGCTGTTGGTCCAGCCGGCGTTAAAAAAATTTGTTGAGTTATTGCATCTATTAGTTCTGCTAAAATATCAACTAATTGCTGTCCCTTAACTATTGGTTCTAAATCTTTACTTCCTAAAATAATTGAACCATTTCCAGTTATCATTTGTATATCTCTATCATTTGTAATAATATTAATATCATCACCAACACTAACATCAATTCCCAACTTATTATCTATTGACATAGCACCATCTGATATAAATCCATAATTCTTTTTTGAATAAAATATCATTTCTGCGTTTTTTGCAGATATTATTATTCTACCAGAATTTAAAAGCAATTGGTCTCCAATTAATTTAGATGGATAATCCATAAATGAATCTGGCTTTGTTTGAAAATCTGATTTTCCTTTATCATCAACTACACCTGGTAAAAATCCTAATGGAAATTGTTCAGATGTCATTGCTATAATACTGCCATCTGTATTTACATCCTCTTCTACAGATTGGCCAGGTTCTTTTGTTTTATATTTTGAACTTTGTAAATTTCTTATTATTAAAGTTGGATAAAATTTATTTTCAGAATTATTAAATCCAGAAAATCGTATTGATTGGCCAAACCTACTTTCAATTAAAGAATCTCCTTCATATAATTTTAATTTATGAATAGATTCTTGAGGATTGTAGTATTTTCCAAATCCATTATATTTTTTTGAATTATTAGAATTACTTTTTGAAATTCCAGTTTCAGAAACTTTTTGATAATCATCTTTTGTACCAGCACTATCTTTTTTATCTGATATTATATGACTTGCTATTGCATCATCAGATGCCGATAATGATGGATTTGGAGAATTTCCTATTCTTCTATATGCATACGAACCTCTAGCAAATTCATATATTTCAACAATTTCATTTACAACAGGAATATTTATAAAGTTTTTATCACTTGGATGTGCTAATGGTAATTGTGCAGATGGTATATCCAGCATATCAGTTGTTCTAAATAAAATAGAACCAATTACAGCAGAACCATATCCCTTACTTTTTGCATACTCATGTGTTTCATCTAAAATAACATCATATACATATCCAGTTTTTTTAGATATTATTTCTGTATTATTTTGTAAATTATTAGAATTTGCTATTCTACTATTAACCAGTCCCATACTATTTCATTTTTTGCTTTAACTCATCTAATTCAAATTCCAAATCATCAACTCTTTCAACTTGCTCTTTTGTTTCTTCTAAATCTTTAAGTAATTGTTCTTTCTCAAATGCTGATAGGAATCCTTCTTGTCCTTCTGTCTTTTTATCAGATGCTATAATTTTAGTTGCTATTGTTGCTAATTTAACCAATTGGTCATCGTTCCTAACTGAACTATCAATCAATCCACCAATTACAGGACCTAAAGTTCCCATATCACCTGCGTGTCTAACCATTTTCTTTAGTTCCTCAATTAGAGCACTAATCTTTTGTTTTTTAGAAACTTGGTTGTTATAGATATCCTCAAAAAGACCACTTAATGATTTACCTTTGAATAATTCAAATTCTGTTGACATATTAATATATTTACATTTTGTATGTATATAAATATGATTCTATTAAAATGTTGAAATTAAACTGGGATTACTTCAATTGTAATCTTTGGTTGATATCCTTCAGGTAGTTTCCTATTAATACCTTTGAATTCGTTTACCTTACCCTTAAAGTAAGTTATTTGTAATATACGGTCTGTCAGATTCATTACAGTTTGAGATGATGTAGACATTTCTTCCGTATCTCTTTTCATATTCAATTGAGGTTTCTTTGGAAAGTATTCTTTTCTCATAGCCTGTGCTATTGCTTTCCAATCCTCTACTTTATCAACCGATTTCTCTGCTGATATTTTTCTCATTTTTGAACTTAGGTATTTCTCACCGCTTGTATATCCAGCATCTGTGAACATATGTCCGTGATTTGTACGAACAACAGGTGATTCGGAGTTTTGAAGTTTAACATCAGGCTTATGCTTTGATGTAGTTTCAATACTAACCATATGTTTTGGAGATGATACAAATGTATGACCTTTAAGAGATAATCCACTCTTACCCTTATATTTAAGTGCAGCTCTTACTGCATCAATTAGAGTAGGTTGCTTAATGATGTTTCTCATCTTATCACCATCAGGTCCTGGCTTACCAGCTTTTTTTACAAGCTTAGCTTCAG
>Ga0209191_1000034_pt1 | contig 109080 bp, 101 predicted proteins | sample S_130626_EF_Meta_FD_187320 | JGI IMG/M metagenome (GOLD analysis project Ga0209191, IMG submission 187320) | Freshwater microbial communities from Lake Simoncouche, Canada to study carbon cycling - S_130626_EF_MetaG (SPAdes) (version 2) | ecosystem: Environmental > Aquatic > Freshwater > Lake ...
CGCTATTTTTCAAGTTGTGCCAAACATTCGTATTGCGGCTCCTCGTGACGCCAATCTGTTGAGAGAACTTCTCGGTGAAGCTGTTGCAATCGAAAACGCACCAACTCTTGTTCGGTTTGGTAAGGGATCAGTTGACGAAAACATTGCTGCGCTTAGAAGGCTCGATGACGGCGTCGATGTTCTTTTCGAGAGTGCGTCTAAAGATGTCTTGCTCGTCGCAGTTGGTTCTATGGCCAAGATTGCGTTGCAGGTTTCGCAACTGCTAGCTGCTCAGGGTATTGGTGCAACGGTTATAGATCCACGCTGGGTTGTGCCGGTTGCGTCAACCGTTGTTGAGCTTGCTGCAAAGCACCGACTTGTTGTCACGATCGAAGATGGAATTCGAGTCGGGGGAATCGGAACTCGAATTCGCCAGGCGATGCGCGCGGCGCAGGTTGACACAGCGTTGAACGAAGTCGGACTGCCTGATGAGTTCCTCGAACATGCAACCAGAGATGAAATTCTCGATCGAGTTGGTTTGAACGCTCAGACTATTGCCCGAGACATTGTTGCCCAGGTACTTGGCGCTAAGGTTCCCTACGCAAGACCGCTGGCAGAAGACGATTCGTCAAAGCTAAATTTCTAATCGTCAGTGGTGGTTTCGGGCTCAACACTCGGTACTTTGAAATTTGGGCTCTGCTGAATTGATTCACAAATCACTTCAGTAATCAATTCAATTTGCCAAGATCGAGCTTTGAGCCCTTTGAGTTCCTCACGAATTTGATCTTCGCTTGCATTTTGTCTTTCTATCCAGCAAATCTGCCGTATTGATTCTGGAGATATCAAATTCTCTAGCGGCACTGACAACTCTTTCGCCAAGTTTGACAAATTGTGACGGGCGCAGATGAGCCTTTGGTTGGCTTGAGGCCAACGAGCCGGCCAACTTCGATGGTTTGGAATTCCAGAGTTCGCAAGCTTCAGTGGTGGAAGGTCTCTTTCTGCCCGACCTTCTTCTAAAGCGCTCCACCAGGTGTCCAAATAGCTTCGAGACGCCCTACCGGCAAAGGCTTTATCACTGGCGAGTTCGGGACGGGTTTTGTGCATTGTCTTCGAAACATGACTTATCGAAGAATCTGGAATCAGGCGTCCGGGCGCAACATCCAGTTTCATGGCTAGTGACTCACGGGCTCGCCAAATAGCTCGGGCCACCGCTAGACCCTCTTGGGCCTTCACCTCGTGCAATCCGGTGATAGTTCTCCAGCGCTCTGGGTTCTCTGGCTTTGGCTTGAAGCCAAGCAGGTGCTCGAATTCCTCTAGCGCCCAGTCGAGTTTGTCATTTTGCTTCAAGTCCTTCTCAAGTTGCGTCGCAAGTTCGTGAAGAACGTCGACATCAAGCGCCGCGTATTGCAACCAGGATGCATCGAGCGGTCTCTTGCTCCAATCGACGGCGGAGTGTTCTTTGGCTAGTGCGAGTCCTAGGTAGTGCTCAACCACCGCACCAAGGCCAACCCTGGGTAATCCGACGATTCGACTGCCAAGTTCTGTGTCAAAGATCTTCGTTGGCACCAGACCTAGTTCTGCCAGACATGGAAGATCTTGGGTGGCCGCGTGCAAAAGCCAAATATCGCTCGCTAAGACACGGGCTAGGTCGTTGAAATCTCCAGGGTCGAACGACGGTGATATCGTTGCTGGGTCAATCAGGTAAATGTTTCCCGTGGCTCTTGCAACCTGAATTAGATATGCCCGTTGGCCATACTTGAACCCGGACGCTCGTTCGGCGTCGATAGCAAAAGCTCCACTCTCGTGTTGCAGCTGGGCGCATGCTTCAGCAAGTTTTGCCTCTGTGTCGATAAATACTGCTGGTCTTCGGGGCTTAAGCAGGGGAGTGACGGACTCTTCAATCATTACCTATGAACTTCGCCAACTCCCGGAGTGAGCGTAAAACCAGACATGACGCTGACTACGTTTTGCCAGGCAGCGAAATGTCTGCCGATGTCGGTTCCATGGGGTGACCAGCTCGCACGAAGTTCAATCTCTGCGTGATCGGCCTCGCTTGACATCATGCCGTGGCCGCTAGAAACAATTCTGGTTGTTGTACCCGCTAGCGCTGAGTGCTCCGCCGATGCGATGGCCAAGGCGTCGGTTAACCAGTCCCAAGTCACATCGGTGCTATCTGCTTCAGACGCAATGTTCGATTCCAGTGGTGATCTTGCGAAGATAACAATCCTGAAATTGGTAGTCCAGTTCTCCTGTGGTTCTGAAGACCAAAACATGACGAAACGACCGGTTCCAAGGGATCCTGCTAGGTCGGAGTTTTCGCTCTTGACCACAGCTGCAAATGCGATTGAATGCTCGGCTATGCCAGTGGGAGCATCAATCTGCTCGATGTCTAGTTCTTCGCGATTTGTGGCAGCTCGAATAGAGAGCAGAGCCGATTGCACGTCTGCCGGCATAAGTTCTAGTTCGTCTTCGCTCACGCATCAAGGTTAGGTTCGATAGCCGACGACGAGGTCGTGCCACGCCGATTCATCGTTGAAAGCGAGCGAATAGCGTGTTCTCGAGCCAAACATGGCTCTCGAATTTGAGATATTCGAGACCTGCCAATCGCGAGAATTTAGAGAGCGAATTCAGTGCCGAATCCACATCAGCAGCTCCTGTAACCGTGACGGCGGCATGGTCGATCAACTGTTCTTGCGCTAGTTGCTTGGTCAGTGTGAATCCTGTTTCGAGCAATATTGACTCATAGCCCTCAAGTAGTTCTCGGATTGTCGAACTCAGGTCTGTGACTGTTCGCAGACGCAAGCCGCGTCTTCCTTCGGCCGGGGCTATCGAGGTTAAGTCTCTGAAATTGCCAGACTTCGACCAAACCTCAATCGGCAAGAGTCTCGACGACTTGTACTTCTCAAGACTTGCGGTGGCGACATCCGTGATTGCGAGGTCTGATAACCCGCGCAAATGAAGGAGAAGAGCCCTATCTAGTTCATTAGAAACGTCGTTGCTGGTTTTGTTAGCTCCCGAAGTTTGCAGTTCGACGTCGATAACCATGACAAGTTGAAGACCATTTTTTCGACTGTAGGTGTCTAATACCTGAGGCATGGTTATGGTCAATTTTGCTTTTCTGCAACTTGTCTCTTTATTCGGGCTAGCATGCCTCTGATTCCACGCATTCGGAGCGGGCTCACCAGTTCTGTGATGCCGAGCATGCTCGGGTAGTCATCGTCGAAGTCAAGAACTGTGGTGCTCGATTGTCCATCTAGTGCTGCGTGAAGAATGCCGGCAAACGCTCTTGTTGTTGGCGCTTCTCTTGGCGCTGTCAGATAAAGACTCACCAACCCGTCATTAACTTCAACGAAGAGGTAGACGGGGGATTGGCACTCTTCGACTCTCTCGAGTAACTCTGGGTGTGACAGATATCGCTCTGGAAGTTCAGGCAGATTCTCTGAGATCTCAATGAGTAGCTCGAGCTTCTCGTTGCCTTGCAGTGCAGCAAAGTCGTCAGCGATTAACTGCGCTCGTTCTGTTATAGCCACGGTTGCTTAGACGCGTTCTGCGCCCTTGACTATCGGAACACCGACGAGGCTGCCCCACTCAGTCCAGGATCCGTCGTAGTTCTTCACATTCTCGAAACCGAGAAGATACTTGAGCACAAACCAGGTGTGACTCGAACGCTCCCCAATGCGACAGTATGCGATTAGCTCTTTCGACGGATCAAACTTCTCGTTGTCGATGTAAAGCTCTTTCAGTTGTGCGAATGGTCTAAAGGTTGCATCGTCATTGGCAGCCTTCGACCAGGGAATCGAAGCCGCGCCTGGAATATGACCGCCGCGAAGAGCTCCCTCTTCAGGATAATTCGGCATGTGTGTGCGCTCACCGGTGTATTCGGCAGGACTGCGCACGTCGATAAGTGGTTTACCTAGATGCGCGAGAACATCATCTCGATATGCCCGGTAAAGGCTGTCGTCTCTTTCGATTACGGGGTAATCGGTCTTAACGCTTACTGTGGCCTCTGTGGTTAGCTCTCGCCCCTCGGCAATCCACAATTCTCGACCTCCGTCAAGAAGTCGCACATCGGGGTGACCAAACAACTTGAAAACCCAAAGCGCATAAGCAGCCCACCAGTTCTTGTTGTCGCCATAAAGAATTACGGTTGTGTCGCGGCTTATTCCCCCACGAGATAACAGTGCCGAGAAATCCTCGCCGTTAAGGTAATCGCGCAAAACCGCGTGGTTCAGGTCTGTGTGCCAGTCAATCTTTACCGCCCCTGGTATGTGGCCGGTGGCGTAAAGCAGAAGGTCTTCATCTGACTCGACAACAACCACGTTTGGGTTCGAAAGGTTTTCGGCCAGCCAGGTTGTCGAGACCAACATTTGAGGATTGGCATATTCTTGGATTTTCGGGTCTTGATCTATTGAAACCGGCATTGTGGGTCCTTCTGCGAAGATTTGGGCGCTATTCATCTAGGCTAAACAAATAAAGCCCATCACGCTAGACCTGAGGTAAGAATTGGCAAAAAACGGCGACTTTCTGTCGCTTCTTGACCGCAATCCGAGTCCCTCGACTTCTCGGTTGCTCTCAGACCTTGTGCCTCCCCGGGAGTTTGCCGAGGCCAGATTTACCAACTACATTCCGCACAGTGAGTTTGCGTCTCAAGCCCTAACATCTAGTGCTGCGCAAGACTTCGCTTCGGGAAAACTCTCTAAGCGAGCTCTATTTTCTCGTGCAGCTTCTGCACCAGAGGTCTTTGGAATTTACCTCGATGGCGGCTTTGGAGTCGGTAAGACTCATTTGCTCGCAGCCGTATTTCACGAATTCAAAGGCAAGAAGGCATTCGGGTCTTTCATTGCATTCACGAGCCTTATCGGTGCACTCGGTTTTGCAAACGCCCGTGAAGCATTATCGAAGTACAAGTTGATCTGCATCGATGAGTTTGAACTCGATGATCCTGGAGACACGATGATCATGTCGAGACTGCTGAACGAACTAAGTCAGAGTGGCGTCAAGTTTGCTGCCACCTCTAACACTCCGCCTACCGCCCTTGGCGAAGGGCGCTTTGCAGCCGATGACTTCGCCAGAGAAATACACGGAATCTCAGAAAGATTTCTGATTCTAAGAATTGACGGAGAAGACCATAGACACAGGCCCCTAACGGTCGACCTCGAAACCCGAACCGACAAACAAATCGAACAGTGGCTTTCGAAGACTGCAGTGGCCTCACTCGACGGATTCGACGATCTGCTAAATCATCTTGCCAAGGTGCATCCGTCAAAGTACGGTTTGCTTCTCGAGGGAGTTGAGCGAGTTGGTCTATTGGGAGCCCACGTTCTAGATGACCAAGCGGCAGCTCTACGCTTTGTGAGCTTCATCGACCGTGCGTATGAGATGCAAGTTGCCGTTCGGGGTTCAGACATCGACCTCACCAAGGTTTTTAGAGCCGATCACGTGGCCGGTGGGTACAAGAAGAAATATCAGCGAGCAATTTCAAGACTCGGAGCACTGGGGCTTTAGAGTCCTGACAGCCGTCGGTCCATTGGTTTGAAGTTTTACAATTTCGAAACATTTTTCCCATGTTTTCGAAACCTAGTTCCTCGATTCTTTGACTAATCGAAGTCAACGAAAGAGGTTTCAAATGGACCAGGGAAACACCGCCTTTATTCTCGTATCCGCAGCTCTCGTCCTTCTAATGACGCCGGGTCTTGCCTTCTTCTATGGCGGCATGGTCAAGGCCAAGAGTGTCGTCAGCATGATGATGCTCAGTTTTGGGTCTCTAGGGCTAATTGCCGTGCTGTGGGTTCTCTACGGCTATGCGATTTCTTTTTCAAATGGGGGAACCGAGAGCTTTCTCGGAATCGATGGCTGGTTCGGAATTGACACGAACTTTCTAGGACTCACCCAACAGGTGAAGGATTCCGCTAACCCGACAGACGGCGGATTATTCGCATCTGGCACAAGCTTTCCTTCACTTGCCTTCGTAGCATTTCAGGCCACCTTCGCGATCATTACCGTTGCGCTGATCTCAGGCGCAATCGCCGACAGAGCAAAATTCGGTGCATGGATGGTGTTTGCCGGTGTTTGGGCAACCATCGTCTACTTTCCGGTTGCCAACTGGGTTTTCAACTTCACAATGGTTGACGGAAAGATGACCGACGGCGGTTGGATCGTTTACAACTTGGGTGTCATCGACTTCGCTGGAGGAACCGCTGTGCACATCAACGCTGGTGCCGCTGGGTTAGCGCTCGCGATTGTGCTAGGAAAGCGTTTCGGCTTCAGCAAGGGAATCAATCAGCCGCACAACGTGCCGCTCACCTTGCTAGGTGTTGCACTTCTTTGGTTTGGCTGGTTCGGCTTCAACGCCGGATCTGCGGTCGCCGCAGACGGTGTTGCATCGCTTGCCTTCATTAACACAATCGGTGCTCCGGCTGCGGCAATGCTCGGTTGGATTCTCGTAGAGAAACTCAAGCACGGCAAGGCAACCTCAATCGGTGCCGGGTCGGGAGCCGTCGCTGGCCTAGTTGCAATCACTCCTGCTTGCGCGAGCCTCGATCCGATCTGGGCGTTAGCGCTTGGACTGGTTGCCGGAGCTCTCTGCGCCTTGGCCATTGATTTGAAGTTTGCACTTGGCTTTGATGATTCTCTAGACGTCGTTGGAATTCACCTGGTTGGTGGATTCGTTGGAACCCTTTGGATTGGCTTCTTCGGCAATGGAGTCGGTGCTGCCTTCGGTTTTGGCTTCCACCAGCTAGCAATGCAGGCTCTCGGTGCTGTGGCGGTATTGGTTTACAGCTTCGTGCTTGCTCTTGTCATCGGCTTCCTAATCGAGAAGACAATTGGCTTCAGGGTTAAAGCAGAGGATGAAATCGCCGGCATTGACACAGTGGTGCATGGTGAAGACGCCTACGCGTTTGGTGCTGATCGCGGTTAGAAGCGATTCGATGCCAACCAAATCAGAATCGCGATAATCAGAAGCGTGACCGAGATGTTTCTAGCTACTTGAACCTTGCGTAGGTTCGAGTATTCGGGCCACTTTTCGAAGACGTTGGAATAAACGTAAGCAAACGCGAGGACGAAGGTTCCGATCAGGGCGGCGAAAGCCACTAGTACAAAACCTATGGCAAGAATGACCTCTATCGGGTTCTGCTGGCCAATGGTATGCACGCCTAAAGGCTAAGCCAATGTTGCGAAATTCTCGTTTTTTGGGTTAGAGTAGCGAGGTCTTGGAAACAAGACATGCGGATGTGGCTCAGTTGGTAGAGCACAACCTTGCCAAGGTTGGGGTCGCGAGTTCGAATCTCGTCATCCGCTCGCAGACCACAAGTTTTCTTGTGTTCAAGCACGGTGGAGTGGCCGAGAGGCGAGGCAGCGGCCTGCAAAGCCGTCTACACGGGTTCAAATCCCGTCTTCACCTCGAAACACAGCACGGACGATTGGCGCAGTGGTAGCGCACTTCCTTGACATGGAAGGGGTCACTGGTTCGAACCCAGTATCGTCCACAAGTCCACCTCATCGGAGGCCAAGCGTGCAAAACATAAGAGCGCTGGTCATCACGCTGCTAGCCATTTCGGTTCCGTTACTGGCGCTCAACATCGTCTCAAATCTGCCAAAGGCCGAGCCAGCTATTCCCGCAACTATGAAATCGGCGGGCTTTCACGGCGTTGATGGTGTCGCATTAGAACGTAAGTTGATGAACGATTCAAGGCTGAGTTTTGCTGGAAAACCTGCGATCATCGCGTGCCCAAAGACGATGTTGATGTCAGATGATGTTTCGGGCCTCTGCGGATACTGCAAGGTTTCCGACTTCAAGGTGTATCCAAGTTGGCTTGATGGTTTTACGATGAAACTCGAAACGGCCGACTTCGACTACAGAAATTTCTACGTCGACCAATTGCACGGCAGGTACATTCAACGCACGAACAGTAGTGGTGAATTGTTTGATTCGTACGCGGCTGACGGATGGCGTGAGTCTTCGGGTCGGTGGTTCACCTGTCGCAATCAAGACGAACTTGATGTCAATGCATACATTGACGTCTTTTGGGCAGCTGGAAAGCTAAGTTATGAAATTGGTGCTTACGAGCCGCTTGGACCAGTGCGTCAACAAGGATTCGTTAGCCCTTAAGTTTTAGCGTCTTGGCTGTCTCGGCCATTATCTTCTTGGCCATTTTTGGATCTCGGTTGAGCTCCACTCCAAGTGATGGAATCAGTTTTTTCAATTGAGGTGACCATTTGTCAAAATCGGCTTCGAACGATTTCTTGAGAATCTCAAGCATGATGTGAACCGAGGTCGAAGCTCCTGGAGAAGCGCCAAGTAATCCGGCAATTGATCCATCGGCGGATGTGACAACCTCTGTGCCAAATTGAAGTGTTCCGTTACCTTTTGCGTCGCGCTTTATAACTTGCGCACGCTGGCCAGCGGTTATCAACTTCCAGTCTGCTGGTTCTGCGTTAGGCATAAATTCTCGAAGTGATTCGAATTGTTTACTCTTCGACTTGGCGAGCTCTTTGACTAGATACTTGATCAACGAGAGGTTCTTCAATGCCACTGATAGGTACGGTCGAATGTTTGAAACTCTGATGGTCAGGGGCAAATCGAGAATCGAACCCTGCTTCAAGAATTTTGGTATTGCACCCGCGTATGGACCAAAAAGCAGGCTTCCGTTTCCGTCGACGATTCGGCTATCCAGGTGAGGAACCGACATCGGTGGTGCGCCAACCGATGCTTGGCTGTAAACCTTGGCCCTATGGCTGGCCACCAGTTCTGGCTTGTCAGTTCGAAGGAATGAGCCACTAACCGGAAACAGGCCGAAACCTTTGGCTTCAGGGATACCCGCCTTCTGAAGAAGCTTCAACGCCCAACCGCCGGCACCAACGAAGACAAACCCGGCTTGCACATATCTCTTTGTGCCGGTTTTTGTGTCTCTGATGGTCAAGTGCCAGCCTTCGTTGACCCGTCTCAAAGAAACGACCTCGGAGTTGACTTGTACAACAGTGCCCTTTTTCGCAAGAAAATCGAAGAGCTGGTGGGTTACGGCACCAAAGTCGACGTCTGTTCCAGATGCAATTCGAGTGGCAGCAATTTGCTCTTTTCGATCGCGACCTTCAATCAGGAGCGGTGCCCAGGCAGCGATTTTTGTGTAGCTAGTCGAAAACTCAAAACCAGAGAAAAGCGGCTGTTTTGCCAGGACTGTAGCGCGTCTGCGCAGGTAATCAACGTTCTTTGCACCTCGAACGAAGGTCATGTGCGGGGTCGAGTGAATGAATGTCTCCGGCAATCCGAGAATTCGCAGTTTTACGAAGGATGCCCAAAGCTGTCGGCTCAATTGAAACTGCTCATTTATCTCAATTGCCTTCGCTGGGTTAGGCAGCGAGCCATCTTTCGAATCTGGCATGTAATTCAATTCACAGAGAGCGGCGTGGCCTGTGCCGGCGTTGTTCCAAGGGTTCGAAGACTCGAGAGCAACCGACTCAAGACGCTCATAGGCGGCAATTCTAAACTTTGGGTTTAGGTGCTTTAGCAAGGCTCCAAGCGTTGCGCTCATAATTCCGCCACCGATTAGGGCGACATCAACCTTTTCGTACTTGCTCACAATGCGAGTTTATCGAAGTTAGAACTGAACCGAACCAACCAGAGTTCCGATTGCATAGGTAATAGACATCGTGAGTAGGCTCACTAGTACATTTCGCAGAATCGCTCGACCGCTTCTCGCGCCACCAATTCTTGCCCCAACGAAGCCGGTGAGCGCCAGCGATGCGACTACGGCGAACACGGTGGCTTGAATTCGAATATCGACCCAGGGTCCGGTAACTGCGATCAACGGCAATAGTGATCCAAGTGCGAAAGCAACGAAAGACGAAATCGCCGCCTGTGTTGGGCTTACTTGTTGAGTTGAGTCGATTCCTAATTCAGCCTCTGCGTGCGCCTTGAGCGCATCCTTCTCGGTTAGTTCAGCTGCCACGATCAAAGCTGTTTCGGCGCTCAAACCCTTTTGCTCGTAGAACCAAGCTAACTCGCGCAGTTCACGCTCTGGGTCTTCTAGCAGTTCTTTGCGTTCGACCTCAAGGGCGGCTAGTTCACTGTCTCTCTGTGCGCTTACAGACGTGTACTCTCCACCGGCCATAGATATCGAGCCGGCTACTAGTCCCGCAACACCGGCGATGAGAATGGCACCGGCATCTCCGTTAGCGCCGGCGACACCCATAACCAAACCGGCCGTTGAAACGATTCCGTCGTTGGCACCAAGAACGCCCGCGCGAAGCCAATTGAGCTTTGCCGCCATCGCTGTGCGCTGAAACTCGGCTGAAGCAAGAATGGTTTCGTCCTGCTTGAGCAGAGCAATCTGTGCCTTGGTCGGTTTTCGAGAATTGAACATCAACCTAGACAACACCAACATTTGCACTTTTTGCTAGCAAGGCAAACCTAAGTGTCGGTCTAGAATTGGCAAGTCGAGAGGGCAGTTTTGAGAGTAACGGTAAGCGGCGAGTCAAGAGAAGTCGAGACGGGCTCTGACGGCTTTGGGCTGTTCGCTGACAAGACCGTTGTTGCCATGAAAGTTAATGGTGAACCGCGCGACCTGGCTCACAAACCGCAGGATGGCGACTCGATCGAGGCAATTTCGATCACGTCTGTCGAGGGCTTGAACATATTGCGACATTCCGCAGCCCATGTCTTGGCTCAAGCGGTTCAGACGATTAATCCCGAGGCCAAACTCGGCATTGGTCCACCGGTCACCGATGGTTTCTATTACGACTTCGATGTCGAGGTGCCATTTACTCCCGAAGTCCTGCGTGCCCTGGAGAAGCAGATGCAGAGAATCATTCAATCTGGACAGAGGTTTGTTCGCAGAGTCACCGACGACTCGAGTGCTCGAAGTGAACTGTCGAACGAGCCATACAAGTTGGAACTCATTGGTCTCAAGGGCGCAGACCTTGGAGATGGAGCCGCAGAGGTTGGCGGCGGCGAACTAACGATTTACGACAACATCGACCCAGCCACCGGCGAGACTAAGTGGAGTGACCTGTGTCGCGGCCCACACCTTCCAAACACTCGAATGATTGGTCAGGCTTTCTCGCTCACGCGTGTCGCTGCTGCCTATTGGCGCGGTAATGAAAAGAACAAGCAGCTGCAGAGAATTTATGGAACAGCCTGGGCTTCGAAAGACGACCTTCGCGCATTCCAAGAGCGCATGGAGGAAGCCGCGAAGCGAGACCATAGAAAGCTCGGCCAAGAGCTCGATCTTTTCTCTTTTCCAGAGGAAATTGGTTCTGGTCTCGCGGTCTTTCACCCAAAGGGTGGAGCCATGCGAAAGGTCATGGAGGATTACTCGCGTCAGCGTCACGAGCAATCAGGTTATGAATTTGTCTATTCACCACACATAACTAAGTCAAATCTCTTCGAGGCCTCGGGTCACTTGCAGTGGTACTCCGACGGAATGTTTCCACCCATGCGCCTCGATGAAGAAATTGATGCTGACGGGGTAGTGCGCAAACAGGGTCAGGACTATTACCTGAAACCGATGAACTGCCCTTTCCATATCCTGATTTTCAAGTCGCAGAGTCGCAGCTATCGCGACCTTCCGATGCGATTGTTTGAATTCGGTTCGGTCTATAGATATGAAAAGAGCGGCACTCTTCACGGCCTAACTCGTGTTCGCGGCATGACTCAAGATGATGCCCACCTCTTTGTAACACCCGAGAACATGGAAGTAGAACTAACGAACGTTCTTAATTTTGTTCTTGGTCTTTTGAGGGACTATGGCCTCGATGATTTCTATCTCGAGCTGTCTACCAAAGAAGACGGCAATCCAAAGTTCGTTGGTGAAGACGCCATCTGGAAAACGGCAACCGAGGCACTCGAAAAAGTTGCACTCAAATCTGGACTCGAACTACTGCCAGATCCCGGCGGCGCGGCGTTCTATGGCCCAAAGATTTCAGTTCAGGCTCGCGATGCAATTGGTCGTACCTGGCAGATGTCGACGATTCAGCTCGACTTTAATCTGCCTGAGCGATTCGACTTAGAGTATACGGCTGCTGACGGCACGAGACAGCGTCCAATCATGATTCACCGCGCGCTGTTTGGCTCGATAGAGCGATTCTTCGGGGTTCTCACGGAACATTACGCGGGACATTTTCCTCCTTGGTTGGCTCCGGTGCAGGTCGTTGGCATTCCAGTGGCAAACGAATTCGGCGATTATCTAGACGAGATTGCGCAAACACTTCGAGCACAAGGAGTGCGCGTGGAAGTCGACCACAGCGATGACCGCATGCAGAAGAAGATTTTGAATCATGCCAAGGCCAAAGTGCCGTTCATGCTGATCGCTGGGGGACAGGACCGAGATTCTGGTGCCGTTAGTTTCAGGTTTAGAGACGGCACACAAGAAAACGGAATCGCTGTTGGCGTCGCTGTAGCGAGAATCCTGGAAGCAATCGCCAACAAGTCGCAGGTATAAAGTGCAGAATTCTTCGGACATGCCTGGCGTACCAAGCGCTTTCCAGCACCTTTGGACACCGCACCGACTCGTTTACATCACACAGGGGCAACAACCGGCAGACCACGAATGTCCGTTCTGTCTTGCCACGGAAAAAACTGATGAGGAATCTCTGATCGTCTATCGGGGTAAATATGCCTACGTGATTCTGAATCTCTTTCCATACAATTCAGGGCATCTTTTAGTTTGTCCCTACCGACACATATCCACCTATGAGCTTGCCTCTGCGGATGAAGTTGCGGAGATTGCTCAGCTCACTCAACAGGCAATGCGTGTATTGAGCGCTGTGAGCAACAGTCACGGCTTCAACATCGGCATGAATCAGGGTGAGGTGGCCGGTGCCGGCATAGCAGGGCATCTGCATCAGCACATCGTGCCTCGGTGGAAGAACGACTCAAATTTCTTTCCAATAATCGCCGAAACCAAGGCGATTCCGCGTCTGCTCGGTGAAGTCAGGGATGAACTGGCGCAGGCCTGGGGTAATTCCTAAGTATTTGATGTACTGGCCATCACTCGGGTTTAGAATTTAGTCATGAATGAGCCCATTTCAACCACCGGTAGCCCCCTAATTAAACGCGGCCTAGCAGAAATGCTTAAGGGCGGTGTCATCATGGACGTGGTTACGGCTGATCAAGCAAAGATCGCCGAAGATGCTGGGGCCGTTGCGGTAATGGCGCTCGAGCGCGTTCCGGCAGACATTCGTGCCCAGGGTGGCGTTGCTCGCATGAGCGACCCAGACATGATTGACGGAATCATCAGTGCAGTGTCGATTCCGGTAATGGCAAAAGCTCGCATCGGTCACTTTGTTGAGGCGCAGATTCTGCAAGCTCTAGGCGTTGACTTCATTGACGAGTCTGAAGTGCTTTCTCCGGCTGACTACGTTAATCACATTGATAAATTGAAGTTCACCGCTCCGTTCGTCTGTGGTGCAACAAATCTAGGTGAGGCATTGCGCCGAATCACCGAGGGTGCTGCCATGGTTCGCTCAAAGGGCGAAGCTGGCACCGGAGATGTTTCTGAGGCGACGAAACACATTCGCACAATCAACGGTGAACTGCGAGCTTTGGCCGCAAAGACCGAAGATGAACTCTATGTCGCGGCCAAGGAACTTCAGGCACCATATGATCTCGTTCGAGAGGTTGCTAGAACTGGCAAGTTGCCAGTTGTCATGTTCACCGCGGGCGGCGTTGCTACACCAGCAGATGCAGCGATGATGATGCAACTTGGAGCAGACGGAGTCTTTGTTGGTTCTGGAATCTTTAAGTCTGGAGATCCGGTGGCGAGAGCTAAAGCGATAGTCAAGGCAGTTACCTTCTTCAACGATCCAGAGATACTCGCTCAAGTTAGCCGAGGCCTCGGTGAAGCAATGGTCGGTATCAACGTCAACGACATTCCTGCCCCACATCGTTTGGCCGACCGCGGTTGGTAAAACGAACCGTTGGTGTTCTCGCTCTTCAAGGCGATGTTGCGGAGCACATACACGTTCTGAAGAGTTTGGGCTGCTCAACCGTTGAGGTTCGCACCCCAGCCGAACTAGCAAGCGTTGAAGCTCTCGTTATTCCAGGTGGCGAATCTACAACCATCTATAAACTCGCACAGATTTTTGGCATGCTGCAGCCCCTGAGGGTCGCAATCAAGAATGGTTTACCGGTGCTAGGCACCTGCGCTGGGCTGATATTATTAGCTCGCGAAATTCTAGACTCGGCCAGCAACCAGGATTCGTTCGGTGGGCTCGACATCAGCGTTCGTCGAAACGCCTTCGGAAACCAGAATGATTCGTTTGAGACCGAGGTGACCGTAAGCGGCATTGAAACTGATGTTCGTGCGGCCTTTATCCGTGCACCGATTGTCGAAGAGATTTCACCAGGCGTCGAAGTGATTTCTATTTTGCCAAGCGGTCAGATTGTTGGTGTTCGCCAGGGCAAGGTAATCGGAATCTCGTTTCATCCAGAGGTGTATGGGGACTCGCGCATTCACAAACTATTTGTGGACAGTATTTAGCAGCTTTCGTAGGCACAAGGCTAAACTTCAATCGATCACTCGAACCAAGCAGGAGCAACATGTCTGGCCATTCCAAATGGGCTACAACGAAGCATAAAAAGGCTGCCATAGACGGCAAGCGAGCAAAGCTATTCGCCAAGCTCATTAAGAACATCGAGGTTGCCGCCCGTCTTGGCGGACCCGATCTAGACGGAAACCCAACACTTTACGACGCTGTTCAAAAGGGTAAGAAAAGCTCACTGCCAAGCGACAACATCGACCGCGCCATCAAACGCGGCTCGGGAGTTGGCGCAGATGCTGTCGAATACACAACGATCATGTACGAAGGGTATGGACCCAGTGGGGTAGCCCTATTAATTGAGTGTCTTACCGATAACAAGAATCGCGCCGCTGCAGAAGTTCGTCTTGCAGTGTCACGTAATTCTGGCTCAATGGCCGACCCCGGCTCGGTCTCTTACCAGTTCAGCCGAAAAGGTGTCATCGTGGTTTCGAAGAATGAGAAGACTGATGAAGACTCAATTCTCGAGGCTGTACTAGAAGTTGGCATCGAAGATCTTGAAGATAGAGGTGAGCAATTTGTTCTCACCACCGACCCGAGCAACATGGTCGCAGTTAGATCTGCACTGCAGCTCGCCGGACTCGATTATGAAAGCGCCGATGCCGAATTCATCTCGTCGATTCCTGTGCAGGTGGACATCGACACAGCGAGAAAAGTGATTGATCTCATTGATGCTCTCGAAGATTTAGACGATGTTCAGAGCGTGTATAGCAACTTCGACATGAGTGCCGAAGTTGCAGCCCAGCTAGAAAAAGACTAAATGGGGCGTCGCATCGTTGGCATTGATCCCGGTCTAACCAGATGCGGTATCGGCGTTATCGATGTGCAAGCGAACCGAAAAGTTTCGTTTGTTTTTGTCGACACTTTGCGAACGTCAAGCGATCTCGATTTGCCAGCTCGAATTCAATCACTGGCAGATGAAATTGAACACGTACTAGATAGATTCAAACCTGACGTAGTAGCGATTGAGCGAGTTTTTTCGCAGGCGAATGTCAGCACCGTCATGGGAACCGCACAAATCTCGGGCGTAGCAATGCTGTTGGCTCAACGCAGATCAATAACGGTACAGATGCATACCCCTACCGAAGTGAAAGCTGCAGTGACCGGGTCGGGACGCGCTGCCAAGGCACAGGTAGGGGCGATGGTTGCACAGATTCTGGGCCTTGCCGATATTCCCAAACCCGCCGATTCTGCAGATGCCTTAGCCATAGCAATAACGGCTGGTTGGCGTTTAGGTTCATCGAAAACCTCTGCTGACCTAACCCCTGCGCAGTCAGCTTGGCAAAGCGCCGAGGTGGCATCCAAGAAGAAATCGAAGAGTTAGTTAGTCTTTTCGGGTGATTGCGTCACTCAACGGAACAGTTAGAGCCAAGGGCTCAGGCTCGTGCGTGCTCGATGTCGGTGGCGTGGGCTTTCAGGTTCTTGTGCCTTCGTCAATCCTCGCCAGGACCTCAATCGGTGACAATCTATTCTTGAACACCGTTCTGATCGTTCGCGAAGACGGTTTCACGCTCTTTGGATTCAGTGACATAGAGCAACTAGAACTGTTCGATCATCTGCGCAGTGTTTCTGGCGTTGGGCCTAAGACTGCCCTTGGAGTGCTATCGAACCTTAGTTCGGTTGAGATTGCCAACGCCGTGGCTGGCGAAGATTCAGTTGCGTTTCAGCGGGTTCCCGGAGTAGGAGCAAAAACAGCCAAACTAATCGTTGTTACTCTCGGCGGCAAATTGAAGGCTCTTGAGTCTGATCGTTCTGCAGATTCGAATGACCTTCTCGTTGCGATGCAAAGCCTTGGTTGGCCCGAAAGAATTGCAGAACCTGCCGTTCGAGAGGTGCTAAGGAATCGGGCTGACAAGTCTCTCTCAGATCTTGTTCGGGAAACACTTCGAATTCTTGGTACAAAGTCATGAGTGACTTAACAGACCCAGCGCTGGATTCGAGCGAATTGGCTTTTGAAGCCACTCTGCGCCCTCAAACTCTCTCGGAATTCATCGGGCAAGAGAGTGTTCGCAAGCAGATGCAACTAATTCTCGAGGCTGCCAGCTTGCAGGGCAGAGTTTCAGAGCACATTTTGCTTGCTGGACCACCGGGTCTTGGCAAGACAACCCTCGCGATGATTGTTGCAAAAGAATCGGGGTCGGGACTTCGATTAACCAGCGGCCCGGCAATTCAACACGCCGGCGATTTAGCCGCCGTGCTGTCGTCGCTATTGCCCGGTGAGGTTCTCTTCATCGACGAGATTCACCGCATGGCTCGCTCAGCCGAAGAAATGCTCTATCTGGCGATGGAAGATTTTCGCATCGACGTCATGGTCGGTAAAGGCGCTGGAGCCACAAGCCTCTCCCTTGACATTGCGCCCTTCACTTTGATTGGAGCGACAACTCGCTCAGGTGTGTTGGCCAACCCCTTTCGCGATCGCTTCGGTTTCACTGCGAATCTTGAGTTTTATTCGAACGAAGAGCTCGAAGCGGTTCTTGATCGCGCGGCAAAGCGTTTGGACATTCGCGCCTTGCCATCGGCTCTCGCTGCAATTGCAAAACGCAGCAGAGGAACCCCGAGAATTGCCAACCGCTTACTTCGACGCGTTCGTGATTTTGCTCTGGTCAACAATTTCGTTGAGATTTCTGTTGATGTCGCAAGTGAAGCACTGGAACTATTCGAAGTCGATCAGCTCGGCTTAGATCGACTTGATCGACAGGTTTTGACGGTTCTATGCACCAGCTACGCCGATAGGGCAGTGGGCATTTCCACCATTGCCGTCACTGTGGGCGAGGAGCAAGAAACTATTGAGGGCGTAGTTGAGCCGTTCCTGGTTAGGGCCGGTCTGGTAATTCGCACCCCCAAGGGCCGCGAGGCCACTGAAGCGGCATATAGACATCTCGGCTTGAGGCCCTAGAACTGCCAGTCAAGGCTCTGAGAAGGTCCGCCTCGCCTATAATTGGCAAAGCGCCATTGCGCTCGATATCAGCTAACTAAAGTAGGCCACCTTGGAAAACATCATCCTGTTCGCAGCTCTTGCCGTTCTTATCTTGTTTATGTTCAGAAACAACAAGAAGCGCAAGCAGCAAGCCGAGGAGCTTCAGGGTTCTATTGCCGTTGGAGCGAATGTGATGCTAACCAGCGGTATTTACGGCCGAATCACAGCCATCGACGGAGACAAACTCGTTATCGAATCAACTCCTGGCACTAGCCTGAGTGTCGTGAAGTTAGCTGTTCGAGAGATCATTGCCAAGGATGCCGCTGTTATCAAGACGGGGACCAAGTCGACCAAGCCTGCTGCAAAAAGTGCTGCGAAGCCTGCGGCTGCAGCCAAGAAGACCGCGAAGTAAGCGAAGGATCGGAAATTGGCTTCATCTGTAACTAAACCAGCACGCAAGAAACTTGCCTGGTTGTTGGCCATGGTTGTTGGTTTTGCCGGCCTCATCGGGCTCGGCATTTCGACAAACACTGCCGGTGCAACCTTCGTTCCCGAGCTAGCGCTCGACCTTCAGGGAGGAACGTCGATTATTTTGTCACCTTCGGTTGCCGAGGGTGAAACCATTTCGGCAGAGCAACTTAGTCAGGCTGTTGCCATCATCCGTGCTCGTGTTGACTCGACCGGTGTTTCGGAATCGACAATCACGACATCGGGCAATAGCAACATCGTGGTTGAGATTCCAGGTGTTCCTTCAGAGACGACACTTCAGCTAATTAAGAGCAGCGCGAAACTTGAATTTAGGCCAGTTCTAATTGCTTCTGCCGGAACCGCAGCCCAGGTTGGTGGAGAAACTACTACCGGTTCTGCAAGCCCGTCGGCTTCTGCGAGCGCTTCAGTACCTCCAGTCGTCACTCCTAGCGTCGCACCGACCGATGGCAGCGATTTGAACTGGATAAGCGCAGAACTCAGAACCAAATTTGACGCTTTCGATTGCTCGACCCAGTTCAGAGCACCGGGGCAGGTAGATGATCCAAAGGTTCCACTAATCACCTGTGACCAGGGTCGCTTTCAGAAATACATTCTCGGACCGGTTGAACTCGATGGCACCAACATCTCGGATGCCTCTGCCGGCACCATAACCACTTCAACTGGTGCAGCCACAAACGAGTGGGCCGTTAACCTTCAGTTCGATGCAGAGGGAACCACCACATTCAGTAACGTCACTTCACGCTTGTTTCCACTCGAGAGCCCAAGGAATCAATTTGCGGTAACGCTTGATGGCTACGTAATCACAGACCCTCAGGCAAAGGCCGTGATCACAAACGGTTCAGCACAGATCACCGGTGGATTCACAAAAGAGTCTTCTAAGGGTCTTGCAGATCAGTTGAAGTATGGTTCACTTCCCATTGGCTTCGAAGTTCAAAGCCAAGAGAACATTTCGGCAACCCTCGGTAGCGAATCACTCAGAAGTGGTCTTCTAGCGGGCCTAATTGGACTTCTGCTCGTCGTGGTTTACTCGTTCTTCCAGTACCGTGCTCTAGCGGTCGTAACTGTTGGTTCGCTGATTGTGGCCGCATTGCTCGCCTACCTTCTGATCGCTCTGCTGTCATGGCGTCAGGGTTACAGGCTCTCGCTTTCGGGTGTGGCCGGTCTGATCGTTGCGATCGGTATTACCGCCGACTCCTTCATCGTCTACTTCGAGCGCGTGAGAGACGAACTTCGCGACGGGCGCGCTCTGAGCACAGCTGTCGATGCGGCATGGTCTCGAGCGATTCGTACCATCCTGGTGTCTGATGGTGTGAGCATGCTCGCGGCCGTCGTTCTATTCACCCTGACCGTAGGTAGCGTGAAGGGCTTCGCTTTCACTCTCGGTCTAACCACTCTCGTAGACCTAGCCGTTGTCGTGCTTTTCACCCATCCCATTCTTCAGATTCTTGCTCAACGCAAGTTCTTTAGTTCTGGGCACAAGTGGTCGGGCTTCGATTCCAAGGCACTTGGCGGTTCAATCTACTTGGGTCGCGGCAAGTTTGCGGTTTCGAGTCGCGTGAGTGACGTGCAAAAGGGCAAGGCTTCGAAGGAAGCTGAGAAGCGTCAAACCATTGCAGAGCGAAAAGCCGCCCAGGCAAACGAGAGTGGAGCGCAGAAATAATGTCTAGATTTGGTGACTTCGGTAACGATCTTTACAGCGGCGCAAGGTCAATCGACTTTGTAGGGCGAAGAAAGATTTTCTACATCATTGCTCTCGTGATGATCGCACTTGCTGTTGCTCTTCCGGCGGCGAGAGGCGGATTCAACTTCGGAATCGAATTCCGTGGAGGATCTGAGTTTCGCGTCAGCGGCGTAGAACAAACCCAGCAGCGAGTCGCAATTGATGCAGTTCAGTCGGTCGTCGCCGAAGCAAACCCATCGGTCACCGCGGTTGGCACAAGTGACCTTCGAGTTCAAACCGAACAGCTTTCACCGACCGAATCTGAAGAGGTTCGCGTTGCGCTAGCAAACGCCTTTAGCATCAATTCGTCATCGGTAGCCAGCTCGTTTATCGGTGCGAACTGGGGTGCTGACATCACATCGAAAGCGTTCTTCGGTTTGCTCGTCTTCGTGGTAATAGCTTTCGTACTTATGGCCATCTACTTCAGAACCCTGAAAATGTCTTTTGCGGCAATGATCGCGCTATTCCATGACCTAATCTTGACGGCCGGTATCTACGGAGCGCTTGGCTTCGAAGTTACCCCTGCAGCCGTTATCGGTTTCCTTACGATTCTCGGTTACTCGCTTTATGACACCGTGGTCGTTTTTGACAAAATTCGTGAGAACACCTTCGAGGTTGAGTTCAGCGAGACAGCAACCTTCGCCGAGCGCGTAAACCTGGCTATCAACCAAACCCTCGTGCGCTCGATTAATACTTCCGTGGTAGCCGTCCTGCCTGTGGCCTCGATTCTGTTTATCGGGGCGGCTTTGCTCGGTGCTGGAACGCTCAGAGACATTGCTCTCGCGCTGTTCATCGGCATCATCGTCGGAACATACTCAACCATTTTCATTGCGGCTCCGGTGTATTCGCACCTTCGTGAGGGCGAGTCAAAGTACGTTAGCGCTGCCAAGAAGGTGCTCTCTAGTCGTTAGGCTTAAGTCTTATTCATAGGAGTAAGTCGTGAGTGACCCAACGCCAACAACTAGCATCGGCAGCCTGAAGGGCATGTTGCCCAGGCTGTTCTCGAAGCATGGCGCCTATACGACCGCATTGGCCGAAGTAGTTCGCCTCGCCAAGCTGAACCACCCAAAGGGCGATGTCTCAATTGTCGAACGAGCCTTCGTTGCCGCCGAACTGGCACACAGAGATCAACTTCGCAAGAGCGGCGAACCCTACATAACGCATCCCTTGGCAGTGGCACAAATTCTTGCTGAGTTAGGTATTGGGCCAATAACCTTGGCGGCCGCACTTTTGCATGACACCGTCGAAGACACCGATTACAAGCTAGACCAGCTTGAAAAGGATTTCGGGGCTGAGGTTGCCATGCTTGTCGATGGAGTAACTAAGCTCGACAAAGTTAAGTTCGGAGACCACGCGCAGGCCGAGACCGTGCGCAAGATGGTCGTAGCGATGTCTAGGGACATACGTGTTTTGGTAATCAAGCTTGCCGACCGTTTGCACAATGCACGAACTTGGGGTTTCGTTCCAGAAGAGACGGCCAGGCGCAAGGCGCAAGAGACATTAGAGATTTATGCTCCGCTGGCGCATCGACTTGGAATCAGCACAATCAAGTGGGAACTTGAGGACATTTCGTTCTCTGTTCTTTACCCAAAGGTTCACGAAGAGATTGTCAATCTGGTAGCACAGCGTGCACCTCAACGAGAAGAATTCATTGCCACGATTCTGAGCGAAATCGATGAAGACCTCAAAGAGAACAAGATTAAGGGTGGCGTTGCTGGGCGTCCGAAGCAGTATTACTCGATCTATCAAAAGATGGTGGTTCGCGGTCGCGAGTTCGATGACATTTACGACCTGGTAGGCATTCGCGTTCTCGTGACGTCAATTCGAGACTGCTACGCGGTGCTCGGTGCTATCCACGCAAGGTGGAACCCGGTGCCTGGTCGCTTCAAGGATTACATCGCTATGCCCAAGTTCAATCTTTACCAGTCCCTTCATACAACTGTCATCGGTCCAAAAGGTAGAACAGTCGAGATTCAAATTCGCACCCAAGAGATGCACCAGCGAGCCGAATACGGTGTAGCGGCTCACTGGAAGTACAAAGAGCAAGCTGGCAAGACCGGTGAGGTGGCCGACGAAGATCTAACTTGGCTAAAACACCTGACTGACTGGCAGGCCGAGACCCAAGACCCCAGCGAGTTTCTCGACTCACTGCGATTCGAGATCGGCGCCAAAGAGGTCTATGTGTTCACCCCTAAGGGCAAAGTAATCGGCCTAACTGGTGGCGCGACTCCGGTCGATTTCGCCTATGCGGTTCACACGGATGTTGGACACCGAACCATGGGTGCGAAGGTCAACGGCCGTCTCGTTCCGCTAGAAACTCCGCTTAATTCTGGCGATGTTGTTGAGATTTTCACGAGCAAATCTATCGAGGCTGGTCCTTCAAAAGACTGGCTCAATTTCACGAAGTCACCTCGAGCAAGGGCGAAAATCAAGCAGTGGTTTAGCGCCGAGCGACGTGAAGATGCGGTTGAGCAAGGCAAAGAGTCAATCGCAAAGGCTATGCGCAAGCACAATCTTCCGCTTCAGAAGATGATGTCCGGCGAATCGTTGCTCACGCTCGCGCAGGATCTCAAGTTGGCTGATGTTGAGTCACTTTTCGCCGCGGTCGGAGAGGGTCATATATCTGCTCAGCAGGTCGTCGAGAAGATTACGGCGTCGCTTGCCACCGATTCTGACGCCGCCGAGGCGGTATTCGAGTTGCCTAACCGAACCGGTTCTGCCAGACGTGACCGCCAAGGCTCATCTGGAATTCTGGTTAGGGGAGATGCCGATGTGATGGCAAAACTCGCCCGATGCTGCACTCCTGTGCCCGGTGATCCAATCATGGGATTTGTTACGCGCGGAAGTGGTGTTTCGGTTCACAGAAACGACTGCAGAAACGTTGAACAACTGAGACTCGAGCCAGAGCGTCTCATGGATGTCTCTTGGGCTGAAAACTCTAAGTCGCTTTTTCTGGTTCAGATTCAGATTGAAGCGCTTGACCGAGGTGGTCTTTTGAGCGACGTGACTCGTGTGCTAAGCGAGCATCATGTGAACATCCTTTCGGCGTCGGTTTCGACGCGAAGTGACAGAGTCGCCCTCAGTCGTTTTGTCTTTGAAATGGGAGATGCGAACACTCTCGAGCACCTGCTAAATGCAGTGCGTCGAATAGAAGCTGTTTATGACGTTTATCGCGTCAACAACGGCTAGTTAGCCGCCGTCTTCACGGTTTCTAACCAAGCCTTGCGTGCGGCAAGTGCTTCGTTGGCAGCAGCAATCTTCTTCTGATCGTTTGTCGCTGTGGCGGCCTTTAGAGCAGCTTCGAGCTTCTCAATTGCCGATTCCAGCTGCGTGATGACCGAATTGCTTCGATCTATCGAGGCTGGATCGCTCTTTCGCCAGTGGTCTTGCTCTGCGGTGCGAACTCGAGACTCGATGTTGCGCAACTTGTCTTCAACCTCGCGAACCTTGTCTTTCGGAACCTTGCCAATCCTTTCCCACTTCTTTTGAAGCTCCTGCAGCAATCTTTTGGCTTCGTCAAGCCCCTTGCTGGCGTCAATGGTCGAATAGGTCTTTATGAGTTCTAGCTTTGCCGCTAGATTCGCACTCTGCTCGCCGGTCTCATTAGAGACCACAACCTGGCGTGCTGAATAGATCTTGTCTCCGGCAGCCTTGAACCTTGCCCAGAGAACGTCGTCAGACTTTCCAGGCGTTCTGCCAGCGGCTTTCCACTGGTCTAGAAGTTTGCGGTAGGCGGTTGTTGCGTCTGAGCCCTCTTCAGCGAGCTTCTCAGCCTGTTCAACAATCGCATTTTTGCTTGCGCGCACAGCCTTGTTGGCTGAATCTAATCCTGCGAAGTAGGCGCGCTTCGCTGTTTCGAATTTAGTTCGCGCAACAGAGAAGCGTTTCCAAATTGGGTCTGCGTCAGACTTTGAAACCTTCGCACCACTTTTTTGCAGCTCTTGCCAATCGACGAACAGCTTGGCCATTTTTTCGGCAGATTGCTTCCACTGGGTTTTTGCTTGATCCTGGTTAGCAATCGCTTCGGCGGCCTCCGCGATATCGGTTCTTAGTTTTAGGGCGGCGGCTCCGGCCTCTTTGTTGGCCGCGCTTCGCTTTGCCGATAGCTCAGCGATCTTCGGCTCTAGAGCGGCAACGCGAGAGCGCAAATTGTTGAGGTCTCCGACAGCGTTCGGTGCTATCAGGTCTGCAGACAATTTCTTTAGTTGGGAAGAGAGATTTGGAGCTGCAACGTTGTTTTTGATTCTCTGCTCGAGAATACGAACCTGAGCATCTAGGTCTGCAAACTTGTTTTCGAAGAAAGCCAGAGCTTCTTCGGGTTTGACATTTGGATACTGACCAACTTTTCGTTCAGAGCCTAATTCGAGGACGAATACGTTGTTCTCTTCGTCGACTCGACCGAATTTAATTGCTGACATGGTTAGCTCCTTTTGCTAGACGCTTTCGCGTTCGTTTACAGTCTGTTTAGTTTAGAACTATGTCACCGATCTTGGTTTCGACCGCAGGCTTGCCATCACTAGCATTGGCCGAGCCAGCCTGAACTCCTGCATCGATAATCGGCTTCAAGCCGTCTAGACCATTAGTCACGCGACCGAACACCGTGTAGTCAGGCAAGAGTTTGGTGTCTCCGTAGACGATGAAAAACTGCGAGCCGTTTGAGTAGGGCGAGCCCGAGTTGGCCATTGCCAAAACTCCAGTCTCATAAACAGCTGTTCCGGCGGCTGTTGCCACAGGCGGGTTCTCGATCGGGCCGAATGAATAACCAGGGCCGCCAGTTCCCGTTCCGGTTGGGTCTCCGCACTGCAAGACAAACAAACCCGCAGTGGTGAGTCGGTGGCAAGGAACATCCTTGAAGAATCCCTTGCGCGATAGCGCAATGAAGTTTGCAGTTGCCTGAGGGGCCTTGTCTCCGAAGAGCTCAATTTCGAGTTTTGCGTTGTTCACCATCATTGAGCCACTCCAAACACGCGACTCGGCGATGGTTGGGTCTGGCACTAGAGCAGAATTTGTTTCGCTTGCAGAAGGGCTTGCCGAGGGTGTTGGCTCTGCCTCGACGACCTGAGACACCTGCTGGCTAGACCAGATTAGTTGCGAGGTTACGGTGACCGCCAAAACAGCAACACCAACCAAGAAGGCGACTCTATTGTCGCGAACTTTGCGCTTTGCTTGTTTCTCGCGAAGCTGCTGCTTCTGCTCGTATTCAGCCAACTTGTTAGTTGTGCTGCTGAACAGATTCTGCTGCTTCTTTTTCGATGCCACGATATTCCTCCAGGATTTGTCGACCTGCCAATTTTACGCACTTCGGCAAGCCTTCTCGGCGAGTAATCTTGAAAAATGACCGAAAGCATTTTCGATGGATTAGCCCCGCTGGCAGCTCGAATGCGGCCGCGCAGTCTTGAAGAAATTGCGGGGCAAGAGCACATCCTTCGAAAGGGATCGCCGCTTTATCAACTGGCACAGCCAGAAGGCGAAAAGAGTTACGCGAGCACTACTAGCGTCATTCTGTGGGGTCCACCTGGAACAGGAAAAACCACCATGGCGCAGGTTATAGCTCGAACTAGCAGAAGAAAGTTCACTGAACTTAGTGCAGTGTCTAGTGGCGTTAAAGACGTTCGAGAGGCCATCGATAGAGCGCGACTAGATAGGGAATCGTTCGGCACCAGCACGATCCTCTTTTTAGACGAAATCCACCGGTTCTCAAAGGCCCAGCAAGACGTTTTGCTTCCGGCAGTGGAGTCGGGCTGGGTGGTTTTAATTGCGGCGACGACCGAAAATCCAAGTTTCTCGGTGATCAGCCCGCTGTTATCCCGATCGCTACTGCTCACACTGAACCCGCTGTCTGAAGCTGAGCTCGTCACATTGATTCACAGGGCGGTTGAAGACTCGCGAGGTCTTCGCGGCAAGGTCGTGGTCAACGAAGAGGTTGCAACTCAGATAGCAATGCTCTCGGGTGGAGACGCTCGCAAGGCGCTCACAATTCTCGAAGCGGGGGCGCAGGCTTTACTTGCTGACGGTGCTAACGATCAACTAACGCTCGAAATGGTCGAAAACTCGATAGACCGAGCACTGGTTAGGTACGACGCTAACGGTGACCAGCACTACGACGTCATCAGCGCCTTTATAAAATCTGTTCGAGGCAGCGATGCCGACGCGGCTCTGCACTACCTGGCCAGAATGGTTGAGGCCGGTGAGGATCCCAGATTCATTGCTAGGCGGCTGATCAATTTGGCAGCCGAGGACATCGGTCTTGCCGACCCGAGCGCTCTGACCCTAGCCGTCTCTGCCGCCGAGGCCGTTGCCATGATCGGCATGCCAGAGGGTCGCATTCCACTGGCCGAGGCAACTATTTATCTGTGCCTCGCACCGAAGTCGAATTCGGCCTATCTGGCAATAAACAGCGCCATCGCCGATGTGAGGGCAGGCAAGTCAGGGCAGATTCCCAACGCCCTTCGAAGTTCAAATTACCCCGGTGCCCGGCAGGCAAGCGGAGCTGGAGTTGGCTACCGCTATCCTCACGACGACAAGCGCTCGGTGGTCGAGCAGGCTTATTTAGATGGCAAGGTTGCCGAGTCGGTTTACTACGAGCCGAAGGAACTTGGAGCCGAAAAGGAACTCGGGGAGCGGTGGTCGAAGTTGCGAGCCATCATCCGCGCCTTTAGAAAATAGCCCCAAACCCTTTATTTGCCAGCGAAGCCTTGCTAAACTTTGAAGGTTGCCGACTAGAGCAAATTCGTGGCTGCGAATTGCTTGCACGGTGCGATTCGTCTAATAGCCAGACGAATCCGTGGCAAAAGGTTCGACCTCTCGATCCGCTTTTGTGAACAAACTAAACGCTATTGAGCTCCGGCTCACTGAAAGGAACACGTGTCAAAAACAACACGTACTCGCAGCAAGACTCGCTTGTCGCGCGCACTAGGTATCGCACTAACCCCAAAAGCCGCCAAGTACCTCGAAAAGCGTCCATACGCTCCTGGTGAGCACGGCCGAACCAAGAAGAAGCAGGACAGCGACTTTGCCGTTCGTCTTCGCGAGAAGCAGCGCCTACGCGCTCAATACGGAATTCGCGAAGCTCAGCTTCGCAAGACTTTTCAAGAGGCCAAGCGTGCCGAAGGCCTAACCGGTGAGAACCTGGTTGAGCTTCTCGAAATGCGCCTTGACGCTGTTCTTCTGCGCGCAGGCATTGCTCGCACAATTGCGCAGTCACGCCAGATGGTTGTGCACCGTCACATCTTGGTAAATGGCGAGCGCGTCGACCGTCCATCTTTCCGCGTAAAGCCTGGCCAAATGGTTCACGTTCACCCAAAGAGTGAATTGACCGAGCCTTTTCAGGTCGCTGCAGCAGGCGGACACGTTGATGTTCTTCCACCGGTTCCTGGTTACATCGACGTTCAGCTAGACAAGCTACAGGTCACCCTTGTTCGTCGCCCAAAGCGCGCCGAAGTTCCGGTTACCTGTGAAGTTCAGCTAGTCGTCGAGTACTACGCGGCTCGATAGTAGATTCGGTAGATTCTCGGATGAGTGGCGGAGACATCGCGGCAATTATCGCAGCTGGAGCATTCGTGCTTCTTGTGATATTCACCGGCGTTCCCCTGATTAAATTGGGTGGCTTGATCGATGAGACTCGCGAATCAGTTCGCGGATTGAACGAGACCGTCACTCCACTGCTCACCGAGGTCACCACTACGGTTACTGAAACCAATAAAGCTCTTGCAAAGATCGATGTCATCACCGAGAACGTTGTTGACGTAACAACCAACATCAACTCTCTGGTGGCTGTTTTCAGTGCCTCAGTTGGAGCGCCGCTTTTGAAACTGGCCGGCCTAACCAAGACCTTGAGATCAGCGCTCATGGGAAAGAAGAAGTAATCATGAAGAAATTGTTCTGGTTCACAACGGGAATCGCCGCCGGACTAGCGGTAGCAAAGCAGTTGCGCGAAAACCCAGAAGCTAAGGCAGCTTTTGACGATGCCGCCAAGCGCGCTCGTGCAATCGGCGAATCTTTTACAACAGGCTTTAGGGAGCGCGAGAGCGAATTGAAGCGCACTTCTGGCACTGCAAAAGTTGTTGCCAAGAAGGCACCTGCGGCAAAAACCGCGTCAAAGAAGCCTGCAGCCAAGAAACCAATTTCTAAAAAGCCGGCAGTCAAAAAGACCGTCGCCAAGCCCTCAGCGAAATAATGCAGACCGCCGAAATCGCCCGGCGCTGGCTTAGCTTCTTCGAAAAGAAGCAGCACACAGTGGTTCCGAGCGCTTCGCTAATCAGCGAAGATCCGACACTGCTATTCACTGTTGCAGGCATGGTGCCATTCATTCCTTACATGTCAGGCCTTGTGCCAGCGCCTTACCAAAGAGCGACCAGCGTGCAGAAGTGCGTTCGAACGCTAGACATCGAAGAAGTTGGCAAAACCACTCGTCACGGAACTTTCTTTCAAATGAATGGAAACTTCTCATTCGGCGACTACTTCAAACCAGAGGCGATTGCCTACGCTTGGGAATTCCTTACCGGATCCCGTGAATCGGGTTGCCTAGAGCTCGACCCGCAACTGCTCTGGGTCACCGTATATCAAGACGACGACGAAAGCATTGCTCTTTGGCGAGAGATCGCAGACATTCCAATCGAGCGAATTCAGCGCAGGGGAATGAAGGACAACTACTGGTCCACTGGTCAGCCAGGCCCAGCAGGACCGTGCTCTGAGATCTACTACGACCGCGGGCCGGCATACGGGCGCGAAGGTGGCCCCGAGGCAGACGAAGATCGTTACATTGAAATCTGGAACCTGGTTTTCATGCAGTACGAACGTGGAGCATCTCTTGGCGGCGACAAATTTGAGATTCTTGGAGAACTTCCAAAGAAAAACATTGATACAGGCATGGGTCTCGAGCGCGTCGCGTTTTTGATGCAGGGTGTTGAGAACCTATACGAGATCGATCAGGTACGACCTGTTCTCGACCTAGCGGCGTCGCTTAGCAAAAAGACTTACGGAGCATCGGTCGAGGATGATGTTCGACTTCGCGTTGTGGCAGATCACGTTCGAAGTGCTCTAATGCTTGTCTGCGATGGAGTTACTCCAGCCAACGATGGCAGAGGTTATGTCCTGCGCCGACTCATGCGCCGAACTGTTCGTGCCATGAGGCTTCTCGGTGTTGAAAGCAATACGTTTGCTCAGCTCTTCACGGCATCCAAAGACGCCATGCGAGATGCTTATCCAGAATTGGATCGTGAATTCGATCGTATTCTTCGCATCGCACTCGCAGAAGAAGAAGCGTTCCTGCGCACCCTTGTCGCTGGAACTGTCGTTCTAGATGAAGCTGTTGCTAGTTCACAGCTCAACAAGAGCGGAAAGATTTCTGGCGAGACAGCTTTTCTTCTGCACGACACCTATGGATTTCCAATCGATTTGACTCTCGAGGTAGCCGAAGACGCCGGTCTTTCTGTAGATCGTGATGGTTTCAAGAGCCTTATGGAAGGGCAACGCGATCGCGCCAAGGCCGATGCTAGAGAAAAGAAGTTAGGCGGCACTGATCTGAACGTCTACGCGGCTTTTCGCCAAATGGGGACGACTAAATTCACCGGTTACGAGGAGCTAGAAACAAGCGCAAAGATTCTCGGGTTAATCGCCGATGGTCAGGATAGTAAGTCTTCAAAGGTCGGAGATGTAGTAGAGGTAATTCTCGATCAAACATCTTTCTACGCTGAATCTGGTGGTCAGGATTCGGACGCCGGTGTAATTTCTGGTGATGGATTCGAATTAGAAGTTCTCGACGTGCAAAAACCAGTGAAGGGTCTTGTTAGTCACAAGGTTTTGGTTCGCAAGGGTGAAATTCACGTTGGTCAAGACGCCGAAACCCGGGTTGACGCAGATTGGCGACTAGGCGCTGCCCAAGCCCACTCGGCCACTCACATCGTGCACGCCGCATTGCGCCAAGTGTTAGGTCCAGAGGCCCTTCAGTCAGGCTCATACAATAAGCCCGGATACATGCGACTCGATTTCTCTTGGGCGCAATCGCTTAGTCACGAGACAAAATCAGAGATCGAAGAGATTTCAAACCAGGCCATTCGCCACAACCTAGCGGTAAGTGCCCAGTTCATGACAATCGAAGAGGCGCGGCAATTTGGTGCTATCGCCCTGTTTGGCGAAACCTACGACGAGAGCGTTCGTGTGGTTCAAATCGGAGGTCCTTGGTCTCGCGAACTTTGTGGTGGAACACACGTTTCAAGAAGCTCACAAATCGGACTGGTCTCGATTCTCGGTGAGTCTTCTGTTGGCTCGGGTTCAAGACGTGTCGAAGCGCTAGTTGGCATAGAAGCTTTTAGATCGCTGTCGCTAGAGCGAGCTATGGTTTCTAGACTTTCTGACCTGGCTAAGGTGCCGCGCGAGTCTGTTGAAGACAAGTTTCAGTCGATGCTTGAAGAGTTGAAGGCCGCTCAGCGCAAGTTGGCTTCTCTTCAATCAGCTCAATTGGCAACGCTAGTGCCAAGCATTCTTTCCGAATCTCAGAAAATCGGTGACGTGCTCTTTGCTTCGAAATTCATTGGAGATGCAACATCAGTAGATGACATCCGCAATCTAGCGGCTTTGTTGAGGGACAAAATGGGGCAGCAGCCTTCTGTCGCCGTGGTTATTGCTTCTGTCGATTCGAAGCCGATGCTCGTGGTCGCCGCTAACCAAACTGCACAGGCATCGGGTGTTCACGCCGGAAACCTAGTGAAGTTGGCTAGCGCTGTTCTCGGTGGCGGTGGCGGTGGAAAAGCCGACATTGCACAGGGTGGTGGCCAGGACCTCACAAAAATTGAGTTAGCCGAAGCCGCAATTAAGAACTCACTCAGCGAGTAACCGTGCGCTCAGGCCGTCGAATAGCTCTTGATGTTGGCAAAGCCCGCATCGGCGTTGCGATGAGTGATTTTCATTCGATCGTTGCGACCCCGCAGCCGTTCATAAAGCGTGATGAAACTAGTTCAATCTCGACCGCGATTGATCTCATTCAATCGCACGAAGCCATAGAGGTGTACGTTGGGCTTCCTTTGAATCTTAAATCCAATTTCACTGAGTCAACTAACGACTGCTTGGCATTCGCCAAAGAGCTCCAGGGCCTCTTGTCAATCGATGTTCGAATGGTAGATGAGCGCTTCACCACAACCCTTGCGAGTGAGTCGCTGCGAGCCGCCGGGAAGAATTCGATTAGCCAGCGTGCATTAATAGATTCGGCTGCGGCTGCCGTCATACTTGACATAGCGCTCGAACACGAGAAAGCGACTGGTCTCGCAGCAGGCATTAGGGTGATGGATTTTGGTAATGAAGTCTAAATTCGCTAGGCGACGTTTAGTTGCGGTTCTCGCTGTCGTTGCACTGCTAGCCGCAATTTTGGTTTACAGCAATCGCGGATCCATTCGCAACGCCCTAGATGCCCTGAGCGGTGCAGACTACACCGGCGGAGGCAGCGTTTCTGTTGTGCTCGAGATTAAAGCGGGTGACGATGGCGCGATAGTGGCTCAGGAACTCGTGGACCTTGATGTGGTGAAAACCTATCGAATTGTTTACCAGCTAATAGTTTCTCGAAACGTAGTTTTTTATCCTGGCAGTTACACTCTGAAATTGCAGATGAGTTCGCCGGCAGCGCTAGACGCACTTGCCGACCCCAGTAATCGAATTTCCAACAAGGTGACAATCCGTGAGGGGCTTCGAATTGGCCAGGTGCTCAGTGCTCTCGCTAAAGCTACTTCGATGCCAGTTGCCGACCTAACTATTGCTAGCAAAGACTTAGCGGACATCGGCATTCCGGCCTCTGAGATTAGTGCCGAGGGCTGGCTTTTCCCCGCCACATACGACTTTGATCCGAGTCTCACCGCCTCTCAAGTGCTTCGCATAATGGTTGATCGAACCAAACAAGAGCTAATTCGCTACGAAGTTGCTCCAAAAGACTGGCACCGAGTGTTGACGATGGCCGCCCTCGTGCAAAAGGAAGCTCGCTTGCAAGCCGACTTCTACAAGGCCGCTCGGGTGTTTCAAAACAGAATCGATCAGGGCATGCTGCTTCAGTCCGACGCAACCGTTAGCTACGGTGTAGGCGGGTCAACCGTTTCGACTTCGGCAGCGGAGCGTGCGGATGCAAACCGTTACAACACCTACAGATACCTCGGTTTGCCAATTGGGCCGATTGGAGCGCCCGGTTCGATTGCTATCGATGCAGCGCTCAACCCCGCCCAGGGCGATTGGCTGTTTTTCTGCACGGTAAATCTGAAGACCGGAGAGACCGTTTTTAGCGAAACCTATGCCGATCACCAAAAGGCAGTTCGTCAGTGGCTCGCTTGGATGCGTGAGAACCCCGGCTATGACTAAACAGTTTGCTGTGGTTGGAAGCCCGATTGAACATTCAAAGTCACCGTTGATTCACCAATGTGCGTACCGCGTGTTAGGTCTTGACTGGAACTACTCTGCCGTCGAGCTAACCGAGGGCCGACTTAGACAATTTGTCGAGACAGTTGACGATAACTGGCAGGGTCTGAGCGTCACAATGCCTTTGAAACTTGAAGCGACCCGATTGGCTAAGAATCTAGACGAGGTTGCCGAGTTGACGGGCATCACTAATACTTTGATGAAACTCGAAGACGGCTGGCGTGGATTCAACACTGACGTCTATGGCATTCAGAAGGCTCTCGAGGGTCCACTGAGTCAGGAGCGACCGGCGGTGACGATAATCGGATCAGGCGCTACCGCGTTGTCAGCCGTTTTTGCAGTGCACCTGTCTAATCCCGCATCCGAAATATCCCTCATTGCCAGAAATCGCCAAGCAGCAAAAGAAGTAATGCTGAGGGCCGCGAAAGCGGGTTTCAAAATCAAATTGAAGACCTTCAGGCTCTTTGGGTTCAAGGTCAGTCGTGCCGACATTGTCATATCGACCCTTCCACGCTCAGCTCTAGACAAGTTTGCGACTCGGATTGGCCGGCGATTTGCCGCGAAGCCCAGGGGAGTGTTGCTCGATGTCGCCTACCACCCGTGGCCGAGCAAATTCGCATCGGCGTGGCAGTCAAATTCGTTACAGGTCGTCAGCGGCATCGAGATGCTAATCTTTCAAGCCATAGCCCAGATCAGGATTTTTACCTCGGGCGACAGCGGGCGGGAACTCCCTAACGAACGGGCCGTCGAGCTAGCAATACGCGATTCACTCGGTCTTATCTAGACCTCGCCACTTGCTTGTGGCAGACTTGAGAAATGTTGCGTTGGTTAACCGCTGGTGAATCTCATGGGCCCGAGTTGGTTGCCATTCTTGAGGGCCTTCCGGCCGGAATACCCGCCAGCACCGTTATGGTGCAGTCTGCTCTAGCGAGACGTCGACTCGGATACGGTCGCGGTGCTCGAATGAAGTTTGAGCAAGACAATGTCTCGTTCAGCGGTGGAGTTCGACATGGCCTGACAATGGGTGGCCCGGTTGCCATCTGCATCGAGAACACCGAGTGGCCCAAGTGGCAAGAGATCATGTCCGCCGACCCTGTTACCGAGCCTCTAGAAGGCGCCCGTGCCGAGCCGCTGACGAGACCTAGACCTGGACACGCTGATTTCACTGGTATGCAGAAATACGGCTATCTCGACAGCCGACCCGTCCTCGAGCGAGCTAGTGCCCGAGAGACCGCAGCGAGAGTTGCACTGGGGTCTGTGGCGGCGAGCTTTCTAAGTCAACTGGGAATAGAACTTGTTACCCACACCGTAGCAATCGGTCAGGTGTCTGCCTCGGCCGATTCGGCCTTACCGACGCCGCGAGATCTCGAGTTGCTTGACGAAGACCCCGTCCGTTGTTTCGACAAAGGCGATTCCTCAAGAATGGTCGAAGCCATTGACGAATGTCACAAAGACGCAGACACACTTGGCGGAGTAACCGAGACCCTGGTTTACGGCGCACCCCCGGGGCTAGGCTCATTTGTTCACTGGGATAGACGTCTTGACTCGCAGCTCGCTGGCGCGCTGATGGGCATTCAAGCAATTAAGGGTGTCGAATTCGGTGATGGTTTCGAAACGGCTAAGCGACGCGGCTCGGCTGCGCACGACGAAATTGTGCGTGAAGAAGGCGTTGCTCGCAGACTGACTGACAGAGCAGGCGGCATAGAGGGCGGCATGTCGAACGGTGAAGTCATCCGAGTTCGAGTTGCCATGAAGCCAATTAGTACGGTTCCAAAGTCCTTGAAAACGATCGATGTCGCAACCGGCGAGGCCGCCAAAGCGCAACACCAGCGATCTGATGTTTGCGCGGTGCCAGCAGCAGGTGTTGTTGCAGAGGCGATGGTCGCGCTAGTAGTTGCCAATTCCGTGTTAGAAAAGTTCGGTGGAGATTCAGTCGCCGAAACCAAGCGCAATATGCTCGGATACCTAGAGAGCATCCCTGCCGAACTGCGCTCGCAGTCAACCGGTTCTTTAAATGGAAACTAGAACAATAGTTTTGGTGGGACCTATGGGTGTTGGCAAGACCACTGTCGGCAGAAAGTTGGCTTCGGCTTTGCAGATCGACTTTCGCGATACAGACCATATTTTCACCAGCCGTCACGGCTCTATCGCCGACTTCTTCAAGCAATCCGGCGAAGCGGAGTTTCGTAAGCTCGAGCGATCGATAGTTGATGAGGCCATTCGCGATCCCGGAGTGGTTTCCACGGGTGGTGGCGTAGTACTCAGCGAAGAGAATCGCTCAGCTCTAAAGGCCACAACAGTTGTCTATCTGAAAACCGATGGAACGCACATGTCTAAACGATTGAGTCAGGGCAAACGACCGCTAATCGAGAATGGTTTGGTCGACTGGAAGCGTATCTACGATGAGAGAAAGCCGCTGTATGAATCAGTAGCCGATCTGACTATCGATTGCTCAGGAACACCGATTAAGGCCACGGTCGAAGAGATTTTGGCAGCGATCAGTAGATGACAGCGATTAAACGAATAGCAGTCGGTGGTGAGAGGCCCTATGAAGTCCTCATTGGTCGTTCGATGCTCGACGACGTCTCATCGTGCTTTAGTGAAAAGACGAAAAAGATTCTGATTGTTCACCCGGTTGCCTTAACTCAAAGCGCAGAGGCACTGCGTGAGAAACTGCTTTCGGCAGGATTCGAAGCTATTCTCGCTGGTGTACCAGATACCGAAGAAGCAAAACGAATTGAAGTCGCTGCTTTCTGTTGGCAAGTTCTGGGGCAAGCCGACTTTACCCGAACTGACGCAATAGTTGGATTCGGTGGTGGATCGACAACAGACCTCGCTGGTTTTGTTGCAGCAACTTGGCTTAGGGGAGTTGACGTTGTGCACATTCCCACCACGGTTTTAGCGATGGTAGATGCGGCTGTGGGCGGCAAGACGGCCGTGAATACGGCCGAAGGAAAGAACCTTGTCGGAGTCTTTCACTCACCGAGAGCAGTTCTCGTCGATCTCGACACCCTGGCGACGCTGCCTCGCAACGAAGTGCTTGCCGGATTCGGTGAGATTGCTAAGTACGGCTTTATCTCTGATTCACGGATTCTAGATTTGATCGAACAAGATGTTGATGTCGCCACAGACACCACAGGCCCAGTTTTTGCAGAATTGGTAGAGCGCAGCATCACTATAAAAGCCAAGGTTGTCAGCAGCGACTTTAGGGAATCTGATTTGCGAGAAATCTTGAACTATGGTCACACCCTCGGGCACGCGATTGAACACAACGAACGCTATCAATGGCGACACGGTGCAGCTATTGCAGTCGGAATGATGTTTGTCGCTGAACTAGCTAGACTCGCCGGGCGGCTCGACGATGCCGCCGTCGAGAGACATCGCCGAATCTTCGGTTTGATAGGGCTCCCTACTACCTATCCTGGGCGGGAGTTTCAGAAACTGCTTGATGTCATGCAACGAGACAAGAAGTCAAGATCCGGCGTGTTGAGGTTCGTAGTCCTAGACGGAATCGGCAAGCCAACCATCATGCAAGCTCCGACCAGTGAAATGCTGTTCGCTGCATTTCAAGAAATCGCCGAGTAGTCGGCTAGTTTATGAATATGCAAAAAATCATGGTGCTCAACGGCCCCAACCTATCGAAACTAGGTGCGCGTGAGCCAGAAGTTTATGGCTCTGCTAATTGGGCCGATCTTGTCAAAAACATCACTGAGTGCTCTAGTCAGCTTGGAATCAAAGCAGACGTTCGCCAAACCAACTCTGAGTCTGAGCTAATTAGCTGGTTGCACGAGGCCTTCGATGCGAAGGCCGACGTGGTAATAAATCCTGCAGCCTTCACCCACTACTCATATGCCCTACGAGATGCTTGCGCGATGATCACAAAGTCGGGGCAACGGCTGATCGAGGTTCATTTGAGCAACCCTCACAGCCGTGAAGAATTCAGACACACTAGCGTGATCTCTGGAGTTTCAACCGGTGTCATCGCTGGGTTCGGCTTTGACTCTTACCTGCTGGCACTAAGCCAACTCGCCAAGTAGCGGAGCATTTAGCCGATCGAGAAGCCATCTAAGTGCGCTATGGGAGCGGTTGCCATAGAATTGCCAAGGCTTATTCACTAATTTTTAGCAAGAGACGAGAATCACAATGGCAACCTCAAACGACCTCAAGAACGGCATGGTTCTCAACATTGAGAACCAGCTCTGGGCCGTAATTGACTTTCAGCACGTAAAGCCAGGCAAGGGCCCAGCATTCGTGCGGTCGAAGCTAAAGAACGTTCTCAGCGGCAAGGTGGTCGACAAGACCTTTAACGCCGGCGTAAAGGTTGAGACCGCGAACGTCGATAAGCGCAACATGACTTATCTATACAACGACGGCAGCGGATTTGTTTTCATGGATGTTGACAACTACGAGCAGTTCACAGTCGGCGAGGCAACCGTTGGAGAGACCGCCGGTTACCTTCTTGAAAACCAGGCGGCCGTGGTGGCTCTTCACGAAGGTAATCCGATATATGTTGAATTGCCGGCGTCCGTAATTCTAGAGATCACTTACACCGAACCAGGACTGCAGGGTGATCGCTCGACCGGAGGAACCAAGCCGGCCACACTAGAGACTGGTCTCGAGATTCAGGTTCCGCTCTTCGTTGAGCAGGGAACCAAGGTTAAGGTCGACACTCGCACCGGCGACTACCTCGGCCGCGTAAACGACTAATCGGTGAGCGCTAGAACCAAGGCAAGAAAACGGGCGATTGACGCCCTATTCGCCGCCGATTTGCGTGAACTTAGTGCCGTGGACCTGCTTGACGAGACAGAGCGCCTTAGCGATGAACGCGACGACCAGAAGGCCATCTTCGACTACGCCAGAACCTGTGTGGCTGGGGTAACCCAGAATGGCGCTGACATTGATGATCTTCTCGAGACTTACGCCCAGGGCTGGACGATTGCTCGCATGCCCGCACTGGATCGAGCGATTTTGCGGCTCGGTTGCTGGGAGATTCTCTTCAACGATGAGGTTCCAGATGCAGTGGCAGTAAATGAGGCGGTCGAGCTTGCCAAGGAGTTGTCAACGGACGACTCGGCTGGCTTTGTCAACGGATTGCTTTCTAAGATAGTTTCGACAAAGGCGGCAAAGTAGCCTATTATTTACAAAGCATCATCCTTTAACAGCGCCCTGTGAGGCGCAGAAGGAGGTGGGCGTGTCTGCACGCACCGTCTTGAACAGCGACGACATAGGTCGCGCGATAACGCGCATTGCGCACGAGATTCTAGAATCAAACCACGGAACCGAAGACTTAGTCATTCTTGGTATCCCAACTAGAGGCGTGGTTCTAGCAGAACGAATCGCCGAAATCATTCGCAGAAACGGCGCGGCGATGCCCGCTGATTTCTTAGGTCGCATCGACATCACCATGCACCGCGACGATCTCTCACGGCAACCGGCACGCGAGATAACTCCGACAACAATTCCCAGCGGTGGAATCGACGACAAGGTAGTCGTGCTCGTTGACGATGTGCTGTTCACCGGCAGAACAGTTCGAGCCGCTCTAGATGCGCTCAACGCTATCGGTCGACCGAGAGCCGTTCGCTTGGCCGTGCTCGTAGATCGAGGTCACCGGCAACTTCCGATTCGTGCCGACTTCGTCGGCAAGAATCTGCCTACCTCGAGAGACGAGAGAGTGCGGGTTTTACTCTCGGATGTCGACGGAAGCGAGTCAGTGGTGATTGAGCAGTGAGACACATGCTAAGCACCTCTGATCTGACTAAAGACGAAGCAATCAGTTTGCTTGATCTCTCAGACCAAATGGCTCTGGTGAACGAGCGAGAGTTAAAGAAGTTGCCGACCCTTCGCGGTAAGACCGTCGTGAATCTCTTCTATGAGGATTCGACTCGCACCAAGACGTCATTCGAGTTAGCCGCCAAAAGACTCTCGGCCGATCTAATCAACTTCTCGGCAAAGGGCTCGAGCGTGTCCAAAGGTGAGAGCTTAAAAGACACAGCGCTGACCCTGGCCGCGGGCGGAGTCGACGCATTCGTTATCAGGCATCACGCCTCTGGTGCGGCCCATACTCTGGCAAACAGCGGATGGATTGACGTGCCAGTTGTGAATGCTGGTGACGGAACCCACGAGCACCCAACACAAGCGCTCCTGGATGCGATGACCCTGCGTCATAGGCTTCATGGCAGCTCGAACACCAGCTCACGCGACCTTGACGGTGTCACCGTCGTAATCGTGGGAGACATACTTCACTCGAGGGTAGCTCGATCTAACGTGCACCTACTCAAAACGCTTGGAGCTAGAGTCACGCTCGTTGCGCCACCAACACTGATGCCAAACGCTTCGTTGCTTGGTGTCGAAACGAGCTACGACCTAGACGCGGCTCTAGCTGAGAATCCTGACGCCGTAATGATGCTGCGCGTTCAATCAGAACGAATGAGCGATTCTTTCTTTGCAAGCGAGATCGAGTATTCGAAGAACTGGGGACTCACTCAGGCACGATTCGAACGAATGAACGAAAGAACCCTCGTTATGCATCCGGGGCCTATGAATCGCGGACTAGAGATTTGCAGTGAGGCTGCTGACAGTGAACAATCGACGATAAAGCAGCAGGTAGCAAATGGAATTTCGGTGCGAATGGCCGTGCTTTACAGCTTGATTTCAGGAGAAAGGTCTATCGATGTCTAGATTTGTTTTGCAGGGTGCCACACTTCCAGACGGCACAATCCAGGATGTGCTTGTTGATGATGGAGTTATTCGAGAAATAGCTTCAGGTCTAAGCGCTGAAGATGTCATTGACTGCAAAGGTCTTCGACTTTTGCCTGGCTTCGTCGACATGCACACGCATTTGAGAGAACCCGGCTTTGAGGCAAGCGAGACAGTGCTCACCGGCACACAATCGGCAGCACTAGGTGGTTTTACAGCGGTTCACGCCATGGCTAACACGAGCCCCGTCGCCGACAATGCGGCCGTAGTCGAGATGATCAGAAATCTTGGCGAGCGCGCCGGCTACGTAGAGGTATTTCCAATCGGAGCTGTCACCAAGGGGCTTGAGGGCAAAGCGCTAGCAGATCTCAATCTGATGAACCAGTCAACAGCCAAGGTGAAGGTTTTCAGCGATGACGGCAAGTGTGTGAGCGATGCCTTGCTAATGAGACGAGCCCTCGAGTACACAAAGTCTTTCGGTGGCGTAATTGCGCAGCACGCTCAGGAACCAACTTTGACAGAGAATGCCCAGATGAATGAGGGTGAGCTAAGCGCAGTGCTTGGGCTAAAAGGATGGCCAGCAATGGCAGAAGAAACGATCATCGCAAGAGACGTTCTGCTAGCAGGGCACACCGGTGGGCGCTTGCACATCTGTCACCTGTCAACGGCCGGATCTGTCGACATTATTCGCTGGGCCAAAGCGCGTGGCATCTCGGTGACAGCCGAAGTGACACCGCACCACCTTTTGCTGACCGAGCAATTGGCAAATGACTATAACCCGATATTCAAGGTGAACCCACCGCTGCGAACAGAGAGAGATGTCATGGCTCTGCGTGAGGCGCTCATTGACGGAACGATTGACATTATTGCCACAGATCATGCTCCACATCCTTCAGAAGCGAAGGACTGTGAATGGTCAGCAGCCGCATTTGGCATGGTCGGGCTTGAAACGGCCGCCTCGGTTGCCCAGTTAGTTCTGATTGAATCGCAGCGCTCTAGCTGGCAGCGACTGGCAGAGGTCCTGTCCCACGCACCAGCGGCGATAGCCGGTGATGAGGGGCAAGGACGGACAATCGAGGTTGGCAACCCGGCTAACCTAACCCTGATCGACCCGGGGGCAATCAGGACGATTAGCTCAGCCACAGCTAGTAAAAGCTTGAATAATCCATACGCGGGCCTAGAATTGCCTGGCTCTGTTGTACACACGATTTACAAGGGCAGATTCACGGTTAGAGACTCATCGCTAGTAGAAAAGACTTCAGCTTGAGCCAGCGTGAGATTGTCGCACTTATAACACTTTTGATTCTGGTCGCTCTTTTGACTTCAGTTCTACAAACTGTTAGAAAGCGAATAGCTAAGCAATCTGATCTTGGCAGTCTGACTGCCGAGACGGCTTTGAACGGGAACCTCGTTGCAGTTGCTTTCGGTCAGTACGTTTCTACTGTTTTCTCGGGCAACACTCTTCAACGGGTTATGAGCCATGGCCTCATGCACCGCGGCAAAGCAGAAATTCGAGTGCTATCTGACGGAATTCAAGTACTCAGAACAGGGGAGCGTTCTTTCTCAATTCCTCGGTCTCTAATTGTTAATGTGACCAGATCGAATGTGACCATAGATCGAGCCGTTGAAACGAATGGCATGGTTTCTGTGAGCTGGATGCTCGGCGCTACTCACGTGGAATCGAATTTCCGACTCAATTCCGACGATGACAGTGAACAGTTTTTCGAATACCTAAGCCAATTCAAGAGCAAGGATGCAATTTCATGAGTTCAGCGATTTTAATTCTCGAAGACGGTCGGGTTTTTGAGGGCTCGTCATACGGAAAGGAAGGCACGACGCTGGGTGAGTTGGTTTTCGCCACCGGCATGACCGGATACCAGGAGACGTTGACCGATCCTTCTTATGCTGGTCAAATTGTGGTTCAAACTGCACCCCACATAGGCAACACCGGTGTTAACAGCCAAGACGAAGAATCAGATCAAATCTGGGTTGCGGGTTACGTGGTGCGCGACCCGTCAAGAATGGTGAGCAATTTCAGGGCCGAGAGTTCGCTAGATGAGGAACTTCTAAAGTTTTCAATCGTCGGCATTAGCGGTATTGACACCAGGGCGCTAACTCGCCACCTGCGAAGCGCCGGGGCAATGCGCGCCGGAATCTTCAGCGGTGCAGACGCGTCCCTTAGCGAGGCTGCCAAGCTCGACATAGTTCGTGGCGCCAAGAAGATGGCTGGCCAATCGCTGAGCAGCGTGGTGAGCACATCCGTGAGCTACATAGAGAGACCAACGACAGAGAGCATCGCAACGGTTGCAATTGTTGACCTTGGCATCAAGAGGTCAACGATCGAGCACATGTTGGCAAGAAGCTTGACCGTTGAGGTTTTTCCAGCTGATGTCTCGGCTGAGTTATTGCTTGCAAACAGTCCCGATGCCGTTTTCTACTCGAACGGACCCGGCGACCCTGAGGCTGCTGAAAGCCAGGTTAAAGTCTTGCGGGAGGTTCTCGACAAGAGAGTGCCGTTCTTTGGAATCTGCTTCGGAAATCAGTTGCTCGGGCGCGCGCTCGGATTCGATACCTATAAGTTGCCGTTCGGTCACCGAGGCATCAATCAGCCGGTTATGGACCGCACGACCGGAAAGGTAGAGGTTACCGCCCACAATCACGGGTTCGCAGTCAAAACGGACGGTCTCGATGGTCTGGTAAGCGCAAACGGTTACGGAGCGGTTCGCGTCTCTCACGTTTCACTAAATGACGACTGTGTCGAAGGCCTCGAATGCTTAGAGATACCGGCCTTCTCGGTTCAGTACCACCCCGAAGCCGCTGCTGGTCCACACGATAGCAACTATCTATTTGACCGACTCGTCGATCTCATCAACACCAACAAGAAGGCCAAGTAATGCCAAAGCGCAGCGACATAAAGAGTGTTCTAGTCATCGGCTCGGGCCCGATCGTGATTGGTCAGGCCTGTGAATTTGACTACTCAGGCACTCAGGCCTGCAGAGTTCTGCAAGAAGAGGGCATCAGGGTAATCCTGATTAACTCAAATCCGGCCACGATTATGACCGACCCAGACTTTGCAGACGCAACCTACATCGAGCCAATTACTCCCGAGGTGATCGAGTCGATCATTATCAAAGAGCGTCCAGATGCGATTTTGCCTACCCTAGGTGGCCAAACCGCACTGAACGCCGCCATGGCGCTTGATGAAATGGGAATACTCGAGAAATACGGCGTAGAGCTAATCGGGGCAAAAATCGAGGCAATCAAGAAGGGTGAAGACAGGCAAATTTTCAAGCAGCTGGTTCTAGACGCTGGAGCAGACGTTGCCAAGTCGGTGATCACTAAGAACATCGAAGAGGTGCTTGCAGGCGCTGAAGTTCTCGGTTACCCACTCGTGGTCAGGCCTTCTTTCACAATGGGCGGACTCGGCTCGGGTTTTGCATACAACGAGAAAGATTTGATCAGAATCGCTACTGCGGGCCTGCAGGCTAGTCCGACCACAGAGGTTCTTCTCGAAGAATCAATCCTCGGATGGAAGGAATACGAGCTCGAGCTAATGCGAGACAAAAACGACAACTGTGTCGTTGTCTGCACGATCGAGAACGTTGACCCGGTTGGCGTTCACACCGGAGATTCAATCACGGTTGCGCCGGCTCTCACTCTTACCGATAGGGAGTATCAGAATCTTCGAGACATCGGCATTCAAATCATCCGTGATGTTGGTGTCGATACCGGAGGCTGCAACATTCAATTTGCCGTAGATCCTGTCGATGGGCGAGTGATTGTCATTGAAATGAATCCTCGTGTTTCTCGCTCATCGGCTCTAGCCTCAAAAGCGACCGGATTCCCGATTGCAAAGATCGCCGCAAAACTGGCCATCGGCTACACGCTTGACGAAATACCAAACGACATCACGAAGGTAACACCGGCGAGCTTCGAGCCAACTCTCGACTACGTAGTTGTCAAAGTTCCGAGATTTGCCTTCGAAAAGTTTCCGGCCGCCGACCCAACCCTGACCACCACCATGAAGTCGGTTGGCGAGGCCATGGCGCTCGGACGTAACTACACCCAGGCACTGCAAAAGGCACTGAGAAGTCTTGAACGTCGCGGCTCGTCATTCCACTGGACTGGAGAGCCAGGCGACAAGAGAGCGCTTCTTGAAGAGATCAAGGTACCTACAGATGGCCGAATAGTTGCCGTTCAACAGGCTCTGCGCGCCGGGGCCACAAATGCCGAAGTGTTCGAGTCGACCAAAATTGACCCATGGTTTATAGATCAGATGATTTTGATCAATGAAGTAGCTGACACGGTTTCAAACGCTGCGCAACTCGGCACCGATGAAATCAAACTGGCCAAAGAGCACGGCTTCAGCGACATTCAGATTGCTCAGTTGCGTGGCATAACCGAGGCAGAGGTGCGGGCCCAGCGTCACGCAAACAATTTACGACCGGTATTCAAGACAGTCGATACCTGTGCCGGTGAGTTTCCAGCTGAAACCCCTTACTACTACAGCACTTACGAGCAAGAGACCGAAGTCTCGCCTTCGGGCAGGCGCAAGGTAGTGATTCTTGGTTCTGGACCAAATCGCATTGGCCAGGGAGTCGAGTTCGACTACTCGTGTGTTCACGCTTCATTCGCCCTGCGCGAAGCCGGCTACGAAACCATCATGATCAACTGCAACCCCGAAACCGTCTCGACCGATTACGACACCAGCGATCGGCTTTACTTTGAGCCGCTAACTCTCGAAGACGTGATTGAGGTGATTAATGCAGAGCAGCAGAGCGGTGAGTTGATTGGAGTCATTGTTCAGCTAGGCGGGCAAACAGCTCTTGGACTTGCCAAGGGATTGCAGGAAGCAGGCATCCCGATCCTGGGCACGACACCAGACGCGATTGATCTCGCCGAAGAGAGAGGTCTCTTTCAAAAAATTCTTGATGAGGCGGGTTTACGCGCTCCAGCTAACGGCACGGCTAGCACTTTCGAAGAGGCCGCAGTGGTAGCCGAAAGGATCGGCTTCCCGGTTCTGGTTAGGCCGTCTTACGTTCTCGGTGGCCGTGGCATGGAAATCGTCTACGACCAGGGTTCGCTTGCCGACTACTTCGTTCGCATAGCAGATCAGGGGATAGTAGGACCAACTCATCCGCTACTGGTTGATCGCTTTCTTGACGATGCCATCGAAATTGATATCGATGCTCTCTTCGACGGCGAGCAACTCTATGTCGGTGGAGTCATGGAACACATCGAAGAAGCAGGCATCCACTCTGGAGACTCAAGTTGCACGCTTCCTCCTGTGACAATGAGCATCGCTCAGATTTCTAGGGTGCGTGATGCGACTCTAGCTATTGCCAAGGGAATCGGCGTTCGCGGTTTGCTCAACGTTCAATTCGCTCTAGCTAGCGACGTTCTATATGTTCTCGAGGCAAATCCTCGAGCTTCGCGCACGGTTCCATTCGTTTCAAAGGCACTCGGTATAACTCTGGCCAAGGCCGCCGCGCGAGTTATGGTCGGCGAAAGTATCCAGACTATTATTGACAGCGGAGCACTACCGACCAAAGACGGCACCTACATCCCAGCCGGTTCCGCAATATCGGTGAAAGAGGCCGTGCTTCCGTTCAAGCGCTTTGCCACTAAAGACGGACGTTTCGTTGATTCACTGCTCGGCCCAGAGATGCGGTCGACCGGAGAGGTTATGGGAATCGACGTCGACTTTCCGCGAGCATTCGCGAAGAGTCAAGCTGCTGCCGGTTCTGCTCTTCCAAAATCTGGAAGCGTATTCGTATCGGTTGCCGATAGAGACAAGCCACATCTTGTTCTGCCGGTGCGCAGACTGCAGCAACTCGGCTACCAGGTTCTCGCAACATCGGGTACTGCCGCGATTCTGGCTCGACATGGCATTGAGGTTAAGGTGGTTCGCAAGCACAGCGATCCAGACTCGATTGAGGGACCTTCGATCGTTGAACTCATCACCGCTGGTGAGGTCGATGTGGTGGTAAACACACCGAGCGGCTCAAATGCGCGCAAGGATGGTTATGAGATTCGCGCTGCCACAACGGCTGCCGACAAGGCAATCTTCACCACTATCGCGCAACTAAGCGCGGCAATTGGTTCGTTCGAGGCCGTCATCGCTGGTCCGTTCAGCGTAAAGTCTTTGCAAGAACACGCCAACGATAGAAGGATTGCTCTTGCCAAGTAGTTTTGGAACGCGCATCGAACAGGCCTTTGCTAAGTATGGGCAATTGTGTGTCGGTGTCGATCCGCACGCCCAACTGCTCGAAGAGTGGGGCTTGCCCGAGACTGTCGAGGGGCTGAGATCATTCTCTCTCGCCGTTCTCGAGGCTTCTATTGGTCGCGTGGGTTTCATTAAGCCCCAGGTGGCGTTTTTCGAAAAGTTTGGTGCCAAGGGTTTCGCAGTTCTTGAGCAATTTGCTGAACTGGCCGCGGCCGAAGACATTTTGGTGATCATGGATGCCAAACGAGGTGACATCGGTTCTACCATGACCGGTTACTTCGAAGCTTGGCTTGGAAAAGAAGCGCCGTTCATCTGCGACGCTCTGACGGTTAGCCCATTTCTCGGAGTCGGATCCTTGGCCGAAGTTATGAGCGAATGCTTGGAACGAGGCAAAGGTCTTTTCGTTCTCGCAGCCACCTCAAACGTTGAAGGGAAGACCGTGCAACGCGCGCGGGTTGGTGACAACACGCTTTCGCAAGACATACTTCGTCAGCTCGAAGACATTAATTCGGTAAGCACCAGCGCAGGATCACTTATCGGTTCGTTCGGAGCGGTTGTGGGCGCAACTCAGAATCTCTCTGCAAGCGGACTCTCGGTTATTCAGACAGAGGCTGAACTGACCACGCCGATACTCGCTCCAGGGTTTGGAGCCCAAGGTGCGGCACTTGCAGATGCGAGAGATTTGTTTCAAGCCGGAGCCTCTCGAGTGATTGCATCGGTGTCGAGAAGCGTTCTAACGGCGGGAGCAACAGGTTTGCAAGCGGCGATCGACGCGGCAAAGTTAGAGTTATTGAATGGGCTCAATTATGACTGATTCGAAACTCTTAGTCCTGGCCGGGCCGACTGCTGTCGGCAAAGGCACGGTCGTCAGACGAATCCTCGAGATCACCAAGAACGTAGTGTTGAGCATTTCGGCGACCACCAGAGCTCCACGAGCAGGAGAAATTGATGGACAGAGCTACTTTTTTCTGTCAGACCAAGAATTTGATGAGTTGATTGCAAGAGGCGAAATGCTTGAATTCGCAACGGTTCACGGCACTCACCGATACGGAACCCCAAAGCAACCAGTTCTAGCGGCTCTAAGCGACGGCAAGAACGTTTTGCTCGAAATCGACATTCAGGGCGCGAGGCAGGTAAAGGCACACATGCCCGAGGCAGTCACTGTCTTTTTGGCCCCGCCATCCTGGGAAGAGTTGGTCAGAAGGCTGGAGGGTAGGGGAACCGAGCAGCCAGATGAGATGCGGCGCAGGCTTGAGACCGCCAAGCAGGAACTTCAGAGTCAGGGCGAATTCGACCACATCGTAATCAATGAGGATGTAGCCAAATGCGCCCTGTCGGTCGTAGACTTGCTAAGCGCCTAAGCGCCTTTTCAGAGAGAATTCAGAATGCCAGAAAAACTTGTTGGAATCGTTTCGCCATCAATCGATAACCTGCTTTCGAAGCCAGAAATTGCTTCAAAGTACGAGCTAGTAATCTTCGCTTCAAAGCGAGCTCGTCAGATCAACGACTACTACTCTGCCTTGCAAGACGGCAACCTTTTTCAGGTAGTTGGCCCACTAGTCGACACCACAATCAACGAAAAGCCTTTGACCATCGCTCTCAAAGAGATCGACCAGGACAAGCTGGCCAAGAAGTCTCTCTAATCGAGTAATGTCGTGGCTCGCATAGTTCTCGGTATAACCGGGGGAATTGCAGCATATAAGGCGACGTCGATTATTCGTCTTCTCACCGAACTAAAGCACGATGTTATCGTCATTCCGACGCAAAATGCCCTTAGGTTTATTGGCGCAACCACTCTCGAAGCTCTCTCGCATAACGCAATTGACCCAGATCTCTACACCGATGTCGATTCGGTCAAGCACATAAAGCTTGCCCAAGAAGCTGACCTAATCATTGTGGCTCCGGCCTCTGCCTCATTTCTGGCTCGCACCGCAGCGGGATTAGCCGATGACTTACTATCGAACACGATTCTTGCTACCAAAGCGCCAATCCTGATTGCCCCGGCGATGCACACCGAGATGTTCCTCAACATTGCCACCCAAGAAAACATCGAGGTTCTTGCATCTCGCGGGCTGACTGTTTTGCAGCCGGCGACCGGTCGCCTGACCGGCGAAGATTCGGGCATCGGAAGACTGCCTGAGCCACAAGAGATTGTCGATGCGGCTCTGGCCCTTTTGGTTGCTAAAGATTTAGCTGGAAAGCGTGTGGTCATTACCGCCGGCGGAACGCACGAGGCGATCGACCCGGTCAGATTCATTGCGAACAAATCCTCTGGTAAACAGGGCGTTGCCTTGGCCAAGGCGGCGGCGGCCAGGGGAGCACAGGTGACACTGATTGGTGCAAACATCGCCCCGGTTTCAGGTGTCGATTTTTTTGCAGTTGAAACTGCACTTGAGATGCAAGCAGCAGTTGAACAAGCGCTTGAGAATTGCGATTATCTGATCATGACAGCGGCGGTCGCCGACTTTCGTGCCAAGAGCCCTTCACAGACCAAAATCAAGCGCGCCACCAGCGGTGCAAATACCAGCATCGACCTCGTAGCGAACCCAGACATTCTGCACACTGCTGTTGGAATCATCCGCGAGCGTGGCCTGTCGACCAAAACTGTTGGTTTCGCCGCCGAGACATCAGACGAAGCCAGCGAACTACGACAGCTTGCGGCACACAAGCTAATGAGCAAAGGCTGCGACCTTCTCGTGGCGAACGATGTTAGCGCGGGTAAGGTTTTCGGCTCTGATGCCAATTCGGTTCTGATTCTTTCCAAGAGCGGCTTAGAAAAGTCAGTGAGCGCAACTAAAGCAGAGGTCGCGTCAGTAGTTCTAGATATAATGGTTCAGATATGACGAACATGAAACTTTTCACCTCTGAATCTGTGACCGAAGGTCACCCAGACAAGATCTGCGATCAGATCTCAGACACATTGCTCGATGCCATTCTTGAGCAAGACCCGAATGCACGCGTTGCAATTGAGACTATGGTCACCACCGGTTTAGTGCACGTCGCCGGGGAGTTGACCACAACTGCTTATGTTGAGATGCCGAAACTAATCAGAGAGAAAATCATTGAGATTGGCTACACCTCTAGCGACATCGGCTTCGATGGTTCCAGCTGCGGAGTTTCCATGTCGATCGGTCAGCAGTCTCCAGACATTGCCCAAGGTGTCGACCAGGGTCTTGAATTTCGTGAGCAAAACTCAGCAGATCCTTTCGATGCTCAGGGTGCGGGTGACCAGGGGCTAATGTTCGGTTACGCAACAGATGAGACGCCTTCATTTATGCCAACCGCCATCAGCATCGCTCATCAGCTCAGCGAGCGCCTAGCAACGGTCAGAAAGCTCAATCTCGTCGATTTCTTGAGGCCAGATGGCAAGACTCAGGTCACCATTGGTTATGACAACCACATTGCAAAAACCATAGACACCGTTGTGGTGTCTACCCAGCACAACCAGTTTGTCTCGCAGGCAGACGTTAGAGCGGCAGTTCAGCAGTTCGTCATCGATCCCATAGTCGAACAAAACGGTCTTGACGCCGAAGAAGCAAAGTTTCTGATAAACCCGACGGGTAGCTTCGTGGTTGGTGGCCCTATGGGTGACGCCGGGCTGACAGGTCGCAAGATTATTGTCGACACCTACGGTGGATTCGCCAGACATGGCGGAGGCGCTTTTAGTGGCAAGGACCCTTCTAAGGTTGATCGTTCCGCTGCCTATGCCATGCGATGGGTAGCAAAGAACGTTGTCGCAGCCGGATTGGCGAAACGCGCAGAGGTGCAGGTGGCTTATGCCATTGGAAAAGCACAGCCTGTTGCGCTCTACGTCGAGACCTTTGGCACTAGCACAGTCGACGAGCAGTTGATAGCCAAGGCGATTCGTGACGTGTTTGATCTGCGACCGAAGGCCATAATCAGTGATCTGAACCTGCTTAGACCCATCTACGCCGAGACAGCAACCTACGGTCACTTCGGCAGGCAACTAGAGAACTTCACCTGGGAACGCACAGACAAGGTTGTTGACCTTCAGCGAGCCGTTGGCCTCTAACCAAATGGGCAAAATTGCTCGGGTGATTCTCGACTCACCACTTCCGAGTCTCGACAAACTCTTTGATTACCAGGTAGGCGCAGACCTTGAAGACCTAATTCGCGTTGGTCAACGGGTCAGGGTTTATTTTGGTCGCTCAAAAGCACTTCAAGACGCTTTCGTAATTGAGGTTGCCGACTCATCAGAATTTGTTGGAAAACTAATTTCGATTTCGCAGCTGGTATCTTCGGTGCCGTTGTTGCCATCAAACATCTACACACTGCTAAGAACCCTTGCCGATAGGCAAGCATCCACCGTCGGAGACACTCTGGGTTCGGCAATCCCACAGCGCTTCGTTCGAGTCGAGAAGAAGTTCATTGCAGACGCTGCACCGCTGCAATCACCTAGGCGAGTTGAGCAGCCTGCAATCACGGCAATCTTGGCCCGGCCAACGCAGGTTGAGAGCAATCTCTCAGTCAAGCCACTTGCTGACTGGATAGTAAAACTTCTTGACGTGGCATACGAAGCCATTTCAAGTGGGCTCAGTGCAATTCTTTTGGTTCCTGATTATCGAGATCAAAAGCTTCTCAGAGACGCCATTGCGAGCACCCACCTAAAGGGTCACTACCTAGATTTTTCGAGTGATCAAACCGGTTCAAAGCGATACGAGGCGTCTTTGAGCTGTCTAACTGAAGGAACTCATTTAGTTGTGGGCTCAAGATCTGCTCTTTTTGCGCCGCTTCAGAATCTCGGGATCATTGCAATCTATGACGATGGCGATTCGAGTTTCCAAGATCAACAGAGTCCCTATGCTCACGCCAGAGATATTGCTCTTATGCGCCAGGTGATTGACGGCTGTTCACTACGTTTCGTCGCCCACGCTCGAAGCTCTGAGGTTCAGAGATTGATCGACATCAATTACATAACTGAGATCACGAATGCTTTTGTGGCACCGAAGGTCGCTTTTGACGACACGAACTCGAGAGTATCGACGCTTGCCTGGCAAGCAATCCGTGAGGCCGCCGAAACCGGAGCGGTGCTGGTTCAAGTTGGTTCCAGGGGTGTAGCCAGAACCGCATACTGTCAAGAATGCTCCACAAGGGCACTGTGCATGCGCTGCAACGGGCCACTCTGGATCGATGCCACAGGCACACCGCGCTGTCGTTGGTGCAACGCTCAGAATTTGGCATACACGTGTTCACAGTGCAAGTCACAAAAACTACGACAGGGTTACGGGGGTTCGACTCGAACCGTTGCAGAGTTCGGAGCAGCTTTCCCAGGGCTGCAGTTGATTGAGTCCACCGGAGACAACAAAGTGCTGTCTATTGAGGGCAAAAGGAAGATCGTTATTTCAACCCCTGGTGCAGAACCACAGGCTGCGGGCGGATATGCGGCTGTGGTTATTCTCGATGCGGCCCAGGCACTTAATCGCGATTCGTTGCGTGCGAGTGAGGAAGCTGTCAGAGAGTGGAGTAATGCCATTGCCAAGATGTCCTCTTCGGGTCGTGCTGTAATAGTTGGCATTCCGAGTCATCTCGGTCAACGCTTAGCGCTATGGCAACAGGCGGATATTGCTAAAGACGAATTGGAAAGTCGACGCGAACTTAATTTTCCGCCACACTTGCGGCTCGGCTCAATAGAAGGTCCGATTGGCTTGATAAGCGCTCTGGTTGACGAAGTGAAAGTTGAGGGAGTCGAGTTTCTCGGCCCGATTACTGTGCGTTCCAAAACGGGAGATGAGGAGCAGCGCTTAGTCATTAAGTACCCATACTCGGCAGGTGCACAACTTGCAGACGCACTTCGCGCCGCACAGCTAAAACTAACCGCCGGATCAACGAAGACCGGTGCTAGCGGGCGAGTCAGCAGAGCTATACGCCTTCGAATGGACGACCCCGAAGTAATCTAGTTACCGAGGAGTCCCTTTGAGAATTGTTTTTGCCGGCACCACCCCGAACGCGGTCTCGGTGTTGCGCTACCTGGTTGAGGTAGAGAAGCACGATGTGCTAGCGGTTCTGACTCGAGAAGACGCCCTAGTTGGTCGCAAGCAGACGCTGACTCCGTCTGCGGTTGCGGAATATTCCCTCAGTCAAGGTCTCAACGTAATCAAAGCCAACAAGGTCAACGCAATAGTGGACGAGCAACTAGTCGCCCTAAAGCCTGAACTCGGAGTCGTGGTTGCCTACGGAGCTTTACTCCGTCCAAGAACTCTCGAAATACCGGCGCACGGGTGGATAAACATTCACTTCAGTTTGCTGCCGAAACTTAGGGGAGCGGCCCCGGTGCAATGGGCTTTGATCAACGGGAACACCGAAACGGGAGTCACAATTTTTCAACTGGATCAAGGCATGGACACGGGGCCTATACACTCGCAGGTTCAGACTGTTATCGAACCCACAGAAACAGCAGGCGATCTGCTAGTCAGATTGACCAACATCTCAATCACCATGCTCGACGAATGCCTTGCGAAGATCTCCTCAGCAACAGCGGTGCCAATGGCACAGACCGGCGAGGCAACTCTTGCGCCAAAACTCTCGAGACTAGAGGCGAGAGTCGATTTCTCTAAGTCCGCTTCAGAGATTGAAAATCTCATTCGCGGCTGCAATCCCGAACCCATGGCCTGGGCCGAGTTCGATGGTGAGCCTTTCAGGATTCTGTCTGCAAGAGCATCGCTTCAGACGAGTGAGAACCTTGTTGCCTCCGAGGCTGGAGAAGTTTCAATGATTGACGGCAAGATTTTTGTTCAAACAGGTAGAGGTGTGTTGCAGTTACTAGAGGTTCAGCCTGCCTCTAAGCGAGCCATGCCTGCCTCTGATTGGTACAGAGGAATTTCACCGGGAGCGAGGCTCTCGTGAGAAACGCTTACAAGCAATCGGCTCGATCGGTTGCGTTTGAGCTTCTGCTGGCCGTCGAAGAAGATGACACCTATGCAAACCTGCACATGCAGAAATTGCTCAACCAAGCGAAACTGGAAGACCGCGACGCCGGTCTTGCTCAAGAGCTGGCATTTGGAACTATCAGAAATCAACTGTTCTACGACAAGATCATTGAGATTTGCGCTAACCGCGATTCTAAAGAGATTGAACTCAGGTCCAAGTTGCTTCTGCGACTTGGAGCGCATCAGCTGTTGGCAATGCGCATTCCTAGTCACGCCGCGATAAACGAAACCGTGAACCTTGCTAAATCAGTTTCGAGCCAAGGGTCTGTTGGTTTCGTCAACGGAGTCTTGCGCAGGGTTTCGGAACGCTCGCTCGAGGATTGGAAGGTCGCGGTTCTAGATGGCATCGATGACTCGATTGAGCGGCTATCTATTGAGTACTCTCATCCCGCATGGATCATTAGAGCTTTAGAACAAGCACTTCGGGTTGACGGTCGGGCGAATTCATTGAGAATGCTGTTAGAGACAGACAACACTCCGGCCGATGTAAACCTTGTGGCTTTGCCTGGACTAGCTAACGAGATACACACCGCAAACCTCACACCCGGTTTAGCCAGCCCGATTGGTTTTTCAATCAGCGGCGGCGATCCATCGAAACTGCCAGCCATGCGCGATGGGTATCTCAGAGTTCAAGACCAGGGTTCTCAATTGGCAACACTTGCGCTGACTTCAGCTCGCACAATCGCTAGGGGAGAAAAGTGGCTAGACATGTGCGCTGGACCTGGGGGAAAGGCCGCTCTCTTGGCCGCTATTGCCAAATTGAACGGCGCAGTCTTAGAAACGAATGAAATCTCTGATCATCGCGCAAAGTTGGTCGCTCAGGCCCTTAGCAAAGTTGACCCATCTGTTCCGGTTTTTGTCTCTGATGGAACCACTATTGGCCAGGACGCACCCGAATCCTTTGACCGCATTCTGCTAGATGCTCCGTGTACCGGATTGGGATCACTGCGTAGGCGTCCGGAATCACGCTGGCGAAAGAAACCCAATGATGTTGCCGAACTGGCAACCTTGCAGCAGGCTCTTATAAATAGTGCGTGGCTTGCGCTCAAACCGGGCGGCGTTCTCGCCTATGTCACTTGCACACCGCACTCGGGCGAGACCCTCGCAATCGTTGATTGGCTCGAGAGAAAGTACCCGAGCGAAGTGGGGCTGCTGAGCGCAACACAGGCGCTAACTGAGCTGAATCCAAACCTTCAACTGAATCCAGACCGAAAGACGGTTCAACTCTGGCCGCATATCAACGGCACCGACGCCATGTTTATCGCTCTTATTTCTAAATCGATAGGCTAATTGCATGAGTGTTCGCATCTGTCCTTCGATTCTGTCGGCAGATTTTGCCAATTTCGAATCCGAACTCGCGACAATTACGGATAGTGACCTTATCCATGTTGACATCATGGATAACCACTTCGTTCCTAATCTGACTTTCGGTTTGGCTACCGTTGCTCGATTGCAGCAACTCAGCCCCAAGCCACTTGATGTTCACCTGATGATTGAGAACGTTGATCGTTGGGCAGTCGAATATGCGAAATTGGGAGTCTTTTCGGTCACGTTCCACGCCGAAGCCACTGAGAATCCGACCGAACTGGCCAAGCTGATAAAGGCAGCAGGCTCTCGGGCCGGCATAGCACTAAAGCCCAAGACTCCGGTGGCCAATTATGCAGATTCATTTTCACAGTTCGATCAGGTTCTGATCATGACCGTAGAGCCTGGGTTCGGTGGGCAGTCGTTGATAGAAGCAACCGTGCAAAAGGTCAGAGACACCAGAGAGCTCCTGGACGCACGCGCTCTCTCGACTTGGCTTCAGGTAGATGGCGGAATTGGTTTAGAGAACATCGCGAGACTAGCGAACGCCGGCGCAGACACATTTGTCGCCGGAAGTTCGATTTTTAGCCACCTAGACCGCAATGCGCAAATAGAGCTCTTGCGTGCTGCAGCACAAGCCGCATGAGCGCAACGCTAACTCTCGAGCAGGTCAAGGTTCTTGCGAGTGAGTTCAGGATCATCCCGATTGTCGAAACCATATTTTCTGGAAGCGAGACTCCACTATCGGTCTTTGAAAAGTTGGCCGGGGCGAGAACAGGTACTTTTCTCCTCGAGTCTGCCGATCAAGGTGTCTGGTCTAGATACAGCTTCGTCGGTGTAAATACACGTGGCACCCTAATCAAAGATTCCGATGGCACATCGAAGTGGTTATCTGCGTCAAATCAATCGGCATTTCCTGATGGAAGTTCGAAACTAGCGGAATCTGCGCTATCGGCCATCAGCGGCCTTTTGAAGGCTTGGCCTGCCAGCCAACTACCGGGTTTGCCGCCACTTACATCAGGATTGGTGGGCATGCTTGGCTGGAATGTGATTCGAGAAATAGAAGCCTTCGACGAAGCCAAGGTCTCAGATTACAGGTGCCCTGATGTCTGCCTAACCATGGTCTCTGACATGGTGATTCTCGATCATCTCACCGGTCACCTAATACTTCTCGCCAACATATTTGTCGTCGATGGCGAAGCCCTCGAACTGAGCTATACCAACGCAAAACAGCGGCTTAAACAAATGAGGATCGGACTTTTGAAGCCGAACGTGCCATTTTTGGCTGACCTAAGTTTTGAAACAATCGCAAAGACAGCGAATCGCAGCACCGAGGTTGAATTCCTCGACGCTGTTGAGAAGGCAAAACGGCACGTCGAGAAGGGTGACGTCTTTCAGGTTGTTTTGTCGCAACGATTCGATGCGCCGGTAACAGCATCAGCGCTTGACTGCTATCGAGTGCTTCGCTCAATAAATCCAAGCCCGTATATGTACTTACTCAATCTTCACGACTCGGCTGGAGAGTTTGCAGTGGTTGGTTCGTCGCCAGAGGCTTTGGTTACGGTATCTGGCCGCGATGTGAAAATGCACCCGATAGCGGGATCAAGACCGAGATCTTCGAACACAGAAGAAGACAACAATTTGGCAGATAGCCTCATGAGAGACTCGAAGGAAACCGCAGAGCATCTAATGCTGGTTGACCTTGCGCGCAACGATTTGCTCAAGGTGTGCGAACCAGAAACAGTTGAAGTCAACGAATTCATGCAAATTCGCCGATTCAGTCACATAATGCATTTGGTTTCTACCGTGACTGGCAAGTTGCGAGCTGGTCAATCTGTGATTGATGTCTTTAGAGCAACGTTTCCAGCGGGAACTTTGAGCGGCGCGCCAAAACCAAAGGCTCTGGAAATAATCGAAGCGCTCGAGCCGTCGAACCGCGGCCTATTCGGCGGGGTAGTTGGTTACTTCGACTTCGCCGGTAATACCGATCTAGCAATAGCAATTCGAACAGCGTTCATCCGAGATTCAATGGCGCACGTTCAATCCGGTGCTGGAATAGTCCTAGATTCAGACCCACAATCCGAATATGAAGAGACCTTGAATAAGGCAAAGGCGACGCTGACCGCCATTTCGGCCGCCAACAGCATGCGAATCATCAATGAATAGATCCAAGTCTCTGGCCTTCGCCCTGGCTCTGCAACTTCTCGCTCTTGTTTCACTTTCGCAAGCCTGGTTCGACATCTCGATGATTGCTGACGGCTCAGCTGTTGACTTGGGCGCTTTCGACGGCGCCTCAGCGTATCCGGCTGCGGCCTCACTATCACTGCTCAACCTCGCAGCACTTTCGATAGTTGCTATTTCGACGTCAAGATCGCGCAAGATAGCCTTGGCTATTCTGGCAATTTCTAGCTTCGGAGCACTCTTGGCGGTGTTGCCGATGGCACTCAACAAGGACATCTCTGCGCTTGACGGGCAGCTCGATCGGTTGACAGGCATCGCAAATACCCACGGTTTGCAGTCAATCGATATAGCCTCGAGCGTTTTTGTTGTCTTATGGGCTCTCTGCACGTTTGTTTCGTTTGCATTCTCGATTTGGATGATGCGTCTGTCTAATAATTGGTCGAACCAAGACCGGGCGACAACTTCGCAGCAGCAATCCAGCACCAACGCAGCTAAGTCGGCGAGCAAGCGACCAAAGGATCCAATTGAGCTTTGGGATGATCAGCGGCAATAGCCCAGCGAAGATAGAATTGGCTTGAACAGAGAGGCTGACATGTCGGCAAACAACACAGAACTAGGTCACGGCGACACGGTTGCCGCTTGGGTTACCGTTTCGGCAATAATGCTCGCATCGGTCGCGGCAACGGCTGGTGTTTGGTTCGGCAGCAGCCTTCTGGTTTGGGCATCGGTTGCGCTTACCGCAGGCGGACTTATCGCCGGCTTCGCTTTGAAAAAGGCTGGCTATGGCAAGGGTGGCAGAAAAACAAAGAGTCACTAGTGATTGAGGGGCTTTACGCTGGCGCACTCGAAGACGCTAACTTGAGAGCCCAAACACTAGACAGTGCTGGTCTCGAACGGCTAATCGCCAAGATGCCAGCAACGATCGACAGTTACAAAGCTCTCGCCAGGGGCGCGAACATTAAGGTGCTCTCAGAAATCAAGCGCGCGAGTCCCTCTAAAGGTGACCTGAGCCCAATCGAAGACGTCGCCGCCCTTGCATTAAGTTATGCAAATGCGGGTGCAAGTGCAATCTCGGTATTGACCGAGAAGCACGGATTCAAAGGCAGCTTAGAGGACCTTCAAAATGCTAGGGCCGCCGTACGGGTTCCTCTGCTTCGAAAAGACTTCATTTCAAGCGAGTATCAGATTCTAGAAGCTCGGGCCTTTGGCGCCGACATGATCCTCTTGATTGTCGCTGGTATTGAGGAAACAGCGCTGAACCGGTTGGCAAATTTTGCTCGCGAACTAGAACTCGGAGTTTTGGTTGAGACCCACAGCGAAGTAGAAGTAAAAACTGCGGTGGACATGGGAGCGAAGCTAATCGGCATTAATGCTCGCGATCTAAGCACCTTCGAAACCGACCGAGACCTGTTCGCGAAACTCTCTCACTTGATACCTGAAGAGTCGATAAGGGTTGCCGAGAGCGCCGTGAGGAACATCGAAGACGTGCGCAAGTATCGAGCCGAGGGTGCCGATGTCGTTTTGGTTGGTGAAGCCCTGGTCACCGGGAATGCCGAACAGTTGCTTCGTGAGTTCACCTCGGTCTAGGCGAGAATAGACTTTACTAATGTCAAATCTTCGAGACCAAACTGGGCCATACTTTGGCGAGTATGGTGGCCGATTTGTGCCCGAGAGTCTGATCGCTGCTCTTGATGAACTTGAGCAAACCTACGCGAAGGCCAAATTGGATGAAGCTTTCAAGACAGAACTCTCTGAACTGCACCGAACCTACACCGGGCGCCCTTCATTAATCACCGAGGTGCCTAGGTTCGCCAGCCACGCTGGGGACATCCGAGTGTTCTTGAAACGTGAAGACCTCAATCACACCGGGTCCCACAAGATCAACAATGTTCTCGGTCAAGCTCTGATAGCCAAGCGGATGGGTAAGAAGCGAATAATTGCCGAAACCGGTGCGGGTCAGCACGGTGTAGCTTCGGCAACCGCGGCTGCGCTATTTGGCCTCGATTGCGTCGTCTACATGGGAGAGGTCGACACCGAACGACAAGCCCTCAATGTTGCTCGCATGAAGCTGCTTGGAGCCGAGGTTGTCTCGGTAAAGACCGGAAGTCGAACCCTTAAGGATGCAATCAACGAAGCGCTTCGCGATTGGGTAGCCAACGTGGATTCAACCCATTACCTGCTTGGCACTGTTGCTGGACCACACCCGTTTCCTACCATGGTGCGGGATTTTCACAGCGTCATCGGCTATGAGGCACGAGAGCAGATGCTCGCCGAGTTCGGCTTTCTTCCAACCGCGTTAGCGGCCTGTGTTGGCGGCGGATCTAACGCCATTGGTCTGTTTCACGCTTTTCTCGATGACGAATCTGTTTCGCTCTATGGCTTCGAAGCAGCTGGCGAAGGCATGGACACCAACAAGCATGCGGCAACGTTGAACTTTGGCAAGCCCGGTGTGTTGCACGGGGCTAGAAGTTATCTGTTGCAAGACGAAGATGGTCAAACAATCGAGAGTCACTCGATCTCGGCAGGCCTCGACTACCCAGGAGTTGGACCAGAGCACTCTTGGTTGAAAGACTTGGGTCGAGCCCAGTACCGAGGAATCAGCGACGACGAGGCTATGCAAGCACTAAAACTCTTGGCGCAAACCGAGGGCATAATCGCGGCAATAGAAACCGCACACGCTCTGGCTGGCACCATAAAGATCGCCAAAGAGTTAGCCCCGGGTTCTAGCGTTCTAATCAACCTAAGTGGTCGCGGCGATAAAGACATGGAAACCGCCGCCAAGTACTTTGGATACCTGAGTTAGTCATGTCGAAAACCGCCCAAACACTGCAGGCCAACATCAACCTTGGTCGACCGAATTTGATCGGCTACTTTCCTCTTGGATACCCAAACGTCGAAGAATCTATCGCAGTCGCTATTGAGATGTGCCGAAGCGGTGTAGATGTTCTCGAGCTGGGCATTCCTTACAGCGATCCAGTTATGGATGGAATAGTGATTCAGGAGGCGACCCAGCAAGCGCTGGAACAGGGCTTCAAGCTCTCACAAACATTTGACGCACTGAAGAAGATCACCTCTGCTGTAGACACTCCGGTCTTGGTGATGTCTTACTGGAATCCAATAATGCAGTTTGGAATAGAGAAGTTTGCCATCGAGGTGCGTAATGCTGGGGGAGTCGGCCTTATAACTCCCGACCTGATTCCAGACGAGGCAGTTGAATGGTTGGAAATATCGGATCGGCTTGATCTCGATCGGGTTTTTCTAGCAACTCCATCTTCTTCTGCAGAACGAGTCACCAATGCTTGCAAGCTAAGTCGCGGATTCACCTACGCCGTTTCAACCATGGGCATAACCGGAGCGAGAGAAGAACTGGATGCCTTGGCTCGCACCGTCGTGTCTAAGGTTCGTGACTCTGAAACCGGACAACTGGCAGCAGTAGGAATTGGAATAAGTACCTCAGAGCAAGTCGCAGAAGTCAACAGCTACGCAGACGCGGCAATCGTCGGCTCGGTTTTTGTGCGAGCCTATGCTGAAGGTGGAATTGCTGCAGTAAAGCGCAAGGTTCAAGAACTTAAGTCGATTCAGGAGTGAAGATGAACATTTTCAGCAGTATTCCCAGCCCGGATATTTCATCATTTGAAGTGGGGCCTGTTCGCATCCACTTTTACGCACTCTTCATTCTGCTAGGTATTGCACTAGCGATCTGGATCGGCTCGCGTCGCTTTAAGCAGCGCGGCGGAGAATCTGGAATGATTCTCGACATTGCTCTGTGGGCGGTTCCTTTTGGAATTGTCGGCGGACGAATTTTTCACGTGATAACCCACTGGGACTTCTACTTTCACCCCGGAGCTGACATATCTAAGGTCTTTGCTATCTGGGAGGGTGGGCTTGCTATTTTTGGAGCTTTGGCTCTCGGTAGCCTTGGCGCATTCATTGGTGCCAGAACTGCTGGCATTAAGTTTCTGGCCTTTGCAGATGCAATTGCACCCGGCGTTTTAGTGGCTCAGGCCATCGGGCGCATCGGCAACTACTTCAACAACGAGCTCTTTGGTCTTCCAACCACGCTCCCATGGGGTTTGGAAATTTCGACCTCGAACGATGCCTACCCTCAAGGTCTGCCGGCCGGAGTTCTGTTTCACCCAACCTTTCTGTATGAACTTATTTGGAACCTAATCGGCTTTGCTGCCTTGATTTGGCTAGATCGAAAGCTCAAATTGCGCTGGGGTCAGATGTTTGCGGCTTACCTCATCACCTACTCGATCGGAAGAGCTTTCATTGAGAGCATCCGCATTGACCCGAGTGAGTACTACTTTGGGCTCAGAACTAACGTGTGGTCTGCAATTCTGGGTATCGCCGTTGGTGTCGCACTCTTTGTTTGGTCGCGACGCAGAAACCCCGGTGCCGAGACTTCGGTGTATCTGGACGGACGAGAGCCAAATCGGCCAAATGTTATAGACTCAGAGGGAACCAAGGCCGAAGAAGTCGAATCTAAGACTTAGCGGACAAACGCCAAAAGCGCAGGTACTCTAAAAATTCTCGCTACGCGAGCCACTTTGGGCCAAGGATGTCCCTCTAATTTTTCGATTGGAGTTTGGCATGTCTTCTCTGTCTCCATTTGCCAAATTCAATTCGGCACCTGAGGCACAGGGTCTCTACGACCCGAGCCGTGACCGCGACGCCTGTGGTCTGGCCATGGTTGCCACCCTTCGAGGCACTGCAGGTCATGACATTATTCGAACAGCTCTAAACGCTCTGCGAAACCTTGAACATCGAGGCGCGGTTGGTTCCGACGCAGGTACCGGCGACGGAGCAGGCATTCTCTCGCAGATTCCCGACGCATTCTTTCGCGCGATCGTTGACTTTGAGTTACCCGCCAAGTCGCACTACGGGGCAGGTTTGGTTTTTCTCGACGAGGAGGACTCGACGAGAATCGAATCGGCGTTCGCCAATCTCGCTCTAGAAGAGAACCTACGTGTTCTAGGTTGGCGCGATGTTCCGATTCGTCCAGAAAACCTTGGCGAACTAGCTAGACAGGCCATGCCCCTAATCAGGCAAGTATTCGTCACTTCAGACGACGGTTGCACGGGAATCGCTCTCGAGCGTCGCCTATTCAGGCTTCGTAAACGCAGCGAAAGCAAGCTGGGCACTTACCACCCATCACTTTCTTCGAGAACGATTGTCTACAAGGGAATGGTGACAACTCTTCAGCTAGAGCCTTTCTATCCCGATTTGAGCGACGAACGTTTCGAATCGACGCTCGCACTCGTGCACTCGAGATTCTCGACCAATACTTTTCCATCCTGGCCACTGGCACATCCATTCAGAATGATTGCGCACAACGGAGAAATCAACACGGTGCGAGGAAATCGCAACTGGATGAGGGCTCGTGAGTCACAACTAGCTTCGTCTGAACTGGGCGACATTAGTCAGCTCCTGCCAATCATCACGCCAGACGGAAGCGACTCTGCTTCATTCGATGAGGTCGTCGAGCTGCTTTATCTAGCGGGTCGATCTCTTCCGCACGCGATGATGATGATGATTCCTGAGGCGTGGGAAAAGCAAAGCGACATAACCGAGGATCGCAAGAACTTCTATGACTATCACTCGATGCTGATTGAGCCTTGGGATGGTCCTGCAGCAGTCGTGTTTACAGATGGGTCACTGGTTGGAGCCACGCTCGACCGAAACGGCTTGCGCCCGGGTAGATACATCATCACGGACGATGGACTGGTGGTATTGGCTTCTGAAATTGGAGTTGCTGACATCGAGCCCAGCAGAATCGTTCGCAAAGGTCGCCTGCAGCCGGGCAAAATGTTTCTAGCTGACACCGTCAACGGTCGACTTATCGGCGACGATGAAATCAAGTCAGAGATAGCCGCTCTAGAACCTTGGGGAGAGTGGCTAGAGCAAAACCGCATCAAGCTTGCCGATCTTCCCGAACGTGAGCACGTTTCACACACAGCATCATCGGTCAACAGACGCCAACGCACCTTCGGTTACACAGAAGAAGAGCTGAGGGTTCTAATTGCTCCAATGGCAAGAAACGGAGCCGAGCCACTCGGCGCGATGGGCAGCGATACGCCGATTGCGGCGATTAGCGACAGACCGCGCCTTATCTTCGATTACTTCGTACAGCAATTTGCGCAGGTAACCAACCCTCCGCTCGACTCAATTAGAGAAGAAGTTGTGACATCGCTTAGCACCGGTATCGGACCCGAGCGAAACTTGCTCGCTTCTACTCCTGAACATGCGCAACAGGTGTCGCTCAGCTTTCCGGTCTTGAACAACGACGAGCTAGCCAAAATCAAGCACATCGACCGAATCGAAGGTGCGGGTCACGCAAAGATTGTTTCGGGTCTCTACCGCGCAGATCAAGGGCCTGACGCTTTAGCCGATCGCATCCGTGAGTTGTTTGCCGAGGTTGACGAGGCAATAGAAGGCGGGGCTAAGTATCTAATTCTGAGCGATCGCGATAGCAATCGTGAGCTTGCGCCAATTCCTTCGCTGCTTTTGACTTCATCGATTCACCATCACCTGATTCGCTCCGGAAACAGAACTCGAGTCGGATTAGTTGTCGAAGCCGGCGATGTTCGCGAGGTTCATCACGTCGCGGCACTTATTGGCTATGGAGCTGCAGCGGTAAACCCATATCTCGCGATGGAGACCGCCGAGCAGATGGTTCGCACCGGGCAGTTGGTCGGCGTCACATTCGAGCAGGCCTCTAAAAACCTGATCTACGGACTTGGTAAGGGTGTTCTTAAGATCATGTCGAAGATGGGAATCTCAACGGTCTCGTCATATTCCGGAGCTCAGGTCTTCGAGGCCATAGGTCTTAGTCAAGATTTTGTCGACACATACTTCACGGGCACAACCAGCCAACTCGGTGGCATCGGTATTGAGGTTATTCACGAGGAGATTCTCTCTCGGCATTCGAGCGCTTACCCGGTAGACATCGCAACCAACCCGCACGAGTCTCTCGACACTGGTGGCGAGTATCAGTGGCGCAGACAGGGTCCGCCTCACCTGTTTAATCCCGAGACCGTCTTCAAGCTTCAGCACGCCACCAGAAGCAAGCGGTACGACATCTTTAGGCAATACACCAGGGCCATCGACGACCAGGCCGAGAACCTAATGACGTTGCGCGGGTTGTTTACTTTGCGCGAAGGTTTACGCACGCCAGTTGACATAGAAGAAGTTGAACCGATCTCTGCCATCGTCAAGCGCTTCTCAACCGGTGCGATGTCATACGGCTCGATTTCACCAGAAGCTCACGAGACTTTGGCAATTGCGATGAACCAGCTTGGCGCAAAGTCGAACACTGGCGAAGGTGGCGAAGACGTTGAACGGCTCCTCGACAAGAACCGTCGTAGCGCTATCAAGCAGGTTGCCTCTGGCCGTTTCGGCGTGACAAGCATGTATCTGACTCACGCCGATGACATTCAAATTAAGATGGCGCAGGGCGCAAAACCGGGCGAGGGCGGGCAGTTGCCTCCGAACAAGGTTTACCCTTGGATTGCTAGAACTAGGCACGCCACAGCCGGAGTTGGTCTAATTTCGCCGCCTCCGCATCACGACATCTACTCGATCGAAGATCTAAAGCAGCTGATCTTTGACCTCAAGCGAGCAAATCGTGCGGCGCGTGTTCACGTAAAGCTGGTTTCACAAGTTGGAATCGGTACCGTGGCCGCTGGAGTTGCCAAGGCAAAGGCCGACGTAATTCTAGTATCTGGGCACGACGGCGGAACCGGAGCCTCACCGCTTAATTCACTTAAGCACGCGGGAACACCTTGGGAACTCGGATTAGCTGAGACGCAACAGACACTGATGGCGAATAATTTGCGCGATCGAGTCTCGGTTCAGGTTGACGGACAAATGAAAACCGGACGCGATGTTGTTATCGCTGCACTGCTTGGAGCCGAGGAGTTCGGTTTCGCTACCGCTCCGCTGGTGGTCGAGGGTTGCGTGCTCATGCGAGTTTGTCACCTAGACACCTGCCCCGTAGGTGTAGCGACACAGAACCCTGTTCTTCGAGCACGCTTCACCGGCAAGCCAGAGTTTGTTGTAAATTTCTTTGAATTCTTAGCCGAAGAAGTGCGTGAATACCTTGCGAAGCTCGGCTTCAGAACTCTGGATGAAGCGATTGGCCATAGCGAATTTATCGATGTTAACCGTGCCATGAGCCACTGGAAGGCCGATGGACTAGACCTGAGCCCTATTTTGGCAGGCCCGGCTGTGCCGGCGGGGGCATCTCGACGCAAGTCAACCAACCAGAATCACGGGATAGAAAAGCACTTCGATCACAAATTGATTAAACTGTTCGCCTCCACATTCGAAGAATCAAAACCGATGAGCGTTTCAATGAGCGTTTCAAACGTAGATCAGGCGGTCGGGACGATGCTTGGCAACGAACTCACCAAACGCTTCGGTGCCGCTGGACTGCCTGAGGGCACAATGAACATCAACCTCAGCGGTTCAGCCGGACAATCCTTTGGCGCATTCATTCCTAGCGGCATCAAACTCAACCTCGAGGGAGACTCTAACGACTATGTTGGCAAGGGACTCTCGGGTGGGACGATCGTCATTAAGCCAAACCCCGAGAGTGTGTTTGCAGCTGAAGACAACATCATCGCAGGAAACGTAATTTGCTATGGGGCAACCAGCGGAAGCCTTTTCATCCGTGGGGTAGTCGGTGAGCGATTCCTAGTTCGAAACAGTGGCGCTGAAGCAGTCGTTGAAGGCGTCGGTGACCATGCGCTCGAGTACATGACCGGTGGATGTGCCGTAATTCTCGGAGCCACGGGCCGAAATCTCGCTGCAGGCATGTCTGGCGGAGTCGCCTACGTCTACAAATTGCGAGCTGACCGGGTCAACCGAGACGCGCTTGAGTCAGACGACATCACGATTGCAGACCTAGAGCCAGATGACATTGAAAGATTGCACTCGTTGCTCTCGAGGCATTTCCTAGAAACCGATTCTGCCGTCGCCGCAAGAGTCCTGGCAAATTTTGAATCTGAATTGCCGCTGTTTTCTAGAGTTCTTCCTTCTGACTATGCCGCGGTGCTCAAGATTCGCAAGAATGCGACAGCGAACAACCTCGACCCCGACGGTGATGTTGTTTGGAAACAGATTCTGGAGGTGACTGGTGGCTGACCCAAAGGGCTTTCTTAAAGTTACCGATCGACAAACAGCAGAACCCCGACCCGTGTCTGTTCGTATACGTGACTGGAAAGAGGTTTACGAACCACGTGACCAAGCAGTTGTTAAACAACAGGCAGGTCGCTGCATGGACTGCGGCATTGCTTTCTGCCACCAGGGCTGCCCACTTGGAAATTTGATTCCCGAGTGGAACGATTTGACCTGGCGAGACCAGGGCCGCGAGGCAATCGAGAGACTTCACGCTACAAACAACTTTCCTGAGTTCACCGGACGCCTTTGCCCAGCGCCCTGCGAAAGCTCTTGCGTTCTAGGCATAAATCAACCAGCCGTGACAATCAAAGAGATCGAAGTGTCGATTATCGACAAGGCCTTTGAAAACAACTGGGTTCTGCCGCACGCACCCGAACGCCTAACTGGCAAGACTGTCGCCGTTGTTGGTTCAGGGCCTGCCGGATTAGCCGCTGCTCAACAACTCACCAGAGCAGGCCATACGGTTGCCGTGTTTGAGAAGGACGACAGAATCGGTGGGCTACTTCGCTACGGAATTCCGGATTTCAAGATGGAGAAGCACCACATCGACCGCCGCATAGCTCAGATGGAAGCCGAAGGCACGAGGTTCCGACTCGGAGTAAACATCGGTGTCGATATCACCTGGACAGAGCTTCGTTCAAGATTTGACGCAGTTCTAGTCGCCACCGGTGCGCCAGAGCCTCGAGATCTTAAGATTGCCGGCCGTGACCTCGATGGCATCGAATTCGCCATGCGCTATCTGCACCAGTCAAACCAAGCCGTTGCTGGCGACGAAGTCGCGAATCAACTCAGTGCTGCCGGCAAGCACGTGGTAATTCTCGGCGGTGGCGATACCGGAGCAGACTGTCTCGGAACTGCTACTCGCCAAGGCGCACTATCTGTAACGACGCTGGCAATCGGTAACCAACCACCTTCGGAGCGAGTCGAGAATCAACCCTGGCCGACGTATCCGAACCTTTTTGAGGTTGCCAGCGCTCACGAAGAGTTTGGTGAGAGAAAGTTTTTGGCATCAACAGTTGAGTTTGTTGGCGACGGCACGACTGTTACGGGACTAAAGGTCGCAGAGACTGAATTCAAGGATGGCAAACGCATGCCTAAGCCAGGCACCGAGAGAATAATTGCGGCTGACATGGTTCTACTAGCTCTCGGTTTCACAGGAGCCGAGCAAACTACACTCGCTCAGCAAACATCCGCGGAGTTTGACGCTAGCGGAAATGTTGCAAGAAGCACTGACTGGCAAGCAAATGAAGAAGGTTTCTTTGTTGCAGGTGACGCTGGTAGGGGACAGAGCCTAATCGTTTGGGCAATTGCAGAGGGTCGATCGGCCGCAGCATCCATCGACAATTTTCTAGAGGGCATAACCGAACTGCCATCACCGGTTAGGCCAAACGATAGGTCATTCGACTTTTAAATCAAGAACGCTCGGTAAACTTGCCGAGATTAGCAGAAGAAGGAACCAATGAGACGCGCCAAGATTGTTGCAACACTAGGCCCAGCTACCTCGAGTTACGAACAGATTAGGGCCGTGATTGAGGCCGGTGTTGACGTTGCTCGCATGAACCTAAGCCACGGCAGCTACGAGGTGCACGAAGAGGTTTACCGAAACGTGCGCAAGGCAGCCGAAGACATCGGCAAGCCAGTCGGCGTCTTTGTTGACCTACAGGGTCCAAAGATTCGCCTCGGAAAGTTCAGCGATGGTCCGGTGATGCTCGAGAAGGGTGCCACCTTCAAGATCACCATCGAGGACATCTTGGGAGATGTGAACATCTGTGGAACCACATTTAAGGGCTTGCCTGGCGATGTAAAGCCTGGAGACCTGCTGCTTATCGATGACGGCAAGGTTTGCCTAAAGGCAACCGAGGTCTCGGCTACGACCGTAACCACAGTTGTAGAAATTGGCGGTCCGGTTTCGAATAACAAGGGCATTAATCTTCCAGGAGTAGCCGTTAACGTGCCTGCGCTGTCAGAGAAAGATGAAGACGATCTGCGCTGGGCAATACGACTGGGTGCAGACATGATTGCGCTGTCCTTTGTTCGCGATGCCAACGACATCGTGCGCGTGCACGAAATCATGAAGGAAGAAGGCAAGTACCTACCGGTGATTGCCAAAATCGAAAAGCCACAAGCTGTTGCAGCTCTTGAAGAGATCATCGATGCGTTCGACGGCATCATGGTCGCCCGAGGCGATCTGGGTGTTGAAATGCCGCTCGAAGAGGTTCCTATTGTGCAGAAGCGTGCGGTTGAACTATCTCGACGTTGGGCCAAACCGGTTATCGTTGCCACCCAAATGCTCGAGACAATGATCGAAAACTCACGGCCAACGCGTGCAGAGGCATCTGATGTTGCGAACGCAATTCTGGATGGCGCTGACGCGGTAATGCTCTCTGGTGAAACCTCAGTTGGCAAGTGGCCGGTTGAGACCGTCGAAGTAATGGCGCGAATCATCGAATCGACCGAAGACAATGGACTAGATCGAATTCCGGGTCTCGGCACCCGCCCTCACACACATTCAGGTGCGGTCTCGAAGGCAGCTGTTGAGATAGCCGAGCTACTTGGCTCTAAGTTCGTTTGTGTCTTTACCGAGTCTGGCGATTCGCTGCGCAGGGTTTCTCGACTGCGTTCCGCTGTTCCGATACTGGCCTTCACCCCAAACGCAGATACTAGAAGACGCTTATCGATGGTTTGGGGTTCTAAAACATTCCTGGTCAATCCGGTAAAACACACCGACCAAATGATGGATCAGGTTGACGAGATTCTTCTTGCGCAAGGTCTGGCCAAGATGGGCGACGAGGTCGTCGTTGTCGCGGGCACACCACCTGGTGTTCCGGGTTCAACCAACACATTGAGGGTTCACAGGGTCGGCGAAGCCGGCTAACCAAAACAATAAAAAAACCGACCCGCAGGGGTCGGTTTTTTGTTTGTGCCGAAGGCGGGACTTGAACCCGCACTCCTTTCGGAAAAGCATTTTGAGTGCTCCGCGTCTGCCATTTCGCCACTTCGGCTTGCTACCGAAATAGTTTAGACCATCGTCGTTTAGAGCCAAAACTCCAATATGCTTAGACAGATGAGCGACTCAACGGCAAAACGAACAGTCTTGGTGGCAGAAGACGAGTCGCTCATTCGCATGGACATCGTAGAGACTCTCATTGACTTTGGTTTCGATGTGATTGCCGAAGCCGCCGACGGTATAGAGGCAGTCGAACTCGCAAAGAGCAAGAAGCCAGACATAATCGTCATGGACATCAAAATGCCGAACCTCGATGGCATTTCTGCGGCAGAGCAGATGCAGGCGTTAAGAATTCCAATAGTCCTGCTAACCGCCTTTAGCCAAAAGGAACTCGTTGAGAGAGCATCCGAAGCTGGGGCAATGGCCTACGTGGTTAAGCCATTCACCCCAAACGATTTGCTTCCTGCAATAGAAATAGCCTGGAGTAGACATCAGCAGCTGACCGCCCTCGAGGCCGAGGTGCAGGATCTGACTGAGAGATTTGAAACGAGAAAGTTAGTCGATCGAGCCAAAGGGCTGCTGAACGAGAAGATGAATCTCACTGAGCCAGAGGCCTTTAGATGGATTCAAAAGGCGTCTATGGATAGACGTCTCACAATGCACGAAGTAGCACTGACAATTATTGACCAGTTGGGCGAGAAGAAAACCGAACCTGCTAGCGACTAGGTTTTTCTCGCAGGTAATTCGTAATGCGCACTGTTGAAAGCCTGCGACCTTGCTCATCGGTAATCACTATTTCGTGAACAGTTAGCGACTTTCCAAGGTTAAGGGCCGTACAGGTTCCGGTTACAATTCCAGAGGTGGCCGAACGGCTGTGCGAGGCATTAACTTCTATTCCAACTGCCACGCGATCCGGATAAGCCCATACATTAGCCGCCATACTTCCGAGGCTCTCTCCGAGCACCACGTGGGCTCCGCCGTGAAGTACTCCAAAAGGTTGCATGTTTCCGGAAACGGGCATTGTGCCGACGGCACGCTCGGCAGATAGCTCGACTATTTTGATGCCCATTTTGTCGGCAAGTTCGCCAACCGAACGCTCGGCTAGAAGCTTGGCACCAGCTTCACTGGTCTTCACTTCGTCAGTCATGAGGCTCCTCACACGCGCTTTCGCCTAGGCTATGGCTATGAATGCCAAGCCTACTCTGCTACTAATCGACGGTCATTCCTTGGCATTTAGAGCATTTTACGCGCTCAGTCCAGACAGTTTCAGAACTCCAGATGGCCAACACACCAATGCCATCCACGGATTCATCTCGATGATGTTAAACATTCTCTCTGCCGAAAAGCCAACCCACATGGCGGTTGCCTTCGATCTGTCAAGGGAGTCGTTTAGAACCGAGGAATACCCCGAATACAAGGGCACTAGGGGAGAGACCCCGCCTGAATTCTTGGGCCAAACCGAATTGCTTCGTGAAGCGCTAAACGCGATGAACATTAAAAACATCACCCGAGACAACTATGAGGCCGACGACATATTGGCAAGCCTCGCCGATCAGGCAGCCGATCAGGGTTATCGAGTTTTCGTGGTGTCTGGTGACCGTGACACATTTCAACTGATTCGCGAAGACACCACAATTCTCTATCCGGTCAAGGGTGTGCTGAATCTTGCCCGCATGGATGACGAGGCGGTCTTTGCAAAATACGCCGTTCATGCCAAGCAGTATCCAGACCTAGCCGCACTCGTTGGAGAGACATCAGACAATCTGCCTGGAATACCGGGGGTTGGACCGAAGACAGCTGCAAAGTGGCTGCAACAATTCGGATCGCTGCAGGCCATTTTTGATTCGGCAGATCAAATTCCAGGCAAGGTTGGCGAGAGCCTGCGTGAGCATCTTCAACTAGCGGTTAGAAATCGCAGGCTGAACCACTTGGTGCGCGATCTTGATTTCGACTTCGGTTTCGACAGTCTTCAAATCACAGGCGTCAACGAGGCAAGCGTTCGAGAGGTTTTTAGCAAACTCCACTTCAAATCCCTCACAGAGCGAGTGCTCAGGCTTAGGGGAGTTACCGGCGCGCCCACAGCCGAAGGCGGCAGCGAAGAAGTTGACGGGGATCAGCCGGTTAGCGCGCCGCAAGTTTTTCGCGAAATTACGATTCCAGACAATAAGAACGTTGACTCTGCTGAACTGAGTAAATTTTTGACGAGTCAAAAAGGCCTTACATCGATTGCATTTGAATTTGGCGACAATTCAGTAATGAGTGTTGGCTTTGCCACCGAAACTCAAAGACTCTCATGGGCACCTAAGTCAACCAACGAACTCGAACAAGTGCTTGCGGAGTGGCTGGCTTCTGACAGCCCAAAGGCAATATTTGACGCGAAGAACACCACGAGAAAACTTCTTGATTTGAAACTTGACCTTCGCAGTGTCGAATTCGATATTCTGTTGATGACCTACCTGCAGAATCCAGTTCGCAAAGATTACCTGCTCGATGACATCGCGCTTGAGTACCTGGGAATCTCGGTAACCAGAGGCGATCAAAACGCTCTGATTCGTGAGTCGACCGATGACGCCTCACTAGATGCTTGGCTAGTTGCAACCCTCGCTCCAACCCTCTTTGAAACTCTTAGGTCGGAAGACCAGTTGCGAGTTCTGCAAGAAATTGAGTTACCAACCAGCCGAGCCCTTGCGACTATGGAGCACACGGGGATATTCATCCATAAGCCAAAACTCGAATCCCTGTTTGCATCTCTTGGAGATGAGGTTAACGCCATCGCAAAAGACGCCTATTCGATAATCGGTAAAGAGATCAATCTAGCTTCACCAAAGCAGTTGCAGACTGTTTTGTTCGAAGATCTGGGTATGACCGGAACGAAATCTGTAAAGACAGGTTTCTCGACAAACGCAGCCGCGCTCACAGAATTGTTCGAACAAACCGAACACCCTTTTCTAGCAAAGTTACTCGAGCACAGAGAAGTGAGCAAACTTCGACAAATAGTTGAAACGGTTATCAAAGCCATCGCCGACGATGGTCGCATTCACACGAACTACTCACAAACGGGAACTTCAACCGGAAGACTTTCGAGCGACTCACCAAACCTGCAGAACATTCCCATCAAAAGCGAACGTGGGCGTCAGATTAGGGACTCGTTTATCGTCGGAGTCGGTTACGAGACCCTACTCACGGCCGACTACTCACAGATAGAAATGCGCATCATGGCTCATCTGAGCGAAGATGCGGGCCTAATCGAAGCTTTTAAAACGGGTGAAGACCTGCACAGATTTGTCGGCTCGCGGATATTCGGCGTAGCTGCCGCAGATGTTACGAGCGCAATGCGTTCGAAGGTTAAGGCAATGAGCTACGGCTTGGTTTACGGATTGAGCGAGTATGGGCTGGCCAAGCAACTTCGAATGAGCAATGGCGAAGCAAAGCAGCTTATGGCCGACTACTTTGACCGGTTCGGCGGAGTTCGGCGCTACCTGTCTCAAGTTGTCGACCAGGCCAAACTCAACGGATTCACTGCCACAACCTTTGGCAGACGCAGGCCATTCGATGATCTTCGGTCGAGCGTCTTTCAGGTTCGAGAGGCGGCTCGAAGAGCCGCTCTAAACGCCCCGATTCAGGGCACGGCTGCAGACATCATGAAATTGGCAATGACCCGAATTGCCGGCAAAATGGCCGAAAAGGGGCTGAAAAGCCGCATGCTGCTTCAAGTGCACGACGAATTGGTCTTTGAGGTCGCCGCAGGAGAGCTCGACGGCCTCACAAGCCTTGTCACCCATGAGATGAAGAATGTCGTTGAGCTCAGCGTTCCCCTGGATGTTCACATCGGGGTCGGCTCATCCTGGGATGCCGCTGGCCATTAAGTCGGTCTGGGGCTTTAGTTAGGCCTGGCAACAGGGCTACAATTGATAAGTGTCGTTTTGGCACAAATCCATTGCCTTCGAGGGTTTCCTCGTCTGGCCCGAGTGTGTCCGTAAAGAGTAAAACAAAATATGACAACAACCCCAAGCAAGCAGATCGCAGTCAACGACATTGGATCTGCTGAGGACTTTCTAGCAGCGGTCGAGAAGACCCTAAAATTCTTCAACGACGGTGACCTAATCGAAGGCACCGTAGTAAAGATTGATCGCGATGAAGTTCTTCTAGACGTTGGCTACAAAACCGAAGGAGTTATTCCTTCGAGAGAACTTTCAATTCGCCACGATGCAGATCCTTCAGAGATCGTTTCAGTGGGCGACACTATCGAAGCCCTTGTTCTTCAAAAAGAAGACAAAGAAGGCCGACTAATCCTTTCAAAGAAGCGCGCACAGTACGAGCGCGCGTGGGGCGATGTCGAAAAGGTTAAAGAAGCAGACGGCACCGTTACCGGTGTAGTCATCGAGGTCGTCAAGGGTGGACTTATCGTCGACATCGGACTTCGCGGCTTCTTGCCGGCATCACTCATCGAGTTGCGCCGCGTGCGCGACCTCGGCCCATACCTGGGTCAAAAAGTTGAAGCCAAGATTCTTGAGCTCGATAAGAACCGCAACAACGTCGTGCTTTCACGTCGTGCGCTTCTAGAGCAGAGCCAATCGGCAAACCGCAGCACTTTCCTTGCAGATCTGACCAAGGGTCAGATTCGCACCGGTGTGGTTTCGTCAATCGTAAACTTCGGTGCTTTCATCGACCTCGGTGGCGTAGACGGTTTGGTTCACGTTTCAGAGCTGTCATGGAAGCACATCGAACACGCATCTGAGGTAGTAGAGATTGGCCAAGAGGTAACCGTAGAGGTTCTCGAAGTCGACCAAGACCGCGAGCGTGTATCGCTATCGCTCAAGGCGACTCAGGAAGACCCATGGGCAGTATTTGCTCGCACCCACGCAATCGGACAGTACGCGCCTGGAAAGGTCACCAAGTTGGTGCCGTTCGGCGCATTCGTTCGTGTTGCAGACGGCATCGAGGGTCTTGTCCACATTTCAGAGCTCTCTGCCAAGCACATCGAACTAGCCGAGCAGGTAGTCGCGGTCAACCAAGACGTCTTCGTCAAGGTCATTGACATCGATCTGGACCGTCGTCGCATCTCACTTTCGTTGAAGCAGGCTACCGAAGAGGTAAACCCTGAGGGAACCGAGTTCAACCCTGCACTTTATGGAATGGCGGCCGACTATGACGACGCCGGTCAGTACAAGTACCCAGAGGGCTTTGATTCCGCTACAAGCGAGTGGAAGCCAGGTTACGAGGATGCTCGCACCAAGTGGGAGAAGGAGTACGCGGAAGCGCACGCCCGTTGGGAAGAGCACAAGCGTCAGGTAAAGGTCGCCAACCAAGCGGCAGCCAAATTGCCAGATGCTCCAGCGGCTGCACCTGCAGCCGAAGGCTCAAGCTATTCAAGCGAATCTTCTGACGAAGGCACCTTGTCAGGCGACGAGTCACTTGCCGCACTTCGCGACAAGCTAAAGAGCGCAGAATAAGTTTCAATTTGAGAATGCGGGTCACGAGAGTGGCCCGCATTCTGCTTTAACACATCGATTGCTTAGGCTTAGAGCATGTATCTGATCGGCCTCACCGGGGGCATTGCAGCCGGAAAGAGCACGGTCGCTAAGCGCTGGGTAGAACACGGTGCCTTTGAAATTGATGCAGACGACGTTGCGCGCGAAGTTGTGCAAATTGAGAGCCCTGGATTATCGCAGGTCGCGCAGACCTTCGGCAGCGACGTACTGAGTGACAGTGGCGAATTGAATAGAAGTGCGCTCGCAAAGATTGTGTTCGAGAGCCCTGAAAAGAGACTTCTCTTGAACTCGATACTGCATCCGCTGATCAAAGAAAGAACTAAGCAACTCTTGAGCGAATTTGCGAGCGACGCAATCGTTGTCTACAACGTACCGCTGCTCGTTGAAGCGGCGGTCGACTATGACTTCGATCTCGTGGTCACCGTTGAGGCGCCCGAAGATGCGCAGATCAAGAGACTGACGGAGATACGCGGCCTTAGCCTGAGCGAAGCCCAGAGCCGCATAGCCTCTCAAGCGAAACCAGTTGAACGAGCGGCCAGAGCAGATCGAATTTTGAATTCCAACCAAGACGTCGCTTTTCTATTGAGAGATGCAGACAAACTCTGGCGTGAAATCGAAGCGCTCGCTTCTGCCCACAGGGGTCAGTGATGCAAGACACTCGTGCGCTGAACCGATTTGAGGTAATTAGCGATTACGTTCCAGCGGGCGATCAGCCTCAGGCGATAGCCGAACTCACTAAGCGCATAAACAACGGCGAGCGAGATGTTGTCTTGCTCGGAGCAACCGGAACCGGAAAGTCGGCCACCACGGCTTGGCTTGTTGAGCAATTGCAGCGACCGACACTGGTCTTAGCTCACAACAAGACGCTTGCGGCCCAGCTGGCCAACGAATTCAAGCAGCTATTACCCAACAACGCGGTTGAGTACTTCGTTAGCTATTACGACTACTACCAACCTGAGGCCTATGTGCCGCAGACAGATACCTTCATCGAGAAGGATAGTTCGATAAACGAAGAGGTCGAGAGGCTTCGCTATAAAGCAACCATGAGCCTGCTTTCGCGCCGAGACGTAATTGTGGTTAGCACGGTTAGCTGTATCTATGGGCTTGGTGCTCCAGCTGAGTACCTAAATCAGAGTGTGCCGCTGCAGGTAGGCCAAAGAATCGATCGCGACGCACTGATTCGCAGATTTGTTGAGCTTCAGTACAAGCGCAACGACATCGACTTCAGCCGGGGAAACTTTCGGGTCAAGGGCGACACTATCGAGATAATTCCGGTTTACGACGAGTTGGCAACGCGTATAGAGCTGTTCGGCGATGAAATTGAGGCCATCTATTCGCTCTCGCCACTGACCGGTGAGGTCATGGGAACTCCTTCTACCGTCGCGATTTTTCCTGCGTCCTATTACGTTGCTCCGGTCGAACAAATGGGAAGGGCTATCGAAGCAATCGAGCACGAGGCCATCGCCAGGGTGAAAGAGTTCGAACAGCAGGGCAAATTGCTTGAAGCACAGAGAATCAAGATGCGCACCAGTTTTGACCTCGAGATGATTCGCGAACTTGGATTCTGCAGTGGCATTGAGAACTATTCGAGACACATCGATAATCGCGAACCCGGCGAAGCTCCCAGCTGTCTGCTCGACTACTTTCCCGACGACTTTTTAACGGTTATCGACGAATCTCACGTCACGGTTCCGCAGATTGGTGCGATGTATGAAGGCGACGCCTCTAGAAAGAGAACCCTGGTTGAACACGGCTTCAGGCTTCCTTCGGCAATGGATAACCGACCAATTCGCTGGGACGAGTTTCAACAGCGAGTCGGGCAGACGGTTTATCTATCTGCGACTCCGGGCAAGTATGAACTCGGTGTAGCCGATGGAGTGGTGGAGCAGATAATTCGACCGACCGGGCTAGTCGATCCGCAAATCGTAGTGAAACCGACAAAGGGACAAATCGATGACCTGCTCGAGCAGATAAGGGTTCGAGTTGCCAAGGATGAGCGCATTCTGGTGACGACTCTCACCAAGAAGATGTCTGAAGAGCTCACCGACTTTCTAACCGAGTCCGGTGTTCGAGTGAGATATCTGCATAGCGATGTTGACACCTTGCGACGGGTCGAACTCTTGCGCGAGCTAAGAACCGGCGCCTATGACGTTCTGGTTGGAATCAACCTGCTGCGAGAGGGTCTAGACCTTCCAGAGGTCTCCCTGGTAGCAATACTCGATGCCGACAAGCAGGGATTCCTGCGCTCGGCAACATCGCTAATTCAAACAATCGGACGAGCCGCCAGAAACATTAATGGTGAGGTTCACATGTATGGCGATCGCATTACCGATGCGATGGCAAAAGCCATAGACGAAACCGATCGACGCCGCGAGAAGCAAGTTGCATACAACCTGTCAAGGGGAGTCGACCCACAGCCACTGCGAAAGAAAATCGCAGACATCACCGATGACATCATGCGCGAAGAGGCTGACACCGCGCAGTTGATTGCCGAAAACCGTGGAAAGAGCGGCGGCAAGCTTAAATCTGGGCAATCAGCTTCGGCAACAAAGGGTCGCAAGGGCATCGCCGGAAAGGCTTACGACGAGATTCTCTCGGTCGTTGTCGAACTAGAACAGCAGATGAAGGCGGCCGCCGCCGAATTGCAGTTCGAATTAGCCGCACGCATCCGTGATGAAATGGTCGAGTTGAAGCGTGAACTTCGTCAAATGGAGCAAGCCGGCCACGTCGACTAGCTGGGCGGTTTAGCCCGGTCTGGCGTTTTAGACTTCTAAGGTGTCAATTACCCCAGTGAGCAACTCAAACAAACTCGTCGTCAAGGGCGCTCGCGTTCACAACCTCAAGAATCTCAATTTGGAGATTCCCCGAGACTCAATGGTGGTATTCACGGGCCTTAGCGGTTCGGGTAAGTCATCGCTGGCTTTTGACACAATCTTTGCCGAAGGCCAACGACGTTACATCGAAAGCCTTTCGTCTTATGCAAGGCAGTTTCTAGGACAGGTCGATCGACCAGACGTCGACTTCATAGAGGGTTTGAGCCCCGCCGTCTCAATCGACCAGAAATCTACCAACCGAAACCCTCGCTCAACGGTCGGAACGATAACCGAGATTCACGACTATTTGAGACTGCTCTGGGCCCGCATCGGCATTCCATACTGCGCTGAGTGCGGCGAAAAAATTGTGAAGCAATCTCCGCAACAAATCGTTGATCAAATTCTCGAGTTTGAAGACGGAACCAGATTTCAAATTCTCGCCCAGCTGGTCGATCAGAAAAAGGGAGAATTTGTCGACCTTTTCAAGGATCTGGTAAGCCAAGGCTATGCTCGCGCTGTGGTCGACGGAGAAGTAGTTCAGCTTGCCGAAGCGAAGCCACTGAAAAAGACCTTCAAGCACGACATTTCGGTAGTCGTCGACCGCTTGGTCTCGAAGCCAGACATAGTTGGTCGTCTTACTGATTCGGTCGAAACGGCGCTTAAACTTGCTGGTGGCCGAATAGTTATTGATCTCATCGATGAAAAACGAGTCGCAAAAGAGACTCGTGTGTTCAGCGAGCGCATGTCTTGTCCGAACGAGCACCCGCTCGCTATAACTGAAATCGAACCGCGCACGTTTTCGTTTAACGCGCCGTTCGGAGCATGTCAGGATTGTGGCGGCCTTGGCACGAAGATGAGCGCTGACGTCGACTTGGTAATTGGTGACCCAGACGACTCGATTGCCGACGGTGTCTTGCTGCCTTGGTCGACTCCGCAGGGCAAGATTTACCCATACATGACCAGGATGATGAACGGTCTCGCCACCGAGCTCAAGTTCAAGTTATCAACGCCTTGGAATAAGTTGCCCGAAGAAATTCAACAGGCCGTTCTCTTTGGCAATAATTTCGATGTTCAGGTCAAGTGGAAGAACAAGTACGGTCGCGAGCTTCGCTACACCACTGGATTCGAGGGTGTCATCGCATACGTCGAAAGAAAGTTGCTTGAGACCGAAAGCGATTATGCCCGAGCCAAGTGGGCTGGCTACCACCGCGAAGTAGATTGCCCTGCATGCGATGGCTCGAGACTGAGGCCCGAGGTTCTCGCGATCAAAGTCGCTGATCGCTCGATAGCCGATGTTGCCAAATTGAGCCTCGCAGACTGTTTTTCATTTTTTGAGAAGATAAAGCTCGACTCTCGCGATGTAAAGATTGCCGCCCAGGTTCTTCGTGAAATCAAGGCCCGCCTAGAGTTCCTCTTGGCCGTAGGACTCGATTACCTGAGCCTCGACAGGGCCGCGGCGACTCTCAGCGGTGGCGAGGCACAGCGCATTCGTTTGGCTACGCAGATTGGTTCCGGTCTAACCGGTGTGCTCTATGTTCTCGACGAGCCATCGATTGGCCTGCACCAGCGAGACAACCGCAGACTAATTGAGACTCTGTTGAAATTACGTGATCTTGGTAACACCCTGATTGTGGTTGAGCACGATGAAGACACCATCAAGTCTTCGGACTGGATAGTAGACATCGGCCCCGGCGCCGGCGTGCACGGCGGAGAGGTCGTGCACAGCGGAACGTACAAGGACCTGCTCAAGAACAAGCTCTCGGTTACCGGTGCCTTTCTTAGCGGAAAACAGAAGATTGAAACACCAACCGTGCGAAGGCCAATTGATCCGGCTCGCAAGGTAAAGGTATTCGGTGCCCGCGAGAACAACTTGAAGAACATAGATGTTGAGTTTCCGCTTGGAGTTTTCACCGCTGTTACGGGAGTAAGCGGATCGGGTAAGTCATCACTGGTTAACGACATTTTGTATGAAACTCTTGCTAACCGTCTCAACGGAGCAAAGGGCGTGGCCGGCAAGCATAAGCGAATCGACGGCATAGAGCACCTAGACAAGGTGGTTCACGTAGACCAGGCTCCCATTGGTCGCACACCGCGCTCGAACCCTGCTACCTACACGGGAGTATTTGACCACGTGCGCAAACTCTTCGCCGATACTGCCGAGTCAAAGGCCAGGGGCTATCAGCAGGGGCGTTTCTCATTCAACGTTAAGGGCGGTCGCTGCGAATCTTGCTCTGGCGATGGAACCCTCAAAATCGAGATGAACTTTCTTCCAGATGTTTATGTTGCCTGCGAGGTCTGCCACGGTGCTCGCTATAACCGTGAAACACTTCAGGTCAAGTACAAGAACAAGAACATCGCCGAAATCCTAGAGATGCCAATTGCTGAGGCGGCAGAGTTCTTCGCACCAATCAACTCAATCGCCCGATACCTAGAAACTTTGGTCGAGGTTGGTCTCGGCTACGTTCGACTCGGTCAAAGCGCGACCACACTCAGCGGTGGTGAGGCGCAGAGAGTGAAGCTCGCAACAGAACTTCAGCGACGCTCGTACGGCAGATCGATATATGTGCTTGACGAACCGACAACGGGCTTGCACTTCGAAGACGTTCGCAAGTTGCTGCTGGTGCTCAATGGCTTAGTCGAAAAGGGAAACACCGTTATCGTCATCGAGCACAACCTCGATGTGATTAAGTGTGCCGACTGGGTAATCGACCTAGGCCCAGAGGGTGGTGCCGGTGGTGGCGAGATCCTCGCAATCGGAACCCCGGAGCAGGTAGCTAAGTCGGCTAAGAGTTTCACGGGCAAGTTCTTGAAAGAGACGCTGGCGAGCTAGCCGATGTCTGACGAGCTGAGCTTCAGACCAAAGACCTCCGAGATTCCAACGGAGCCAGGTGTTTACCGTTGGTTCGATAAAACCGGGCGAGTTCTTTATGTCGGCAAGGCCAAGAACCTGAGAGCCAGGCTAAGCAGCTACTTTGCCCCTCTGGATAGCCTGCACGAGCGAACCAGACGCATGGTTACCAGTTCGGCAGATGTTCAGTGGACGATTGTTAAGTCTGAATATGAGGCTCTTCAGCTCGAGTTTCAGTGGATAAAGGAGTTCTCGCCACCGTTCAACGTGCGCTTCAAAGACGACAAGTCGTATCCCTACTTGGCTATTTCGACAGCCGAGGCAGTACCACGAGCTTTCATTACGAGAAATCGAGAACTGTCTGGGCTCAAGTATTTCGGGCCCTATACAAATGCCTGGGCAATTCGAGAGACACTCGACACCCTGCTCAAGGTCTATCCGATTCGAAGTTGCAGCAGCGGAGTGTTTAATCGAGCCAAGAGCGCGAATCGAGCCTGCCTGCTTGCCGACATAGGCAAGTGCAGTGCCCCGTGCGTAGAGCGCATTGACAAGGATTCGCACAAGAAACTAGCCAATGAATTTGCCGATTTCATGGGTGGCGGCGATGCGAAACATATAGAGTCTCTTCGCGCTCGAATGCAGACGGCCAGCGATGAACAGCACTACGAACGAGCCGCTAAGTTGCGAGACAATATTGAAGCCCTCGAGACCGTTCTTGAGAAGAGCACCGTGGTCTTTAACGATCAGACCGATGCCGACCTGTTCGCCATCGCCGATGACGAACTAGCGGCTGCAGTGCAGTTGTTCATAGTTAGGGGCGGCAGAATTCGTGGAGTTCGAGGATGGGTTGTTGACAAAGAGCTCGAGCGTGATCTGCCAGAGCTTGTCGAATACGTGATTCAGAACGTCTACACAGCATCAAAGCGTGGTGCCGGCTCCGAGATTCCAAAGGAAATCATCGTTCCGGCGACGCCACTTGACCTTGGCGCATTGCAGAGATGGCTAACAGAGCTTCGAGGAGCGAAGGTAGACATTAGGGTCGCGCAGAGAGGTGACAAGCGAGCACTTCAAGAGACCGCGATGAAGAATGCCCAGCACGCTCTTGCGCTCTACAAATCTCGCAGAAGCACCGACTTCACCGCCAGGGCCGATGCGTTAGCTGGAATTCAAAAGGCGCTAAATCTCGATGATGCTCCGTTGCGAATAGAGTGCTTCGACGTAAGCCACCTTGCCGGCACAGACGTCGTTGCCTCGATGGTGGTCTTCGAAGATGGTTTGGCCAAGAAGGACCAGTACCGCAGATTCTCAATCTCTGAAACCACTGACGACACCGACTCGATCTATCAGGTCTTGATGAGGCGCTTGAAGTATTTGAAAGCGCCAGAGACTGATGCCGAAGCCGATCCCACCAAATTCTCTTACCGTCCTAATCTTTTGATTGTCGATGGTGGTCAACCTCAGGTGAGCGCGGCTATTCGCGCACTGGCAGACTCTGGTATCTCTGACTTGGCCGTATGCGGAATTGCCAAGCGATTAGAAGAGATTTGGCTACCCGGTGAGAGCTTTCCGGTAATTTTGCCGAGGGCGACTGACGAACTCTTCTTGCTGCAGCGCATCCGTGATGAGGCCCATAGATTTGCCATAACCTACCAGCGGGCAAAGCGCTCATCGGCAATAGGTTCGACACTTTCTGAAATCGATGGTCTTGGCAACAAACGTGTGGCTGCCCTCTTGAAACACTTCGGTTCGGCCAAGCGATTGCGCCTGGCCACCGTCGAGGAGATTTCTGAGGTGGCAGGCATAGGCAAGGCTCTGGCCCAACAGATTGCTAGTGTTTTGAATCCAACAGATTCGTAACACGGGCGTGTCGCGAAGAGATAAACTCGCTTCGACACGCCGAAGGGGAAACATGAACGAGGAACGAAAGCACGAACTGCTCATCGTTACTGGCATGTCAGGCGCGGGTCGGTCTACCGTAGGTAATGCTCTTGAAGACCTTGGCTGGTATGTAGTAGACAATCTGCCACCACAAATGCTTGGCCCAATCGCCGATCTGTTCACCATGACCAAGGCTAGGCTTCCTAAGCTCGCCGTGGTCATCGATGTTCGCGGAGGCGAATTCTTTGGCGAACTTCATGACAATTTGTCGCAAATGAGGGTCAGAAACCTTAACTTGCGTTTGCTCTTTCTCGAAGCCACAGACTCGGCATTGGTTAAGAGATTCGAGCAGGTTCGAAGACCGCATCCTCTTCAAGAAGACGGAACGATTCTCGATGGTATTGCCGCTGAAAGAAACAGGTTGGTCAGCCTGCGTGAATCTGCAGATGTGATTATCGACACAAGCGAGCTCAATGTTCATCAACTGAGCAACAAAATCACGGATAGCTTCTCACTTGAAGAGAGCAAGAAGCTTCACGTCACGGTCATGAGCTTCGGATTCAAATACGGTCTTCCGACTGACGCCGACCTCGTTGCCGACATGCGTTTCATTCCTAATCCGTTTTGGGAGGAATCGCTTCGCCCGTTCACCGGTGAGGATCGCAACGTTAGCAATTACGTTCTTGGAGCAGAGGGAGTCGAAGAGTTTATTGAGAACTATCTCGCGGCTCTTCGCCCGGTGCTCAAAGGGTACACAAACGAAAACAAGAGATACGCAACAATCGCAATTGGTTGCACCGGCGGAAAGCACCGCTCGGTAGCGGTCAGCAAGAAGATTGCAACGGAATTGGCAAAGTTTGATGATGTAGCGGTGAGTTTGAAACACCGCGACCTTGGAAGGGAATAGCGATGGCGCTAACTTCAGATGTCAAAGACGAACTAGCTCGGGTAGAGGTGACCAAGAGCTCGACTCGAGTTGCTGAGCTCTCTGCAATTCTTCGATTCGCCGGCGGCCTTCACCTAATCAGCGGTCGCATCGTGATTGAGGCCGAGGTCGATGCCGCAGCGATTGCTCGTCGCATTCGAAAGGACCTCATGGAGGTGCTTGGAATCGAGAGCGAACTTGCGGTAATCGCGCCGAGTGGAATCAGACGTTCGAGCAGATACCAGGTGCGCGTTATAGCCCAGGGAGACCTACTTGCTCGCCGAGCAGGACTCATCGACCCGAAGGGTCGGCCGGTTCGGGGTCTGCCAGCCCATTTGGTTTCTAGCACCATTCAGGAGGCGCAGGCCCTATGGAGAGGTGCTTTCTTGGCGCACGGATCACTAACCGATCCGGGTCGTTCGGCTTCGTTAGAGATCACTGCGCCGGGCAACGAGGCCGCCATGGCGCTCGTTGGCGTTGCCAGAAGACTCGGTGTTTCGGCGAAGGCTCGCGAGGTAAGGGGAGTTCACCGCGTGGTTGTTCGAGACGGTGAAGCGATTGCCGCGATGCTCACCCAGATGGGCGCATATAGCAATGTTCTCAAATGGGAAGAAGCCCGACTTAGGCGAGAGGTTCGCGCCACTGCAAATCGACTAGCCAACTTCGATGACGCAAACTTGCGCAGATCTGCTCAGGCCGCTGTCGCCGCTGGTGCAAGAGTTAAGCGTGCACTAGAAATTCTCGGCAGCGACATTCCAGAGCATCTTCGCTACGCCGGCGAGTTGCGATTGAAATTCAAGGATGCCAGCCTCGACGAGCTAGGGCATCACGCGAATCCACCGATGACGAAGGACGCCGTGGCCGGTCGAATCAGAAGACTTCTGGCAATGGCCGATAAGAAGGCCGAAGAACTTGGAATTCCGGCGACTGACGCAGACCTACCCGAAGACCTAGACGACTAAACAGGAATAACCGCAGCTTTTGAAAGTTACATTCAACTAAGGAGCAAAACTATGAGCAACTACACACTTCCAGACCTAACCTACGATTACGGATCGCTTGAGCCTTACATCTCGGGCAAGATCATGGAGCTGCATCACAGCAAGCACCACGCCGCATACGTTGCCGGTATCAACGGAGCATTGGCAGCGCTCGAAGAAGCTCGAGAGAAGAACGACTTCGCAAACATCAACAAGTTGCAGAAAGACCTCGCCTTTCACCTTGGTGGACACATAAATCACTCAATTTTCTGGAAAAACCTAAGCCCAGACTCAGAGGGACGCCCAGAGGGTGAGCTTGCAGCTGCGATCACAGAGTTCTTTGGCTCATTTGAAGCCTTCCAAGCCCACTTCAATGCAACCGCATTGGGTATTCAGGGTTCGGGCTGGGCATTTCTTGCCTGGGATTCACTCGGAGAGCGCTTAGTCATCGAGCAGCTTTATGACCAGCAGGGCAACGTCGCGCCAGCGACCATTCCGGTCTTGATGCTCGACATGTGGGAGCACGCCTTCTACCTCGACTACTTGAACGTCAAGGGCGACTATGTGAAGGCCTTCTGGAGCATCGTCTCTTGGGGCGACGTGCAGGCTCGTTTCGAGGCGGCTCGCAAGCAAACAAAGGGTCTGCTGCTAGGCTAGGGCTAGATTTTCCACCCGATGATGCGTGGTAAACCCCCGTCTACCGCGCCGATACTGGTGGCGCCCAATCATCTGGAGATCAAATGGCTACTCGCGTAGGAATCAATGGTTTTGGCCGAATTGGCCGTAATTACCTTCGAGCAGAGCTCGCCAAGGGCACAGAGCTCGAGATCGTTGCCGTAAACGACCTGAGCGACCCGGCCTCACTGGCCCACCTTTTGAAATATGACTCTGTCACCGGGCGACTACCTCAAGAGATCACTGTCGATGGTCAGAACATTATCGTCGGCGGAAACGTAATCAAGGTTCTTGCCGAGCGCGATCCTGCCAACCTTCCATGGGGTGAGCTTGGGGTTGACATCGTTATCGAATCGACTGGTCGCTTCACCGACGCAGCAGCCGCTCAGGCACACATCACCGCCGGAGCCAAGAAGGTAATCATCTCGGCACCAGCCTCGGGCGATGCCGCAACCTTCGTAATGGGCGTAAACGACCACGAGTACGACAGTTCAAAGCATCACGTCATCTCAAACGCTTCATGCACAACAAACTGTCTTGCACCTTTTGCCAAGGTATTCAACGACAAGTTTGGAATTGAGAACGGTCTAATGACCACGATTCACGCTTACACGGCCGACCAGAACCTGCAGGATGGCCCTCACAGCGACCTGCGCCGTGCACGTGCCGCAGCAATCAACATTGTTCCTTCATCAACCGGAGCCGCAAAGGCAATTGGCCTGGTCTTGCCAGAGCTCAAAGGCAAACTTGATGGGTACGCGTTACGCGTGCCGGTTCCAACCGGATCTATCACCGACCTGACTTTGGTTTCGAAGGTTGACGTGACGGTTGAAGAAATTAAGGCGGCTTACAAAGCGGCAGCCGCGTCTGGGCCGCTCAAGGGAATCTTGGCTTACACAGAAGACGAAATCGTTTCTAGCGACATTGTCACCGACCCGCACTCTTCTATTGTTGATGCCGGTCTAATCAAAGTAATCGGAAGAACCGTGAAAATCAGTTCTTGGTACGACAACGAGTGGGGTTATTCGAACCGTTTGGTTGAACTCACTCAGCTTGTAGCCAGCAAACTCTAATGCGACATCTTGGTGACCTGCCGTCACTAGATGGCAAGCGCGTAGTAATACGTTGCGATTTGAATGTTCCTCTAGACAACGGTCGCATCACCGACGACGGTCGCATTGTTGCCTCGGTTCCTACCATCAGTCGACTTGTCGAACAGGGCGCAATGGTGGTCGTCATCTCTCACCTCGGTCGCCCAGATGGCAAAGCAGACGCGAAGTATTCGCTTGCTCCTGTCGCCGCACGCTTAGGCGAGCTACTTAAACAGGATGTCTTCTTCGCAAGCGACACCATTGGCAGCGAGGCCCACGGCGCTGTGAAGGCCATGGCCCCTGGTGCCGTGGTTGTGCTCGAAAACCTTCGATTCAACGCAGCAGAGACGAGCAAAGACGCTTCTGAGCGCGAAGCGTTCGCCGCCAAGCTTGCCGAGTACGGTGACTTCTTTGTGAGCGACGGCTTTGGTGTTGTGCATCGCAAACAGGCAAGCGTCTATGAGTTAGCCAAGTTGCTGCCTAACGCTGCAGGTCTGCTGATAGAAAAAGAGCTTGAAGTGCTAACCCGATTGACCACCGGGGCAGAGCGGCCATATGTGGTGGTTCTGGGTGGCTCAAAGGTTAGCGACAAGCTGGCAGTTATTGATCACCTGCTGCCAACTGTCGACAAACTTCTTATCGGTGGTGGAATGCTATTCACCTTTTTGGCTGCCAAAGGCTTCAAAGTTGGCGCAAGTTTGCTAGAGCAAGACCAGATCGAAGTGTGTCGAGAGTATCTATCTCGAGCCGAAGCTCTCGGAGTTGAGGTTGTTTTGCCGAGTGACATCTTGGTTGCCAGCAAGTTCGGAGCCGACGCCGAGACTGTCGTGACCAAGGCAAACGAAATTGAAGACACAGATTTCGGTGCATCAGGGTTAGGTCTAGACATCGGACCAGAGTCGGCCGAGAATTTTGCGAAAGAGATCCGCGATGCAAAGACGGTTTTCTGGAACGGCCCAATGGGCGTTTTCGAAATTGAGAAATTCGCAAACGGCACTCGAGTCATTGCTCAAGCGTTGACCAAAGTTTCTGGGTTGTCGGTGGTTGGTGGAGGAGACTCTGCGGCCGCGGTACGCATTCTAGGATTCGAAGATTCTCAATTCGGTCACATCTCGACCGGTGGTGGAGCAAGCCTGGAGTTTTTAGAGGGCAAGAGCTTGCCCGGCATTGACGTACTGGCATAAGTAGAGAGAGAAATTCATGTCTAATCGAATTCCACTAATCGCAGGAAACTGGAAGATGAACCTTGATCACCAGCAAGCGATTGCGCTCGTGCAGAAACTTGCCTGGTCTTTGAAAGACGCGGCTCATGACTATTCAAAGGCCGAAATTGCTGTCTTTCCGCCGTTCACTGATCTGCGCACAGTGCAGACTCTAATTGACGCCGACAAATTTGAAGTGCGACTCGGAGCACAGGATCTCTCAAAGTTTGACAGCGGCGCTTACACCGGTGAGGTTTCTGGTGCATTTCTAAAGAAGCTCGACGTGAAGTACGTGCTTATCGGACACAGCGAGCGTCGCCAGTACCACAGCGAAGACGATGCAACAGTTCAGTCAAAGACGGCGGCGGCATTCAAGCACAACCTGATTCCAGTAATTTGCGTTGGCGAGACTCTAGAACAACTCGAGAGCGAGGGGCAAGCCGCGGTGCCGATTCGACAAACTCTCGCAGCCCTTCAAGGCCATGCAGCTCTCGGCGAGTTCGTTATCGCATATGAGCCCGTCTGGGCCATAGGCACCGGAAAGGTAGCAAGCCCCGAAGAGGCTGCCACCGTCTGCGCAAAAATTCGAGAAGCCATCGCCGAGGCCCACGGAACCGACGTGGCAGCGGCAACTCGAATTCTCTATGGTGGATCGGTAAAGGCGGCCAATGTGGCCGGATTCCTTCGAAGCCCTGAGGTTGACGGGGTTCTAGTTGGCGGAGCTAGCCTGGATGTAGTCGAATTCAGCGGGATAGCGCGCTTCCAGAAGCACATCGGCGTATAATTTTCTAGATTTAGAAACTGAGGAATAAATGGCTGCTCTACAAATCGCTCTACAGGTGCTCTTGGCTATCACCAGCCTTCTGCTTACCCTGCTGATTCTCTTGCACAAGGGGCGCGGTGGTGGCCTAAGCGACATGTTTGGTGGCGGCGTCACCAGCACCATGAGCTCGTCTGGCGTAGCAGAGCGCAACCTGAACCGAGTAACAATCATTCTGGGCATCGTCTGGATCGTAGTTATCATCACGCTCGGCTTGTTCACAAGATTCGCACTGGTCTAAGGAACGAAAATGGCTACCAATGGGGGATCAGCAATCCGTGGCTCTCGCGTTGGCGCCGGACCAATGGGCGAAGAAGACCGCGGCTTTAAAGCTGACCGAGTAGTTCGCAACTATTACTGCGTCATGGGCCACGTTCAAAGCCCAGCATTTGCGTCGAACGTTGAAGTTGAAGAACTTCCGGTAGAGATCGATTGCCCCAACTGCGGACTACCGGCTGGCCTAGACCAGGCTAATCCGCCATCAAACTCTAAGCACGAACCATATAAAACTCACCTAGCCTACGTAAAAGAGCGTCGCACAGACCTCGAGGCAAAGCAGCTTCTTGAAGAGGCAATCGCGCTTATTAAGGCAAAGCGAATTGCTGCCGCAGCCGCAGCCCTCGCTGCAGAGAAACTTGAGAAGTCTGCCGCCAAGAAGTTGGCTGGCAAAAAGTAACTAGCAGCCCCAGGTTTCGTTAGCTGCAACCTGATCGATAAACCAAATTGTTTTCTCACGGCCTCGCACGCGGGCGGCCGGCAACTTTTCGGCACCTTCATCAAACACCTGTTTAACGGCTGCTGATTTGTCTGCTCCGGCAACAACAAACAGAATTTCGTCGACCGAGTTCATGACTTCGTAACTGAAAGTTAATCGCTGCGCCGGGGGTTTGGGAGAGTCGTGCTCCGCTAGAACCAATGCCTCAGGCTTAGGCTCTGGCTTACCGGGAAACAGTGAGCAGACGTGCCCGTCAGGCCCCATGCCGACAAATGCCAAGTCGAATTGTGGTTTGACTAGAACCAGTTCGGCCGAAAAGAGATGTTCTGCTTGATCCAGGTCTAGCCCCGAGTCGGTAGAGGGAAACTCGTGAATGTTTGCTTCGGCTATTGCAATTTTGCTGAGCAGTGCATTGCGAGCTTGAACCGCGTTGCGATCGGTTGATTCAGACGCAACAAAGCGCTCGTCACCCCACCAAATATGCACACTCGACCAGTCGAGCAGGTGAGTGTCTTCGCGATCGGCAATGGCTGCAAGAGTCGCGATGCCGACGGTGCCACCGGTCAACTGCACGTGAACGTTCGGCTTGGTGGCGATTAGATTCGCTAGCCGGCCAATGAAATACTCGGCAGCTGCTTCAGCGACACCGGCTGCGTTCTCGAGTCGATTGACTACAACGTTGCTCATCTCTTGCCGGTGGCCTTCACAACTACTTTTTTAGCCAAGGTGCTCAGTTTTGGCTTTTTTGAAGAAGCGAAACCCTTAGTGATTACCTTGCCGAACAGATCATCGGGATCTAAACGGCGCAGGTCTTCACTTAGACAGTCGCGCGAAGATCGGCGAGGTAGAGAAATTTCACGGGTTGGCTGTGTGGGTTGAATTAGGGTTGCCACGTCTGGAACGAGACGAACGATTTCGATATCACCAGATTTTCTAAACAATTTCACTCCACGAATGCCTGACACGGCCTTACCGCGAATGGTTCTGATGCGAATAACTTCGACCTTGAGTTGCATTTCAAGCCAGGTTGCCAGAAGGTCTGTCGATGGCGAGTCGATTGCGCCAGTGACTTCAATTGAGGTAATCGGGTCATAAGGCGGCTGATCGAGAATTGCCGCTAACTGGGCACGCCACAGGGTAATTCGGGTCCAAGCAAAATCGCTGTCACCGGGTGCATAACTCTTCGAGAGTTTCTTGAGAAAAGCGTGCGGGTCTTTCTGCGAAGCTGCATCGGTTATCCGTCGGGTAGCAATCTTGCCGATCGGCGATGCAGAAGTAACCTCCGGCGCTTCGCCTGGCCACCAGGCGACAACAGGCGCATCCGGAAGAAGTAATCCGGTGACCAGCCCCGCCGAATGCTTAGCTGCCTCACCATAGGCTCGAAGAACGATTACCTCTGAGGCTCCGGCATCACCTCCAACTCGAATCTGAGCGTCAAGCTTCGAAGCTGCCTTTGATTTAGAGTCATCTTCGGCCAACACAATGATTCGACACGGATGCTCACGCGAAGACTCGTTTGCCGCCTTAACCGCGTCTTCGACACCGCTGAATTTGGTTTGAATAATCAGGGTCAGAACGCGACCAAGAGCAACAACGCCGCCCTCTTCACGCAGTTCGACAAGAGCTCTCGATACTTTGCTGACCGTAGTGTTCGGAAGGTTTCTAATCACGGAATTCTCCAGGCTCTGCCGTCACGCTTCATCATGGCATCGGCTGATGCCGGACCCCAAGAGCCCGGAAGATATTGCTCTGGTTTACCTTTTTTGGCCCAGAACTCTTCAATTGGATCAAGAATCTTCCAAGATAGTTCAACCTCTTCATGCCTCGGAAACAGTGGGGGATCACCCAGAAGAACATCGAGAATTAGACGCTCGTAGGCCTCTGGACTTGCCTCTGTGAAGGCGTGGCCATAGCCGAAGTCCATTGTCACGTCTCGAACCTGCATGCCGACTCCAGGAACCTTTGAACCGAAGCGAATGGTTATGCCTTCGTCTGGCTGCACTCGAATAACCAAAGCGTTCTGGCCAAGAGCCGATGTTTGCGACTCGGCAAACAATTGCTGAGGTGCGCGCTTAAAGACGACTGCAATTTCGGTGACACGTCGACCCAAGCGTTTGCCGGCGCGCAGATAGAAGGGCACCCCGGCCCACCTTCGAGTGTTGATGTCTAATCTCATAGAAGCAAAGGTCTCGGTGACTGACTTCGGGTTCATACCTTCTTCTGCGAGAAAGCCAGTAACCTGCTCGCCGCCTTGCCAGCCGCTGGCGTACTGCCCACGAGCGGTGTGCAACGAAAGGTCAGCGGGCAGAGTTACGGCCGAGAGCACCTTTTCTTTTTCGGCGCGCAAGTCGGCGGCATCAAACGAGACCGGCTCTTCCATTGCGGTTAAGGCAAGTAACTGCAGCAAGTGGTTCTGAATTACGTCCCTGGCGGCACCAATTCCATCGTAGTAGCCCGCTCGACCGCCAACCCCGATATCTTCGGCCATGGTGATTTGCACGTGGTCGATGTAGTTCGCGTTCCACAGCGGCTCGAAGAGCTGGTTGGCGAACCGCAAAGCCAGGATGTTCTGGACCGTCTCTTTGCCCAGGTAGTGGTCAATTCTGAATACCGAGTCAGCTGGAAATACTGATTCGACCACCGCGTTGAGTTCACGCGCAGACGCCAAGTCGTGCCCGAATGGTTTTTCAATTACGACGCGGCGGAATTCATCTGGTTTAGCTTGCGCCAGACCGCTTCTAGATAGTTGCTGGCAGACAATTTCGAATGCCTTGGGCGGAATTGAGAGATAGAAGGCGTGGTTGCCGTTGGTTCCTCTTTGCGCGTCTAAATCTTCGATGGTTTTCTTGAGTCGATCAAATGCAGAGTCATCTGTGAATTCGCCCGAGACAAAACGAATACCGCTTGCTAACTGCTGCCAAACCTCTTCGCTCCATGGTGTTCGGGCATACTTCTGAACCGCTTCTTTTACCACTGCACCGAAATCTTGGTTTTCCCAGTCGCGCCTGGCAAAGCCAACCAGCGCGAAGCCAGGGGGCAATAGCCCTCGATTGGCAAGGTCATAAACGGCCGGCATCAATTTCTTTCGCGATAAGTCTCCGGTGACACCAAAAATGATGAGGCTACTCGGCCCGGCGATGCGATTAAGGCGGCGATCGTCAGGATCTCGAAGTGGATTCTTCGAGGGACCTAGTTTTACTGGGCTCATTGTTCTCTTTCTAGCCGAAAATTCGCTTGATGACTTCGATGCCAGCTGTTGCATCGGCAAGAGTCAAAGTCAGAACTGGTCGACCCTGATCGGCCAAAACCTTGGCATCGCCAGCGGCTTGCGATGCAATAAGTTCACCAAAGGTGAAGTCTCGTCCTGGCACTGAAATGTCATTCTTTGCAGCTGACACAATCTGCAAGAAGACTCCCTGCGCAGGGCCACCCTTGTGATACTGGCCAGTCGAATGCAAAAAGCGTGGTGCCCAACCGAAGGTTACGGGTCTGCGCGAGCTGATGGCAAACTGTTCTCTCAAGTCATGCGCCTGAGGAACCGAGGTTCTGTCTAAGTAGGCGTGAATAGAAACATAACCATCGTCACTGTCGAGCTTCTTGAGTAAGGCGGCGACGGCCTCTTTGACAGTATCAACGCCCTGAAGAGAAAGAGCGTTTGCGCGAACCTCAATGCCACTCCCGCTAAAGAGTGCCGGCGCGATATCATCGCGTTGCTCAAGCATTGCTCTAGCAGCGATTTTTGCAGACTCGACATCTGGCTGATCGAAAGGATTGATGCCAATCAATCTGCTGGCAATAACGGTCGCATACTCCCAAAGAATGAATTGCGCTCCGAGGTCACCAGACACTGCGACCTCGTCTCCCTTTACGGTTGTGGCGTCTGCGACGACTCGAATGGCTAGCAGGTCGGCGAGACCGTTGTTGAGCTCGGCACTGTTTGGTGTGAGCACAATCGGCAACACACCCTTTGAGAGTTTTCCGGTTGACTCTGCAATTAGTTGCTCGGCCCAATCACCGAAACCAACTATCGAAGTGCCATCTGAAACGATTCCAACCTTGTCTCGAATTCCATACTCTCCGGGGGTTGCACCAAGAGCCGCGCCAAGAATAAGTGCGGGGTTTGCTTCTTCGTCTCGCGAAAGCAACTCGCTTACCGAATTGGCTGAGTCAAGCAAAGCTTGAATGTCGACGCCCGCGAGCCCGGAAGGCACCAGGCCAAAAGCCGTCAAAGCGCTATAGCGGCCGCCGACAGTTGGGTCTGCGTTGAAAACCCGATACCCATCGGCTTTTGCTGCTGCCTCCATTGGTGAGCCAGGGTCGGTAACGACAACGATTCGATCTGTCTTATCGATGCCCGCGTCGGTGAAGGCTTTCTCGAAAACACGTTTCTGCGAATCGGTTTCGACCGTCGAGCCAGATTTCGAAGAGACGATGACGGCAGTTTTTTCAATGTCCACTGACAGAGCGTGACCGACTTGGTCGGCATTAGTTGAATCGAGCACAACCAAGTCAACATTGGCGCTGCGAGTTATAACTTCTGGCGCTAGAGACGAGCCACCCATTCCGCAAAGCACAAAACGAGTCACGCCCTTGGCTGCGAATTCGGCACGAAGAGCGAGAATTTCTGAAACCAGTGGTTGAGAGTCCAGGGCAGAGCTTACCCAGCCAAGTCGAATTGAAGATTCAGCCTCTGCATCTTTTCCCCACAGCGTGAAGTCCTTTGCGGCTATGCGACTGGCAACCCGATCTGTCACCAAATCCGAGATGTTGTTGGCGACTGCCGCAGAGGCTGAACCTCCAACAACAACTTTCAGAGACGACATGGTTTCCTTATTTCGAAGCATTAAGTGCAGTGGTTACAGATTCAAGCAGTTCGGCCCAAGAGACCACGAATTTGTCTACGCCTTCTAGTTCGAGCAATTCGGTGACTACGTCATAGTCGACGCCAACGGCTGCAACTGCCAAGAGAATCATGGTCGACTCTTCATAGCGATTCGTGATTGATCCGGCCGGAATCACACCGTGATCGAATACCGCCTCCATGGTTTTCTCGGGCATGGTGTTGACCAGCTGCGGCGCAACCAGCTCGGTGACATAAAGCGTGTCAAGAAGCGCAGGGTCCTTTACTCCGGTCGAAGCCATGAGCGGTCGCTGAACGTTTGCCCCCTGGTCGGCTAGAACAGCCCATTCGGCGGTTGCAAACGACTGTTCGAAGACCTGGTAGGCGAGTCTTGCGTTGGCAAGGGCAGCCTTGTTCTTCAGCGTCTTGGCATCTGTCGTGCCAATTGCGTCGAGTCGCTTATTGATTTCAAGGTCTACTCGCGAAACGAAGAAAGAAGCAACCGAGTGAATCTTCGAAATGTCGTGACCGCTAGCCTTTGCCTTCTCAATTCCGGCGATGTAGGCGGCGATAACCTCCCGATAGCGCTGCAACGAGAAGATTAAAGTCACATTAACACTTATGCCCTCGGCAATAACATCGGTGATTGCAGAAAGGCCAGCCTTGGTCGCCGGAATCTTAATCATCACGTTCTCGCGATTTACCTTTGCGAAAAGCTGCTTGGCCTGAGCCACCGTTGCCGCGGTGTCGTTGGCAAGACCGGGCTCGACCTCGATTGAAACTCGACCGTCGAAGCCGTTGGTCGCCGCATAAACCTCTGCGAAGACATCGCATGCCTCGGCAACATCCTGGGTAGTTATTTCAAAGACTGCCTTTGATGCATCTGCTCCAGCACCCGCAAGTTGTGCAACCTGATCTGCGTAGCCTTCACCTTTGGCTAGAGCTCCGGCAAAAATGGTCGGGTTGGTTGTGACTCCGCTAACCGAACGGCTCGAAATCAGTTCGGCAAGTTGCCCACTTCGAATTCTGCTTCGCGATAGGTCGTCCAGCCAGATGCTGACACCGTTGGCCGCTAATTGTTCCAGGGGAGTGCTCATTTTGAATCCTTGCTTTCTGTTCTAAATTATTTTGCAGCTGTGATTGATTCGCGAGCTTTGGCAACCACTGACTCGGTGGTCATACCAAACTCGCGGAACAGGGTCTTGTAGTCTGCCGACGCACCAAAGTGCTCAATCGATACCGAGCGACCGAATGGTCCCACATACTTGCTCCAGCCGAGGCTCAAACCAGCTTCGACTGACACACGGGCGCGAACAGACGATGGCAAAACGCTTTCGCGGTAATCTGCCGACTGCTCGTCGAACCACTCAAGACAAGGTGCAGACACAACGCGAGTAGCGATTCCGTCGGCCTCTAGTTGCAATCGCGCGGCAACGGCTAATTGAACCTCAGAGCCGGTTGCGATGATGATCAGTTCAGGCTTTCCATTGGCTGCATCGACGAGTGTGTACGCGCCCTTAGCGGTTAGTTCGGCGCCTGCATAGATGGCACTGGTTTCGTCTGCCTCACCGCGAGGAAACACCGCGATGTTTTGTCTCGTCAGAGCGATTCCGGCAGGGCCTTCTCTGCGCTCGAGCATTGTCTTCCAGGCATAGGCGGTTTCGTTTGCGTCACCGGGGCGAACGATATCGAGCTGTGGAATAGCCCTCAGGGTCGCCAGTTGCTCGATTGGCTGGTGGGTTGGACCATCTTCACCGAGTGCAACCGAGTCGTGGGTCCAGACGAATATGCTTGGCGTCTTCATGAGCGCGGCTAGTCGGACAGCTGGGCGCATGTAGTCGCTGAAAATCAAGAAGGTGCCGCCGAAAGCTCTGGTGTTTCCGTGCAGTGCAATTCCATTGAGAATCGCAGCCATGGCGTGCTCTCTAATGCCGAAGTGAAGAACGCGACCATAGATGTCGCCACTCCACTCGTGTGTCGACCACTGTGGCGGAACAAAAGACTTAGCGCCGTTGATTGTGGTGAGGTTTGACTCGGCCAGATCGGCCGAACCACCCCAAAGCTCGGGCATTACGGCCGCAATGGCGTTGATTACTTTTCCAGAGGCCGCGCGAGTTGAGACTTCGGTGCCACCTTCAAATGACGGCAGCGCAGACTCGAGTTCTGTCGGAGTCTTTCCTGATGTCACTCGGTCGAGTAGCTTCTTGGCATCCGGATTTTGGTTTGACCACTTGTCGAATGCCGATTGCCACTCTGCACGAACCTGGTCTGCGTGCTTTTGGTATGCGCGGGTGTGTGCGATTACTTCACCGGCAACGTCAAAGTTTTTAATCGGATCAAAACCGAGAGCGGTCTTCAATCCGGCTAGCTCCTCTGCACCGAGAGCCGAACCGTGAATTTTTCCGCTGTTCTGTTTCTTAGGTGATGGCCAACCGATAATGGTTCGAAGAATGATTAGTGAGGGCTTGTCGGTTTCTGCTTTGGCTTTTTGAATGGCCTCGTATAGTTCGGCAACATCCTCGACGTAGTTTCCGGTCTTCTTCCAGTCGACGATCTGGGTTTGCCAACCGTATGACTCGTAGCGAGCGCTTACAGATTCGGTAAACGAAATGTCTGTGTCGTCTTCGATTGAAATCTGGTTTGAGTCGTAGATGACAACCAGGTTGCCGAGCTTTTGGTGTCCTGCAAGTGACGCCGCTTCAGCGGTCACGCCTTCTTGCATGTCTCCGTCGCCAGCGATTACATAGACAAAGTGATCGAAGGGCGAAGTTCCGGCAGGTGCGGTTGCGTCAAACAATCCTCGCTCGAACCTTGCGGCATAAGCAAAACCGGTCGCAGAGGCGAGACCCTGACCCAGTGGTCCGGTGGTAATTTCGACGCCCTTGGTGTGACCGAACTCCGGGTGACCCGGCGTTAGCGAACCCCAGGTTCTCAAAGCTTTGAGATCATCCAGCTCGAGGCCGTATCCGTGCAGATAAAGCTGGTTATAGAGAGTGAGAGAACTGTGCCCGACAGACAAAATGAATCGGTCTCGACCCAACCACTTCTCGTCACTCGGGTCATGTCGCATGACCTTGTTGAAAAGCAGGTAGGCGACCGGCGCTAAGGAAATTGCGGTGCCCGGATGTCCGTTGCCCACTTTTTCGACAGCGTCTGCGGCTAACACTCGGGCGGTGTCTACCGCCCTTGAGTCGAGTTCGGTCCATTGGAATGCTGACAAGACAGCTCCTTCGATCGTGAATTTTGATTAAGGCGTCATTGCCGAATCTTGAGACGCATTAGGTCTCGAATTGATTGCTTATGTAGTCTAATTGCCAGCCGAGAGCGCTCAGGAATAGCCGCTGCGGCAATTCGCTTAGACTTGATTGAAATGACTTCTTCAGTTGAAACCCTGCAAAAGCCCGCAAAAATGACGTTTTTCGGCAAGGCAAAGGCCTATTTTGCGCTAACTAAGCCCAGAGTCATTGAACTGCTCCTTATCACAACCGTGCCGACCATGATTTTGGCCAATGGCGGGCTACCAAATCTTTGGCTGGTGCTGGCCACCCTCGTCGGCGGAGCTCTAAGTGCCGGATCGGCAAACGCGTTCAACTGTTATATCGATGCCGACATCGACAAACTTATGGGTAGAACTAGCAAGCGGCCACTGGTCACCGGAGAACTCAGCAAGCCAGAAGCCCTGGTCTTTGCCTACGCAATTGGCGCTGGCTCGGTTCTCTGGCTTGGATTGCTGGTCAACTGGCTCTCAGCTCTGCTCTCACTGGGAGCCATTCTCTTCTACGTCTTGATCTACACGATGTTGCTAAAGCGTCGCACCCCACAAAACATCGTCTGGGGTGGGGCTGCCGGGGCAATGCCGGTGCTAATCGGTTGGGCGGCAGTCACCAACACACTCTCGCCAGCGGCCTGGATGCTTTTCCTGATTATTTTCCTCTGGACACCACCGCACTATTGGCCACTATCGATGCGCTACAAAGATGATTACGCTGCAGCCGGAGTGCCAATGTTGCCGGTCGTGCGCAACTCGAAAACCGTTGGAATTCAAATTGTGCTCTACTCATGGGCAATGATTGCCTCGAGCCTGCTGCTCATTCCACTAGGCGAAATGGGATGGATCTACAGTTCGGTTGCGATCGTCGGTGGAATCTGGTTCATGCTCGAGAGTTATCGATTGCAACGCGAGGGATCCAGGGGAGAAGTTAAGAACCCGATGAAACTCTTTCACGGTTCGATTAGCTATTTGACGGTTTTGTTTATTGCCGTAGCGGTCGACCCGCTGATTAACTTCTAGCCCTGCTTCTTAATTTCTTCTAGTCGGGCAAGAGCTTCGACTCTTTCGGTCGCATGATCAACAATCGGCGCAGGATATCCACCGTCTAAGCCATTGATCAAATTCCAAGGCTCATGAACTTCTGCTCCGGCGATGTGCCTTAGCTCGGGAATATACTTGCGAACATAGTCGCCATTCGGGTCAAACTTTTGCCCCTGAGTGATTGGGTTGAATACCCTAAAGTATGGGCTTGCGTCAGTTCCGCTACCGGCCGTCCATTGCCATCCGTGTGCATTCGAGGCGGGATCGAAATCAGATAACAGGTATTCAAAATGCTTAGCTCCAATTTGCCACTCGAGGTGAAGATCTTTAACTAGAAACGACGCAACAATCATTCGCACCCTGTTGTGCATCCAACCATCGGCAATTAACTGGCGCATTCCGGCGTCAACCATTGGATAACCGGTTTTGCCAAGTTTCCATGCCTCAAGTTTTTTCTGCGCTTGCGCACCGGTGTCGTATCTCATCTGTGCGTAACGAGCGTCGTAGTAATCGTGAAGCGATTCGGGATTTCTAAACAAGACATCGGCGTAAAATTCTCGCCAGCAGATTTCTTTTGCAAAAACAATTTCGCCGCTTGAATCGCCGAGCCTTGCCAGAATGGTGCGCGGATGTATTTCGCCATGAGCTAGCGCGTGCGACAGATGCGAGGTTCCACTCAGGTCGGCTCGGTTTCGGTCTTCGTCATAGCGATCAATTGCCCTGATCAAGAATCGCTCAAAAGTTCTCAAGGCAAAGGCTTCACCGGCACGAATCTTGAACGGGCTGGGTTCGGTGGCCACCGGTCGCCCCATGCACTCGATTGGCTCGAGCCAGTCGACCTTGGGTGACTTAAATTCGACCGGTGCATGAGTTGCAAGGGTAGACCAGACCTTGTAGAAGGGCGTGTAGACCCGATATGGCGTCCCATCAGGTTTGTTGACCAGACCTGGCGCAACCGCATAATTGCTGTCGTCTAATTGCAGAAAAACACCGGCCTCGGCAAGGGCAAGTCCGACGGCGTTCTGCTCGGCAATTCCGTCAGGATCGAAAGCTCGGGTCGCGTGAACCACAGCTGCCTTAGCAGCCAGTGCGGTTAGAACCAGTTCTTTGGCCAGACCGCTGAGAGAACGGCCGTGACGGATGGTTAGTTTTCGATTTAGCGATGCGCCAAGTGAATCTAGTGACTCAACTAATGAGTGTTGTCGAACTGCACTCAGGCTCTCAAAGCGTTCAAGATCAACGACAAATACCGGAGCTACCAGGTCGTCGCCATCGTCGGCGGCTGCGCTAACAGCCACATTGAGCGCAACGTTGTCTTGCAGTCGAAGATCGCGCCTAAACCAGAAGACTCTCGCCATTTTTACTTCGCTCTAATCGCAAGCCACTGAAAGGTCAGCAGGCTGGCAACAACCGATGCGCCAAGCATGTGCAAACCAACCAGAATCGGAGGAACACCCGTGCGAGCCTGAATTATTCCGATCAGCGCTTGCACAGCGAGTGCGACGAGTAACCCGAGAGTGATTCGCGTTGCTCTGCTAACTGCCGAATCTTTGTTGACGCGCTGCAAAAGCAAGAAAGTTGCGAGCGTGAGGGCGATTGAGACATAGCCCGGATAGCTGTGCAGATGCTGCAGCACTTCGAGATCGAGATTATTGCGTGGTGCGTTTGCATCGCCCGCATGCGGGCCAGCGCCGGTCACAATCACTCCAACGACAAGAGCAACAAATCCGCTCAGTGAAACCAGGGGCGTCAATCTGTAAACGGAATAGGGGACGGGCTGGTGCTGAGGCTTATAGAACCGCCAGACCAGAATCGATGCGATGACAATAAGAATTGTGCTGACAATGAAATGCAGACCAACGACCCAGGGGTTCAGGTTGGTCAGAACACTTATGCCGCCGACAATCGCCTGGGCGAAAATGCCAAGACCAAGAGTCAGTGAAGGCCAGACCAGGCCCTTGCGATTCGATTTTCCGCTGCGCCAGATCGCAATGAAAGTCAACAGAGCAATGATGATGAGCACAAATGTAAGCAGTCGATTCGCGAACTCAATGAATCCATGGATTCCCTGCTCGGGGACATTGGTAAGTGAATCATCAGTGCACTTTGGCCAGGTTGGGCAGCCGAGCCCAGAGGCCGTCAGGCGCACAGCGCCTCCGGTGACCACGATCAGAATCTGACTGGCTAGCGAAAGCCAAACATAGAGTTTGACTCGTGCGGCAGAAAACAGAAACAATCTAAGCCTCTCGTAGGGTCTAGTCAGATAAACAGCGCAAAGGTTAGACTTGTTCCCAGATTCAGCAATGCGCTAGATAACTAGTTTCGCATAGCTGGCAACAGATTAGAGCGAACCAGAAGCCCGACGCTTCGGTTCGGGAATGTTGCTGAGAATCGATTGTTCTAAAAATTGGGTCGAAATGAACATTCGCGCCCGAGAAGGAGACCACAGTGACCGACACCGTTGACCGATCAGAGCTTGATTCGCTAGGCGTCTACGAATTTGGGTGGTCAGACAGCGATGCTGCCGGAACAACTGCCAAGCGTGGCATTAACGAGGATGTCGTACGCGACATTTCGGGCAAGAAGAGCGAACCAGACTGGATGCTCGAAACCCGACTAAAGGGATACAACTTTTTCGAACGCAAACCGATGCCGGCATGGGGCAGTGACCTGAGCGGCATTGACTTCGAAAACATCAAGTATTTTGTGCGTTCAACCGAGAAGCAGGCGCAGAGCTGGGAAGACCTTCCTGAGGACATCCGCAACACATACGAGCGTCTGGGCATTCCAGAGGCCGAACGTTCGCGACTGGTCGCTGGAGTTGCTGCGCAGTATGAATCTGAAGTGGTTTACCACCAGATCAACGAAGAACTTGAAAAGCAAGGCGTGATATTTCTTGACACAGATACCGCGCTAAGAGAGCACCCGGAGATTTTCCAGGAATACTTTGGCACCGTCATTCCTACCGGAGACAACAAATTTGCCGCCCTCAACACCGCGGTTTGGTCTGGCGGAAGTTTCGTTTACGTTCCAAAGGGCGTGCACGTCGAGATTCCTCTTCAGGCTTACTTTCGAATCAACACCGAGAACATGGGGCAGTTCGAACGCACCCTGATCATCGCAGACGAGGGTTCTTATGTGCACTACATCGAGGGTTGCACTGCACCTATCTATAACAGCGACTCGTTGCACTCGGCCGTAGTAGAAATCATTGTGAAGAAGAACGCTCGCGTGCGTTACACAACAATTCAGAACTGGTCAACAAACGTCTACAACCTAGTAACCAAGCGAGCCATCGCACACGAAGGCGCAACCATGGAGTGGGTCGACGGAAACATCGGTTCAAAGGTGACCATGAAGTACCCGTCGATCATTCTTGCTGGCGAGTACGCAAGAGGAGAGACGCTTTCGGTTGCCTTCGCAGGCGAAGGCCAGCACCAAGACGCCGGAGCAAAAATGATTCACCTCGCTCCTCACACCTCATCCTCAATCATTTCGAAGTCAATCGCTCGAGGCGGAGGACGAACCTCTTACCGCGGTGAGATCAAGGTTGCTGCCGGTGCTCACCACAGTGCCAACACGGTTCGTTGTGACGCTTTGCTGGTAGACACCATTTCGCGAAGCGACACATACCCTTCTGTAGACGTTCGCGAAGACGATGTCAGCATGGGTCACGAGGCTACGGTCTCGAGAATTAGCGACGAGCAGCTCTTCTATCTGCAGTCGCGAGGCCTACCTGAAGATGAAGCCATGGCCATGATTGTTCGCGGCTTTATCGAACCAATCGCAAAAGAACTGCCAATGGAATATGCGCTTGAGCTCAACAAGCTCATTCAGATGCAGATGGAAGGGGCAGTTGGTTAATGACTGACCCGATTCTTCATGCGGCAAGCAAGGGCCATACGCACGGCGGTTCAGACGTTCCATTGCAAACCCGCAGCGAGCGACTTCGCTCGGTTAATCCAAGCGACCACACTCAAATCGATGGCCGCGACGAACAGTGGCGTTACCTCGACTCGAATCGACTCGGTGGCCTAGACACAGGCGTTCTTAACAACGTCTCGACAGTCCTGCAGTTAGTTGCACCGGCAGAATTCACAGCCGAAGTGGTCGACGCAAGTGACCCTTCATTCGGCACAGCCGGATTGCCAGAAGACTTGCCAACTGCAAACGCCTGGGCAGCGGCTGACTCTGCCCTGAAGATCACTCTTTCGGGCGAGGCGAGCGAGCCCGCATTTTTGAGCATCAAAGATGTCTCAGCCTCGAGCGCTGCCCACCTAATCGTGCAGAGCAAAACTCACTCACGCGGAACCGTGGTCATCGACCACACCGGCACCGGCAACCTCGCAGAGATCGTTGAGATTTTGGTCGGCGACGATAGCTCACTCACCGTGGTCTCGATTCAAGACTGGAATGACGAATCGGTTCACACCTCGGCACAGTTTGCGAGACTTGGTCGTAATTCGAGGCTCAAGCACGTGGTGGTTTCGCTCGGTGGCAAAACCGTGCGAATCACCCCGACAGCCGAGTTCACCGCGCCGGGCGCAGAGGTCGAACTTCTTGGCATCTACTTTGCCGACGCCGGTCAGCATCTAGAACACCGAAGCTATGTCGATCACGCTGTTGCCAATTGCAAGTCGCGCGTAACCTACAAGGGCGCGCTGCAGGGCAAAGGCGCGCACACCGTCTGGATTGGCGATGTGCTGATTCGCAAGGCGGCTGAGGGCACAGACACCTACGAGCTAAACCGCAATTTGCTGCTATCAGACGGGGCTCGGGCCGACTCGGTTCCGAACCTAGAGATTGAAACCGGCGAGATTGAAGGCGCCGGTCACGCCAGCGCAACCGGCCGATTCGATGACGAACAGCTCTTTTATCTGCAGGCACGAGGAATCAACGAGCTAGACGCACGCCGACTAGTAGTTCGTGGCTTTTTGAACGAAATAATTCAACAAATTGGCATCGAGTCAATCGAAACCCGACTCAATACTTCAATCGAACTCGAACTTACGAGGAGCAATAACTAATGGCAATTCGAATCTGCGGCGTCGAAGATTTGGCAAAGGGCGCTTACACCCGAGCAACAATTGGTGACGACGTGCTCGCAATCTTCAGATCGAAAGACGGAAACTACCATGTGGTGGCTGACATGTGTTCGCACGAGAGCATCTCGCTAACGGCACACAACCAGCCAAATCTCGAGGATTTCGTTCACTTTACTAATGACTATGTAGAGTGCCCGTCTCACGGTGCGAAGTTTTCATTCAAAGACGGCACACCGACTCTTCCGGCTTTCGAGCCAATCCGTGTATACGAAGTAATCATTGAGAACGACGAAGTATTCGTCGAGTACGAGGCTTAGGAAAAAATGGCAATTCTACAGATCAAAAACCTGCACGTTTCAGTTGAGACAGAGCAGGGCAGCAAAGAGATCCTCAAGGGCGTCGACCTAACCATTCGCAGTGGTGAAACTCACGCAATCATGGGGCCAAACGGATCGGGCAAGTCAACACTTGCTTACACAATCGCTGGCCACCCAAAATACACGGTCACCGAAGGTGAGATTTCGCTGGATGGTGAAAACGTGCTCGAGATGAGCGTTGACGAGAGAGCTCGCGCTGGTCTCTTCTTGGCCATGCAGTACCCGGTAGAGATTCCAGGTGTTTCTGTCAGCAACTTCTTGCGAACAGCAAAGACCTCAATCACCGGTGAAGCGCCGGCTATTCGCCCATGGATCACCGAGGTTCGCGAAGCCATGTCAAATCTTAAAATGGATTCAGACTTCACCGAGCGCAACGTCAACGAAGGTTTTTCGGGTGGCGAGAAGAAGCGCCACGAAATTCTTCAGCTCGAATTGCTAAAGCCACAGTTTGCCATTCTTGACGAAACTGACTCGGGCCTCGACGTAGACGCTCTGAGAGTGGTTAGCGAGGGAGTCAACAGAATCAAGCAGACCAACGGCTTTGGGGTGCTTCTAATCACTCACTACACCCGCATTTTGAACTACATCAAGCCTGACTTCGTGCACGTATTCGTGGCCGGCAAGATCGCCGAAGAGGGCGGTCCAGAGCTGGCAGAGCGTCTCGAGGCCGAGGGCTACGACAGGTATTTGAAGGTCTAAATGCCTCTTGAACTGAGCCCGCAAAAGCACGATCAGGTTGTCGAAGCTTTAAAAGAGGTCATCGACCCTGAGCTTGGCGTAAACATTTACGACCTTGGCTTGATCTACGACCTTTTCGAATCTGAAGACGACAAGAGCCTCTTGATCAACATGACATTGACCTCGGCTGGTTGCCCGCTGACAGATGTTATCGAAGAGCAGACCGCAGAGGCTCTCGATGGAGTTGTCGATGCTTTTCGCATCAACTGGGTTTGGATGCCACCATGGGGTCCTGAGCGAATCACAGACGACGGTAGAGAACAAATGCGAGCAATCGGTTTCTCTATCTAGTCATCAAAAAAGGACCTCCACTCGGAGGTCCTTTTTCTATAGTTTCTAGCTTTTGGTTTTCTTGACCAGAAGCCAAGCGCCAGGCAACAAACCGGCGGCGATTACGGCCTTGACGACATCCCAAACCATGAATGGAACCATGTAGGTGATTGCGGCAACCAAGTCACCCTTGAATGCAAAACTTGAAAGCACCGGCACACCGATTAGGTAGATCACTAGAGAACCAACCACAAAGGCCACGAAAGTCTTGAGCACATGCGAACTCCACTTGCGTTCTGCCAGCAAACCAACCACAAAAGCGGCAGCAACAAATCCAAGGATGAAGCCTGCAGTCGGACCAGCTAGTGCTTCGAAGCCAACCGCGTGGCTGCCATCAGCCTTCGGTGCGAAAACCGGAAGGCCAGCAAAACCGGCAAGTGCATAGAGGGCCAATGAGAGAATTCCGCGACGTGATCCGAGAGAAGCTCCCACGAGCAGCACGACAAGCGTCTGCAGGGTGAATGGCACCGGATAGGCGGGTATGGAGATCTGAGCGGCAACAGCGGTGAGCGCGGCACCGGAGACAACCAGAGCGATGTCAGCGACGAGGCTGCGCTTTATGAAACGGTCAACAATGGTCGGCTTGGCGACGAGGGTAAACGACATTTAATCTCCAATTTAAATTGATAACTAAATTGTAAACTAGGTCTTTTGTAGCCCATCTACTCATTTGCACTAAATTACATCGCCCATTTTGGAGCATTCATGATTGCAGTAACTGACCTCGAGATTCGCATTGGCGCTCGAGTGCTCATGTCGCAAGTGAATTTTCGGGTAGCCAGGGGAGACAAAATCGGGCTGGTTGGGCGCAACGGCGCTGGCAAGACGACTCTCACCAAGATTTTGGCTGGTGATGGCCAACCCGACGTCGGAACAGTTGAACGCATCGGAGAGATCGGTTATTTGCCGCAGGACCCTCGCAGCGGAGACCCAGATGAGCTCGCCAAGAACCGCATTCTTAACGCCCGAGGACTCGGCAGCATTTTGTTGCAGCTCGAGCAGACCGCGCTAGACATGGGCAGCGTCGACGAGGTCGTCTATGAAAAGGCAATGCGCCGCTACTCGGTCTTAGAAGAGCAGTTTCAAGCATCGGGTGGGTACGCCGCCGAAGCCGAAGCCGCGGCGATTGCAAGCAACCTGGGATTGAAAGATCACATTCTGAGTCAGCCGCTAAAAACGCTTTCTGGTGGACAGCGACGCAGAATCGAACTCGCTCGAATTCTGTTTAGTAACGCAGAAACCATGATTCTCGACGAGCCAACAAACCACCTCGATGCCGACTCAGTTATTTGGTTGCGCGACTTCTTGAAGACCTATGCCGGTGGATTAATCGTGATCAGCCACGATGTTGATTTGATTGGTGAAACGGTTAACAGAATCTTTTACCTTGATGCAATGCGCGGTGTGATTGACGTTTACAACATGGGTTGGCGCAACTACCTTAAGCAACGCGAGTCAGACGAAGAACGTCGCAAGCGCGAGCGAGCCGGTGCCGAGAAACAAGCAGCAACCTTGCGGCTGCAAGCGGCTAAGTTCGGCGCAAAGGCATCAAAAGCGTCAGCAGCTCAACAGATGGTCAAGCGAGCCGAGAAGTTGCTCGGTGCTCTCGACGATGTTCGCGAGAGCGATCGAGTGGCAAAAATTAAGTTCCCCGATCCGGCACCTTGCGGAAAGACCCCTTTGATGGCAACCAACCTGAGTAAGAGCTATGGCTCGTTGGAGATTTTTACCGCGGTAGACCTTGCCATCGATAAGGGCAGCAAGGTTGTCATCATTGGTCTAAACGGTGCTGGCAAGACAACAATGCTGCGCATGCTCGCGGGAATCGATAAACCAGACACAGGCGAGATCATTGAGGGTCACGGGCTAAAGGTTGGCTATTTCGCCCAAGAGCACGAAACCCTTGACGTTTCTAAGACGGTCTTGCAGAACATGCAGCGCTCGGCGCCACACCTAGCCGACACAGACGCTCGAAAAGTTCTAGGTTCGTTTCTCTTCACCGGTGACGACGTTGATAAACCCGCTGGTGTGTTGAGCGGTGGAGAAAAAACCCGTTTGGCACTTGCCTCACTGGTCGTCTCTTCGGCAAACGTTCTGCTGCTAGACGAACCAACCAACAACCTCGACCCAGCCAGCCGCGGAGAAATTCTGCGGGCACTGAGCACCTTCACCGGTGCGGTGGTTCTGGTTTCTCACGACGAGGGCGCGGTGTTGGCTCTGAATCCGGAACGCGTGTTGATTCTGCCTGATGGTGACGAAGATCTTTGGAACGACAGCTACGCCGACCTTATCTCTCTTAGTTAAGACCTATCGAGGAGCAGGTCTTCGGTTTCGGCGTCTACCTGGCCAAAGTTCTTTCTTCGCGATTCTCGAACGTTGTTCGACAGTGCTTCTCGTTCTTTCTTGATTCCCCAAACTAAAGCTGCGGCGGCCATTAGAGCGAACAAAATCCACTGCAGGGCATAACTGAGGTGGTTTCCCTCACCGATCTCTGGGCGCGAAAGCTGCTTCGGGTTTTCAGCTACGGCGACCGACTCACTTGACATTCGCACATAGAGCTTTTCGAAGACATTTTCGTCAAGCCTCTCAGCCGCGATGAGGGCTTCGATGTTTATGGTTGCCAATTGTCCGTCGGGTGCGCTGCGGTCAAGCGTTGGTTCACTTGCTCGAACGTGACCCGTGATCTCTTGCATCTGGTTGCTCGGCAGAGGAGGATTCGTCGGGGGCTCGTAGTCGCTGTTAACCGCAAGCCAACCTCGTTCTACGGCAACTATTTCGCCAGAATCAAGTTGAAATGGAACCAGTTGAAGGAAACCCGGCTGGCCATTGAGCGGTCGGTTTCTAACCAGAACGGAATCTTCAATCAGATAATTTCCGACGAGACTCACCTGACGCCATTCATCTTTGGAGTCAAATGAATCTGTTTTCGCTATAGCAGTCAGCGAAACAATCTCTGCGTCGTAATTCATCGCCAGTTGATCCATGGCATCGAGTGCTTCTTGGCGACGCTCAAATTGCCAAGTTGATAGGTAAACGCAGGCGATAGAGAAAACGACAACCAAGGCAAGCCAGCCAGACCAGCGCTTAATGTCAGACTTTGAAACCTTCAAGATTCACTACGCTTCTTTAGCAATCGGCTGAGACTCCAGAAAAAACTTTCTCTGGTTCAGATAGTCAACCAGATACTCGAGATGCAGGTCGCAAGCCCCCCAAGACTTGGTGCGGCCATCCTTGTGAATTTGCGGGTTTCGCCAAATGACCAGATTTGTGCGCAACTCTGAGCAGCCCGCTCGTGAGCATTTCTGCTCGGTCATTGGTCTAAGACTTCTCTTTGTCGACAACAGCGAATGCGGTTGACTCGATCTGCAGCTTCGGTGCCACAACGCTTTCAGCCGACCTCGCAGAAGTGCTTCCAGTGGCATTGGCAATAATCACTGCAAAATAGGGCAAGAAGATTGCACCGGCAAAACAAACCCACATCAGTGGGCCCTCGACATAGACGCCGGCAACAATACAAACCACTCGGATAGACATGGCGGTCAGATAGCGAATCATGCGCGACTTGCGCTCTTCCTCGGGTGAGATGTCGAGATTCGTGACGCTCTGGGTCTTTTGCAATCGGGGTCCTTAGCTGCAGTTCTAACTGTCTAAATTTAAGCCAATCGCTAGACTTGCCACTAGACATAACGAGTAAATAGAAGCAACTATTCCTGAATCGGAGCAAAATGACTCAAAGAACCGTGCTGATTACCGGCGGTAACCGGGGGATTGGTCGCTCAATTGCCGAGGAATTCATCAGGCAGGGGCACCGGGTTGCGGTGACCGCGCGGACGGGCGAGGGCCCTTCGGGATCCCTCACAGTTATTGCAGACGTTACAGACGCGGCCTCACTCGATGCGGCTTTCGCAGAGGTTGAAGAAAAACTGGGTGCGGTAGAGATTCTCGTCGCCAACGCCGGCATAACTCGCGACACGCTGTTGATGCGCATGTCTGACGAACAGTTTGAAGAAGTCGTGAATACCAACCTGAACGGCGTTTTTCGGGTTGTTCGCAGAGCATCAATCGGAATGATCAAAAAGAAGTTTGGGCGCATTATCTTGATCGGCTCGGTAGTCGGTTTGCTCGGCTCAGCCGGACAGGTCAACTACTCATCAACCAAGTCGGCACTTGTCGGCATGGCCAGGTCAATAACGCGTGAGCTCGGTGCGCGCAACATCACTGCAAACGTGATTGCCCCCGGTTTCATTGACACCGACATGACGGCTGCCCTGCCAGAAGAGCAACAGGCCGATTACAAAAAACGAATTCCAGCGGGTCGGTTCGCCTCACCCGAAGAGGTCGCTCGGGTTGTGACATGGATGGCCTCAGATGACGCCGCATACATTTCGGGCGCTGTTATACCGGTAGACGGCGGACTGGGCATGGGTCACTAACCATGAGCTCATCATCTTTGAATCCTCTAGAAAAAGATTCACTCGCCGGCAAAGTAGCTTTGGTAACAGGTTCGTCTCGAGGAATTGGCGCTGACACCGTTGCCTACTTTGCCGAGGCCGGGGCAAGCGTTGTGGTGAACTATCGCAACAAAGAATCGCGTGCACTAAAAATTGTTGAGTCAATCAAGGAAAACGGCGGCGAAGCAATTGCTTTCGGCGCTGATTTGACCGATGCAATACGAGTCAAGGAAATGTTTGACGCCACAGCAAGCGCCTTTGGCAAAATCGACATTCTCGTGATGAACGCTTCCGGTGGAATGGAAGCCGGAATGGAAGCGGATTATGCGATGCGCCTCAACCGTGACGCGCAGGTTCAGCTTCTTAAGACCGCTCTCGCGTACCTAGCTGATAACGCACGTGTCATTTACGTGACGAGCCACCAGGCCCACTTCATTAACAACACCCCAACCATGAGGAATTACGCACCGGTCGCTTACTCGAAGCGAGCGGGTGAAGACGCGCTGCGCGAGATGATTCCGGAGCTTGAAGCGCGGGGGATTGGTTTCATCGTTGTCTCTGGCGACATGATTGAGGGCACCATAACCGCTTCTCTTCTAGAGCGATCGAATCCTGGTGCAATCGAATCAAGACGCGAGAGCGCCGGAAAGTTATACAACGTCAGCGAATTTGCTGCAGAGATTGCTTTAGCAGCGGTTGAGCCCGTGCCGGCAGATAACACGCGGCTAGTGGGCAATACCAGCGATTTCAGCTAGCGAGAGAGTCCGAGCGCAAAAGCAAGTTCACGCAAGTCTTGGCCTGCCAAAACCAGGTTCGCCTGATCTTTGACAATCTGCCTGGCGTTAAACGCCACCGAGAGCCCGGCCGCATGCATCATGTCTAAATCGTTTGACCCGTCACCGACGGCTATGGTCTGAGAGAGGTCAACGTCACAGGCGGCGGCCCATTCGATCAAGGCCGATCTCTTGGCTTGTCGGTCGACAACTTTTCCGATCACCCGACCGGTTAGTGCTCCATCGACCACTTCTAGTTCGTTTGCACGCGTGAAGTCGAGGCTAAGAAGTTCGGCTAGCGGATTCAAAACCTGAATGAAACCGCCGCTCACGGCACCCACCCGACCGCCGGCCTCGTGTATGGCATCAATGAGTTCTTTGGCACCCAAACTGACGCGCACTTTTTGAAAGACATCGGTCAACACAGACTCGGGCAGCCCGCGCAAGGTTAGGACTCTCTCGCTCAGGCTCGACTCGAAATCGAGTTCGCCAGACATAGCCCGATTGGTTATCTCGGCAACTTGATCGCGCACGCCAGCGAAGTCGGCCAATAGCTCGATTACCTCGTCTTGGATGAGAGTTGAATCAACATCAAAGACGACTAGGAACTTAGTCACGGTGTAACCAGCACACCCTTTGCCACAACTGTGATTCCAGTGTCTGAGACCGTGAAACCCCTGGCCAGATCTCGTTCTCGATCTTCGCCGATTGAGGCACCGTCGGCAACGACCACACTTTTGTCTAGAATCGCTCGACGAACCGTGCAGTCACGGCCAACTTGAACATCATCAAGCAGTACCGAATCAGACACCTGGGCGCGCGAGTGAACTCGAACATTTGGAGAGAGAACGCTTCGCTCGACCACTCCGCCTGAAATAACAGTTCCAAGCGAAACAATTGAATCGGTGGTTCGCCCCTGATTGCCCTCACCATCGTGAACAAACTTTGCTGGCGGAAGGTTAACCTGCTGAGTGTGAATCGGCCACTCGCTGTTATAGAGATTGAACACCGGCATCACAGAAATTAGATCCATGTGAGCTTCGTAGTAAGACTCGATCGTTCCAACATCTCGCCAGTATGAGTGGTCGCGCTCGGTTGAACCCGGAATCTGGTTAAACGTGAAGTCGTAAGCGCCGGCATCTTGCCTTTCAACCATGTAGGGAATTATGTCGCCACCCATATCATGCGTTGAATCTGGCAGGGTTCCGTCGTGCTCGATTGCATCGATCAACGCTTGGGCCGAGAACACGTAGTTAC